>ENA-OYDX01000378-OYDX01000378.1-human-gut-metagenome-genome-assembly--contig:-NODE-378-length-8839-cov-5.941826_pt1 | contig 8839 bp, 5 predicted proteins | sample MGYA00243466_ERZ652899 | MGnify/ENA primary metagenome ERZ652899 (study PRJEB26926, sample SAMN06164799) | human gut metagenome | biome: ENVO:00009003; feature: ENVO:2100002; material: ENVO:00002003... | reverse complement strand
ATAAGAGACAGGAATAATGATTGATATTGTAAGCTTAGGCGAAATTTTGATAGATTTTACTCCGAACGGAACTAACGAACAGGGAATAGCATTGTTTGCACGAAATCCGGGGGGAGCACCGGCAAATGTTCTTGCAATGAACAGTAAGCTTGGCGGTTCATCGGCTTTTATCGGTAAGGTCGGCAACGATGCATTCGGTTCTTATTTAAAGGACACATTAAGCAACCATAATATTGATATTACAGGTATGGCAACTGACAGCAATGTGCCGACAACACTTGCTTTTGTTCAGCTTGACAGCAAAGGCGACCGTTCGTTTTCTTTTTATCGAAATCCAGGAGCAGATATGATGCTTAATGCCGATGAAGTGAAAAAAGAACTTATTGATGAATGCAAAATTTTCCACTTCGGTTCATTATCTTTGACAGATGAACCTTGCAGGAAGGCGACATATGATGCTGTAAATTATGCAAAGAAACTCGGAAAAATAATTAGTTTTGATCCTAATTATAGATCTCTTTTGTGGAGTGATAGGGAAAAAGCGGTAAATGAAATTTCAAGAGCGATTACAATGGTGGATATTTTGAAAGTGTCTGAGGAAGAAATGTATCTTGTTACAGGAGAAACAAATCTTGAAATCGGCTCAAAAAAGCTTTTAAATATGGGTGCGTCATTAGTTTTGGTATCGCTCGGAGAAAAAGGTGCTTGCTATCGCAACAAAAATCATTTTTGTGTATTTCCTGCATACAAGGTCGATGCGGTTGATATCACAGGTGCCGGGGATGCTTTTGTAGGTGCAATGTTGTGGCAGTTAAAAAACTATAAACCCGATGAGATTGCTGATATGGTGCTTGATGATAAGATACTTTTTGCAAATGCTGCGGGTGGACTGACTGCAACAAGAATAGGTGCAATTCCTGCGTTGCCCACATTAGATGAAATTAAAATATGTCAGAAAGGTTGACAAGTATATGAAAATAGTAAAAATCAGACTCACACAAGTGGATCAGGTCAGAGAATTTGTTGAATTAACTTCCAACTGTAATTATGATGTTGATTTAGTTTCAGACCGTTATACAGTTGATGCAAAATCTTTACTGGGCATTTACAGTCTTGATTTAAGTAATCCATTGCAAGTTGTTATATACGGTGATGACAGCGAAGAATATGAAAAAGCATTGGAAAAATATAAGATTTGATGATCTGCGTTAAATAGTTTATAAGTTAATATATAGCTTTCCTTAAAACAAAAGTCACGTTGCAAATTTGCAGCGTGACTTTTGCTATTATGAACTAAAAAGCAATCACATCAATTTTGACAATTTCAGCAATTCAATAAGAGTACATATTTCTGCATTACGAAAGAAACTGCGTGCGGCGCTCGGCTATGACCCGATTCGCAATCTCATTGGTGAAGGATATGTTATGGAGGAAGAAAAAGAATGAAAAAGCTATCCTTGGAATGGCGCATAACTTTGATGACTGCACTTCTTATCGGAGCTACCTGCATTTTTATGAATGTTCTTATCGGCTATTCCGGCAGCCGTTACATGGATTCCATAGGTTCTTATGTTACAGGTTACGGAGATACGGACAAAGGAGAACCCGAATTTTTCGATCCCGAACACGAAAAGCTTGATCGTGAATTGACTATTGTAATTAACGGAGTACAGGAATCCTTTATCGCTACCAATTGGTATATTACGGCTGCGGCAACATTGTTAGGCGGTGTGCTTGCGTATTTTTTAAGCGGGCATGCGCTGAAGCCTCTGCGTACTTTTACAGCTCGGGTTGAGAAGGCTCAGCCTAACAATTTGACGGATATGAAGATAACCGAAGAGGTTTTGCCTGAAATGAGACAATTTGTCAAGTCATTCAATCTGATGCTTGACCGTCTTGATGAGGGATTCACAGCTCAACGACAGTTCGCCGGAAACGCTGCACACGAGCTGCGTACGCCGCTTTCGCTTATGCAGGCACAGCTTGAACTTTTTTCGGCAGAGCATCCCGAGGTATTGCCGGAAACGGCTGAGTTTCTCCGATTGTTATGTGAGCAGACCGAACGAATGACGCAAATGACAAAAACCTTGTTGGAAATGAGTAAGCTTCGTACAGTATCGTGTGCCGACCGCATAGAGATAGGACCTATGGTAGAAGAAATTTTCACTGACCTTGCGCCCCTTGCAGAGAAGAACAATATTGCACTTGAAAGCACGGGCGACGCTGTTATGACAGGCAGTGACACGTTGATTTACCGTTTGTTATATAATCTGCCCGAAAACGCTATACGCTACAACCGTTTTGACGGTACAGTGAATATTACCGTAACGCACAAAGACAATCAGCTTGTTATTACGGTTGCGGTTACCGGCTACGGCATCCCCGAACAATACAGAGAAAGTATTTTTCAGCCCTTCTTTCGTGTGGATAAATCTCGAAGCAGGGAATACGGTGGCGTAGGCTTGGGACTTTCTTTGGTGTGGAAAATCGTCACATTGCACAATGGTAAAGTCCGTGTGGAAGAAAGTTCGGAAAAGGTTACGGCTATAGCCGTACCATTTTCCGACAGATACGATAAAATTTTAATATTTTGCAAAATTTTTTTAATAAATTGTTGAAATTACCGTAGTCCTGTGTTATACTATAGTTAATTAATTGATTAGTTATCAAAAGGAAGCGAACATTATGAGAACAACAGAGGAACAACACAACGAGCGTAAGCGGGAAATGATGGAAAAATGCTTTGAATGTTATGCTGAAAACGGGCTGACCGGTACGGGTATCAAGGCTTTGGCGGCAGCGTGTGGGTGTACAACGGGAAATCTGTATTCCTATTTCAATAGTGTGGATGAACTGATTATTGAATCAACTGCATACTGTATGGAAAAGGTTGAGGATGATTTTATGGAAAAAGCCCCCACCGACCCGAATGATGTTGTCCGATTTGTGAGAGAGGTTCCGTATTGGACCGCAAAGAAGCACGGCAAAAAATATCGGCTGATGTATCAGGTCTATACTCATCCGAAATATATTGAGCACGGCAAGAAATTCTTTGAGGGAGTGAATGAGCGCTATACCGAATATGCCAAGCGGTTGGAGCCGAAAATCGGTATTCCGTACACGGTGATTACACCGTTGATTTTTATATTTGTTCGTGCCTGTGTACACTATGCTATGTTTGAGGATGAATATTATTTAAAAACCCAAATGGAGGTCTTAAAACAGGGTGTCGCTCTGTTTGCAGATAAATACCGTTCACAATATTTGAAGGGAGGAAACGGAAAATGAAAAAACGAATACTATGTACCCTGCTCACCCTATGTATGGTGATGTGTGTTGCTTTACCTATTATGAGCTATGCCGCTCTGGGAGTATCGGCATCCGACTCGAGTGCATACGGCACACTGCTCACACCCGACACAACCCCACCGGTCGGATGGGCAGAGGATGAAAGCAACCCGTACGGCACAAAAAAGGGTCAGCCCTTTGCCATCACCCCATGGTATGAGCCGATCATTTACAGCTATCGCAACGCAGAGGGGCAGGCAGCGCAGGATCATACCAAGGTATACAGTAAGTGGAATTTCGGTATCAACATTGCCGAATGTACACCGAGTGCCCATCGGGTTTCTGCTGTCGATAATGTTGCATTTGCTGTTGGAACAGCTTACGACCCACTCGGCACGGGCAGAAACGATCATGCTATCTTTGTCGGTCTTTGCGATATGGATAATTCCAAGAACACTGCGAAGATCTGCTACTGGGTACAAAACCTTGTAAACAACAAGCGCTCCGAGCTTCAGAAAATTGCCGACGCTCCGATGTGGGCGTGCAAGAAACCCGGTTACGGCGAGCTGGAATACCAGGAATTCCGCCACTATTTCAATGTCACGGCGGGCGACTATGATGGTGACGGAAAGATGACCGCCGTTATCACCTACGTCGGCAATGATGATTTATGGGGAATCGCCGGCACGGGAATTGCCGGAGAGCAGGGACTTTCAAGAAAATCGTTTGTCAAATCCAAGGGCAGCGGCAATGCCTATTTCGACGGCTGGAACACGACTCTGTATGAGCGCGACCAGATCACGAAGTCGCTTGTTTCGGCGGATATTGACCGTGACGGCTGCGATGAGCTTATCGTGTACGCAGGCATTGCCGAGCCGGATAAGATCGACGGCAGGGACAAGGAGATTTCCGGCGATTCCTTCCGTAAGGCTGTTTCAAAGCTCTCGGTATACAAAGCCGAAAACGGAAACCTCAAAAGAGTGGATCAAAAGTCCCTGATGACCCTGAACCGCGAGGATGAAAAAGCGGACGGCAGCCGTTACTACGATCATATCCGCTACGGAAACCTTGCCGCGGGAGACATCAACGGCGACGGCTGGCAGGAAATCATAATTGCCGGATATTTCCGTGAAGTCAGGGAAGAAAAGAAGAAGGGCTTTATCTGGGACAAGAAAACCGACAACGAAAACATGGGCTTTGCCGTTTATTACGGTCAGAACAAGTCAATAACGAATGTGCAGAAAACCACCATGAGCGGTTATACCGCAAACGGAACAAATGATCTGGGCGTGAAGCCGAAGCCTGCCATGACAAGCGTTGCGATCAACGGCAGAGGTACGCCGGAGCAGGTATGGATCGCAGGCGGACTGTATGAGGTTCAGCAGAACGGCGCGCTTAATCTTCTGCGCGACACCGCGCGCGAAAAGAATTCAAGCGCGAGATGGTGGTGGTATCAGGATGTCATCGCAGGCAATTTTGACCACAACACGGAAGGCCGCGAGCAGGTGATCGCGCTTGCCGCCGAAAGGCAAAAGGGAAGCGGTTCGGCGCGTAAATTCGACCTGTTCACCGATGTTTTCTACGGCGAGGATTTCGGCAGCGGCACGCTGTCGGTCGCCGGCAAGTATACAGTGACAGCCGAAAAGGACGAGTTTTCCAAGCTCTGCCACGATGCCGACCTAGCATGGGATATGCCGTATAATTGCATACTGCTTGCGGCGGATGTGAATAAAGACGGTCTGTTTGCTCGCTATGAGGGCAAGGGCTACGGATATTCCGATGCACAGGTGCAGGCGGTGCTCCAGGCGGCTCCGTATTTCTCGGAGCTCGGTGACTATGATCTTGATTTCTCCGACGGCTCAACCACCTACACCTTCTCCTCAGGCTATTCGGACACGAAATCCTCATCGCACAACACCTCCTTCGGTGCGTCCATCGTCGCGCAGGGAGATCTGAAGGTGTGGAGATACGAGGCGACCCTCGGATACACCATGGATTTTACAAAGAGCACCGAGGATACCCTTTCTAAGGAATACAGTGCCTCATTCAATGCCGGAGGCAACGATTCTGTGGTGCTGTACCGCGTGCCGGCAACAACCTATTATTACTCGCTTTATGACCCGCAAAAGGGCGATTTTGACCTCAGCGAGCGAAATACCATTGCCCTGATGATCCCCGGGCAACCGGTTTACACCATGCTCGACCGGGAGTATTACGATGAGTTTGCGGTACTGTACAACGAAACCTACAAGAAAGACATTGCAGCGGGAAAGGCAAAGGCTTTGCCGATACTGAACAGCCATGTACTGCCGGAAAACGCCGAGGGCGACCCGTTCGCCTATTGGTCGAATACCGCTACTACCGCCGACTATGTTTCGAAATTTGAGTCGCTGAGTAAGCAAAAATATGAGCTTGGCTTCGGTGCAAGCAGTATCACAAACGACTGGACTACCACATCTGAGCATGCCGAGGGAGTTGAGATGGCTCACGGTTTCTCCGCTTCGATGAAAAGCACATGGGGCGTAGACGCATTCAATATGGGTTTTGTAATCGATTTGAGCTACAGCAAAGCAACAGGTACGGTCTACACCACGACGGAAAGCAACGGCGCCAGCGGTACGGTAAACAACATCGACCGCCGTTCGCTCCTTGCCTCCTACGGAATCGACTACGATGTTTCAAACAAATACGGCTTTACCTGGGATTTTGGTATGCGTACATGGACGGCAGGAGATCAGAAGATTCCTGTGTTCGGATATGTGCTGACCAATCTTCGTGCCGCACCGCCCGTACCTACACTTACAGGCGTATCCGTAACAGACAATCAAAGTGCAAAAATCACCTGGAAGGCACCGACTGCAGACAGCAGACGCCCCTATACAGGGTATCATATCTGGATGCGTATGGATGACGGCGATTTTGTGCGTGTGACTGATGCTCCGCTGTCAGACACGACCTTTGAATATACATACGATACTCTGGAAGAGGATACCACCTACACCTTTGCGGTTTCCTCTGTCGGCAATAACGGAACGGTATCGGCATTATCCAATACCAAAACCTTCTCAACCTTTACGGGATCGGACGGCAGAGAAATAGAATTATGCAGTGACGGCAGCAGTATCCAGTGGAGATATGAGGGTGAAAGTGATGACGCTTACCGTGTTCTTGTATCACTTTCCGAGTTGAAGGGAAATGACGGCGCAGATGGAAAGCAAATTGAACTGAATGTATATAATGGATTCATACAGTGGAAGTACAGCGATGATTCTGTCTGGAATAATTTGATTGCCTTGTCGGAGCTGGCGGGCGACAAAGGCGACAAGGGTGACACGGGAGAGACAGGTGCGCCCGGTCAGGACGGAAAAGACGGTGTAACGCCAAAGCTTAAAATAGGTGATGATAACTTCTGGTATATCTCCTACGACGACGGACAGACATGGGTATCCCTCGGTGTGAAAGCCACCGGAGAAAAGGGCGATACCGGTGAAACCGGACAACAGGGCGAAAAGGGTGACAAAGGCGATCCCGGCACTGACGGACAGGATGGTGCCAACGGAAAAGACGGCGTTGACGGTAAGGACGGAGATAAGGGCGGCAAAGGCGTTAAGGGCGACACCGGCAAGGACGGAACAAATGGAACAAATGGAACAAACGGTGCAAACGGCTCTGACGGCAAAGACGGTAAGGACGGCATCGGAATAGCCAAAGCGGAGATCAACGCAGACGGCGAGCTTGTTATCACCTATACCGACGGCGAGGTAGTCAATCTTGGTAAAGTTGTCGGTGCGGACGGCAAGGACGGTCTTACCCCATTTATCGGTGAAAACGGCAACTGGTGGATTGGTGAGAAAGACACCGGTGTGAAAGCGGTGGCAGATGTAGCCGTTCCCGCAGGCTTCGGAAACATATCCGAAGGAAACATATCCGAACCCGCAGCTTCACCTGCTTTGGTTGCAATAGGCTCTGTTGCAGGAGTTGCGCTGCTTGGCAACCTCGGCTTAATCTTATACATTGTACTGAAAAAGAAAAAAGTATAGTTTGAGATTGCAAAACGGAGGTAACAGAATATGAAAAAACGAATACTTAGTATCTTGCTGACTTTATGCATGACGCTCTGCCTTACGCCGATAAGCGTATTCGCCGAGGAGGTTGGGGCAGAGGACTCTGCTGCGATACAGCTTGGTACAGATGCACTAAGTGTGTTAAGTAAAAATGTAAACACAGCGACCGCACCGACTGTGTATTTCGGGCAAAACCATGAAAATAATCCCGCTGCATGGCGAGTTATCGGCTATGACGGAAGCGGTGTTACAAGCTCACAGGGGGATATTACCCTGCTCGCGGCAGGCGCTATGGGAGTTATACCATTTGCCGATACCATATTAAACAACGAATACGCACCGAGTAATTTGAAAGCCACAATAGATGCGCTTGCGGAAAAGCTGACGACAGAAGAAAATGCTGCCGTAAAGAAACGGGCGCTTACAAGCGGAAGTTACGACGGAGAGAATACCGACTGTGTAGCGGGAGGGCAGGTGGATAACGCTGTATTCTGGCCACTTTCCGCAAAAGAGGCTATTGTTGTAAACAACGATCTGCGTGCCTTGAATCCTGCACATCCGAATTGGGTGACAACCGCTTGGTGGCTGCGCTCCCCCGGCTCCAATAAATATAATGTCGCCGTCGTGCGTAGTGATGGTTCTGTCGAATACTCTGGGTACACTATGCTCATTTTCAATAATCATCGGACTGTTCGTCCCGCTTTTAACTTAAATCTGAACTCTGTCCTTTTTGCATCTGCCGCTGTGGGCGGAAAGCCTGACGGAGGGCTGACCGAAGTTTCCAAATACAGCGGAAACGAATGGAAACTGACGCTTTTAGATAGTAGACGCAATTTTGCCGTAACGGAAAAAACTGTCAGCGCCGCCCCCGACGATACCGTTACGCTGAATTACAAAGGGGCGACCACAGGGAAAAATGAATATATCTCTGTCATCCTGGCGGATAACAATGGCGCACAGTATTACGGCAGAGTAGCACAGCCTACTGCCGAAAGCGGAACGGTTGAAATCAAAATCCCGTCTGACATTGCACCGGGCGACTATACCATGAAGGTCTTCAGCGAGCAGTATAACGGTGACTGCAAGACCGACCTTGCAAGTGCTTTTGCGGATGTCACGCTGACGGTGGAAAGTCAGCCTGACGAGCAGTTTACCCTCACCCCCGGTGGCAGATACTATTTTGACCTTTCGGCGATGAACATCCCCGGAACGGTAAACAGCAATCTGCCGGACAGCACACTTCATTATGTGCCTTTTACCTATGCAGGCACGGTCAACGCTTATAAGCTCACATCGGAAATGGCAACCACCGAGGAGTATGCTCAGAAGAATAAATATCCCCACAGCCTATTCATTGCGGACTATGTCGTAACGCATACGGTAAGCTGGGATGACTTAAATACGAAAAGTCTGATTTTCGGCAAAGATTATGCCAGCGGCGGCGTGGACTATACCCTGCGCGCACCGTCTGTGGGAAGTAACTTTAT
>ENA-OYDX01000369-OYDX01000369.1-human-gut-metagenome-genome-assembly--contig:-NODE-369-length-8896-cov-8.979188_pt1 | contig 8896 bp, 8 predicted proteins | sample MGYA00243466_ERZ652899 | MGnify/ENA primary metagenome ERZ652899 (study PRJEB26926, sample SAMN06164799) | human gut metagenome | biome: ENVO:00009003; feature: ENVO:2100002; material: ENVO:00002003... | reverse complement strand
CCCTAGAGTTCGTCGGCAGCGTCAGATGTGTATAAGAGACAGATTTATAATAAATTAAGCTTGTAAATTAGGTTCTGATGTGCTACTATTAAGGTTAGCTTTTGCAAAAGAAACAATATCACCAAAAGTTTTAGAACCTGTATAATAAGGCATATTACCTAAAACTTTACCAGCAAGTGAAAACCATGTAATTTTAGGTCTAAATTGACCATTAGCAACTATATATTCAGTTTGTTTTAACAAACCTACTATAAACTGTTCCTTTGCATTTCTTGTTAATGTTAATTCGAAAGCAGTAAATAACGAAGTAGAATCATAACCAAATGCAACAACATTGTATTGTCCCGGTTTTGAAATTACACTATTAATAGTTAAAGACGCCCACCCCTCTATAAAATAATCATTTCTAAACTCGATAACTAAATCATAAACAATAGGATCTTCCCAATTAGCAAGAATATTATTCCAATCATTCTTAACATTTATTATATTCACACCTTTTTTAAGATTCCAAATAGAATGACCATCTATATTAAAAAGACCAATACCTAAAAATCTTATAGAAACAGGAACTTTGATTCGTTCAGTATTATATAGAACTTCAACTACTTCAAAAATAGCACTTTCAGAAGAATTTATTTCACAAGTTTTAAAATTAGAATCATTTGAAGAACCACCACCTTCGGGCCAATCCTTATATTGAAAGTTTTGTAAAGCATTCCAAAGTTCTTCATCAGTAGCTCTATCACAATCAACACCTTGATTAACCCAAGATTGAACTTCTAATTCAGAAGGAATACAGTAACGGAATTTAGTATTAGAAGAAGGAATGCCCGGATTGGAATCACTCATTCTAAACATAATAAATAACGGTACTGCGATACCAGAATCGTTAACATTATAATTAGTAAAAATCCAAAAATTATAGATATTAGTATCATTTTCTTTATAATGAACTGTTCGTAATCCATTAATAATTGGATCTTCTATTTCATCATCTTGACCAAATTTCAGAGTTTGATTACTTCTTTGACCAGCATCATCTGAAGGTTGGGGCATGAAAAAATCAATAAGCTCACCAAATCAGCTTGTGTAGGAATTTTCCCAGTTTGAAACAAAGCTTTAATTTCTGCAATAGTCATAGTAATAATAGTTAAAGTTTGACATATATCAGTTAAAATCTAACTATTATTACTAATAACAGTCAGATTTTAATATAATAGTTTTTTACTAAATTTACCAGCGTTTTCTAAATCATTTGCGATAACGTTGTCAATAGCAGTCCATTTAGTTTGAGAATTACCTGTACAACGATAAACATACAAATCATTAGAACCACCCATATCTACATCCATTGCGAAAGCATAACCAACATACCATTCACCATTTTGTAATGCAGGATAAACAGTATATGTTATAACACCAGAATTAATAATTCGCGGATTTGGATTATTATTGGTTCTATTTTCGATATTATAATAAGAAAAATTTGCTGAATCTAACCATTCTAAAATTGATTGTTCATCGGCTTCATTTATATCACCAACTGTATCGTATAAATGTTGTCTATCAACACCGTCTAATACATGATAAGTAATAGCCCAAGAACCAAGAGAAGGACTATCTTGAAACTTGATAATTACACAAATAAAATTTACATTAGTATCATAATCATGAGAACCTATTAGAAACTAAGATACATCATTAGAAAATATATATCGAAGACTTTGAACAACAATCCTGTCAGAACTATCACTTTTTCCGAAATTTATTGTTGTATCACCAGTACCCCCCAATGGCATATTTAACATACCATCAATGAGGTTGGCAAAATCAGTTTGAGTTGGTATAGCACCAGTGACAAATTTTGCTTTCAAAGCAGATTTGGATAAAACTATAACTTTTGATTAATTAAGATTAGTAACAATACGTTTAATTTTTAGCAAACAAACTTTCAGACTTAGTTTCTGTTGCAACTTCAACAGGCTCTTCTGATAAAATTTGAACATCATTAGAACGAGTATTTGGTGTACGACCAACTTGGAAAATATAGTGGTCAACACCATTACCTTCAATCTGCATATAACCAATACCATCAGGCCCAGCTAATTGAGTAATAGTAACAGTTTGTGAAACAGCTCCTTTTTTTTGATGCTGTTACTGTACAACTTCGAGCTCCAACATTGTTTTTAGATGCTGTAACAATATTATTAGCTAATGTAAATCCATCTCCACTAATACTCAATGAAGGAATTGAAGATACAGTAGTACTACTTCCAGTAGCACCTGACGTATAAACAGGTATTCTATCTCGTGTAGCACTATTTGTAAGTTGTGAAGTTCCACCAGATGCTGGAATTATTGTAGGATTAGCCCTAAGAACAATTTTCCATTCTGTGTAATTATAAGAAACAATCTCATTGGCCGCTTGATAAATATACATTGTTCCAATTGCAGATTTACCATTAGCTAACCAAATAACAACTTGACTCTTTACAGTAGTTTGAGAAGAAACAGTGGTTCCTTTTGAAGATGCAGTAGCTTCAATAGAAGCAATATTTGGTGAAACATTATTTGTTCCACTTGAAGCATTTTCAGTTGTAACATCTTTTGTAGAACCAGAGTCATATTGATAAGTAGTAATAGTAGCAGACTTGTTCCAACTTTGAGTACCATTTCCAGCTTTAGTAGTAGCAGAACCACCACTTGCAGGAATCGTAGCATTCGTAATTGTACCAGCTGTTATATTACCATATGTATAAACACCACCAAAAGTAGATTTAACAGTTTTACTGTTTGTTATACTCTTAGAAGCAGTAGCTGACTTAGAATTATCTCCGTTATTTACAGCTTTTATAGTAACAGTATCAGTAGTTTCATTAGTTTCCATACTACTATGAGTAATCGTATTTCCAGATAAACTAAATCTACTATTACCGTTAGCAGTCATAGAAATTGATAAACTACCACCAATGCTTCGTGTTTGATTCGGGCCAGTAGCACCCGAACTATACAAAGCATTATAAGTTTCAGTATTAGTAACAGAAGCACTTACCTTCGCAGAACCACCAGCTGCTGTTAAACCACTACCAATACTTACAGTAGGAGTTCCATAAGCAGTGATTCGAGGATTGTAATTACTATTAGTTACTTTATTTTCAGCTTGATAAATATCAACGGTTTTATTGGCAGTTACACTACCTTCACCAGTGTAAGTTACAGTAACTTGTCCAACCTTAGTTCTTGCCTTAACTGTGGTTCCAAGAGAAGAAACTGTAATCTCATCTGTTTTTGAATAGGTAACTGTACCAGCACGAGTCGAACCAGATGTATAACTAATTGTTTGCGACATATTAGAAATACTGGTCGAAGAAGTTCCACCACTTGCAGGAATATCAGATGCTAAAACAGAACCACCTGTTAAAGCACCATAAGAAGCCTCATTGGCTTCTTGATAAATGTTAATAGTTGATGATACTGTTTGGCCATCAAATGTATTTGAATATTTACCAGTTACAACAATAGCTCTCCTACTACCAACAGTTGTAGTTCGATTGCTTGCAGTAACCTTAGTACCAGATATAGAAAATCCAGTAGTACTTCCTGATAGAACTGGTGTAACATTATCTGTACTAACTAAATTACCATTACGATATGTTTTAAGTACAGCTGTAATAGTTGCAGTTCCACCTTTTGCGGCAATTTCAGTATTATCACTATTTAACGTTAAATCATATGTATAAGTAGATGCTTCTTGTTCAACAATAAGAATAACTTGTTTACTGGAATCTTTTTTACACTTTCCAATAAACTTCATACTTCTTTTAAAAGTACCCTTTTGAACAGGTGATGAAATTTTAACAGTCTGATTTCCTTGAAAAGAGGGAGATTCAATATTAATTGAATCTCCACTCCCGTCATTCCATTTATTAGTGATAACACTCATAAATGATTAATTAATTTATTCAGCAGGTTCGAATGTCCATTCGTCATTAGACAGAACATTCAGAGTCTGCTCACCACCACCCTTCGGAATAGTAATAGTTGCAGTAGTTGTACCCTTCAAATTGAGATACAGATAGCTGTCACCAATATCCTGAATAATAGTAATAGTTTTAAGAACAGTCGAACCTTCACCCTTAATGTTAAGAGTTGCAGAACGAACTTTAATAGTTCCGTTCTTCGGTACAATAATAGCAGCATCATAAGTGTATTCTCCAGTAGCACCGGGGTCACCAGTAATAGCAGTGCCAGATGTAGCTGTTGTACTACTATTAACTTTGAATGATGTTACATCTGCAAGACCGAAGTTAAGTATCCATCTAAACGTAAGAAGTTTCGAGTTAGACTTACCACTTACATGAATTACGTCACTATTTTTATCAGCCCTAATAGTTAAACTATCGGGAGTAATAAATTCGTCAGCAGCCTTTTCAAGAACCGTGACTGTAACTGCGTTAGTCTTTCCGACAATCTTACCGGGAACTTTAGTGCTTCTATCTACACGACCGGTATAAGGATTCACAGAATTAATCTTAATCTGTGCATTTCCAGTACCAGTTTTAGGAATCCATGATAAATAACTCGGAATAGTTGCCATTTGTTTTTTTTTTTGGTTGATTAACTATAATAACAAACTAATTACCAAATTCCCATCCAGCTGTATCACTTGCGAAAACAGTTATGGTATCATGATAATTATTATCTTTATTTAGAATAACAAGAGTTTTATCAACAGCTAATTCTACAACAGGTTCATTTATTGGCCAAACTTTTTTACCATTAAGCCACATATCAAGAACCTGCCGACGATTACCATTAAGCATTACGACAGCTTCCGTAGCTCGTTCAAGAAGATTAAGTTGTGCCATAGTTGTAGATTAATATTAACCTTGCGGTGTTTCAAGAGCAGTTACACGACCTTCCAAAGAAGTATAATTACTCTCTAATGTACTCACTTTACCACTTAAAGTAGTAACAGTTTCTTGTAATGTATTAACAGTACTTTCAAGAGTTTCTACTTTTGTTTGTAATTGTTGAACAGTTGAAGATTCAGCCTTAGTGGCTAAACCTTCAACTACAAAAGTAATTAACTTCTGAAAAGTACCAGTTTTCGGAGGCCAGTTTAAGGCACAAAATACTTTGCGAATTACTGATTCTTTCATATCATTAAACCGTTAATTAGATTCGGCATTACCAACCCTAAATATAGGATGTTTAGTACCGTCACCTTCGATTTGCATATAATCAATACCATCGTTTTCAAATACTGGTTCAGGTACTAATTCAATAGTTGTAACACTATGATTTGTAAGATTATCATAACTTTGATTATATTCAGTGTAACCATCGCGTCTAACCAAAATTACAACCTTTGAATCATAAGTACCACTAATATGAGCTATACCTTGATAATCAGTAGAGATAGTTTTAACAGAAGAAGTAAACCAGCAACTAATACCTGTGGTAATAGGAGCTTTAGTAACAGAATCTATAAATTTAAGAGCTATATAGTCTTGACCTTCTTTCGGATGTAAATCAATATAATTGACAACAGCTTCAGAAGGTTCATCTGCAATAAACAATGCAGGTTCGGTAGCTTCATAACGAGTATCACCTAACGTCTTATAATTACGTTCAAAACCAATCGGATTAGCTTCACTAACATAACCATCTTCTGATGAATCACAGTTACCTATCGTTTTATTAGTTTCATCATAAATGGTCTTAGTAATCATGCGACCAGTTAAAGCATCTCGTGTACGAACTTTAATAAGACCGTTATTATTACGAAGACATAATATTTCAACTGTTTTATCAGTATCAAATACTACTTCTTCATGACCAATATGATACCAATCAGAAGATAATGGTAAAGCATAATAAGTTATAACACTATCTTTATTCCTTGTGATTACTAAAGGTTCATCAGGTCTGGTTGTACCAACAGTAGTTCCAGTAATTGATATCTCTTTAATATTAGCAGCTAAATAAAGTTTATTATCATCATAAATTTCATAAGCCTTGATAGTTACAGAAACCTCTTCGGGTTCAGGCGGTAACTCTTCAAGTACAATAGTAACACTATGTTCACCAGTAGAATTAATCGTACCAGTTCCAGTGTTAGTTATATAACCAGTTTTGGAAGCTCGGAAATCAATACTTGTTCCAACTGGAGCTGTAACAACTTCAGATTTACCAGTAGTCGATTCATCATTACCAAGAGATTTCCAACTACTTTCAGTACTAAGTTTATACTCAAACGTAACACCGTCTAAAGCAGTAGATTCAGTATTTACAGCAGTTGCATAGATAGTACCAGATTGAACTGGAACTTTATCCATTTCAATAGTAACTTCTGCGGTAGGAATTGCATAAGTTACCACTTGTTCAACCTCTATATAACCCGACGAAACAAACCTCAAAATTCGGCTCGTATTGACATCTCCGGTGAGTTGTAGCGGCGTATCTTTTGTAACTTGACCTAATATACCACCCGTGTCCTTATCATAGACGTATGCGGCTATTTTGGCCTTTGTTTCGCTATCGACTACCGTAAGACTTACAGCACCTTGTTCAACTGGTAGAGTTGTAAGAGTAATATCACGAATTATATTCTCATCTAACGTAATACGCTCTTCGTAAGTTTCATATCCACTTGCACTAACCTGAATTAAAATATCACGCGGGTCATAAGTTTCATATGTAAGAGTACCAGTACCTTGAGCAATAATTACATTAGAAGGTTTATCAGTAAATACAATTAAAGCATTATCAGGAGTTGCATTTACAGTTAATGTCTTTTTAGTCTTAGGTGTAAGAACAACATTGATTGTCGTATCTTCAACACCTACATCGACATAAACATCTTTTGTAATGTAATTCTCTTTTTCTACAATATAATGTAAACGACTTTGAATTAAACATTCAAGACTTGCACTACCAATACCTGCTGATTCTTTACCTTCCGAATTAATCATTCGTATAGTAGAATCAACCGGAACAGCTTCAATCTTAATTGTTATATAATCTTCTTCATTTCGAGGAATACGAATCCAAAGTGTACCATCTTCAAACGTAGTAGGAATCTCACTTGTAACTTCAATTTGATTAATACTGTTGCTACGAACATGATTATTATGTTCTACAACAATACCATAAATCTCATTGATAGCATCTACAATACGTTTGTTATCAGTAACAAGTTCTTCAGAAGTTTTATCTTGCTTATTAATAAGCAAACCTTGAAGTTCTTGAGCTTTTTGTTTTAATTTCTCAATGTCACTTGCGGCAGTTGGTAAACCAACTTGTGCGGCAGTAACTCTATGAGGGTTATCATAATTACGAATATGAGCATTGAAATTATCTTTATCATTCTCGTAATCTTCTTTATCAAGTTTCTTGTTTATAGCAGCCCAAACATCTTGAAACTTCTTATTAACTTCTGCAACATGATTGTTAATCCAAACATTCAACTGTTTGAACCAACCTTTAACCCTATTTTCAAGAGCATCAATGTACTCTTTTTGAGGTCGAGATACAGGTTTATCCATATCAGCAGTGTTATCAACATTGCCAAGACCAACTTGTTCTTTTGTTACCTCATGAGGATTAAACTTATTATTAATATGTTCAAATAAAAGTTTTGTAAGTTGTTCAACAGGATTTAAGTCCTCTGCTGTAAGCTCACGAACATATACTTGAACATCAAGAATCTCATTAACAGCATCATTAAAATCAAAATTGGTCTTTACATTCGTTCGATAAATCCACCAAGATTTACCTTCATGAACATAAATACCAGTAAGAGTGAATATCTGATTACTTATGATACCTTGTACTGTAATTGTATGTATAGAACGAACAATCGGTACAAGTATATAAAGATATTGTTGAGTTGATTTAACCCACGGAACTTTATATTCATAATGTCCTACATCAATATTTCGAGATTCAAACTCGGTAATCTTTGCAGAACTAATATCAGATTTTTCAGTTAGCTTAAATAGAGCACTATTATCGTAAGCAGTTACATTAGTTAAGTCTATTTCAATCCTCTCCTTTGTCCTATATAAATATAGGTGGCCATTCTTTCGATAGTACATATATAATGTAGGAACTGTTTTAACACCAGCACCTTCACCATCTACTGTACCAATATATTCTCCGGTTTGGCCATTATAAACACTCGGATATACACCATCTTCAAGCACACCGAGCGCTACAACATTTCGAAGATTAATTACTGCCATACCAAGAACAATAACGAAATAAATACTCCAACTACAAAGTTAATAATAATAGGATGAATTTTAAGACCAGTTACTGTTTTCTTTCTTGCAGCTTGAATACCACAAGTAATGATTTGATAAGCTAATGTAATCCATAAACTCATAAACCAAGTAGCAACAGTAGCCTTAAATAAAATACCTACGACAGTAGCAATGACGAAACCAATAATAATATCGTCTTTATGTTCTGAATAATAACCACTTAAAAAAGTAGTTATTTTATTCCATATTTCTAGAGTAATTTCGCTAATTTTCAATTCTGAATTACATGGCTTGATTATTGGCTTATTTATCTCTTTAAGTAACGTTGAGCCATCAAGTAATCCATTGAAAATATATGCACACGTTAAATATTCAGTGAACGATTTTCCTTTTGTGAAATCATATCGAACTGTTAATTTATTTGATCCATCTAAAGTATTATACTGAAGAGTGAATTCTAACATATGGTTCAAACCGAATCCCTTATATTGTTGAATATTCATTTCAGAATTAGCAATTCGTTCTATTTGTATTTGCATTTCGTGTTTCCCGTTTATTAAATTGACAGGATTCATTTTTGGAAATGGAGTTGGAAAAATAATAAAACTACCTTTTTCAATATC
>ENA-OYDX01000367-OYDX01000367.1-human-gut-metagenome-genome-assembly--contig:-NODE-367-length-8935-cov-6.677590_pt1 | contig 8935 bp, 6 predicted proteins | sample MGYA00243466_ERZ652899 | MGnify/ENA primary metagenome ERZ652899 (study PRJEB26926, sample SAMN06164799) | human gut metagenome | biome: ENVO:00009003; feature: ENVO:2100002; material: ENVO:00002003... | reverse complement strand
AATCTACTATGATTCGATTAAGCAGCAAGAGCATAATTTTCGTTGCCAGATAAAATTTTGAAAACTGGGATTATAGTGCCAATCAACCACGCACTGCATGCTTACATACCACTTAGCCACGCTGTCAAATCCAGTCAACCCCGTACTGGTAACTCATAAAGAGATTACAAATATACACACACTTCTGTTAATATCCAATTATTTATTCATTTATTTATAGCATTTTAATGAGAACAATGTATCTTTGAAAATAATTTTTCTAATCCTAACAGATCAGACAATATGAACAAAAAATTAATGGTATTGTGTATGAGCAGTATGATACTGGGAGGCTGTATACCCTCTCCCAAGAAACAAACGGAAGCAATTACAGTTGAAGAAAATCCGAATATGATGTATATGTTGGTAGGCAGTTATGCAACTCCGGAGGAAGAAGGTATCAAGGTTTATAACTTTGATGAACAAAATGGCAACTCACAATATATCAGCGGAATAAAAGGAATATCCAACCCATCTTTCCTCATTCCTTCGGCTGATGGAGAAAGAATATATGCTGTAGGGGAGGATTCCGGAAAAAGTTCTACCGCCAATGCCATCAAATTCGATAAAGAACAAAAGAAACTAACTTTGCTTAATTCTCAACCCACTGACGGCGGTGCACCTTGTTATATAACTCTCAGCCCGTCGGAAAAATTTGTCCTGACAGCAAATTATATAGGAGGTAGCATTACCGTTTTCCCACTAGATAAAGACGGCAAATTAAAATCCGAAACACGCCTTATTTCCTTTACAGGAAATAGTCTTGACAAAGAGAGACAAACACAGCCACATTTACATTGTATAGAATTCACTCCAGACCATAAATATCTACTTGCCAGTGATTTAGGAACAGACCAGATTCATGTATTTCCTGTTAGTGAGAATGTAACTGATGGTGTATCCCATTCCTTGCTGAATGAATCCGAAGAATTTAATATAAAAGTAGAATCAGGATCAGGACCACGCCACATTTGTTTCCATCCGAACCAAAAATTCGCTTATCTGATTAATGAAATCTCAGGAAAAGTTATAGCTTTCTCTTACGACAAAGGAAAATTAAACGCCATACAATATATAGAAGCTGACACAGTGGGTGCCAAAGGTAGCGGAGATATTCACATTTCACCTGATGGAAAATTTCTATATGCATCCAACCGCTTAAAAGCAGACGGTATCGCTATTTTCTCCATAAATCAGGAAGAAGGAACATTAACAAAGACAGGTTATCAGCTGACTGGTATCCATCCACGTAATTTTATTATCAGCCGGAACGGACGATACCTGTTAGTGGCCTGCAGAGACAGCAACTCCATACAAGTATTTGAAAGAGATTCCCAAACAGGACTACTGAAAGACACAGGCAAAACAATAAAAACCAATAAACCTGTATGCCTGAAGTTTACCTTTTAAACAGGGAACATTGTTTTTAATAAAATAAACTGCTGCTTTCGTTGTATGTATTGGAAACAGCAGTTTATTTTATCAAAAACAAAACGAATCTTTATACATAAGTTTCCAAGAACTTAACATGACCTTCCACAGTCACTTTCACCTCTTTTGTTGTGGCAGGGAAAAGGATAGATTCACCGGCTTGCAATTCCAATGAGTTACCATCCCCATCAGTTACCGTACATGTACCTTCCATGCAAATATAAATTACAAACGAATCAAGTTCACTATAATCTATCGTCATATTTTCAGTCAAATCATAAACAGAAGTAGTGAAATACGGACAGGTAACCAACTCGACAGATTCATTCTGTTTCGGAGTATAATGAGTACGATAATCCTCTTCTACAGAATAATCTATGGCATCTTTTGACAATTCTGTATGCAACTCACGAGTATTGCCATTTTTATCCTTACGATTGAAATCATAAATTCGATAAGTCACATTCGAGGTCTGCTGAATCTCAGCAATAAAGCATCCGGCTCCAATACTATGGATACGTCCTGCAGGCAAGAAAAACACATCACCCGGTTGTACGGCATAATCAGCCAATGCATCACAAATAGTATTATCAGCAATCATTGCAGCATATTCATCGGGAGTAATTTTTTTACTTAATCCCGAACGCAGATGTGCTTTCCCCCCGGCATTGTCAATAACATACCACATTTCGGTCTTGCCCATCGAATTATGACGCTTCTTTGCCAGTTCATCATCCGGATGCACTTGTATAGAGAGGTCGTCACAAGCATCAATGAATTTGATCAACAAGGGAAAATTATCGCCAAAACGCTGATAATTACTTTCTCCTACCAAAGAACCTTTATATTCTTTTACCAACTGGCTCAAATTTTTGCCGGCTTGAGTTCCATTAGCAACAACAGACTCATCGCCTGGGACATTAGAAATTTCCCAACTTTCGCCAACCTGAGGCTGTTCAATATTCAGATGTTTGAACGGAATAATCTTTTCTCCACCCCAAATGGTGGATTTCAGAATGGGGTTAAATTTAAATGGATACATAGGTGTATTAATTAATAGTTTCTAGGTTTGGATACAAAAATAAGGGAATTCTATGACTTTACCGCATAGAATCCCCTAAAATTAACAGCTATGTGTGTATATTCAAAGGTGTATTAGTAGTCTGTATTATTAGGATCGAAATTAGTCCAGCCATCCAACCAATTATCATCTGTTCCAAACGCTCCGATATATTCTACTGTCTCAAAACCGCTGCTCAACAGTGCGTCATTAAATGAAGCGGCTGTCAACACAGGGCTATCTGCATCCGGCATATAATTAACACCGATATTACGCCCGTCCTTGAATTTCAACTCATTGACATCAGTCAATACTTTATTTCCTTTCTGAGTCTTGAAAAAAGTAGAAGAATAAGACTCTTGTCCAGCATCAATGATTTGCTTGTTCACGGCATCATAAAGCACATCATCATATACTTTGTTAGCATCAGAACCGACCACCGTCATACCTGCAAACCAAATATTCTCCAACTTTATGTTTCCTGCCTTCGCCATCTCAACTGTATTACCTTTCTCACCATCAATAATTAAACCGACAGGATACCCTACAGCTACTGAATTAAAGCAATTCAAACGACTGGAACGCCGGATCTGCATAGCAGACTGAAACTTACCTAAAGCTGAACCATTATTAGGATTGAAGCTACCGCCCGTAATATAGCTCTCATTATTAACAAAGTTGGCATCACGCCCCAACGGTCCGATAAAAGTGACATTACTAAATACGGCTGTCGTATAGGGTTCTATCAATGAGGCGTCTCCACAATTATCCGACTCAAAACCATTAGACTGAGAAGTATCTGCGATTCTCGGATCACGGATTGAAAGACAATATTGGACCTTACCGGAGAAGCCATTATCTGTATCAAACTCATCGTCCCATCCATTATAAGCCACTAGATATTTACAATTTACATTACCTCCAAACCATTCGTAAGAGTCGTCATTGGAATATGAAACCTGTAAATGATCAATGGTAGTTCCACTACCTACAGATCCAAAAGTTATACCATTAATTTCCTTATCTTTTTGAAAAGGATAACCAGCAAATTCCACACGTACATATCTCAATATACCTGAATTGTCAGCATCATCATTTCCTCCATGTTTAGTACGTGGACCTCCTTCAATCTGCTGGTTCAACACTCCCTGATTATTCTTGGCATTACCACAAATAATCAATCCCCCCCAATCTCCCGGTTTACGCTGGCCTTTAGGCTGTTCAGAGGTAAAAACAATCGGAGCGTCTTTAGTACCCTCGGCTATTAGTTTGCCGCCCGGTTCTACAATCAAGGCAGCCTGTGTATCTTTATCCCCTTTGATAACAGTCCCCGGTTCGATGGTCAATACCGACCCAGTTCCCACATAAATCCATCCTTTCATCAGGTAAGTTCCTTTGGACAAAGTCTGTGTACCCTTAAAAATAAACTCCTGATCTCCATTTCCTATCACGGTACCTTTGGCATTCTCTGTTTTATCATCATCAAATAACAAGTGGTCACATGTTTTAATAGCCCCCTCAGCCCCCCATACATAAGGAGCTTCGGCATTTCCACCGTTGCCATTACCGTTTCCTGTATCAGTTTCCGGATCATCACTGCTACAAGCAACCATTCCCCCCAGCATTATTGCTGAGAATACGTAAATCATAAACTTGTCAGTTCTCATTTCCATTTGTTTATTGGTTAATAATGAAAGATTCATTCTATTTTAAAACGTATAGTTAATGTTCAAATTGAAATTACGCCCTGATTTGTATTGACGAGTAATTTGCTCCACTTTTCCATGTCTAGTTTCTTCAAATTGCTTGAAAGAAACTTTCTCCGCCAACAAATCGCATACAGCAACCTTTATTTCCAGATTACCAATTTTTTTCGAAACACTTAAATCTACTGCATTACGGGGCATTTCATAAGAATCGGGTACTCTGACTTCATTGTCTGCGGTTCCCAAACTACGGCCTACACCAATAATACGTTTACCGATACGGTTATAAAGCAATGCAGCATTCCATCCGCTATCGGCATGTTGATAGAAGAAACCGGCATTAATCAAATATGGAGATTGACCTTGCATCGGACGGTCCTTCTCTTTGGCTCCCGGCTCAAATTTCACTTTACTTTTAATTAAAGCCCCGTTCAGACTAAGACTAAAATTACGCATACCTATAAAATCCAGATTTTTGCGTATATCCACTTCTACTCCATAATTATCCGCTCCTTTGGCATTGACATACGAATAGATAAGGTCTGTACCTCCGGATACAGTATAAGTCCATTCAATAGGATTCTTAAACCTTTTATAGAAAAGAGAAACAGAAATCAGCTCTCCACTGCTGGGATAAAACTCATAACCAAAATCTAAATTATCAATATAAGCAGGCTTTAAATTATAATTACCTTGTACATTGCTGGCAAGATCAAAATCATAATATACAGAAGAAGAAACCTCCCGAAATTCCGGACGATTCACAGTACGTCCATAAGATAAACGGAACTGATGCTTATCATTCAAACGATAAGCCGCATTTACAGACGGGAAAAAGTCATCATACGTGTAAAACACACTAGTGGGGCTTTCCTCGTTTTTCTGTGTATGGCTAACCAACTCCATTCTATTATATTCAAAACGAACTCCTGCGTATACATTCAATTTGCCCAACGGAAGATTACCCCCTACATAACCAGCACTCAAGAGATTATTGCCTTCGTAATTATTGCGCCAATCCACTTGTTCCAATAAATAAAGTCCATTCTCCCCATAATTCTTCTCTTGTAATAATTCATTAGGGACATTCATTACTTTATAAGCACCCGGCAAACCATTTTTCCAACTATAGATAAAAAAACGGGTATTATATTCACGAGCACGATGCTCCGTGTAAGCTCCAACCTTCAGGCTAGGAGTAAAAATCCCGAAAGAGAAATCGTGCTGATAATTGATGTTAGCCGACAAAATATGTTCATCCAATCGGGAAAACTCCCGATTAATCTCATTCAAGTTCTCTACTTCCAACTGATTGGTCTCCTCATTGAGTACGGTAGTATATCGACGGCGGTCCGGCATATTCCGATTGGCATAAGAATATCCAGCACTCCAATCCAACTTATCGGTATTACCCAATGTATGCTTCCCCGTAAATTGACCATTATAAGTGGTACGACTCTGATAATAATATTCCGCACTCTCTTCATAATCACTTTGTGCATCTGTTCCCTTACGGTAAGTATAGCGGTCTTTCCCTAATTGATTAAAAATATCCTTAAACTCATAGCGACTGTTACCACTGGCAGGTATATAAGTAAAATTCAGCATAGTTCCTATACGAACACTATGATTATATTGGTCATCTATACTTTTACGTAAATAATTAGAACAATCGTGAGTCATATCATAAGCACCAAACAAATTGTTATCCATATCCAGATATGTCCTATAGCTATTGCTATAGTTCACTGTTCCTAATATAGCCAAAGTACGTCCGCTACTATCCACCCAGCGACGGCTGAAATTCATATTCAGGCTAAGATCTGCCAAGGGCCTACGATCTTTAACGGTCCAGTCATTATTTAACCCATTATTTAATAAATCATAGCCATTGTTCATCGGACTAAGCACAGCATTGATTCCACCTTTCAAGCTACGAAAGCCATTATCGAAACCTAGAAAATCTGTGCCACTTCCTTTATTATACAGAAACTTTTTAAAATGAGTCTGATCATTTAAACTAGTTCCAACCGAAATAGTAAACAGATTACTGCTAGGAACATCTTTGGTATTCACTAAAATAAAACCACCACTGAAATCAGCCGGATATTCCGGTGCAGGCGATTTCACTACCAACATATTATCCAACTGCGACGATGGAATAATATCGAAAGAGAAAGCACGCGCATCGGCTTCAGAACTAGGTACGGCACTATTATTAATCCACACATTATTATACCGTTGTGAAAGCCCACGTACCATAACGAATTTCTCCTCAATTATACTGATACCCGGTACACGGCGAATCACTTCCGAAGCATCTTTATCTTGCGTCTTGGTAATCTGCTGGGCAGAAACTCCCGTTTGCATAACCAAGCTAGTACGTTGTTGGGTAATAATAGCATTCTCCGTATTCTTTTTAGCATCCGCTACAACCACAACTTCTCCTAATTGTTGATTATCCTGTTCTAGTTCTACTTTTATTTCGAACATGCCGTTTATTGTAACCTCAACAGTCTGTGTACAATAAGACACATAAGATATAATAAGCTTGTACGTTCCATTTCTTAATCCCGCAAGTTCGAAATTACCATCCACATCAGTAATAGTTCCTGTATTTGTACCACTTAACTGTACAGCAGCACCAATAAGTGGCTCTTTAGTCGCTTTATCTGTTACAGTTCCTCTCAAAGCAGCCGCCTGTACAGTCAATACCAACATCAAGAGAATTATCATAAGGCTAATGCCTTTCATCTGAGCTTTCATCATACTTTTACCTTGTTATTTTTCCGATGGCAAAGATCAGATAAAAGCATTACATGTATAATACATCTGCATGATACTCCTTTTGCGTATTTATTTCAATGACGTTTCATTGCATTTTGTTGAAAAAGCTCCTACCTTTACAAATAAATTGTAAAATAGAAAAAGAATATGAGAAGTTTTGCATCTGACAATAATTCAAGTGTACATCCCCGCATCATGGAAGCGTTAATGAAGGCCAATAACGGACATGCACTTGGCTATGGAGATGATCCATGGACAGAAGAAGCCGCCCACAAAGTGAAAGAACAATTTTCACGTCCATGTGAAGCACTGTTTGTTTTTAATGGCACAGCAGTAATACTATGGCGCTGCAAATAATGACCCGTCCTTACCATATTATCTTCTGTGCCGACACAGCTCACATTGCTGTAGATGAATGTGGTGCCCCCAGTAAAGCGACTGGCTGTTTCATGCGCACAATTCCTACTCCGGATGGCAAACTGACTCCGGAATTACTAAAACCATTTATGGTTAACTTTGGTATAGAACACCATTCTCAGCCCGGAGCAATTTACCTAAGTCAATGTAGTGAATTAGGAACAATTTATAAACCAGAAGAAATATGCACATTGACAGAATTTGCACACCGGCATGGACTGTTTGTGCATATGGACGGTGCCCGTATCTCTAATGCCGCGGCAGCATTGGGAATGAGTCTTGATGATATATCAGGAGCTTGCGGAGTTGATACATTGACTTTGGGAGGAACAAAGAACGGACTGATGGGAGCCGAATGTGTAGTGATTTTCAATCAGGATTTGATAAAGGAAGCACGTTATGCCAGAAAACAATCTTGCCAATTGGCCAGCAAAATGCGTTATATCTCTTGCCAGTTCACAGCCTTCCTTGAAGATAACCTATGGTTAACATGCGCACAACATGCCAACGCAATGGCGCAACGCTTGTACAAGAAACTTTCCACAATGCCTGATATAAAGTTTACCCAAACAGTGGAGAGCAACCAATTATTCTTCATCATGCCGCGTGAAAAAGAAGATAAGCTACAAGAATATTATCATTTCTACTTTTGGAACGAAACCATAGGAGAAATGAGACTTGTTACCTCTTTCGATACAACAGAAGAAGATGTCGACAAACTGATAGCTTGCATAAAGACTCTATAATCATCTCCCGGTTCTCTATCAGGGCAGGCCTTCAGACCTGCCTGTTCTATTTCCAGTCCCTATTCCAAGGCATAAGTACCGGTGAGGGTTTCCGGACCTGCCCCTGCCGGAGAAAAGACATGGCGGAGCCTTCCGGACAGTTCCGTGGGAAACGTATCCACACCCACGGGAAAGATAAGGTTTTTAACTAATTCCCCCAAGTTTTCAAACTGAGCCGAAAAAACGGTAGAGGTCACATTTCACACGTGCGGATACAAAAAAAGCCTCCGGAACTTCTTCAAGTCCGGAGGCTTCAATCAAAACGGCGGCTACCTACTCTCCCACTGTGACGCAGTACCATCGGCGTGACAAGGCTTAACTTCTCTGTTCGGAATGGGAAGAGGTGGAACCCTTGTGCTATAGCCACCTGAATAAGGTTGACATATTGTTGAGCTGTTATCGTAATTTCATTCTGTAGTAAAAACCAAAGGTATACACCATCCGACATATAAGGAAAGTGGACGGGCAATTAGTAATGCTCGGCTTTGGTATCTCTACCTTTACACCTGCATCCTATCAACGTCGTAGTCTACAACGACCCTGAGAAATCTAATCTTGTGGCCGGCTTCGTACTTAGATGCTTTCAGCACTTATCCGATCCAGACTTAGATACCCGGCAATGCACCTGGCGGCACAACCGGCAAACCAGAGGTCTGTCCAACACGGTCCTCTCGTACTAGTGTCAGAGCCACGCAAATTTCATACGCCCA
>ENA-OYDX01000365-OYDX01000365.1-human-gut-metagenome-genome-assembly--contig:-NODE-365-length-8966-cov-4.130850_pt1 | contig 8966 bp, 4 predicted proteins | sample MGYA00243466_ERZ652899 | MGnify/ENA primary metagenome ERZ652899 (study PRJEB26926, sample SAMN06164799) | human gut metagenome | biome: ENVO:00009003; feature: ENVO:2100002; material: ENVO:00002003... | reverse complement strand
AGATAGGCTCCGGTCTCGTGGGCTCGGAGATGTGTATAAGAGACAGATATTATTTTTTAATATAAAACACCCCAAATTCAATTCCGTTAAACAATTAATTAAAAATCAGCTGTTTATTTAGTTAATATTCAATTTTACGTTAACATATCCTGCTTACTCTACGGCAATGCCGGTTTCCGCCAATACAGACATCTTTTATCACAAGCTCACCATCTCCTGCAGAATACCTACCGCCGTCTCTACCGTTTCCACATTCTTGACTACCATACTACGCTTGCCGTTCTGCTCACGCAAATTGCAGTAACGCGGATTCTTGCTCATGTAATCAATCACCTTGCCAAAAGCCGCACTTTGATAATAAGGACTTTCCTGATTACTGATAAAGAACAAAGTCATTCGTCCGGCTTTCAAGAATACTTTTTCCACCCCCAACCGTTTAGCCAATCTGCGCAAAGGTACGATACGCAGAAGTTCCAGCCCTTCGGGAGGAACCTTTCCGAAACGGTCCTCCAACCGTGCCTTGAAAGCGAGCAGGTCCTTATCCAATTCCAATCCGTCCAGTTCACGATAAAGCAACATACGTTCGCTACTGCCCGTCACGTAATTAGCAGGCAATAACAGTTCAAGGTCACTTTCCACCTGACATTCATCCACAAAGTTCTCGCCACTGATTTTCTCTTCTCCCGCTGCCTGCAACTCCTCTGCATAAAGATCGGCAAACTCATCCTCTTTCAACTCTTTCACCGCTTCGGCCAGTATCTTCTGATAAGTTTCATAACCCAAATCGGCAATGAAGCCACTCTGCTCCGCCCCCAGCATATTTCCTGCTCCACGGATATCCAAATCCTGCATGGCTATATGGATACCGCTGCCCAAATCACTGAAATTCTCAATGGCTTGAAGACGGCGCTTTGCCTCGGGAGTCAGTGAAGTCAATGGAGGCGCCAACAAATAACAGAATGCTTTTTTATTGCTTCTTCCCACACGTCCACGCATCTGGTGCAAATCACTCAAGCCAAAATTCTGCGCCTGGTTGATGATAATCGTATTGGCATTCGGTATATCAATGCCACTCTCGATAATGGTGGTTGCCAGCAGCACATCATAATCATAGTTCACAAAGTCGAAAATAATCTTCTCCAGCTTTTCGGGCTCCATCTGTCCATGACCTATGCAGACACGGCAATCGGGTATATTCCGCTTGATCATGGCTTCCAATTCTACCAGATTCTGTATGCGGTTATTGACAAAGAATACCTGTCCGTTACGACTCATTTCAAAATTGATCGCTTCCGTTATGATATCTTCATTAAAGGTATGCACCTCTGTCTGAATGGGATAACGGTTGGGAGGCGGAGTCTGAATGACAGAAAGATCACGGGCGCCCATTAACGAGAACTGCAAAGTACGGGGGATGGGGGTAGCGGTCATAGTGAGTGTATCCACATTCACTTTCATCTGACGCAACTTCTCTTTCACACTAACTCCGAACTTTTGTTCCTCATCAATGATCAGCAATCCTAAATCTTTGAACTTAACGCTTTTACCGATGATTTTATGTGTACCGACCAAAATATTTATTTTCCCATCCGCCAGTTCCTTCACTATTCTGGAAACATCTTTCGCACTGCGGGCACGGCTCAAATAATCCACCTTACATGGAAAATCTTTCAACCGTTCGCTGAAAGTCTGAAAGTGCTGATAGGCCAGCACCGTAGTGGGAACCAGCACAGCCACCTGTTTGTTATCAGCCACAGCCTTGAAAGCAGCACGAATAGCCACTTCAGTCTTTCCGAAACCCACATCACCACACACCAGACGGTCCATAGGACGGTCGCTCTCCATATCGGCTTTGGCATCCTGAGTCGCCTTCAACTGGTCGGGGGTATCCTCATAAATAAAGCTCGCCTCTAATTCATGTTGCATAAAACTGTCGGGACTATACGAGAATCCTTTTTCCTGTTTACGTTGCGAATACAGTCTGATCAGGTCACGGGCTATATCTTTGATTTTGCTCTTGGTACGCTCTTTCATTTTTTCCCACGCACCGGTCCCCAATTTGTTCAGGCGGGGAGTTTCTCCCTCCTTCCCTTTATACTTGGATATTTTATGCAGGGAATGAATGGAAACAAATACCACATCCTCATTCTGATAAATAAGTTTAATCACTTCCTGGGTAGTATTTCCATTCGGAATGCGTACCAATCCGCCAAAACGGCCTACACCATGATCTATATGTACCACAAAGTCACCCGGCTCAAACTGGCTCAACTCTTTTAAGGTCAATGCCACCTTACCGCTACGCGCCTTGTCACTACGAAGATTGTATTTATGGAAACGATCAAAAATCTGATGGTCTGTAAAAAAGCAGCTTTTCAATACATTATCTGTAAAGCCCTCATGTAAAGTCTTGTTGACCGGAATGAACGTAATATGATCGCCACGCTCCTCAAAGATATCTTTCAGACGCTTTGCCTGCTTCTCACTATCGGTACATATATATAAGGTGTAACCTCGTTTCTGATAATCAGTGAATGAAGTGCTTACCAAATCAAAATTCTTATGAAAAATAGGCTGGACCGTCGTATCGAAAGCCAACGTTGCCTGTGGAGTTCCTGTAGGTTTGTTACCAAATTCAATCCGTTTGAAATCCAAAGCCCGTACTGTAAATTCCGCCCCGTCTATCAGCTTCAGTTCCAAATTCATCAGTTCCGTCTTCTCTCCCTCGTATGCGGCAAGCGCCTGAGGAGAGAGTGCCTCCTCCCGTACTACCTGTATTCTTTCACGTACCCAAAGAAAGTCTTTCATTGCCAGAACTGTTTCCCGAGGAATGAATTCAAAGAAAGACACCCCGCTCTTGTCGGCGGCATTCGTCAGCTCGGGCACGATGGCAATGCTCTGTTTCTTCTCTTTCGAAAGCTGGTTTTCCACTTCAAAAGTACGGATGCTGTCTACCTCGTCACCAAAAAAGTCAATACGGTAAGGATACTCGGAAGCAAAAGAGAAGACGTCAATAATACTACCGCGTACAGCATATTGCCCCGGTTCATAAACATAATCCACATGCTCGAATCCGTAACCGGCCAGCACTTCCGTGATAAACTCTGTGTCCACATGCTCACCCACACCAAGTTTTAACGTCTTGTCCATCAGTACCTCTTGTGATACCACTTTCTCCGCCAACGCTTCGGGATAAGTCACCACACATAGCGGATCGCCTTTCTGTAAACGGCTCAGCACTTCCGTACGCAGGATCTCATTGGCTGCATCTTTCTGCCCATATTTAACAGCCCGACGATACGAGGATGGAAAGAACAAAATATGCTCATCACCGTTCACCTGTGTCAGGTCATGATAAAAGTAACCCGCTTCCTCCAAGTCACCCAGTACAAATACAAATGTCTGTTTATTCTCTCTAAGAAAGGAGGAAACAAATAAAGCTGCCGCAGAAGCATGTAATCCTCCCAGGAAAATAGTCCTCACTGAGGAATCTTCCAATAACGCAGCCAGTCCCTTAGTGTTAGGATGACCGGCATAAATACGTTGCAATTCCGAAATATCCATATCTTTTTTTAAGATGGGGACAAAATTAAAGAAATATCTGATTACTTCCTCCTTTTTTTGCCAACTATTCAAGATTTTCCTATTTTTGTACGCTAATATATAACCCCATGGAAACAAAAGCAATAAACACAAAATTGAAAGGACACGCACGTGTAGATGTAGCTGATGTGCTACGCGGACTGGCAGTGATGGGAATCATCATCCTGCACTCTATCGAACATTTTAATTTCTACTCATTTCCCGATACAGCCGGACAAAGTGCGTGGCTGAACTTCTCGGACAAAGCCATTTGGAACGGGTTATTCTTCATGTTCGGCGGAAAAGCATACGCCATATTCGCTTTACTTTTCGGTTTTAGCTTTTTTATTCAAGATGACAACCAACGCCTACGGGGCAATGATTTCCGTCTACGTTTTTGTTGGCGGTTAATTCTTCTTTTCCTGATAGGTAATATCAATGCCAGTTTTTTCACAGCGGAAGTGCTGGTCCTTTATTCTTTAGTAGGTTTCATCCTGCCACTGACTTGCCGGCTGAAAGACAAATGGATATTTGCATTGGCATGTCTGCTATTGATCCAGCCATTGCCACTTTATTATGTAATACGTGCCTGTCTCGATCCGGAATTTGTTACTCCGGCCATCCCCACCCGCAGCTTCTGGAATGCAACTTTTGCAGTGCAAAGCAATGGTAATTTTCTGGAAACCATCCGTGTCAATTTATGGGAAGGACAGTTGGCAAGCCTTGCCTGGGCTTGGGATCACGGACGGGTATTCCAAACAGCCGCCCTTTTCCTGCTCGGTATGCTGATAGGGCGCAAGGGACTTTTTTTGAAAGAGCACTTGAAGGTATGGAACAAGGTACTTGCAGGCTCACTCGTCGCATTTTTCCCTTTATATGGGTTGGGCAATATGCTACCGGACTTTATCACAAATAAATCCATTCTGACCCCTCTTTCACTAATCATCACCTCGCTTTCCAATTTTGCATTTATGCTGATTCTGGTATCCGGTGTCGTCTTCGCTTTTTACAAGACAAACTTACACGACGGATTAATGAAAATAACGCCATACGGAAAGATGAGCCTTACCAATTATATTACTCAAAGTATAGTAGGTTCCATGTTATACTACAACTGGGGATTTGCATTGCACAATCAGTTTGGCATCACAGCCAGCTGCCTGGCAGGAATAGTTTTCTTCATCTTGCAATTCTCTTTCTGCCGCTGGTGGATGAATCACCACTCTCACGGTCCGATGGAATATATATGGAAACGGGCAACCTGGCTGAAATAAGCCAAGAACCGAAGTCTGCCCGCATTTGTTTATAAAAGACATACAAATAGAACTTTAAAATATGCGCGAAGAAATCATAAAACTATTAGACCAATATCGGTTAAAAGAAGCATTATCCCAAATGACAGGATATGCCACCCATACTTCCGACTGGCAATTAAAGAATGAGCTAGAAGCCCTGCAAACGTCATACGACCTGATGCTGCAATATACTTCAAAAGGGATGAAAGATCCCAATAAGGTGGAAATATACCATAAAATGTTACGCACGGCATACGAACTGGCCGACCGTATCCATATAGCCGTACAGGCAACACAAAATTACGGAGCCTATTATGACACAATGCGCACTTTTGTCCAAAGCCCTCCTCACAGCTATGCCGAATTACAAATGCAACTGGAGGCGTATACAGAAGATATGGCTACAGCACCATTGATATATACCACCGAGGCCAAAATAAATGAAGAAATGGATGCCATGAGAAAACGTCACGAAACAGCCGTAGACGAATTATTTGAAAAAATATGGGTATCCACCCGGTGGAGTGAATCGGAATATGCTGAAGCGCAAACTTTGTTCAACTCACTATTGATCCAAGTCAACGACCTTTCCATAATGGTCAGCGCCGTTACCATGAGCCTGCTGCAAATATTCGACATCCGCAAGTTCATGTTTCTATTGAACGCCTATACCCATCAGGATACCATGCTGAATCAGCGGGCTATTGCAGGGATCGCACTAACATGCTACTATTATGAAAAGCGTATCCTTCAATACCCTGAAGCCGTGTCGCGCATAAATGAACTGAATGAAAATTCCGAGTTCATCAAAAACCTGCATCATATCCAGATTCAATTATTGCAATCTTCCCGTGAAACCCGAAAGATAGACAAGAAGATGCGTGAAGAAATCATTCCCGAAATGATGAAAAATCCCAAACTTAATTTGGAAGGACTGGATGAAGATGCCGAAGATCATAATCCGGAATGGGAAGAATGGATTGACCGTTCAGGCATTACCGATAAATTGCGCGAATTAGGTGAACTGCAAATGTCCGGGGCAGATGTGTATATGAGTACCTTTTCACAGCTGAAACAATTCCCGTTTTTCCGCAAAATTTCTCACTGGTTCTATCCTTTTGATCCCCAATATCAGGATATCGCCAAATTATCTCTCGGAAATGACGAACAAAAAATCTCTCTGCTCAACATTTTGATGAATTCGGATGTATTCTGCAATTCCGACAAATACTCTTTTTGTTTTACCATGTTACAAATGCCGGAAAGCCAAAGGAATCTCATGCAGCAACAATTGAACGGACAACATGAAGTTTCTGAAGAACTGAAAGAACGTTTAAAAGAGATGTCACAATCAAAAGCCCGCGCTGAATTCGTGAGCCGGCAATACATTCATGACCTCTACCGTTTCTTCAAATTATGGTCAAGAAGACATGAAATACATGACATTTTTGAGGACACTCTGGACTTATGGAATAAAGAAGCATTGTCTCAAGCCTTGTTACACAAAGAGTATATCAACAAACTGGCAGATTACCTATTCACACACGACGACTTGGCAGAAGCCGGAATTCTCTATGATAAATCAATTGAATTATACAATCGTAAAAATGCCGAATTATGGCAGAAAGCAGGTTTCATTTATCAGAAAATCGGTTCCTATAAAAAAGCGATAGATTATTACCTGCAATCAGATCTGCTGATCCCCGATAATACATGGAATAACCGCCATTTGGCACAATGTTATAGAAAAGAGGGAAACTACCCAAAAGCTTTGGAATATTATAACAAGGTGGAACAGGCACAGCCCGACAGTCTGAATCTGGCACTACAAATAGGACAATGCCTGATGGCACTGGAACGATATGATGAAGCACTGGCTTATTTCTTCAAAGTGGAGTATCTGGATAAAAAGCCACAGAATGCCCGACGCGCCATCGGATGGTGTTCCTTCATTACCGGCAACCATCAACAAGCCAAGAAATATTACGACTTGCTGATATCCGAGCCCAAGCCCATTATGGAAGACTGGATGAATGCAGGACATGTGTATTATATCCTGAATGAAACAGAAAAATCAATAGAATATTATCGCAAAGCCCAGGAACTATGCGACAGTCATGATGAGTTTGTCCGCCTTTACCAAATAGATAAGAAAGACTTGATAAAGCAAGGCGCCAATGAAGTAGACTTGTTTATACTTCCCGATGAATTAATTTAAAGGATTATAAGATAAATCTATTCGGGATAGAAGTTTGGTATAATTATATAAAACTTCTATCCTGACCGGATTCTCATCATCCAGACGATAATTGGCATGCACATTATAAGTGCTTAAACCATGATTCATACAATATCCGATATCATTAGGTAAGGCTGTTCTATTCCTCAACTGCCCAAGATTCAATAAAAAATAGAAGAAACTATCCACCCCATCATAATCAATCACATAAGCCTGTAAATTCAGATTCGCCTGATAGTTGATGTTATTATCATAATTATAATAAGTATGACAACTGGACACACTATCATTTGCCTCAGTAAAAACAGTCATCACCTCCTTCAACCGTCCCAACTGATCAAAAACATATTTTCCTTGCACTTTCTTCAAGAAACGATAATCGGAAGTAGCACGATAATCAGAATTGATAAAAATAGTATCTCCTTTATAATCATAGACAGTCTGTTTATCAGCTTCATAAACCTCCTCTCCTACCTTCAACATACAACGGGCCCTACTCTCCCTCGCCTTGCCTTTTCCTATTTGAAACGTAACATTGCAAAGCTTATTGCCGGTATTCAAACAATTCATCTGTCCGATGGTTATCTGGTCGCCCTCATACCTTACCGGGGTATCCCCATACTTTATAATTTTACCATCACGATCATATTCCAATTTCAAAACTTGTTCTTCCTCTCCCGTTAAATCGGTGACCTTAGTCACATATGTGTCAGCTTTTTTTTCTTTACAACCATCAGCAACAAACAAGAGAACTAACAAAGAAATATATTTTACAAATAACTTTATTTTCATAAGTCAAGTATCATCTCTATGCAAATAAAATAAAAAATATTAGAACTAAGTACAATTTGGAGCTTTTTAACTCAACTTCTTTACCCCCACTCTGTTTTAAACAGCAATTATAATAAGAAAGAAATATGGAATGGATTATACATCTTTTGAGACAGCATTCAGAACTGGCGATTTTTCTGACAATCGCCGCAGGCTTCTGGATTGGAAAAATGAAAATAAAACAATTCAGTTTGGGAATCGTCACCAGTGTATTGCTAGTAGGGGTATTAGTGGGACAGCTTAACATTACAATAGAAGAACCGGTGAAATCCGTGTTTTTTCTTTTATTCCTTTTTGCTATCGGATACAAAGTGGGACCACAATTCTTTCGCGGACTGAAAAAAGATGGTTTACCTCAAGTAGGATTCGCCGCGCTCATGTGTATAGGTTGTTTGATTATCACTTGGTTATTAGCTATCTTAATGGGATATAATGCCGGTGAAGCAGCCGGGTTACTGGCCGGAGCACAAACTATCTCTGCCGTCATAGGAGTAGCAGAAGATACCATAAACGGACTCAACATATCCTCTTCCCAAAAAAGTGATATGATTAATATCATTCCCGTGGCATATGCTGTAACTTACATTTTCGGTACGGCAGGCTCTGCCTGGGTCCTCTCTTCTTTAGGTCCTAAAATGTTGGGAGGATTAGAAAAAGTGAAAGCCGCTTGCAAAGAGTTGGAAACCCGGATGGGTACCAGTGAAGCAGACGAACCCGGATTTGAACAGGCACGCCGTCCGGTAGTTTTTCGCGCTTACCGCATAGAGAACGATTGGTTTGGCAACGGCAAGACCGTTGACCAGCTAGAATCCTATTTTATTTCACAAGGGAAAAGATTGTTTGTTGAAAGAATGCGACATGGATCTTCCATTGTCAATGATATTATTCCCGGACAATTATTACAAAAAGGAGACGAAGTGGTACTGAGCGGAAGAAGAGAATTCGCCATTGGTGAGGAAGACTGGATTGGAGAAGAAATCGTCGATCCCCAACTGCTTGATTTCCCTGTGGAAGTACTC
>ENA-OYDX01000345-OYDX01000345.1-human-gut-metagenome-genome-assembly--contig:-NODE-345-length-9303-cov-8.122729_pt1 | contig 9303 bp, 7 predicted proteins | sample MGYA00243466_ERZ652899 | MGnify/ENA primary metagenome ERZ652899 (study PRJEB26926, sample SAMN06164799) | human gut metagenome | biome: ENVO:00009003; feature: ENVO:2100002; material: ENVO:00002003... | reverse complement strand
CTAGAGTTCGTCGGCAGCGTCAGATGTGTATAAGAGACAGGTATACAAAGACTTCGGCGACCTGCACGAGCGGAGGAACGGAAGAGCGTAAATGCTCCTGCGGAGCGACAGAGAGCCGTTCGACATCGGCTTTAGGACACAATTACGGAAGTACATATTTTGAGGCGGATCATCCGCATAAGTATGCGCATTTGTGTCAGAGATGCGGATATAAGGAGTTTACCGGCGGCAATTTAGCAATATACGAAAAATGCGATATATGCTATAATGAAAATTTACCGAGTAAACCATGTTTAAATATTTCATCAAATGGTTTTAAAGAATCTGATAACGTATCGTTTACATGGGATCCTACCGATAAAACAACGCATTATAATTTAACTGTTGAGGTTTTATCAGGCGATGAATACAAGACTGTTTGCAGACAGACATATGTTAACAGCGGTTTTCAAGCAACATTCGGAAAAGGGCAATATAGAGCTGTATTAGATTCATACAACAGCAATATGTTCCATCAGTATACTTCTGACTGGAGAGATTGGGTACACAATAGCAGCGATTATGTATACTTTGATATAGAATGCGCACATGAATTTTTGGAAGAAGTTGTGAGTCCGACATACGATAATGAGGGCTACACTCTTCATACCTGCACAAAGTGCGGTTACAGCTTTCAGGATGATTTTGTACCGGCATTATCACATAACAAGGTCACAGGTCTTAGAGCAAAGGTACGGTATACCAATTCATTAATACTTGCATGGGATGAAAACGAAGACGCAGGCGGATATGAAATTGAGCAGTATAGGGACGGAGATTGGCAATGTATTGAAACCATTTATGATAATACGGAAGTTTCATACAAGGTTGATGATCTCAGAGCAGATACGACATATACTTTCAGAATCAGACCTTTTGTATGCATTCAGGACTATAATTCCTATGGGGAATACACAAGACTGGCGGCGAAGACAAGAATACCAAACGTAACCGGATTGACAAGTAAGAGTATATCATCAAGCACGATTACTCTTTCATGGAATAAAAACAATAAGGCAACAGGCTATGTTATTGAACAGTACAAGGGTGGCAAGTGGTCAGGAATCGCAACTACTAAAAACAATACTACGCTTTCATTTACTGTTAAAGGACTTGAAACTGATACTACGTATACATTCCGTGTAAAAGCATACAGAACTGTAAATGGAAAAACAGAATACAGTGAATACAGAAGAATTCAGAAAACGACCGCAATGGATAACGTAACCGGTTTCAAGGTTAAAAGTACTACGTCAAATTCTGTAACTCTTACATGGAATAAGACGGATAGAACAACTGATTACAAAATTGAACAGTACAAAGGCGGAAAATGGGTTGATGTAGATTACATATCAAATGAGAAAAGTCCTGTATACACTGTGACAGGACTTGCTCCGGATACCACTTATACATTCAGAATAATGGCATTGAAAATAACCTGTATGCCTGAAGCAAATAACAACAGTGACTATGTTAGAGTTGCCGGAAAAACAAGAATCTCAAACGCTGCGAAATTTGCCGGTACAGCACTTTCAAATAGTGCTATAAAGCTCGTGTGGAGTAAAAATAATATGGCTACAGGCTATGTTATCGAGCAGTATAAGGGCGGTAAGTGGACGGCAATTGCTACCACAAAGAATAACACTACGCTTACGTTTACTGTCAAGGGGCTTGCAGAGGGTACGGCTTATTCTTTCAGAATAAAATCGTTCAGAAAGACGGGAAGTACGACCGATTTCAGTGAGTATACGGCTATAAAGGCGGCTACATTAAAATGACAGCTTATGTAAGCCTAACCGGTGAATGATTTATTCTGTATTAAAAGGAGAGAGGTTATGAAATTCAAGAAATTGACCGCCGGTATAGTGGCGGCGGTAATGGCATTTACGGCCGTTGCAACGCCGCTGGGGGATAATCTTCCTGCGGTGAGGGAGAGTACGAGTTTGACGGCGAGTGCAGATACTTACTGGGTCGGAAGTTCTAAATACGGATATTATGCTAACAATAGCACGGCACTTAATGAAGTTAAGGCGATTATGAGTAAAAATTGCTCGTCAAGCGAAATAGCACGTTTTAATAAAATATTGAGCGAGTTTCCGTTATCCGGGTATTTTAATTCTTATAAAACTAAAGCTTGTACTTGGCATTGTGGAACTGAATTAGCATCAGCTTCATCTTGTCGTAATAATTTTTATGATGATGAAACAGGGAAAACAATTTCCTGTTCTATGGCAGATTGGCATAATGCGATTCAATGCGCCGGATATGCGATTTATTGCTATTACAGATTTATGGGGAAAATGACGTGTGACATCATAACTTTACCTAAAGGTTTTACGGCGGATCAGTTAAAAAGTGTATTTTCTGATAAAACTATTCGTACAGGTGCACACTTTAGAAAGTCACCGGGACATTCTTTGTGCTATCTGACACGTGATGATAACTATATTTATTTTATTGACGCTAACTCCGGTTATAATTCGGCTACCGGCTGTACTAAGGGCAGTTGTGGTCATTATGTGACTTGCTGTAAAATAAATCTGCATAAATACACTTATAAAGAGTTTGCAAGTGCTTGTTCTTCCGGTAAATTAACTATATATAATTCAAGCACATCCAAGTTTGACAACGGTTCAACACCCTCAACCGATAATGTAAAATTAACTGGTACATCTTACAAAATCGCTAATACAGTCAGTGATACAAATGCTTTTGTTGTAACTGATGTTTATAAACCGTCAAATTATAAGTTGACAAAAGCCGGTATACGTATCAGAAGATATGACGGTTCATACGATAACGGCTGGTCGGAGTTTCATAATACAGCAAGCACATGGACAGGTTATGACTATATGCGAATATCGTATGATATGAACAGTGAGGTCAAAATTACATTAAGGCACGGTACAAAATATTATTATAAGTTTTATGCTGTAATAGAAGGTAAGGAATACTGGAGTCCTGAACAATCATTTACTACAACCGGTTCTCATTCCTACGGTTCGTGGTATACAAAGACTTCGGCGACCTGCACGAGCGGAGGAACGGAAGAACGTAAATGCTCCTGCGGAGCGACAGAGAGCCGTTCGACTTCGGCACTCGGCCATAACTATGGTTCATGGTCTACTGTAACAAATGCTACCTGCACATCAGGCGGCAGTGAAAAGAGAACCTGCTCAAGATGTTCAAACAGCGAAACACGCTCGACTTCTGCGTTAGGACACAATTTCGGAGGCATATATTATGAGGCGGTGCATCCTCATTATTACGGTCATAAGTGTTCAAGGTGCGGATACAGTGAAAAAACAGGCGGTAATTTAGATTATTACTATCTGTGTACAACCTGTACTCATCTGACGAAGCCTGAGATTACGAAAATTACAGGCGATTTAGTTGATAATTCCGAGATTACGATTGAATGGACAGCAAGCGAAAGTGATAAGCTGGCTAACTATTGGCTTGATGTATTTGACCCTGACGGACAAAATGTAGTTGATGTAAGTACCGGGAAAATAAACAGTTATACGTTTATTCCTGTTAAAACCGGTACATATACCATTAAAACCTTCGCCGCTCCTATCGGAAATAAGGATGGTAGCGGAAGCGTAGGCGCAGAAACAACAATCGAGATTGGCTGTAATCATAACTACAGTACAGAGATTGTGAATCCGACATACGATAATGAGGGTTACACTCTTCATAAATGTACAAAGTGCGGCTACAGCTATAAGGATAATTACACGCCTGCGTTAAAGCTGACAGAATTAACCGGAGTGAAGGTAAAGACGCAGGGAACTGCCTCGCTGACTCTTGCGTGGGATAAGAACGCAAGTGCAAAGGGATATATCATTGAGCAGTATAAGGGCGGTAAGTGGACGCAGGTTGCAAAGACGAGCAGTAACACAGCGGTTACATATACTGTAAACGGACTTGCGGCGGACACGACATATACCTTCAGAATCAAAGCTTATGCTATTTCGGGCGAATCGGAGATATACGGCGGCTATGTAAAAATCGCAGGCAAGACAAGGATACCGAATGTTGCATCGTTCAAGGGCAGAGCGGTTTCGCAGACGGCGGTGAAGCTCGACTGGAGCAAGAATGACAAGGCTACGGGCTATGTTATCGAGCAGTATAAGGGTGGTAAGTGGACGGCACTTGCTACAACAAAGAATAACACTACGCTTACGTTTACTGTCAAGGGGCTTGCAAAGGGAACGGCTTATTCTTTCAGAATAAAGTCGTTCAGAAAGACGGGAAGTGCGACCGAGTTCAGTGAGTATACGGCTATAAAGGCGGCTACGCTTCTTGACGGTGTGTCCGATTTCAAAGTCGCATCGACTACCGGATCGTGGATAACTCTTGAATGGGCTAAGAATGACAAGGCTACAGGCTATTCTATAGAGCAGTATAAGGGTGGTAAGTGGACGGTAATTGCTACCACGAAGAATAATACCACGCTTAAGTTCACGGTTAAGGGACTTAAGAATGATACCACCTATTCGTTCAGAATAAGGGCATATAAGACTGCCGGTGCTTCAAATGTTTACAGCGATTATGTGAGAATTGCAGGCAAGACGAGGATACCGAATGTTGCAAAGTTCACAGGTTCTGCGGTTTCTGCAAGTGCGGTAAAGCTCGACTGGAGCAAGAATGACAAGGCTACAGGCTACGTTATCGAGCAGTACAAGGGCGGTAAGTGGACGGCACTTGCTACCACAAAGAACAACACCACGCTTACGTTTACTGTGAAGGGACTTGCAAAGGGTACTACTTATTCTTTCAGAATAAAATCATTCAGAAAGACGGGAAGTACGACTGAGTTCAGTGAGTATGCAAGCGTTAAGGCGGCTACGGATAAGTAAGCTTAAGTAAGCTGTTGGCGGTTCGGGTTTTGTCGGTTTGCACGATTTAATCTGAATTGCAGGTCTTACCGGAAAAATATTACAATCAGGGCATGGTCCACGATGGTGGGCTGTGCCTTTTTTGCCGTTATAAGTGCTGATTTTGCCCGGTTGTTGAAAGAGGGGAAACAGAAGTGTTATTATTGACATAAGGATTTTGTTTGCGGTCAAGCTGTGACGCTGAAAACGGCAGTACGGCTTTCGCAAATGCAAATATAGAGAAAAGGAGAAAATCAATGAATGGTAAGAGAGTGAGAATGGCTGTAATGTCGGCGGTGATTCTGTCGGCGCTCGCTGTGAGCGGTTGTTCGTCGGAGGGAAGCGTTTCGTATAATGGATCGGGTGAGAAGGCGGACGATGCATCTGCATCGCTTTCGGCTCCGGTAACTTCCGATACAACAAACAGCAGTGAAAGCAAGGAAACGCAGGAGCAGACATCTTCTGAAAGCAAGCATGCCGTTACAAGCGAAAATAAAGCGGAAACAACAGCTGTTACAACAAAGAAGGATAACGCTGTAAAATCGGAATGGAAAGAAACAAAGGCTGACGGCACAAAGTATGTTACTGTGGGCTGTTACAGCAGGGAAAAAGCCGTTCTCGGAGCAAAAACGGTAAAGCTGTATAACGTTAATGACAAGGTTACGGTGGTAGCTGTGACCGATACGGGATACGCAAAGCTGAAGGACGGTACTTTTATACATAACGATTTTCTGTCGGACAGCAAGGTGACGGTCACGGCCGCACCGACAAGCCAGTCATCAAAGAAGCCGACAGAGCAGAAGCCGGCACAGTCGCAGACTTCGGAGTATTCCTGGGTGATAAAGCCGAGTTATGTGTATGATGAGGTGGCTGTAATTAAACAATATGATATTCCGTTTGGTGAAGGAACTCTTGCGTCATTTGTAAGCGAAGAAAGTGGCGTATACAAATATAAACCCGGAAAAGAGTATAAGGGAATCTTTACGGCAATCGACAGTAATGGTAAATGGGGATTGATTGACAGCAGCGGTAAGAAAATAATTGATAATAAATATGATAAAATCAACATTTCGAATTGGATGTACAGATATCATTACATTGAAGTGAGCTATCTGATTGAAAGCTATGCTAATTATAGTAGATATGATGATTATTGGTTGGATAGTAAATTGAATGAGGTTCATCCATCACAGGGGCTTGGAAGTGATCCGGGATTTGTTTATTACTACGACATAGATACCGATCGAATTTACTTTGCGGATTTGATGATGGGAAACAGAGAATTAAGCGGTAACGAATTATCCGAAATATACAAACCTATAGTTTCGGCTGTTACTACCGAGGGAGAAACCATATCTTTATACGGAAAAGAAACGTTACAGCACAATTTCTATACCGATAAACCCGGAACGGGAATGTATGGGCTTATATCCGGTGGTAAAATTACAGTGCCGATGGAGTATGACGGCTATTTTAAGCCTGAGACAGCTGATGAATTCGGTAATTGCAACAGAATAGTTTTCTGGAAAAATAACAAGATTTACGTTTTCGACAAGAACGGCAAATGCTATTCTAACGGTAAATACGACAAGGTCGATAACGAAAATCAGGAGCTTTATTATTTCAACGGTTATCTTCCAGTGTGCAAAGGCGGTAAATGGGGGCTTATTGACGTTAACGGAAAAGAAGTGGTGAAGTGTCGGTTTGAAGATATTACTTCGGTTTATGACGGTAAGGCGTGGGCTAAGGAGAACGGCAAGTGGGGCGTAATAAAGCTTGCGTGAGATGAATAAAAAACGGCGGACGGCAATAATAGCGTAAGCTGTGTATAAGAAAAACGACCGAAGGCATTGTTGACGCTGTCCTTCGGTCGCTTTTTGTTTTATGTACTGAGGCGGTTACGGTGATGTTGCATCTGTGCATCGACACTGATGGCTGACGAGGCGGTGACGCAAAGCCGACAAAGCGTTCTTATAGGGATAGAGAATTCGCACTACTTTATAAAAAGCAGATTTTTTCTACAGTCTGGAGAATTTGCTTTATTTTATAAAAACAAACTTTTTCTATAAGCTGAAATGCCCCCGATAAATCAGGGGCATTGGGTGTAGCTGTCTGAACTGTCTGAGCTATCTGAACAGTATACGGCAATAATCACGTCTGCCGTTTATAATGCGGTATATGTAGACTGCATTACCGTCAACTTTATAGAATATCATATAACCACGGCAGACAAGATATCTGAAGTCTGTTTTTATATTGATCTTTGCATCAAGCAAAGAGCCGATTAAAGGTGTATCTTTTAACTGCTTGTAAGCTTTGACTATATCTTTTATGAGTCTGCCTGCGGCGCTTGGATTGTCGAGCTCTTCGGAAATATAACTGTGAATACTATGCAGGTCGTCTGCGGCAAGCGGAGAAAGCAGTAATTTCATATTATATCTCCGATGGCTTTGTCGGCTTCAGCCTCCGACAGCCAGCCTTTTGTTTCAGCTGATTTTTCAGCTTTGTTAAGTTCGGATAGCAATTTCAATGTGGCACGTTGCTTTTCATAATCGTCAATGTCCAGTATTACATAACGACCTCTGCCGTTTTTGGTGAGAAATACGGGTTCACCTTCGGAAATATCGTTCAGAACCGCATTGTAATTGCGTAAATCGGAAACAGGTTTGATATTCGGCATAAAATGCACCTCCTTATTTGCTGTAATTATTGTAGCATAATTTTAAGTGAAAATCAACAGCGTATAAAGAAAAAGCAAAATTCAGAAAATTTTTCACTTTCCCTATTGACAACGGCGGATAAATGTAGTATAATCATCAGGTAAATTAAATTGTGAAACAAAAGCAGAGAAGCACTCTCACCCATTTACGCCGAAAGGTTGTTCAATGAGGTAATTACAGAAATTTCCGACGATTTATGGCACTGTACGGCGTTATAAATCTGTCTGTAATATTTGTACAGCGTGAGAGAATCTGCATAGCAGTTTATCACGCTTTTTGTTTTGCATAAAACGATTTGTTTTCAGAAAGGCGGTGCTTTACAATCAGCACAAAAGAACAACTCATCAACGAAGAGATAAATGAAAAAGAGGTCCGTGTGATCGGAGCTGACAATGAGCAGCTCGGCATTATGTCTTCGGCGCAGGCTCTTGATATGGCGATTGAGGCTGACTTAGACCTCGTGCTTATCGCTCCTTCAGCTACTCCTCCGGTATGTCGTATAATGGATTACGGCAAGTTCCGTTTTGAGCAGTCAAAGAAGGAAAAGGAATCTAAAAAGAACCAGAAACAAGCTGAGCTTAAAGAGATACAGATGTCGCTGAACATCGACACCAACGACTTTAACACGAAGGCTAATCAGGCTATAAAGTTCCTTAAAAACGGCGACAAGGTTCGTATCAAGGTTCGTTACAGACGAGCAAGAGAGCTTTCACACGCAAATCTTGGTGAGGAGCTTATGCAGAGAGTTCTTGAGGCTGTTTCGGAGTACGGCGCTTGTGAGAAGCCTGCAAAGCTGGAGGGCAAGAACTATATGGCAGTTGTAGCTCCCAAGGCTGCGGCAGGCGGTAAGAAAGCAAAGAAGGACGCCGATAAAACGGCGGAAACTAAATAAGGAGGATTCCACTCATGGCAAAGAAGATCAAGATCAAAACCCACAGCGGTGCTAAAAAGCGTTTTAACATCTCCAAGAACGGTAAGGTCAAGTACCAGAAGACGAACCGTCGTCACAGACTGACACAGAAGGCTACAAAGAGAAAGCGTATCAACCGTGCTGCAGGATACTGCGACAAGACGAACGTTGCAGAAGTTAAGAAGCTCATACCTTACAAATAAAAACTAACTGCGACCGTTTCGGCGCAATATTCACTATAGGAGGAATTTAACGATGGCTCGTATTAAAGGTGCATTAGCAACTCGTAAGAGAAGAAATAAAACATTAAAGCTGGCAAAGGGCTACTGGGGCGGCAAGAGCAGACTTTTCAAGACTGCTAAGGAAGCTGTCTGGAAGTCAGGTCAGTACGCTTACATCAGCAGACGTTTAAAGAAGAGAGATTTCAGAAAGCTCTGGATCGCAAGAATCAATGCCGCTTGCAAGATGAACGGTACAAACTATTCTACATTCATCAACGGCTTAAAGAAGGCTAATATCGGTCTTAACAGAAAGATGCTGTCAGAAATCGCTATCAACGATCCTGCAGGTTTTACTGCACTTGTTGAGAAGGCTAAGGCTGCTCTTTAAGAGAAAACAACACGCCCATAATAAATGGGCGTGTCAGCTTGTAGAAAAAGTTTATTTTTAAAAAATATTGTAAATTCTCTATCCCTTTAAGAACGCTTTGTGGGCTTTGCGTCCTGCAAAGCCTTTGGGCGTTCTATCTCGG
>ENA-OYDX01000339-OYDX01000339.1-human-gut-metagenome-genome-assembly--contig:-NODE-339-length-9432-cov-5.072091_pt1 | contig 9432 bp, 8 predicted proteins | sample MGYA00243466_ERZ652899 | MGnify/ENA primary metagenome ERZ652899 (study PRJEB26926, sample SAMN06164799) | human gut metagenome | biome: ENVO:00009003; feature: ENVO:2100002; material: ENVO:00002003... | reverse complement strand
GAAAGTATATCTCGGGGGTTATTTATGGATTTTATGAAACTTTACAATGAATGGTTAGAAAACGCTACCGAAGACGCTGACCTTATTGCTGAGCTTGAAAGCATAAAGGGCAACGAGGACGAGATTTATGATCGTTTCTACAAAGCACTCACATTCGGCACAGCAGGCCTTAGAGGTGTAATCGGTGCAGGTACTAACAGAATGAACATCTATGTTGTTCGTCAGGCTACACAGGGACTTGCAAATTACATCATTCAGAAGTACGGCAAAGGCTCTGTTGCTATTTCTCACGACAGCAGAATAAAAGCCGACCTCTTTATGCTTGAGGCTGCAAGAGTTCTTGCAGGCAACGGAATCAAGGTTTACATCACATCTGAATTACAGCCTACACCTGTACTTTCATACCTTGTTCGTTACTTCAAGTGTCAGGCAGGTATTATGGTTACAGCAAGCCACAACCCTGCTAAGTACAACGGTTACAAGGCATACGGCGAAGACGGTTGTCAGATGACAGATGTTGCCGCAGGTATTGTATATGACGAAATCTGCAAACTTGATATGTTTAAAGATGTAAAGATTGCTGACCTTGACGAGGCTGTTAAGAGCGGTCTTATTGAATATGTTTCCGATGATGTTTATGACAGCTACCTTAAAAAAGTTATGGAACAGCAGATAAACCCGGGCGTTTGCGAGGGTGCAGGCTTAAAGGTAGTTTATACCCCACTCAACGGTACAGGCAACAAACTTGTAAGAAAAGTTCTTAAGAAAATCGGTGTTGAAGAAATTACAGTTGTACCTGAGCAGGAGCTTCCTGACGGCAACTTTACCACTTGCCCGTACCCGAACCCTGAAATTAAAGAGGCTCTCCAAAAAGGTATTGAACTTTGCGAAAAAGTACAGCCTGACCTTCTTCTTGCAACAGACCCTGACGCAGACCGTGTAGGTATTGCGGTTAAAGATTACGACGGCAGCTACCGCCTTATTTCGGGTAATGAAGACGGCATTATGCTTACAGACTATATTCTTTCTTCACGCAAGGCAAACGGCACACTTCCCGAAAAGCCTGTTTTGGTTAAGACAATCGTTACAACAAAACTTATCAACAAGCTTTGTGAAAAGTACGGCTGTGAACTTAAAAATGTTCTTACAGGTTTTAAGTACATCGGTGAAGTTATCCTCAACCTTGAAAAGAAAGGCGAAGAGGACAGATATGTATTCGGCTTTGAAGAGAGCTACGGCTACCTTGCAGGTACTTATGTTCGTGATAAGGACGCAGTAGTTGCATCAATGCTTGTTTGCGAAATGGCTGCTTTCTATAAGAAACATGGCAAGTCACTTGCACAGGTTATTGACTCACTTTATGAGGAGTACGGCTATTACCTCAACCATACATCTGCATTTGAATTTGACGGTGCGGCAGGTATGGAGAAGATGAACAACATTATGGCTGAAATCAGAGAGAATATTCCTACTGAAATTGACGGCAAAAAGGTTGTTAAGGTTTCCGACTATCTCCTTAAGTATGAGCTTGACACAGTAACAGGCGAAAAGACTGCTATTGACCTCCCGACTTCAAATGTAATTTCATTTGGTCTTGAGGGTGACAACGGCGTAATTATTCGTCCGAGCGGTACAGAACCAAAGATTAAGGCTTACATCACAGCAGTCGGCAAAGACTTCAACGATGCAGAAAGCATTAAAGACAGTCTTGTAGACGCATCTAAAAAGCTACTTGGTATTGAGTAATTTAATATAGCATAAAAATTCAGCGGTATCGTTTTTCGATACCGCTTTTGCTGTTCATTTTAAGATTTTAGGATTATTGGTGCGACAGGTAAGATAATCAAGACTTGTTTTATAGAAATCGGCAAGCACAATAAGCAGGGACAACGGAATTTCACGCTCTCCCCTTTCGTATTTTGAATATAACGATTGGTCGCACATAAGTACATTTGCAATCTGCTTTTGCGTTAGGTCATGATCTTCACGCAAGTCCTTAATTCTTAGTTTCACTTTTATCACCGATTCAATTATAAAATAGGACATTATAACCTATTGACATTTAGGACAAATAGTCTTAAAATATAAATAAACAATTGACAGTTGTTACAATTATTTTTTCCATAAGGAGTGGTATAATAAATGAGAAAAACAAAGAAATTTGCAACAATTCTGCTGTCGGCACTTATATTGTCAAGTTCATTTTCAATTTTGCCTGTAAGTGCGGCAACAGTCGGAAATGATACGGCTGTTGTGTCGGTAAATTCAACTTTAACAAGTGGCAATTATCAATATAAGGTGCTTGATGATAATACAATCTGCATTTCAAGATATATTGGTAATGAAACAAATGCAACAATTCCGGCAAAAATTAACGGTTTAACTGTAACGACTATTGGTAAAAATGCTTTTGCACAAACAGGCTTGGGATGTTTACATATCCCTGCAAGCATAACTGATATAAAACCAAATGCTTTTAAATTTTCAGGCTTTAATAAGATAGAGGTTGACAAAAACAATTTAAACTATACCTCTATAAACGGAGTTTTATTCAGTAAAGATAAAACTGTACTTTTAGCTTATCCAAAAGAAAGCTCCGCTACATCTTATATAATACCTGACGGTGTTAAAATTATTGAATCAACCGCTTTTATGGGTACAAGCAATTTAAATAGTATTGTTATACCTAACGGTGTAACGACCATAAAAGAAAATGCGTTTTATTTATGTAGTAACTTAAAAAATGTTTCAATACCAACAAGTGTAAAAAGTATTGCAGAGATGCTTTTGATTTCTCTGTTTGTTCAAAAGTAAATAACGGATACTATATCAGTAATTGCTTAATTGGCGCCGATAATGAAATAAATGGTAATTTTACTATAAAAGACGGTACAAGACTTGTCGCTGACAGCGCTATTAAAGGAAATGAAAATTTGGAAAGTATAACAGTTCCTGCAAGTGTAGAGATAATAGGCGACTGCGCATTTTTAAACTTTTCTTCAGATAGCTTTAAAAACATAACTGTCGCTAATGAAAATAAATACTTTAGTTCAGAGAATGGAGTATTATTTAATAAAAACAAAACAGAGTTGCTGTGCTATCCTTGTGGCAAAAATGAAACTACATATACGGTTCCAAAGACTGTAACAAAATTAGCAACAGTATCATTCAGCAGTTGTAAATTAAATAAACTAAATCTTCCTAACAATTTAAAATATATAGATGAAAGCGCATTTACAGAAACTTCATTAAAAACCTTATCAATTCCTGAAAGTGTTGAATATATTGGTAGATATGCATTTGATTTATCCGGTATCGAAACAATACATATTCCAAAAGGAATAACAACTATTGAAGAAGGTACTTTTTACCGTTGTATGCAACTAAAAAGTGTATCCATAGACAATCATATAAAACATATCGGAGATTACGCTTTTTCTGCGTGTTATAATCTTTCAGACATTAATATTTCAAATAATGTAACATCAATAGGTAAAGGTGCTTTTCAATCAACAATTATTCAGAAAATCGAATTGCCTGCAAGTCTTGAAAGTATAGGAGGATACGCTTTTAACAACTGTCAAAATTTGCAGGAAGTAACTATACCTAATAAAGAAGTTAACATTAATAACAGAGCTTTTTATAATTGCCCTAAATTAAATACGGTTACTATACCTGCAAAAGTTAAAGAAATTGGTAAAAATGCATTCGGCTACCAAGGAAACATTTTTGATGAAGAAGATTATGAATACGGCGAAGAGAATTCAATACAAGATTTTAAAATAACAGGATATTCAAACACTGCCGCCGAAACATATGCAAAAGAAAACGGTTTTGAATTTATTTCGTTGGGCGAGCAAATTCTCACAGGTGACGCTAACCAAGACGGTACCGTAAATATTAAAGATGTTACATATCTGCAAATGCATATTGCAGGCAACAAGAATACTGACGGTTCACCGCTTATTGACGAAACAAACAAGCAATTGTTTGACAGTATTGATATGAACAATGACGGTAAGCTGACTGTTAATGATGTTACAGCACTGCAAACCTACCTTACGCAAAACAACTAAATAGCCAAACTAAAACGGCTGTCACTTACTTTGACAGCCGTTTGCAAATTATTAAAGCCACCTTATCATATACGATAAAGTGGCTTATTTGTTATGCTTAGAAGCGCATTGTAAGGCTGATTCTGTTCTTTTCGGGGTCAACGCTTATGATTTTTACATCTACCACATCGCCAACCTTGAGCACCTCCGACGGGTGCTTAATGTACTTATCGCAAATCTGCGAGATATGAACAAGTCCGTCCTGATGAACACCGATGTCGATAAATGCACCGAAGTCAATTACATTTCTGACAGTTCCTTTGAGCACCATATCAGGCTTTAAGTCTTTGATGTCAAGAATGTCGGAACGGAGCATTGGTGCAGGCAGTTCATCACGGGGATCTCTGCCCGGCTTTGAAAGCTCCTTTACAATATCGTCAAGAGTAGGCAAACCGATTTTAAGTGTATCGGCAAGGCTTTTTGTTCCCTTTGCCGCAACTCTGTTTGCCAAATCGGTAAATTTGCCCTCTTTAATTTCTTTATCCGAATAATCAAGAAGTGCAAGCAACTCTTTCGCACTCTTATAACTTTCAGGGTGAACACCTGTGTTATCGAGTGGATTTTTGCTTTCAGGCACTCTTAAAAATCCTGCGCACTGCTCAAAAGCCTTTGGTCCGAGCTTCGGAACTTTCTTTAATTCGGCACGAGAAGTAAACGCACCGTTTTCCTCACGATAAGCAACAATATTATTGCAAACCGTACTGTTAAGACCTGAAATTCTTGAAAGCAATGCAGGAGACGCTGTGTTAAGGTCGGCGCCTACAGAGTTTACGCAACCTTCAACCACACCGTCAAGTGTTTCGCCAAGTCTTTTCTGCGGCATATCGTGCTGATACTGTCCGACTCCGATTGCCTTTGGTTCAATTTTTACAAGCTCTGCGAGCGGGTCTTGTAATCTTCTTGCAATGGAAACCGCACTTCTGAGTGTAAGGTCAAGCTGCGGTAATTCCTTTGCCGCAAGTTTTGATGCCGAATAAACCGAAGCACCTGCCTCGCTGACTACCATATAATAAATGGGGTGGTCAGCCTCTTTGATTGCATCTGCCGCAAACATTTCGGTTTCCTTACTGGCTGTGCCGTTGCCGATTGAAATAATATCTACATTGTGCTTTTTAATAAGCTGCAAAAGTTTTTGCTTTGATTCTTTGACCTTTGCCTCTGAATGTGTAGGATAAATTACCGCTGTGTCAAGTACCTTTCCCGTGCCGTCAACAACCGCTACTTTACAGCCTGTACGGTAGCCCGGGTCAAGTCCGAGTACAGTTTTGCCCTTAACAGGCGGCTGCATAAGCAGTTGACGAAGATTTACACCAAAAACTTTCATTGAATTTTCGCAGGCATTTTCCGTTAAATCATTTCTGATTTCTCGCTCAATAGACGGAAAAATAAGTCTTGTGTATGCATCCTCGCAAGCGGTTTTTACAATGTCTGCACACGCACAGGCAGGATTGGTAATCATAACCTTTGCAATGGAATTAAGCGGTCTTTCGGTATCCATTTCAACGCTGACTTTTAAAAATCCCTCTTTCTCGCCCCTGTTTACAGCAAGCAAACGGTGGTCGGCAATCTTTTTAACAGGCTCTTTGTAGTCGTAATACTGTCTGTAAACGCTGTCCTTTTCTGCATCTACGGCAACGGAAGAAATTACACCGTTCACATTCGCAAGGTTTCTTATGCGCTTTCTGATTTCCGCATTATCCGAAACCGTTTCCGCAATAATATCCATTGCGCCTTGCAATGCGTCTTCAACATTTGCAACGCCTTTTTCCTCATCAACATACTCCTCTGCCACAGCAACAGGGTCACATTTGCTCTCCTGCTTAAGGATAATTTCGGCAAGCGGCTCAAGTCCTTTTTCCTTAGCCACAGAGGCTCTTGTCTTTCTCTTTGGTCGATAAGGTCTGTATATATCTTCAAGCTCGCTTAGAGTTTCCGCCTTGTCAAGCGCAAGACTTATTTCGTCGGTAAGTTTTTCCTGACCGTCAATAAGGGTGCGAATTTCCTCTCTCCTTTTATCAAGAGAACGCAGATACTCAAGTTTTTCGCTGAATTCACGAATAAGCTGGTCATCCATTGAGCCGTGCATTTCTTTACGATAGCGGGCAATAAACGGAATTGTATTGCCGTCATCAAGCAAAGAAATTATGTTCTTTGCATACTCTTCTTTAATTTGAAACTGTTGTGATAATACTTTTGAATAGTCCATATTTTCTCCATTATACTTTTGATTTCATTTGTTTATTGTTCTTAATTAGTAATATAAAACTTATAACCGCAACAACTGCCTCGGTAATCGGAATTGCAAACCATATTGCAAAACCACCGAAAAGCATAGGCAATGTAATAAGCAAAACCGAACTTATAATAATATTTCTAAGCATTGACACCGCAAGCGAATAACCGCCTTTCATCAATGACTGGAAATAGTAGGTTGAAAGCACATTTACACCCATTGCAAAGAACGCAATAAAGTAAATCGGAATAGCGGTTTTAGTTACCTCTCGTGTTGCATCTGTAAGGTCGATAAAGCACGATGCAACAAATTCAGGGAAAAGTATTCCCGATAATGCAAAAACAACGCCCATTATAAGCACTGTTGAGTAGGCATATTTACGCAATTTTGCTATTCTGCCGTACTGCCCTGCACCAAAGTTGAATGCCGAAACAGGCTGTACAGCCTGACCTACACCCACAAACAAAGCATTGAAAAGTATTGCACAGTTTGCAAGAACACCATACACGGCAAGCTCCGCATTTGAGCAATAATTTAACAATTGTAAATTAAATACAAATATAATAATCGCATTTGAAAGTTCGGTAATAAATCCTGACAAACCGCCTTTTAGAATTTGGAAAGTATTTTTTAATACCTTAATCGGTTTAGATATTCTGATTGTATTTTTCTTTGAAAGAAAATGAGTAAGACAAACCAACAACTGCACCGTAATACCCGACACCGACGCAATAGCCGCACCTGCCATTCCCATCTGCGCAGGATAAACAAGCACAATGTCGAACACTACATTGACAATTCCGCCGGCTGTAACAGCAATCATGGCACGGTTAGGGTCTTTGTCACTTCGTACAAAAGCGGAACAAAAATTAACCAACACACTCGGAATTGCAAAATAGTAATAAAACCGTACATAATCAAAAGCCAAATCAAAAAGTTCGTCTTTTGCACCCATAAGCGAAAGTATTTGCTTGTCAAAAATATTAAATAACACGCAAATAATTATCGCAGCCGTCAAAACACCGAGCAAAGCTGTGGTAAAGCATTTATTTGCTTTTTCGTCATCACCCGTACCCTTATGTACACTGAATAACACCGAGCCGCCAATACCAAACAATATACCGATTGACAGCATAAAGCTGATTATCGGGGTTGTCATATTGAGCGCCGCAAGTGCGTTATCGCCAATTCCTTTGCCTATTACAACAGCGTCAGTCATCAAATATACAGACGCTACAACAGCACTGCCCATTGACGGAAAAAGATACCTGAAATATAAATTTTTTACACTGTCCTTTAATAAATCCACAATGACCTCCATACAAAAAACTTGCCAACAGTCAGATAAAAATCGGCTTTTGGCAAGTCAGAATCAATACATTTTCAATTATTAAAAATCCGTTTAATAATTGGCATTATTCAAATTTCATATAGCCGTCATACTGAGCTTTAAAAAGCTCAAAAACCTTATTCAAAAGCTCTTCGTCTTCAATGCTAACAAATTCTTCATTTTCATCATCAAGAGATTGAATCTTGAAAATAACAACCTCATCAGCATTTGCGCTGTTCTCAATCAAAACAGCAAATTCATCATTGTCATAATCAACAACGCCGAGAATTTCAAAAACAACTTCTTTGCCGTTTTCGTCTGTCAAAGCAATCAAAGCGCCGTCTTCGTTAAATTCGTTCTGAGCAGATTTATTCTTATCAGCCAAAAATATCACCCTGTCTTTTTTTCATTTAATAAAAGTATAGCCTAAAATGCCGATAAAATCAAGTAAAATATAAAAAACGCAGCTATCTTTTTGACAGCTGTGTTTTTATCAATTATTCGGTTTTAAAGGGCCGTAGTAATAACTTGCGGTTGCTCCGCCGTCACACATAAAATCCGTTCCTGCATACAAATACTCTGTTCTGCACTGTACCTCTTGTTTGATTGTATTGTATGGACGATGAAGTTCTTATGCTATTTTGTAAACCGAACGGTGGTCTATATTAAGCCTGATTGATATATAGTATCGTTCTTCTTTTATTAAATGTTGACCTTTCTTGTGATGGTGTAAAATTAAGTGTATCCATAGTGACGATTCCTTTCGGATTTTTGTGTGGTAAGTTAATTCTACTACGAAATCGTTTCTATGGATATTCTTTTTTATTCTTTCATCTTCATTTTACAATTTGCGAACCATAATTTATTATTGTTACCCCAACATTTAGAATAAAACCATAAAAAGAACAGGTACAATCGGAAATTGATTGTACCTGTCGGTTTTAAAGATTAGGTTTTAAAAGCTCTTTTGCAGTGATGTCAACAAGATGTTCGCATTTCTTTGCATTGTCGTTAATAATCGAATCAAAGCCGAAAGAACTATGATTTTCAGAGTCGTGATAAATGATTTTTTCGATATTATCAAGACCTGCCTCATATGATTTCTGTATGGAAAATTTATGCGACTTGGTAGATAAACCGTTTTTCATAATCCATACTTGGTTTTGACTGTCAATTGCAGGGAATGTTATAATACTTGCGGCACCGTATTTAGTCAGTGACGGAACACCGGCTGAAAAATGCTTGTCTTTAATTGCTTTGTAAAAACTTTCAATAGAATAGGAATTTTTGGCTTTTATGTTGTTGATCTTAACACATAAAGCCATTAGTAACCCATTTCATTATGTATAAGATCAGTTTGTACCTGGGCAACGCCCACAAAACTTTATGCTATCGCAACTTTCATTATGTATAAGATCAGTTTGTACCCCATACATTACCGTCTTTGTCAGTATATTTACCGGCAATAACCATAATAAGGTCAACAAGCCAGCCAATACCGCAAGCACCACCTGTAAGAAGCCAAATTACGCCTGTACCGATTTTACCTGTCAAAAATCTGTGTACACCTAAACCACCAAGGAAAAATGTGATTAAAATTGCACCTGCTTTACTCATAAACAATTACCTCATTTCTTTAATTTTTTGATTGCATATTTTTGTTTACAGCTAATATAATACACATTAATGACAACAATTGCAACTACTGTCTCTTATACACATCTCCGAGCCCACGAGACCGGAGCCTATCTCGT
>ENA-OYDX01000309-OYDX01000309.1-human-gut-metagenome-genome-assembly--contig:-NODE-309-length-9878-cov-3.764532_pt1 | contig 9878 bp, 8 predicted proteins | sample MGYA00243466_ERZ652899 | MGnify/ENA primary metagenome ERZ652899 (study PRJEB26926, sample SAMN06164799) | human gut metagenome | biome: ENVO:00009003; feature: ENVO:2100002; material: ENVO:00002003... | reverse complement strand
GCTCCGGTCTCGTGGGCTCGGAGATGTGTATAAGAGACAGCGGCAGAAGACACAAAAGAGAAGGCAGCCGACGGGAGCGCGGGCGAGGAAGATTTCGAGGACGAAACCGACGCAGGCGAAGAAGACGGCGAAAGCAAGGCAAATCCCGGCAACGAAACAACCGACTCCAATCCCGCCCCTGCGCAAGGCGGAAAGGTGTTGGAGGTAGAAGGGCAGGGGAACGGCGTGCGCGTGGAAGACCTTGTGACTCAGGACATGCTTACGGCACGTTTGGAAGCTCTGAACGCAAAGCTGAACGCTGTCATTGACGAGAACAAGGCGCTCAAAGACAAGTACGAAAATCCGGATTTCGGCAATCATGTCAAGAAGGGCGCGGGCGCAGCGGACAATCCGGCTGCCAAAAAGGCGGCTAACGAAAGCTACGAGGAATACTCGAAGCAATTTATGTAAAAACCAAAAAAGTATTTATACAAAGGAGAGATGAACATTGAGTTTTGTAACTATTAACGGATTTGACGTGGAACACGCGTCGCAATTACTTATTTACGACAACCTTTTTCCCGAAATACAGCACATAAACGGGAAGGGAGTCACGGACACATACACCAAGACGGACGACGTCGAAAGCGTAACGTACATAGACGTAATGCGGGTGCTGCCGTATGCGCCCAGATTCCGTCAGCTCGGCGCGGCGAACAACGGAACTTTCCACAATCAGAAGAACGAGGGCGGTTTCGGCAATGCGCCGCAGTCGGTACATTACACAATCCCCGTCGATTTGATATACGACGAGGGCGTGGCTATAACGTCGCCTCAGATTTATGCAAATCCCGCCAACTTGAAAAGCGTCATCATGGCGCAGCTCATAAAGACGGCGGGCATGGCAATCAACGTCATCACATACGCGAAACAGTGGGAAGCGTTTTTCCGCGACAGCTATGACGAGGACGGAAACGACATAACGAACGCGGGTGCGGCATTTGCCTACGACGCGTCGCTTGCGGCAAACGTGGAGGGCAGCGCGGCGGACGCGTTCATCGCGGCGAATGCGGCATTGACGGACGGCATACCTTCCATTGGCGCGTTGGTCGTGCCTGTGGAAGAGAGACAGGCGTTTGTGTCCACGCAATTTAACCGTGTCATGAAGCGTCAGTATATGCAGAACGCTTCCGAAGCGGCGGCGCGAATTCTCGCAACCGGATTTGCCAATCCGTTCAGAGAGGGGGCGAGCGTCAGAATCACTACGGCTACGGGCTTGTGCGGAATGTACGACGGCGTAGACATCTTCCTCATGAACAGAGTGGTGCGCGAATTTGTGTACGTCGCGCTCAACGTGCCCAGAAATGTTCCCGCAAACGCGACGGTGCTTGCATTGCTTGACACAATCGACGCGTTTATCGTGTACGGCGCGGGCACGTGTCGCGGAATCGTAGGTCCTTCGCTTATCGCCAATCCCAACACATACTTCGGCGGCGTGTATATACTGCCTAAGATGAAGGTGGGCGTAGAGGTTCTGAGCGGCGAAACGATAAAGGTCGTAAAGAGAGGCACGGCGTGGACTGCGGAAAACATCAAGGCGATTGTCGCCGCTATTAAGTTTACTCCTATCGACGGTAAGACGGTAACGGGTAACGGCGTATTGGGCGACGGCGTATTTAACGACGGTACAACCAATTAACAAAAGACAAAGCCGAAAAAAACGGCGGAAACGGACAGGAGGGCGGGAGCAATCTCGCCCTTTGTTTCTTAAAGGTGGATTTATGGTTAAATTTGCAAAAGTGGGATACGGAAGCGACGGGCGCGGGCTTGGAAAAACAACCGACGGCTATACGTATGTCGTCAACGACAACGTGAGGGCGCAGGATATAATTTATCCGAGCGCGTACAATATCCCCGCGAAAAGAATCATAGGAACGACGGGCAGAGTGTTGAGCACGGCGAAAGAAACGTCTGTAAAGGGGCAGAAAATACGGCAGGAGCTTGACAGCGGCGGTGCGGACGGAAACAAAGCGCCTATCTCTCCCGCCTATGCCATGACGACTAAGGAAGCGGGGGCTAAGCCGGAAAGAGGCAAGACGGGCAGGTTCGACGCGGGACAGAACGGAACGGTTACCGCGCAGGGCGAACAGACGCGTAAGGCTAACGTGGCGGCGAGGGCGGCGCATGGGACTGTTCGGGACGGCGAAAGTTTCGAGAGTTACAGCGCGAGGTTCATGGGAAGCGAAAGAAAGGAGACGGAATAATGTACATATACAAAGCCCCCGAATACACAAAAGAAATGCTCTTCCAAATGGACGATAAGGACATCGTCTTCCCCTTTACCAACCGCGAGGGGGAGATAGGGGGAGTTTACGACGGACTTTTTCACCAGTACCGACTTAACCCCGAATATTTTACGTTCAGGGGGCACAACCTCGAAAAGGAAATAGAGGGCAACGACGCAAACCGCGTCAAAAATTTTCTGGACTATCTCCGTATCAAAAGCTACGGCTGGATATATTCCGCGTCAAAAAGCAGCAGAAGTCAGATTAACTACATGATAGCGAAGGGGCGGCTGCTCGGATTTACGCCTTTCGAGTACAGGACACAGTTTTTGGAAGCCATGTTCCTGCAAGGCGAGTATATGCTTGCAAACGGCGATATTGCGGCTATAAGCGGAGTAGACCTTGACACCATGCAGAACATGAGCGCGGACGTGATAAGGTGGCAGGACAGGGATATGCACCCCAACGCTATGAAAGCGTGGCGGCAGCTCGGCTTGAACTACTACGGACGCTATCCGTTCAGACCGATTGGAAAGGATTGGTAAGATGTATTTGAAACCGAGAAGCACAACAAAAAATCCGCGCGCCATGCTGTACAGGCGTTTTACCGTGTTGGAGGACAGCTACACGAAAAAAGTTCTCTACCTTACGGAGGACGGAAAGTATTGGCTGTTCGACGCGCAGGGCAACGCTTTCGTCCAAGCGGACGGAAAGAACGCAAGCTCCGTCGTGTATAGCGTGGAATCGGACAAGGTTTGTTTTTATTACAACCATGCGTATTGGCAGTACACGGGAAGCGAGTGGACGCTTGCAATACCGGGCACGACTATCGAGCTGTTGCAGTCGTCTTTCGGGAATGTGGCGAAGTATCAGACGAACAGGTATTACTACGTCGGCTCTTTCGATTACATGATTAAGGGAAGCGTGGACGGCTCTACAATACAATACGTCAAGGGGCTTATAACGCCGCAGTCGTCGCTTAACATACGGACGTATGACGACATCGAAGTACGCCCCGACGACCTTATCGTGATTGGGGGGAGTCTTTACGCGGTGGAAAACCTCGAAGCTACGTACAAGCAAATGCCAAAGCGGTTCGGCATTTACTACATGACGCTGAACAACATTTTGTAGGTGGCAAATGGCGACGCGGTTTTCACAGATATTCACGCTCAAAGACATCTTCAACAACAAAAAGCTGGCGGGGAAAATCCCGCTTATCAATTACCGCGAGCGGGAGAGGGAGGACGGCAAGACGATGGTGCGGACAAGCCCCAAGAGCGTCCCGCGTCTTGTGTACGACACGTCGGTAAAAGCGGCGAGACCTTACTACAAGCCCTTAAACCCGTCTAAATCGGGAGATACCATAATAATCGACGGAACACTCGTCGGAGACCATGACGCGGCTGTAAACGCCGTTTACGCGGCTCTGGTGGCGCAGAAGCAAATAATGAAATGGACGGTCAACAATGCCGACATGATTAGGGACGCGTTAAAAGAGGGGGAAAAGAACGCTCGGTTGTATGGGATTAGCTCGAAGCTGTATCTGAGGGCGCAGTCCATGCAGGAGATAGAGGGAATGAGTAAGCGGCAGATTCAGGCGCTCATGACGGACATAATGGAGAACATCGTGTACGGCGACGACTTCCCCAAGACCAAGAAGAAGTGGGGAGTGGAAAATTTCGACGCTATACCGCAGCGCGGGAGATTGCTCGATTACAATCAGCTCAGGCAAATGTGGAAAAATAAAGTAGGAGATTGAGACGAAATGAAAAGAACGATTTTGACGGCAGAGGATATTAAAAATATCTGGCAGGAGATTTTCAACGGAACGGATATTCCCGAACGGCAGGCGGACGGGAGTATCGTGACGCGCAGGGATAATCCCAACTCGGAGACTATTCTGCTCGTCAACGAGGACGGAGAGCGCGAAAACATAGACCTTGCGGAGTATCTGGGCATTAAGTTTTACACGTGGAAAGAGCGGCTCGTGGAAACAAAGGACGAGGGCGGGGGCGCGGCTCCCTATTCGGCGTTTGACGATTGGGTAAGGAGCATAGAGTTCTCGCTCTCTCAGGCGTATGCGCTCGTGGAGCTTGTGGACGAAGAGGTTACGACCAGCCAAGACATAGACAACGCGGTAAAGGCGGGGCGCATTACGTTCCTTATCCAAAGCGACAAGGTTAAGAATTTGGATTATTACGTGACCAAAATCCGCAACAACTACATAGGCAACCCCGAGCAAATAATGAACGCATACGGGGACACGGTTACCGCGTATCTGCTTTTGGGCACGCTCATGTACGACGAAGAGCCTGCGACTACACAATATGGGGAGTGCGTGCGGGTGAGTGCGGGGTTTAAAATAAGCTACATGTCCGACGCGCTCAACTACTCCGACCAACGCATAGAAATATCTCTCGACGGCGATGACGAATACGACGCGGAGGGGAATGTGGTGGGCGAGAGCAAGTTTTTGACGGTGCCCATAACCAAACAGAGCTGGCAGGCTATATTCACGTCCAACGCAATCCCGACGAGCGAGAGACCCGACCTGACGGGATTTTTGGCGACGACGCTGTCCGTCGTCAAGACCTTTACCTTTTTCGACTTCAACAAAACGCTTACGCAGCGGCTCAACGATATATTCTGGCGGTGCGGGGCTTACAGGGTGGACGGAATAGTGTCGGAGGCGCAGGACGTGAATATTCCCGTATACGTGCGCGTGACTACGGCGGAACACAGCTATGTCTTCAAGGACATGATAGACAACATACAGAAAGTTATAACCAACAGTGATTTCAACGTGTCGAGCTTAACTCTCAAAGGCTGGGGCAGACTCGGCTGGGAGATTTCGCCGCCTCCGACTCCCCAAACGTACAGCGTCAAGTACAGCGTGTGCGACAGCGGGCGTGGCGTTATTTTGGGCAATACGGAGCAGACGGTGGTAAGCGGCGGCAACGCAACGTCCGTTACCGCTTTCTCGCTTAACGGTTGGGAGTTTTCCGAATGGTCGGACGGACGGCTCGGGGCGACGCGGCAGGACGTGAACGTCACGGGCGACATTGACGTATGCGCAATGTTTGTGAAAAGCGTTCCCGAGCCTGTCGAAGAAACAGCCACTTTCCCGTATACGGGCATAGTGTTCGACGTTACGACCGTCCAAATGCAGGTTGCGCCCGAGCCTTACGGTAAATCTTCGCCTTTAAATCCCGACGAAGCGGAAAGGCTCGAATGGATAGACGTTACATTGGCGGGCACGCCGCTTGAAAATGCGGTCATCGAGGAAATTCTGCTAGTGCAAATGAAAGGGTTCAAGTGGAACGACGACGCTGTAACAGACAATGCCGTTGACTGGAAAATAGAAGGCGGGGTATTGAAAGTAAAGTTTGCGCCCGTACCGGATATTGACGACCCTTTAAATAGGGTGAACTGGGAGAGATTCCAAAATCAGACGAGCGCGGGGGACGGAGTTTACGAATACCGCCGCTCAACCGTTACGGTCACGTATACGACCAATCCGTAAATAAGGAGTGGAAGAAATGCTGTATCAGCAGGGGACGCAGAGAATTGAAGTTATAGTGAGGAAGCAAAGCGGCGGCGGAGTATCGGGGGGCGCGGGAACAAAGGAAACCGACGCCGACAAGACTACCGCCGCAGGCGGCGAGGAAAGCGAGGGCTTGGGAACGGGCACGGGCATGAATACGCGCACGAAGCGTGTAGTGAGTGCGAATATGCAGCACATATTGTCCACCGTCAAGCAGGGGGCTGACCTTGCAATAGATTATTGGGCGTCGGGGATAGGGATTCAGAGCGGCGACCAAGCGTTACAGGACAGGACGGAGAGGAGGATAGAGGTGTTAAAGGACACGACCTCTCTTGCTTACAGCGTCGTCATGGGCGGCGTTTCAATGGCGTGGGCTGGTCCTGTCGGGATTATATTGGGGAGCGCTCTGTCGGGAATAACGTCGGGGGCGAGCCTGATTTCCAAATACTCCAAGCGGGAACGCGAGTACAACTTTACTATTTTCAAAGAGCAAAGTTCAATCGAGTATCAGAGGGCGAGAGCGGGAACGGATTGGACAAACGGAAGATTGAGGTGATTTTTTATGATTATAACGAAAATTTATCTTTACGACAGCATGCAGGAAGAAAACTTTTACAGGGGCACGGATTATTCCGCACATCTCTTGCAGGGCGTGAGTACGGACGAGAAGTTGGACGAAACTCTCGACATGGCGGAGGTGACGCTTGCGGGGCTGAACTTCTCAAAGGAGTTTGCGCCCAAAACCAAGTTTATTTTGGAGTTTTGGGAGAAACGCAAGGGGAGCGCGGAGGCACAGCTGTGGGAGAGCTTCCATTTGTGCGTTGCGCAGGATATTGTGACGCAGCCTATTATAAGCGACGCAAATTATTTCGACCACCATATCTATTTTGACGAGGCTTCCGTCGACGCGCAGGGGCGGTTGGTGGATAACATTGCCGTCACTTACAGGCTGAAAAATGTAAACTTGGATAAGGAGTCCGAACATAGTCGCACGGAAAAAGTAATACCTACGTATACCGTGCCGAGCGATATTGTATCCGAGCCTTTTGGACTGTATAATTCATTTGCTAAAATAGAACACCGTGTGGGCAAGAAATTCGAGTGGGTCTTCCCCGACTGGTATGAGGTAGATTTGGGCAACGGACCAGTTAAGCCTTCCGACGTTAAATGGGACAATTTTCTGAAATATCAAGAAATACCTGTTGGCGAAGAAAAAGAAATACGGCTGCCCGTGCCCATGCTCAGGATATATTACGGAACGCGCAATGCAAAGACCTACACCATGCAAGGTTACTGTTCTTTGAATGTAAAAGTAGTTCAAAAATCTTCTACCACGAAGGAAGAAGAAACCATTGTAAACATGTTTGTAGACCCTGTTGACAGCGACCCTGTCGAGGGCTATTGGGACGAAGGGTGGGAATCTCCCGTTTTGGCTGTACATAGTTTTAGCAAGGGTATCTCTTATAGCAGAACTATTATTCTTGGGCAATTAACAGAACCCTATTTAAAAAGTTGGGTAAAACGAGTAACACGATATGACACAACAAGGAAAAACAGAGTAATACAGTTTACTGCAAAATACGGATATTCATACTCGGTTTATGTGAATATGGCAAATTTCCTTCCAACAGAAGAAATGTATCAGTTTACAGAACCAGCGAATCCGAGAATTTGCAGTTTTTACTACGGCATGACAAGGACAATTTCTTTGGGAATATATTGGAATGCAAAGAACACTTCGACATATACGCAAAACTCAACGCCGCAAGCCGCCATGAGTTTTTTCACAAGCAGCCCCGTGACGACGTGGTTAGAAAGCGCGAATATTGCAACTGCTTATGAATTGTTTAATAAAGCGCAGCTATCCACGCAGCTTGTGAGAAAAATTCCGGAAACGTCCATAGACGAAACCCCACAATCGTATTACCTCGAAGAAAACGACGCGCTTGCGTTGAGAAACACGCAGATTGTGGAAAACTTCTATAATCAAAAAAATTGGTGGGAAGTGCTTATAGACATAGGCAAATATATTCACGCCATACCGAAAGTGCGCTTTGGACGGGATAATCGCTTTGTTGTGGAATGGCGCAGATTGGGGATTACGGAGCAGTCAACAGGGATTAATAATGACGTGTCTGTATTTAATTCGCGCAGCATAGAGGATTACATTGCCGCCTGCTCGTCCTACGTCACAAATATGGTGCAGCTCGGCGGTATAATAGAGGAATGGGTTGCGCCAAAATCTTCAAGCGAGGATTACCTCGTGTATAACGACGTTGCGGAAATACAAACATCGAAAAATATAATTGAGCTTGTTAAACTTGAAATAAGGAATGCCGAAGGCGTGACGGCTGACATAACAAATTACGTTTACGAACAAAGTATTTACCAACTTTTAGACGTCGTTCCTACCACAGTCCCCAATAAAGGGCTTGCCATTTACTACAATTTGAGAGACAACAAGATAAAGGGACTTAATTACAGGTTGCCGGCTGTAAATCAAGGGGACGAAGATAGAGAATACGCAATAAAAAGGATAATAGGCACTGTATTTAATAAGTCCACATGGGAAGATATAGTAGTCAACGATTATGTATTCCACATAGTATACAGAACGCAGGAGACGGTACGTTCCGACCAGACACGCCCCGATTTACGGAAATATCTGCTGCAAACAAAGTATGACCGCGCCCCGCAGCACAGACAGTTCAACAACCAGCAGGACACCGTCGCAGACAGCGTAAAATTCGGAGATAATACGTATGGTCGCTTAATTCGGATGGGCAACACCACATATACAATACGGGAGTGGACGGACGCTTTGTTTAACGTAAAGCGGGCGGGACAGCTATACGAAATACGCGGAGAACTTTATTACGTCACAAAGGTAAAAAGCGTATTTTATTTCGACCACGTAATATGCGACGTAGAGTTTAGCAAGGACTACAACAAGCTGTCTCAGATAATAGGGATACCGAGCGAGCCGCGTTTTTACGAGATAAGCGAGCAGAGCCAGATAAGGCGTTCAAAGGTCATTGCCGACTATCTTGTTTTGGGGACTTCCGACGGGGATAACAAGAATACGGACAGCTACATACAGGAAAGCGGTTGGGATTATATACAGCGGCTTATGTTCCCGTTGAGTTCGCAGTCTCCCGCTACTTATCCGAGATACGCGGCAACAATCTTCAAGAACGACATTGATAAGGACGACAACGTGGCGGGAAACGAGACTTTCATAACAAGCGTTTTACACCCTGTCGGTACGTATTCAATAAGGAATACGCTCACCATTTCGTGGAGAATGAAAGACAATTTCAGTGCGGGCGACCAAGTTGCTCCAACAGAACACTGGGTTCCCGAGCTTGGACAAACAGACGGAGCATACAACCAATTGCGTCCTTTTCAATACCCTGACGTTCACGGCAGAGCGGATATGTTCGACTTCTTAATCTTTCCTACGCTTGCACTGTCGGACAAGGAAATTAGGAAATTGCCTGCCTTGCCGAAAATAGATATAGCGGCGTTATTCGGGAGCGAAAACAATACCGCCGCCGCGATGAACAACACCAGCGGATTGGCGTTGCTTAAAGACAACCGCGAAGCGTTGAGCTTTGACTACAATCTTGAATTACTGACGGACAGCGACCGTTTTGTGGTTTCGGGTTGGGTGTGGAGCGACAAAACCGACGAAAGCGGCGAGAATAACGCGAATATAGCGATAGCGTTGTTAGGCGAGGAGTTGAATAAAATTTCCAATGAGACGATTGACGCTAACTTTATTTCTCAATATGTGTACTCAGATTTTTTGGTTGACACGTCGGGCGGGAAAATAGTTATAACAATCCCTGCCGCCATGCGTGCACCGATAGAAACGGGTATGTACAAAGCAATAGCCATTATTAGCACAAATGAAGTAAACGACACGACAAATTCAAGCGAAAGGTACTTTGTTTTCGGCAGGAACATAACAGGACTGTCGGCAGACGAAGCAATGAAGTCGTGGGTGATACGAACTGTCTCTTATACACATCTCCGAGCCCACGAGACCGGAGCCTATCTCGTAT
>ENA-OYDX01000295-OYDX01000295.1-human-gut-metagenome-genome-assembly--contig:-NODE-295-length-10167-cov-2.951345_pt1 | contig 10167 bp, 9 predicted proteins | sample MGYA00243466_ERZ652899 | MGnify/ENA primary metagenome ERZ652899 (study PRJEB26926, sample SAMN06164799) | human gut metagenome | biome: ENVO:00009003; feature: ENVO:2100002; material: ENVO:00002003... | reverse complement strand
ACGAGATAGGCTCCGGTCTCGTGGGCTCGGAGATGTGTATAAGAGACAGTTTGTAAATTCGGCGGAACTTCCGTCGGCACCGTAGAGAGAATGAAACATGTAGCAACACTCATTAAAGATGCAACACCCAAGATTGTGGTACTGTCTGCCACCGCAGGCACCACCAACCATCTGGAGGAGATTGCCGCCAACTTGTTCAACCGTGAAATAGAACAAGCTCACGACCGTATCACCCGGCTGGAATTCCAATTCATCGAATTTGCCAATGGGTTGCTGACCGACGAGAAACTGAAACGGGAAGCAATAGATTATATCCTCGACCGCTTCCAGCAACTATGGAAATTTACCAAAGATTCCTTCACCTCTGTCGAAGAGAAGGAAGTGCTGGCACAAGGCGAACTTATCAGTACCGCCCTAATGCACTTCTACCTGCGCGAGCTGAAAGTTCCCAATGTACTGCTTTGTGCATTCGACTTCATGCGTATCGGCCCCGACAACGAACCCGACTTGGAATATATAGAACAGAAACTCCGAGAGCAGCTTGCCTGCCATCCCGGCATCAATCTCTTCATCACTCAGGGTTTCATCTGCAAGAATGCCTATAACGAAACAGACAACCTGAAACGCGGCGGCAGTGATTACACCGCTTCCCTCATTGGCACCGCCCTCCAAGCAGACGAGATACAAATATGGACGGACATAGATGGCATGCACAACAATGATCCGCGCGAGGTGTCAGGTACCCGCCCCGTGAAACGCCTCAGCTTCAACGAAGCCGAACAACTGGCCTTCTATGGTGCCAAGATACTGCATCCCTTCTGTATCGCCCCGGCACGCCTAAGGAATATTCCCGTCCGGCTGCTTAACTCTATGGAACCGTCGGCAGAAGGCACGTTGATTTCCAACCTGCAGGACGACAATATCATCAAGGCCATAGCCGCCAAAGACAATATCTTCTACGTGAAATTCGAGTCGAAACATTGCTTATGTCCTTATCAGTTTATCAGTAAGATTTTTGATACGTTTGCCAAGCACAGAACCCCGCTTTGTTTGTTGGTTTCATCCAATCAGGATGTGTCCGTCGCCATAGACAACAGCGAGCGTCTATGCAAAATCCTTGCGGAACTGGAACAATATGCCAAAATTCTGATGGAAGACCGCATGTCTATTGTATCCGTGGTGGGAAACATGCGTTGGCAGTATGCCGGTGTCGAAGCACAAATTATAGAAGCCCTGGCAGATATCCCGCTACGTATGATTTCGTATGGCAGCAATGACAGTGACGTGGCATTCGTCATTAAGACAGAAGATAAGAAAAGAGCTTTGCAGGCACTCAGCAATAAACTCTTCGAACCGGAGACAGACAAAGTCACAGGATGATACGTTCCTATACATAACGGAAAGGCTATATCAGAATGGATATTCCCCAATACCTCACTCTAATATAGCCTCAACCTGAAAACAACTAACCTGTTTTTTATGAAAAGCGCTCTATCATTTCCATACACATGCGCCCGTTATGATAGGGGCATTTCCAGAAACCCGCCTTATCATCGGCTGTGTTTACCGTTCCGTCGGCACGAACGCTCCAATACCATTCTCCGTTTTTGTAATCTATCAAATGCTTCTTGATATACTCCCAACAGCGAGATGCTTTCTGAAGAGCCACTTCATCATCGAAATGTTGATAAAGATTAATGTGCCCCACCACGTTTTCGGCTTGCACCCACCAATGGCAATCCCGGTCTGTGGTGCCTTTGTCGGGGAAAGTCTCGTAAATCATGCCGCCCTCGGACGTCAATCCTTCATCGGCTGCGGCCGCAATGTACTCCACCAAAGGTTCCACTTTCTCCAACAGCGCTTTATCTCCCAAGACTAAAGCCGCCTCATGAATCAGCCAGGAAGCCTCAATGTCATGCCCATAGGATATGATACGGTATTTGCTCACCCAATCATCATCAAAAAAGAGCTCCAAATGTCCGGTTTGCTGGTTCAATATCTTATCTGTGAAAAGCTCTATCAGGTTACGAAGTTGCTTCTCAAGAACGGCGTCTTTCCACACGCGATAGAGATTTGTGTAAGGCTCCAAAATGTGCAAATGGGTATTCATGGTCTTGCGTTCATTCTCATCCTTGTCACTGAGACGCATATCGGAAATATCGTTCCAATCACGAGTTAATGCTTCGCAATAACCGTTCTTTACGGAATCGAAACTATATTGTTCAATGCTTTTGAAGAGACGGATGGCATAGGTCAGCGCTTCTTCATCTCCGGTAGCACGATGGTATTCACTCAGGCCGTAAATGGCAAAACCTAAGGCATAAATTTGTTTCTTGGTATCTGCAGGACGACCTGCATAGTCGAGCGACCAATATATTCCACCCTGTTCCTTGTCGTAGAATTGATCAATAATGACACGTTTGGCACGAGTGGCTGTCTCCAGATATTCGGCTTTCCCCAACAGGCGGTAAGCCGACGAGAAAGTCCACAATATGCGGGCATTGAGTACAGCTCCTTTCACAGCCTGCGGTTCCAGCTTACCAGTCCCGGTGATGCGGCCATAGAAACCACCATGCACCGAATCTGTCATTTTATCTTCCCAAAACGAAAGAATATTATCTTCCAGCACAGTGCGCATCTCAAGCTGCATCTCGCTTAGTATATTCATACACATCATTTTCTTATAATTGTCTTTTACATTCCAATTCAGTTGTTATATCTTTCATTTTCTTTTCAGTAAGCGGGTACATACTGATGAAGACCACACTCAATATCGTGCCTACCGCCGGTAGAAAACTCAGGAACATCTTGATACCGCTAATCGCTTCTTCACTTTGTACGGCATTTGCCTGAAAGCCAAAAAAGCCAAGCAACCAGCCGGTGATTGCCGTCCCGATAGCCCAACCGAACTTCTGGCTCATGGAAGAAGAGGAGAATATCAAACCGGTGGCACGATTACCGGTTTTCAGTTCCGAATAATCAGCACAATCGGCATACATGGACCAAAGCAACGGAAAGATGCTACCCGCACAAATGCTGATCAGTGCCTGAAAAACAAACATCCATATCAGGTCTTCCTTATCAAACCAATAGAAAATAACGCTAAGGACTGTGGCTATAATCATAGCCCACATATAGGTGTTACGCTTGCCGATGCGGTTGCTGACGGGAGCGGCAGCTATCACGCCTATTATATTGGCAGCCTGCCCCAAAGCGAGATATAATCCACTCAACACGAATGACATTCCGAAAAAGGAGACAGTTGCATAATCTTCCTCTACAACAAAATACTTGAAGTAATAGACAGTAGCGCCATCACGAATGGAGTTGAATACCAAAGCAGCCACACCCGCACCCAATAAGATCCACCAAGGCTTGTTTTTAAACAGATCTTTCAGATCTTCTTTCAACGGATTCTGTGCTTCTTTGATAGGCTTTACCCGCTCTTTTGTCCAGGCAAAACAACCGAAGAATAAAATAATACATAATATGGCTATAACAACAACCGCCATAGTCCAACCGGTCTGCTGGTCGCCCAAGTCCTTACTGTTACCACTGAAAAAGTTTACCAACGGCATAAACAGCAGCAAAGCTATAAAACTACCGATATAGGCAAAGGTCATTCTATATGTAGAAAGTGTGTTGCGTTCTTTAGGATTAGGACTCATCACGCCCAATAGAGAAGCGTAAGGGACATTGATGGCAGAATATATCATCATCATCAGCGAATAGGTGACATAAGCATAAACCAACTTACCGATCGGACTCCAGTCCGGAGTAACAAAAGTCAGCACACCTATGATACCGAACGGAACGGCCAACCACAAGAGATAAGGCCGGAACTTTCCCCAACGGGAGTGTGTGCGATCGGCAACAACTCCGACAATAGGGTCGAAAGCCGAATCCCATATTCTTGTTATCAGGAACATAGTCCCTACCACCGCAGCCGGCAAACCGAAAACATCCGTATAGAATATCATCAGATAAGCGCCGAACAGTTTCCAGAACATGGATGAGGCCATATCTCCAAATCCATAGCCTATTTTCTCTGTAAGTTTTATCATACTAAGTTTATTTAGAAACAGGTTGCTGTTTCAATAATTCCAAATTCTTATCTATCAATCTCTTTAAAGTGTCCACCGATGCGGACGAACTCAAACCGTCAACAGGAGTATTCATACAGTAATCCACTAACTTATCAATTGTAGACGTTGCCACATGCATCCGCGTATCGGAAGAAGCATAATAGATAAATACTGTTCCGTCCTCATCGGCAATCCAACCGTTGGAGAAAAGTACGTTGCTTACATCGCCTATACGCTCTTCGTCTTCGGGAGCCATGAAATAACCACCGGGAGCAGCTATCAGTTTGGAGGGATCGTCCAAGGCTGTCATATACATATAAAGTACGTAACGCAATCCTGCCGCACAACCACGTACTCCATGTGCCAAGTGCAACCACCCCTTAGAGGTTTTGATAGGATGCGGCCCTTCGCCATTCTTCACTTCTTTGATAGTATGATAATAGCGTTGGTCAATAATCTTTTCCTCCTTTACTTCAGCATGCGTTATGTCATCCACCAATGCCCAACCAATACCTCCACCGCTTCCGGCATCTATGAAACCATCCTGCGGACGGGTATAAAGTGCATATTTACCATCTACAAATTCCGGATGAAGCACCACATTACGTTGCTGACTTTTAGTTTTCAAGTCCGGCAGACGCTCCCAGGTTTTCAGGTCTTTGGTACGGGCAATAGCTGCCGTAGCCGTTGCAGAAGACAAATCTCCCACAGGAGCTGTGTCATCGTGCCGTTCCGCACAGAAAATACCATATATCCAACCGTCTTCATGGGCTGTGAGACGCATGTCGTAAATATTAGTTGCCGGAACAATGTCTTCAGGCATCATTATCGGATAATCCCAAAAACGGAAATTGTCAACACCATTCGGACTTTCGGCTATGGCAAAAAACGATTTACGATCAGCACCTTCCACCCGAACCACCAATAAGTACTTATTGTTCCATTTTATGGCACCGGAATTCATCGTGGCATTAATGCTGATTCGTTCCATTAGATAAGGATTACTGTTTTCATCCAAATCGTAACGCCAGAAGATAGGGGTGTGCGCGGCGGTTAGTACAGGATATTTATAGCGGGTGAATATACCGTTGCCACCCTTTACTGGCTCATTTTCTCTTGTTATCAACTCCTCATGTCCTTGAATGAGTTGTTTTATCTTATCATTAATAATTCCCATATTGATGATTTTCTTATTTATATAAAGAATTTACATCCGCTGCAAATAAAGTTTTAGGGTCTTTATAGAACTCCACAAAATCATTAGCAGAGACTTGCCCTGGATAAGGAGCATAGAAATGAGTTACGCGCTCACGAGCATTGCGCCAAACTAGCACATAAACTATCGGATACTTCTCTATGACAGGTAATAAAGTTTCAGTCCACCATTTCGAATCGGAAATACCCTCATATCCGGTTTCAGTGATAGCAATTACTTTATTGTGTGTTTTACCGATACTATCTATAATGGCAAGCGATTTTTCAAGATTAGCAATATAACTATCACGATCAAATTGATAAGTATCGAAGCCGATTACATCAACCAGTTCATCTCCCGGATAACGATTCAGGTATTGTACAGTATCTTGTGGCTCGGAACCGGGGGAGTAAGCATAAAGAGCATTATTCACACCATCTTCACGAAGAATATCCACCGTCATTTGCCAAAGTGCTTTATATTCTTCGGGAGTACAGAGCTTCTCACCCCACCAGAACCAGCTACCTGTATGCTCATGCCACGGTCGGAAAAGTACGGGGACTTTTACTCCATCCTCTGTCTGCAAAGAATTAATAAAGGCAGATACTTTACTTACCCAGCCGGTGAATTTCTCATGATTGCTTCCTCCAGGAAGAACAGACTTCACCACTGTTGTATCTGATACATCCCATGAGTCTCCACCTGTCAGAGGATTACGTAAGTGCCAGCTCAAAGAAGACATTCCTCCTCTTTTATATTGGCTCAGTATTTCTTGACGAATCTTACTGAACGGAACATTATCCAGACTCACTGTATCACCCAGTTCTATATGTCCCAGATCGAAACTGATAACAGCGGGATAATCTCCGCACACGCTTTTTACGTCGGAGCGTCCCTCTTCACCATCCCAACCTATACCATAGTTAGTATCATCATGATGTCCAAACATAATCCCTTTAGATGATACTTTTTTAAGGTTAGCAAGTAAATTCTCCGTTTCTGTTGTATGCATAGAAGACGAACTAAAATTTGACTGTTTCTGACCCGGTCCACATGCTACAAGAGCAGTAGCGGCCAATGTTAACGTAATCCCTTTAAGCTTATTCATTTTTATTCTATTTAGGTTCCCATTTATTTTACACGACAAAGATAGCTGACTGTAAATGGATAAACTGATACAATTTTATCTCTTTATTGTCTTTATCTGCCACATTCATTATTATATCTCTCCACTGCCTGATAAAAAGCTTCAATATTGGCAAATGGAACTTCCGGAGGGGTATCACAACCACTTGAAATTACAAAATTCGGATATGAAGATGTGCGATTCAGAAGCTCCTCTGTCTGACGGGCAACTACTTCCGGCGAGGCCATCTTGAAAATACCAACCGGATCCAGATTACCCATAACCAATACATCTGCAGGACAAACTTTCAGCGCTTCTACCATATCAGCCTTATTTCCAAAATGATATCCTTTAGCACCGGTTTTCAACATGGCAGGAGTACAATGTCCTGTATTACCACAGTTATGAAGAATCACTGCAAACGAATCATCTTGTACCGCTTCAATGATCTGTTTTACATATAATGAAGAATACTGAAAACAATCTTCATCAGAAAGTAATCCCGCCGCCGGCTCTGCCATTACGACTCCGGCCACTCCTGTTGCCTTTATTGCCTGACAATAACTAAGAAGGAATTCCTTGCATTTTTCAAGTAATAAAGTAGCAGTCTGAGGTTCAGTATATATCGCCATCATTATTTCAGTCATATCAAACAACCGTCCGGCAAGTGAATAAGGACCTATACAACCGGCAAAGACAGGTTTATTTATTCCGGCAGCAGCCATAGCATTCGCCTTCAGATACTGGGGAACTCTCGCACTATCCAAAGAAGGAATCTGTAATGCGTTCACCTCTTCAAATGAGGTCAACAAACGGCCTGTAACCGTAGGAACCTCATGTTCACTCATACAGAGTTGACTCCCGAAAGCTTCAGCTTCTACAGTCAGGTCCATAATGGCAGTACATGCCATAGCCTGGGGAAAGCGCTCATTCAAAGCATGAATAGCTTGGAAATGAACTTCACCATCAGTCACGGCATCTAGTACTTTCTTACCTAATAATTCAATACCCGGATGAGTCATGATAGGCATAGACAAACTTTTATCAGAAGTAATTATATCTTCAATCCATTTTGATATATTCATGGCAATCACTTTTTTAATTTGTTTCTATTCTTATAGCAGTCTGCTTTGCCACAAAGCTCACAGCCATATTTACGTTTCACGATTCTCTCACCTACAGCAATTACTCCACTTACCGATTTAATGGGAGACATTAGAGAGGACTCACTCAAACGAACTCCACAAGGTTGTTCCGGCAGTAAAGAAAATAAAAACTTTTGCTGTGTCACATGCCAACCGCAATATCCCGGACTATACGGATGACTTACACCATATCCCAGTGGCAAAACATAGTTTTCAACTTTACTACACACTTCGCGTACAACTGCCTCCGCAATTGCAGAGCCCAAGGAATCAAGCAAAAACTCCTGCAAAATATCACCGGAAGATTTTACTTCATGCTGGAACTGTTCGAACTCCTGTCCGGCAGTAGCTATAAACAGTACATATCGGTCAGCATCCAACAAATAGGGAGTAATAACTGCACCGGTATGTAGCTCCACACCACCTATGCCTATATGATTTTTAGTTGCCGGACTGGCTTCAAAAAAAGCATAAAGGCAACGTGGACGACATCGAACAGCAATCTCTTTTTTCAAAAGATCAAGTTGCTTTAGCATCTCTTCATCCGGGACATAACCAACTCCCATTGAAAGATAAATATCTTCCGAATTAAGTTGAAGTGCATTCCAAGGTAGCTCGTATTGATAAATCTCCCTATTCATCATAAGATTCTTTTCAAAAATTAATTTGCAGCAATGAGTTTCTTGGCCATTACAACAGCAGCGTTGGCATTACTGGTATATGCATCGGCACCTATTGCTTTTGCAAAAGCATCATTCACAGGAGCTCCTCCAACCATAATCTTCACCTTTCCTTTCAATTCGGAAGCTTCAACGGCTGCAACTACTTCCTTCATATAGTTCATGGTCGTGGTAAGTAGAGCCGACATACAAATAATATCCGCCTTATTCTCCAGAGCAGCACTGATAAATTTATCACTCGACACATCAACTCCCAGATTAATAACTTCAAAGCCACACCCTTCAAACATGGAAGCTACAAGATTCTTACCGATATCATGCAGATCTCCTTTTACAGTACCTATCACAATCTTACCAATATAAGAATCGACTTGTCCCTGCATCAAAGGTTTCAGGACATCCAAAGCACCACGCATGGCACGGGCACTCATCAGAAGATTCGGAACAAAAACTTTACCAGCCTCAAAACGACTTCCGATTTCCTCCATCGCTTTAATCATGTATTGGTTTATAATTTCATGAGGAGTCATTCCTTCTTCAACTGCTATTTTGGTTACTTTTACTGCATCTTCCAGTTTACCTACCAAAATTGCATCATATAATTCATTCAGATTATTCATCATTACTTTTCTATATTTAGGTTATTAATTTCTAAGACTTTTCAAAGTATCAAATAAAGCAACTACATTTTCAATCGGAACATTAGCCTGTATATTATGCACTGCATTAAAAATAAAACCTCCATCACGCCCCAGGATCTCACACTGTCCTATCACATGGCGACGAATTTCATCGGGAGTACCAAAGGGCAATATTTGTTGCGTATCGATTCCCCCACCCCAAAAAGTGAGTTGAGAACCAAACTCTTCCTTCAGCCTATGTGAATCCATATCTTTGGCATTAATCTGTACCGGATTGATAATATCGAACCCCGCCTCTATCAAACCCGGAAGGATAGGAATAATAGCCCCACATGAATGTTTGAAAACTTTCCATGTAGTATGCTGATGTATCCAGTCATTCATACGACGATAATGAGGCAACCAAAGTTCTTTGAACGTATCAAGAGAGCAGAACTGAGATTCCTGAGAACCGAAATCAGTTCCACAAGTCAGTACAACATCGACTTTATCTCCCAATGTATTCCAAAGTTTTTCATAGTTGGCTATCGCGATATCAATCTCTTTCTCAAATACCTGATGGAGATAATCCTGACGCATAGCTGTCGACATATACCATTCTACGACACTACGGATACCTTTCGGTTCTTTCAATCCCATACCCGGAACAAATGCTACATCCCCTAAAGCCGTCCCTCCGAAACTGGCAACTACGGCTTTTCCTGAACCAGACACCTTATCCACTAGTTCTTTATAGTAAGCAAGGTCAGCATCCGTCAACAATGTAAACTCTTCAACATTATCTTCGGGATTCAATTTTTCTTCATCAATAGGTTGCTGTCTTTCAATGGCATTGATAAAATAACATCCTTTGGGCATCACAGCACTGGGAGGATATGTTTTATCACCACCGGCATAAACATAAACATCTCCCTGGCTATCCGGTGTAAGATCCATACTCAAAGGAACTAATACACGCTGCCCCCACGGAGTGACCTGTTCATGAAGTTGTGTGGTATCCAGATCAAATATATCCTTCGCTCCACCAATACCGATACAATCTACTCCCAACAGTTCTGCAAGTTCCTCATCAACTTCACCCAACATTTGAAAAGCATCCACTATTTTCACAGGCTTAGACTCCAATCCATAATGATTTCGTAAAGCTTCTACAATACGGCAATGAATACCTGTCACTGCAGTAGAACCAAAATCTACCGGAACATAATCAGTATTCTGATGATTCAGTGCCTGGAGCACTCTATCTCCTGTCTCTTATACACATCTCCGAGCCCACGAGACCGGAGCCTATCTCG
>ENA-OYDX01000264-OYDX01000264.1-human-gut-metagenome-genome-assembly--contig:-NODE-264-length-11059-cov-5.248637_pt1 | contig 11059 bp, 10 predicted proteins | sample MGYA00243466_ERZ652899 | MGnify/ENA primary metagenome ERZ652899 (study PRJEB26926, sample SAMN06164799) | human gut metagenome | biome: ENVO:00009003; feature: ENVO:2100002; material: ENVO:00002003... | reverse complement strand
TCTCGTGGGCTCGGAGATGTGTATAAGAGACAGAATATAGGCATATGATTTATTAAATAAGTCATATGCCTTGCTTTTTTGTTCAAAAATCATTTATACTTTTTGGTCAAGTAAACAAAATTGTTTTTTTATTGTTGTAAATAAAATGAGGTAATGATATAATTTTAAATAAAGTTTGAATTTAGGAGTTGATTTTTTATGAAAACAAGCAAAAAAATTATAAGTTTGTTGCTTAGTGCAGCTATCATTATGTCTGCCATGGTGATAACAGCTGTTTCGGCGGCTGCCGCAGCAGACGGCTCAGAGGTATATTTTGATAATTCGGTTTTTAATTGGGAAAATGTTTATATTTATGCCTATGGTACAAAAGAAAATGCCAAATGGCCGGGTCAGCTGATGAGCGCAACTGATGACGGACTTTACAAGGCAAGCTTTACTTCAGCATATAAATCAGAAAGCATTATTTTTAATAACGGCAAAGAAAAGGACGAGGGCAAGGAGCAGTATCCAAAGGCAAGCGGACTTTCTTTAAAGGCAGGTCAGTGCAAGCTCCTCACAGCCGCAAAGCAGTGGGTAGATTACGGCAAGCCTGATTCTCATGGATACGGAATTGTTTACACAGCCTCCGGTAAAAGCTTTTCATCAGAATTTTTGCAGGTTCAGCTCGGACTAAAAAATGCCTCAGTAGGATACTATTCTGTTGACGGTTCGGCAAAAAAATCTTATACCGACGGCACAATTATTGAAATAGGCGAGGGTAAAATCGGTAACAGCGAAATTACTCTTGTACTTACAGCAACAGGCGATGACGGTGTTGAAACAACACAGACTTTCACTTACAACAAAACATTTACAGCAGGCAAAACAACTTTTTCTGCTGACTCGGACGGACACACAACAGCTCCCGAAAGCGGCTATTACGGAACAAACCCGAATATGCAGCTGGGTAAATACAAGACAATTTCTGTTGACGGCGATGTAAGCGATTGGGACAGCTCAATGATTATTGCTCAGGGTACAGCAAACGATGACCCTCGAGCATATATGCCATCTTCAATGCATGAGCAGCCGTGGGACGCATACGCTCTCTATGGCGCATGGGACGATGAAAACCTCTACTTTATGTGGGAAATGGCAAATACAACATACATTACTTCTCCGAGCGATAATTTTGCGGCATCAAATGAGGCTCGCCCTTGGAGAAACAGTATTCCAATGTATATTGCGCTTTCAATAGACCCAAGCAAGCAGGCAACAGGCAAGGCAGTAGGCACAAACAAAGACGGCTCTGTTTACACAAATCCGTTTGTATGGGGTTGTGACGGCGGCGTAGCAAAAGACGGCGGTGTAGGCTTTACAACTCACATTGATACACTTGTTGCTTTCGATTCAAACAATTCAAACGGCGGCGCATCAATCTTCAAGGCTGATGTTCAGGATACGGACGGAACATACCTGTTTGATTATGATACAAGAGTTCCGATTGGCGTAACAAGCTATCAGGCACAGGATAACCGGAACGGATTCAAAATTAAATATGCAAACGGCACAAAGAGCGAAACTCTCTACGGTGTAAGAGAAGTAAAGGGCGACAGAACTTTAGGCGACAACACTGACCCTAACTCAAATTGGGTTGATTTCTTTAAACTCGGCTACAAGAAAAACTACGGTTATGTTTACGAGGTTGCTATTCCTTACTCTGCACTCGGTATCGACAGAAATTATGTAGAAACTCAGGGCATTGGCGCAATGCAGATTCTCACATACGGTACTTCGGGTATGGATACACTTCCACACGACCCCTCAATGCTTGATGTTGCAGATGCTGAATACAGCTACGATCCGTCTACTTCACACGAAAAAGAGGATATAGACAACATTACAGTTCCGCTTGCAAGACTTGGCAAGATCCTCCCTGATACACAGGTTCAGGAGGCAGAGTTTGAAGTAAACTTTGGCGCAGACAAGAGCTCATCTCAGCCTGTTGGCACAGCACTCGAGCTTAAAGCAGAGCCATACAACAACCATGGCAATGTTACTTACGAGTTTGCGGTAAACGGTGCAACTGTAAAGACTTCATCTGACAATACATACAATTTTACAGCAAATAATGCAGGCACATACACATTGTCTGTAAAGGCTGTTGATTCAGACGGCTGTATAGCTGAAAGCACAAAGTCATTCTATATTTCGGACGGCGGCGAGCAGGAAACTATCCTCAAGGGTGATGTAAACCGCAACGGTGTTGTAGATGTAAACGATGTTACACACTTACAGATTCACATTTCAAACGACGATAAAAATCCGCTTATTGATGTTACAAATAAGGCTTGGTTTGACGCTGCCGATATGTACGGCGACGGCAAGCTTGATATTCTTGACGCAACCGCATTACAGATTTATATCGCATAATTCGTAAAAGTTATAATCATATTCAAAAGGATTGCAGAGCAAAATCTGCAATCCTTTTTTGTGTATACAGGATGCAAGAATAGTGTAAAATTGCCTATATTGTATTGACATATAAGCTCTTGTAATCGTATTTACAATGCTTTTACTCTATACTTCAGGCAAGATTAAGGCAACAGAAAAATTTAAATCTGTTACACTTGCACTTTTACTTTCAACAATAAGCATTTCAATCCTTGCTTTTATCGGCTACCTCATTACTGCAACAAGAGGTTATGTAATGATTTTCGCAGGAAATCCTATCTTTGACATAGCAATGTCAGTTATTTTTATTATTATCGCAGCTTTGTTTCTTATCAGCGACTTTCAGATTATTCGTGAAACAGTTGAAAATCAGCGCCCAAAAGAATACGAGTGGTCAGTTTCATTTGGCTTGGCATTTACAGTAATTTGGCTCTACTTCAAGGTTCTTGACCTCTTAATAAGAATTTATGACGCTAAAAACTAATTACGGAGAATAATTATGAGTGCAATATTATCGACACAAAATTTAGTGAAAAAATACGGTTATAAAATTGTTTCTAACAACATCAGCCTTACGATAAACAAAGGTGATATTTACGGATTTGTGGGCAAGAACGGCGCAGGCAAAACTACATTTATGCGCCAGGTGTTAGGGCTTGCTTTTCCCGACAGTGGCGAAATTACCCTCTTTGGCGGTGAGCCGCTCAACACTGCAAGGAAGAAAATCGGTTCGCTCATTGAGTTTCCGTCAATTTATAAAAACTGTACCGCATACGAAAATATGAAGAGAATGGCAATTCTTACAGGAAGTTCAGACAAAAGTGTCAGGAAAATTCTTGATTTTGTAGGTCTTGGCAATCCAGAATTGCTTATTCTTGACGAACCGATAAACGGACTTGATCCGACAGGTATTATGGAGATTCGTGATTTAATCATCAGACTAAATACCGAAAAGAAAATTACCTTTATGATTTCAAGCCATTTGCTTGAGGAACTGTCAAAGATTGCCACACGATATGGATTTATTCATGACGGCAAACTTATAGAAGAAATTTCCGCTGTTGAGCTTTCACAAAAATGCAGCGACAGAGTTTTAATTGTGCCTGACAATCCGCAAAAAGCGGCGGAGATTTTATCAAAAATTATGCCGCCTCAACAGATACATATTTATAATAAATCTGTTTATCTTGACTCAATGATTGACAGAACGGGTCAAATTAATAAATATCTTGTTGAAAATGGTGTTACGGTAAATCAGATTTCTATTCACGCAATTAATCTTGAAGAATACTTTTTACGCAAGGTAGGGGCATAAAATGAAAAGGTTATTATTATTTGAACTTCGTAAGCTTTTCAAAAACAAAAGCCTTTATATTTGGACTTTTGCATCGGTTGCACTTAGTTTGATTTACCTGCTTTGCTCATTCGGTATGTTTTCGTTACAATCTTCGCAAAATATGCAGTGAATAGTATCACCGGAGTCCGGTATTATCAGTGCAATAGGATTTTTTAAAACAAGTCCCGTTACAGTATATATACTAATGTTTATTTGCAGCTTTATTTGCAATGATTTTGACAACGGCATATTGAAAAATATTATTTCACGAGGTTACAGCAGACAGTCGATTTTTACGGCAAAGTTTATGGCGGTTATTGTCAGCACCCTTTTATGGTAATCCTCAATTTAGTTGCTGTTTTTGCGGTATCAAGCGCTTTATATCATAACATCGGCTCAATATACGCTCTGTTTATTCCGCAATTAATTATCCTTGTGTTTGGACTTATCTCATTTGCCGGCATATTCTTTATGCTGTGTTCAATCTTTAAAAAGAGCGCTCCTGCAATAGTTGTTTCGTTGCTTGCTCTTTTGGCTTTGCCAACAGGAATATCGATAATCAGCTCATACTTACATATTAATTTAAGCTGTTTATGGCTTGGTAATGCGGTTTCTACCCTTGCAGTAGATAACATTTCGGTACAAACATTACTCGCAAGCGGAGTTTGCATTATAGTTTATTTAGTGGTTTCTTACATTGTTTCTATTTCAGTGGTTAAGAAATTGGAAGTTTGATTTTTATATTAGCAGAAATCTCATTTCATTGATTTTGAAATGAGATTTTTGCTTTTTCGGGCAATTTTTTTGGTTTTGATAAGGAGGGGAAGATTAGTTTTTGTAAAACGATATAATAAAGAAAACGGCAGTGTGAGGTTAATACTCACACTGCCAAAGTTTTCAACATTTCAAACACAAAATGTTAATTATTAATTTCGGGATTATTTGTTCTCAGCAAAATATAGTCAATAGAAACATTAAAATAATTTGCAATAGCAATTAAAGTTTCGTAGTCAGCCTGCCTGATACCGCTTTCGTATCTACTGATAGAATTTTGATTCATATTTAAATCTAATGCCATTTTTAATTGAGTAATACCTTTTTGTTCACGCAATTCTTTTATTCTTGTTTTCACTTTCAAGTAAAAATCACCTCTTGACATCATTATACCATTATGGTATAATAAGAATATCCCAAAAAGGTATATTACAGACTTCTTTATATAATTATTTGGTGTAGATAAGTAATGTAATATATGTTATAATAGATATGGAGGCGAGTCGATGAACTATATAGGCTCAAAGTATTCTTTAATAAATTTTTTGACCACTGCTATAACTGAGGTTGTGGGGAATGAAACAAAAAATAAAGTGTTTGCCGATTTGTTTGCTGGTACAGGTATTGTAGGAAGTACTTTTAAATCTAAAGGATATAAAATTATATCTAATGATATACAATATTATAGTTATGTAATGAATAGACATTTAATTGGCAATAATCCACCTGTATCAACCAGTCAATTAGATTATCTTAACAGTTTAAAAGGTACAGAAGGTTTTATTTACAAAAATTATTGTGCCGGTTCCGGTAGCGGAAGAAATTATTTTACTGATGAAAATGGCAAAAAATGTGATTCTATCAGAATTGAACTTGAAAAGTTAAAAAACGAGGGAAATATTGACGAAAGTCAATACTATTATTTATTGGCAAGTTTAATAAATTCTATTGATAAGTATGCAAATACTGCATCTGTTTATGGGGCGTTTTTAAAAGGGGTAAAAAAGTCGGCGCAAAAAGAATTTAAATTAGAGCTATTGCCAATTATAGACGGAAATACACATAATGAGATTTTTAACGAAGATATAAATCAACTAATAAAAAGAATAAGTGGGGACATATTGTATTTAGATCCTCCTTATAATGCAAGGCAGTATTGTACTAATTATCATGTATTAGAAACTATTGCAAAATATGATAACCCCAAATTACATGGCAAATCCGGATTAAGAGAATATCAGGCGCAGAAAAGTAAGTATTGCTCTACAAGAACTGTAAAAGAAGAATTTGATGATCTTATAAAAAATGCAAATTTTCAGTATATTTTTCTAAGTTATAACAATGAGGGACTAATGCCTTTTGATGCAATTAAAGAAATTATGGAAAAATATGGAGAATACAATGTATTTTCAACTGATTACAAACGCTTTAGAGCAGATAAAGAAGAAAATCGCAATCATAAAGCGAATAAAACAACAGAATATTTACATTGCTTAGTTAAGAGGTAGTTTTTATTGTAGAACTATCTAATTTATGTTACAATAATATCATCTAAATTAAAGGTGGTATTATTATGATACATTTTGCTCAAGGCACAAAACCATTCTTGTTTGAAAAATTAGCAAGTCCTGATGAAAACGGTGTAAGCAGATGGGTATCTAAATCAGAATTTGTTGGTAAGTATGCTGATCTCATGTTTCAAAACGGAGCATCATGGTGTAGAAAAGAGTCATCAATAGCTAAAAAATACATAGTTGAGTTTGATAAAAGTCAAACTCCGGGTAATGGTGTGGATAGAATCAGACTTAATGGATTTAGAAAAGAAGATGATTGGATTGGCGGACAGTCAATCCGTAGTGATATAAAAAATTACTATAAGCAAAAGAGATGTGTGATTCTCGGCACATCTAATCCGGAAGTTGATCATAAAAACGGTTGGAAAAATGATAGTAATGCGATGAATACAGCAACTCAAAAATTAGGAGATTTTCAACCTTTGAGTAAAGCAGCAAATGATGCTAAACGACAATTTTGCAAAGAATGCAGGCGTACCGGCAAGCGTTATGATGCTAAAAAATTAGGCTATCCTGTTTCATTTTATTACGGTGATGAAAATCATAACGAAAGTGAAGATGGGTGTATCGGCTGTTTTTGGTATGATCCCATAGAATTCAGAAAGCATTTAAGTTTTAAAGGATAAGTGTTTTATGGCTAAATATAATGATATTGATATGAAACATTGGAAAGAGTATGATGATATACTAACAGACACTCTTTGGATGTTTGATAAACGGGATAATTCCGGTGTTCATAGTGCAAGTTATCACGGTAATTTTGTTCCACAAATACCAAATCAGCTTTTCAGAAGATATACTAAAAAAGGTGATTGGATACTTGATCCATTTATGGGCAGTGGAACTTCTTTGATTGAGGCTCAAAGATTAGGAAGAAATTCGATAGGTATAGAGCTACAAGAAGATGTCGCAAAAAATACAAGGAACTTATTACTTGAAGAAAAAAATAATTATACAAAAGGGAAAATAATTATTGGCGATAGTAGAAATGTCAATTTAAGTGAAAAACTTATTTCTATTGGAATAAAAAAAGTCCAGTTTGTCATTTATCATCCACCTTATTGGGACATTATTAAGTTTAGCGATAAAAAAGAAGATTTATCTAATTGTTTATCTTTGAAAGATTTTTTGGAATCATTCGGACAGGTAATAGATAACACAGTGCCATTTCTTGAAAAAAATAGATATTGCGCTGTTGTTATTGGTGATAAATATGCAAATAGCGAAATAGTGCCTTTGGGCTTTCATTGTATGAATTTATTTATACAAAAAGGATTAAAGTTAAAGGCTATTTTAGTCAAAAATTTTGAAGAAACGAAAGGAAAAGCTAATCAAAAAGCAATATGGCGTTATCGTGCTTTAGCAAGTGATTTTTTTATATTTAAGCACGAGTATATTTTCGTTTTTAAAAATGCTCAAAAAAGAGGTAAATAAATTAAAAGCGTTCACTAACTTAAAAAGTGGTGAACGCTTTTTTCAACATTTCAAACTCAAATTGTTAATTATTTTTCGTCACCGAAGCAGATGCCCATCTTTCTTGCTGCGGCTACTATTTCGTGGTCGGCAGGAACGGCTTTAAGTTTACCTGCGATTTCTTCGAGCGGAACTGCAACTACTTTATTATTTACAAGTGCAACCATTTTGCCGTAGTCACCGTTTATGATAAGTTCGGCAGCTGCAATACCGAAACGGGTGGAGAGCACACGGTCGTATGCGTCAGGACTTCCGCCCCTCTGGAAATGTCCGGGTACGGTAACTCTTGTTTCCTGACCAGTTGCGTCTTGAATTTCTTTTGCAATTTTGTATGAGATTGACGGATATGCGATTTCAGCCATAGCGGCTTTTCTTTTTTTCTTCGGCATAGCCGCAAGCTCTTTTGAAATTGCACCCTCTGCAACGGCGAGAATTGAGAATTTCTTTCCGCTTTCGGTTCTTTTCTTAATTGTATTAATTACTGAATTAATATCGTACGGAATTTCCGGAATTAAAATAACATCCGCACCGCCGGCAATACCTGCATACAAAGTCAGCCAGCCAACCTTGTGCCCCATAACCTCAACAATGAAAACTCTTCCGTGTGAGGTTGCGGTGGTGTGAATACAGTCGATAACATTTGTTGCAATGTCAACGGCGCTCTGAAAACCAAATGTTTTATCTGTACCCCAAAGGTCATTGTCAATTGTTTTTGGCAGAGAAACAACATTCAAGCCCTCTTCACGCAAGAGGTTTGCGGTTTTCTGTGTGCCGTTTCCGCCGAGAACAACAAGGCAGTCAAGCTCAAGTTTCTTATAGTTCTTTTTCATTTCGGCAACTTTATCAACGCTGTTTTCGTCAATAACTCTCATAAGCTTGAACGGCTGTCTTGATGTGCCGAGAATAGTACCGCCCCTTGTAAGAATACCCGAAAAATCATCAGGTTTCATCATCCTTGTTTCGTTGTAAATAAGTCCTCGGTAGCCGTCAATAATGCCGATAATCTGCACGCCGTCATTGCCGCAATTCTGATAAAGTGTTTTTGCGACTGCACGGATAGTAGAGTTAAGTCCCTGACAGTCACCGCCGCTTGTTAAAATACCGATTCTTTTCATTCTGTTTTTTCTCCTTCCTTTGCAGGTACTATAGGAGTGCCTACTGTTCTTACATATGTCTGTTTTTTAACGGCATTTTGTGCCTGTTGTGCAAGTTTTGAAAAATGTTTTTGGCTGTTAAGTCGTTTTCTGCCACGCTTATCTACAAGGTGATATGTGGTGTCGGGTAACTGCTTTCTTGCATTTACCGTGTCTTTTAGCGTAACTTTTAAAATCTGTTCAACCCTGTTTTTAATGTCTTCGTCCTCAACAGGGAACACAAGTTCAACTCGTCTGTCAAGGTTTCTCTGCATCCAGTCTGCACTGCCAAGGTAGTAGAGCGGATTGCCGTTGTTTTCAAATTTAAAAATTCGGCTGTGCTCAAGGAGTTGTCCTACAATGCTGATTACCTTTATATTTTCACTCCATCCCTTTAATCCGGGGATAAGACAGCAAATACCACGCACGATAAGTTCAATTTTTACGCCTGCCTGCGATGCCTCGTAAAGCAAGCTGATAATTGCGGGGTCTACAAGTGAATTTACCTTTGCAGTGATTGATGCGGGAAGTCCCTGTTTTGCGTTTTCGATTTCTTTTCTTATCATTTCCTCAAAGAAAGGTCGCATACCTTGAGGAGCAACAATAAATTTATTGTATTCGGGCGGTAAAGAATAGCCTGTAAGTGTGTTGAATAATGACGATGCGTCAAGGCCGTATTCTTCACGGCAGGTAAACATACCGATGTCTGTGTAGAACCTTGCGGTGCTGTCGTTGTAGTTACCTGTACCCATATGCAGATAACGGCGGATTCCGTCCTCGTCTTTTCTGACAACAAGACAGATTTTACAGTGGGTTTTAAGACCTGTAAGACCGTAAATTACATGACAGCCTGCTTTTTCAAGCTTGGTTGCCCACTGAATGTTATTTTCTTCGTCAAAACGAGCTTTAAGTTCTACAAGTACAGTAACCTGTTTGCCGTTTTCGGCGGCTTTAATAAGTGCCGCAACGATAGGAGAGTTACCGCTTACACGGTATAAAGTCTGCTTGATTGCAAGTACATTCGGGTCTTTTGCGGCTTTTTTAACAAAGTCAACCACCACATCAAAACTCTCATACGGATGATGAACAAGTCTGTCTTTTTCACGGATAGCCTCAAAAATATCATCGCAATCGTAAAACTCGGCAGGCGGATTTACAGGTGTAATAGGCTCGAAACAGAGCTTTTCGCAGCCCTTTATTCTTGCAAATTTAGAAAGGAAAGTAAGGTCAAGCGGACCGTGCTGTACATAAATTTCGTCCTCGGTTACATGCAATGCATCTACAAGGAATTTGCGGATTGACTTGTGGCATTTTTTAGAAAACTCAAGTCTTACAGGCACACCTCGCTGACGCTTTTTAATGGATTTTTTAATTTCCTCCATAAGGTCTTCCGTGTCCTCGTCAATGTCAAGGTCAGAGTCCCTTGTGATTCTGAAAGCTGCCGACTGTTTGATGTTATAAAGCTCAAACAGTTCGCCGAGGTGAATAGTAATAATTCTTTCAAGGGTTATAAAGTCACGCTTGCCTTTTGCGGGAAGTTCCAAAAATCTCGGAAGAATTGACGGCACTTGTACAAGCGCATAAAATTCTTCTCCCTCTGCATTTGTAAGCAGAACTGCAATGTTAAGACTTTTGTTTGCAAGCAATGGGAAAGGTCGGCTTGTGTCAACCGCCATCGGTGTGAGAACAGGGAATACCACTCTCTGAAAATAATCGTCTGCAAATGCTTTTTGCTCGTCGGTCATTTCATCTGCCTTAACAAAGTTAATACCGTTTGCTCTCAGTGACGGAATAATGGAACGATTGTAGCAGTTGTACTGCTTTTCGGCAAAGGCATGTACTTTTTCACTGATTTTTTTCATCTGCATTTTAGGGGTAAGTCCCGACGGGTCGGGCTTATTTGTGCCACGATGAATATTATCAAGTACGCCTGCAACACGAACCATAAAAAATTCGTCAAGGTTAGACGCTGTAATAGAAAGGAAGTTACACCTTTCCATTATAGGATTTTCCTTTTCAAAAGCCTCTTCAAGTACACGGGCGTTAAAATCGAGCCAGCTTAGCTCTCTGTTATTGTAAGGCATTTCAAGCCATTTTTTTAAATCTTGTTTCTTTTTTACATCAATTGTTGAAGTCATTATATCACTCCTTATTATTCTTATTATATTGTTAAATCTTAAATATTTCAAGTAAAATTTATGTAAAAGTTACAAAAAATTTTTAAAAAGTCATTTGTAATTATTCGTATTAAAAGTTTGAAAAAATAAATACCCATAAACAGCGTTTTTATGATATAATAAAATTTAGCACAAAAATAATAAAAATCATAAATCAAA
>ENA-OYDX01000261-OYDX01000261.1-human-gut-metagenome-genome-assembly--contig:-NODE-261-length-11124-cov-6.091878_pt1 | contig 11124 bp, 8 predicted proteins | sample MGYA00243466_ERZ652899 | MGnify/ENA primary metagenome ERZ652899 (study PRJEB26926, sample SAMN06164799) | human gut metagenome | biome: ENVO:00009003; feature: ENVO:2100002; material: ENVO:00002003... | reverse complement strand
CGTCGGCAGCGTCAGATGTGTATAAGAGACAGGGCAGGCATGATGCTGGGTGACGAAAGCTATGCCGGAGCCACCTCATTCTTCAAACTGAAGGAAGTCATCACCCGCCTCACCGGATTTGAATACATTATCCCCACCCACCAGGGACGCGCTGCCGAAAATGTACTCTTCTCCTACTTGGTGCACGAGGGCGACATTGTGCCGGGAAACTCCCATTTCGACACCACCAAAGGACATATCGAGGGACGCCGGGCATTGGCTCTGGACTGCACCATAGACGAAGCCAAACAGACACAGCTGGAAATTCCCTTCAAAGGCAATGTAGACCCTAAAAAACTGGAAAAAGCATTACAGGAACATAGCGAACGGATACCGTTCGTCATCGTCACCATAACCAACAACACTGCAGGCGGCCAGCCGGTTTCCATGCAGAACCTGCGCGAAGTCCGCGCCATTGCCGACAAGTACGGCAAGCCCGTTCCCGGTCAGCCTCAGCCGCAGTCCATCAACCGCCCGCGTGAGCATGGTGAGATCAAGGACGCAGACATCAATCCGCTCCGCAACAAGCGCGATGTCTGGAAGATCAACACCGTTCCCTTCAAGGGCGGTCACTATGCCGCCTACCCTCCAAAGCTGGTTGAAACCTGTCTTCTCGCCGGTTGTCCAGAAGGCGGCATTGTGCTTGACCCGTTCATGGGAAGCGGCACAACCGGCATGGTTGCCGCGCAGATGGGGCGTCATTTTGTAGGCGTAGAGCTGAACCCTGAATACACCGAGCTTGCCTACAAGCGGATTGGAGGTGAAATCTGATGTCCAAGGAACCGGAACTCAAAGCCCGCGACAAGGTAGTCGTGCGGATGACGCGGGAGGGCGCGGTTGAGGAAAACCTGACGGCTGGCACCGAGCAGCGTGTGTCAAAGCGGCTGGAAGATGCAGAGCTGGTGAAGCCCGCTGAGACAGCCGTGCCTTCCGAAGCTCTTTCTGCGGAGGAACAGAAAAAGGTGCAGATGCGCCGTCAGCAGCGTCAGTTTCAGACGAAACACGCCGAAGATAACGACACACAGCCGCCCTCGGAAACGTCCGTCACAGAAGAGAAAAGGGCAGAAAATTCACCCCAGAATGTACCTGAACCGCTGCCCTCGGAAACGCCGTTCAAGCCTCCAACTTTAGAGCAGCACGGCGTTTCTTCTCATACCGGCACGGTGATTGCCGAAACGGTTGTCACACACAAGCTGCGCAAGACCTCTGCGGTTGAAGCAGTGGATGCGGATGCTATTCTCACTCAAGCGGCGGAAACCGCCTCCGCAAAGCCGGTCTCGGACGATGCCGTCCCGCCCACGAAGCGGATGCAGAAGCTCGAAAGGAAGTCCGAGAAGGCGCATGAACGTCTGGATGCCGCCCGTGAGAAGCTGCCCACGCACAAGGTTCTCAAGAAGGAGCGCATCTTTGATGAAGAGACCGGAAAGGGCAAAACCCGCCTTCATTTTGAGGATGAGCTGAAAAAGCCCAAGAGCAAAGGCAAGCTGCAATTTGAGGCAGATAAAACCGTCCGCAAGGTCGGTGACACCCTTGCTTCCGGCATTCACGGCAAAATCCATGAGGTCGAACAGGAAAACTCGGCGGTTGAGGCGGCGCACAAAACGGAGATTGCCGCTGAGACTGCCGCTCGGCATTTCAGTCATCATCGGGAAAGCAGCGTCAACAAGCCATATGAGAAGGTCTCCAAGCTGGAACACAAGGCGGATGCCGCTGATGCGAAGCTCCAATATGAGAGAAATCAGCAGGAGCATCCTGAGATGAAGAAGCAGAACATGAACAAGCACTACCAGAAGCAGAACATCAAGAAGGAATATGCCGCCGCTCGAAATGCCGGTTCTCAGACTGCCGGGACTGCCACAAAGAATACCGGCAAGAAGCTCGGTGAGAAGGCGTCCGACAAGATCAAGGAGTTCTTTGAGAAGAACAAGAAGGTCTTCATCTGGATCGGCGTCGGAATTGCCCTTCTCGTTTTGCTCGGTGCCGGAATCAGCTCGTGTTCGATGCTTACTTCTACCGGCTCGTCGGTTATCGCTTCCTCTTATCTCAGCGAGGATGACGCGATGCTGGGCGCGGAGGCGCAGTATTGCCGGATGGAGCAAGAGCTGCAAAGCTATCTGGATAACTATGAAGGCACTCATGACTATGACGAATATCACTTCGATCTGGATGATATTGAGCATGACCCCTATGTGCTGATCTCCATTCTCTCGGCTCTCCATGAGGGCGAGTTCACGCTGGATGAGGTGCAGGGTACGCTCCAAATGCTGTTTGAAAAGCAGTACATCCTCACCGAAGAGGTCATCGTCGAAACCAGATACCGCACGGAGACCGACACATGGACGGACGCAGACGGCAACACGCACACGGAAACCTATCGCGTCCCGTATGACTACTACATCTGCAACGTGAAGCTCGAAAACTTCAATCTCTCCCATGTCCCGGTCTACATCATGGGGCAGGAACAGCTCTCCATGTACGCAACGTATATGTCGGTGCTTGGCAACCGCGAGGATCTGTTCGGTGACTCTCCCTATGTGGACAAGTACATCACAAATCCTCCCGCCGACTACGATGTCAACCCGGAGTATCTGGCTGATGAGAAGTTTGCAGCGCTGATCACCGAGGCGGAAAAGTATCTCGGCTATCCGTATGTGTGGGGCGGCTCCAATCCCGACACGTCCTTCGACTGCTCCGGCTTCGTCAGCTACGTTCTCACAAACAGCGGACTTGTGAATACCGGGCGGCTGGGCGCACAGGGGCTTTACAACGTCTGTACGCCGGTTTCAAAGGCGAATGCACAGCCCGGTGATCTCATTTTTTTCGTCGGGACGTATGACACCCCCGGCGTGTCCCATGTCGGTATTTACGTCGGTGATGGGGTCATGATCCACTGCGGCGACCCCATTCAGTACACATCCATCAATTCTTCCTACTGGCAGCAGCATTTCTACGCCTTCGGAAGACCCGCCTATTAAAAGAAAGGAGTTTTGCATGAATCCCAAGTATCAGAAAGTCCTCTCCGACATCGAGAAGGCTGAAAAGAAGAAGTCCGAAATCGAAGGTCAGCTCAAGGAGCTGTACGACAAGAAGACAGAGCTGGAAAACCTTGAAATCATCAATACCGTGCGCTCTATGGTGATGGACAAGGATCAGATCATGGTGTTCCTGTCTTCCATGAAGGGCGGCACCAAGCACGCTGAAAATACGGAGGTAATCGACAATGCGTAAGAAGTTTCGTTTTCTGACCGTCCTTGCGGTCTGCGTCATGGTTCTGTCCTGCTTCTCGGTGACGGCGTTTGCCTATGCCGATGACACCGAGCAGAACCTTCCGGTCACTGAGGCAACCCAGCCGGAACAGCAGCCCGCAGTCACTCCCGCACCGGAAAAGCCGAAGGGTGAGCCGATTGACGATGAGGGCAACGCCTACACCCGCGACTTGCTCTATGACAAGGCAACCAACAAGCAGTTCATCACTGTCCAGACGAAGAACGGCAACACCTTCTTCATTGTCATCGACTACGATGCGCCCATCAACGAGGATGAGGAACAGTATCAGACGTACTTCCTGAACATGGTCGATGAGAGCGATCTGCTTGCGCTGCTGGACGAAGATACTGCGGCTGCTCTGACTACCTGTAACTGCAAGGAGAAATGCGCTGTCGGTCAGGTCAACACAGACTGCCCGGTCTGCAAGACCAACATGAGCGAATGCACCGGCACAGCCCCCGTTACACCTGAGCCGGATAAGGATGCAGAAACCGATGCTCCCGCCCCTAAACCCGAAAAGAAATCCAACATCGGCATGATCCTCGTCATCTTCGTTCTTGCCGGTGCTGCGGGTGCAGCTTATTACTACATCAAGTTCGTCAAGGGCAGAAAGCCCAAGGATGAAGATATGGACTTCTTTGATGATGAAGGCTACGAGGAAGAGCCGTACATCAACGAGGATGATGAGCCGCAAATTGCGGTAGACGAGGAAACGGACGGTGATGAGGATTGATCTTAGTCATTGCTGAAAAGCCCAGCGTTGCTCAGTCCATCGCAAAGGTGCTGGGCGCAACGTCACGAAAGGACGGCTACATGGAAGGCGGCAATTACATCGTTTCGTGGTGCTTCGGTCATCTGGTGGAGCTGGCAGACGCCAGCTCCTACGATGAGCGGTATGCCAAGTGGCGGTATGACGATCTGCCCATTGTTCCGGAAAGCTGGATGTTTGAGGTCACGAAGGACAAAGCACAGCAGTTCAAGGTGCTGTCCGCTCTCATGAAGGACAAGCGCGTCACCGAGCTGGTCTGCGCAACCGATGCAGGACGCGAGGGTGAGCTGATCTTCCGGCTGGTCTACGACAAAGCCGGATGCACCAAGCCCTTCAAGCGTCTGTGGATCAGCTCGTTGGAGGACTCCGCCATCCGCGAAGGCTTCAATCATCTCCGGGACGGCAAGGAATATGACCGTCTCTATGAAGCGGCACTCAGCCGCTCGAAGGCAGACTGGATTGTCGGTATCAACGGCACCCGCCTTTTCACCACGCTCTATCACAAGAAGCTGGTGGTCGGGCGCGTCCAGACGCCGACCCTTGCAATGCTGGTGGAGCGTGACGGGAAAATCTCCACTTTCCATAAGGAGAAGTATTTCAACGTCCACGTCGGCAAGGGCGATCTGACCGCCGATCTGGAAAAGGTCAAAACCGAAGAGGAAGCAAAAAGAATTGCGGCGGCTTGCGAGAAAAAGCAAGCCGTCGTTTCTTCTCTCAAGCGGGAGACGAAAACCGTCAATCCTCCGAAGCTCTATGATCTGACCACCTTGCAGCGCGAGGCAAACCGATACTACGGCTTCACTGCCCAGCAGACACTCGATCTCGTCCAGACGCTCTACGAAAAGAAGCTCCTGACCTATCCGCGCACGGACAGCCAGTTCATCACGGATGATATGGAGGACACCGCCCGTCAGGTCATTTCTATCGTCTGCCGCCAACTTCCGCTTTTCTCCGGCGTTTCGATTACGCCGGACATTGCCCGCGTAACCGACAACAGCAAGGTCACAGATCACCATGCCATTCTCCCGACCGTCCAGCTTGAAAAGCAGGATGTTTCGGCGCTTCCTCAGTCGGAGCATAAAATCCTCAATCTTGTCGGGATGCGCCTTCTGTGTGCGACCGGCGAGAAGCACACCTACGCAGAAACGCAGATCTCGCTCTCCTGCGAGGGCTACGAGTTCAAAACCAAGGGGAAGACCGTCGTTCAAAACGGATGGAAAGCCATCGAAGAGCTGTTCAAGTCCTCCCTCAAGACGAAGGAAAAGGACGATCCCATGAAGTCCCTGCCCGAAGTCCATGAGGGCGATGTTCTGGATGGTGTGTCCGCCAGTGTCACCGAACACTTTACGACACCCCCGAAGCAGTACACGGAAGACACGCTCCTGTCTGCGATGGAGACTGCCGGAAACGATCAGTTCGACGATGACACCGAGAAGAAAGGTCTCGGCACTCCCGCAACCCGCGCCGGTATCATTGAAAAGCTGGTAAAGTCCGGCTTTGCAGAGCGCAAAGGCAAATCCCTCATTCCCACGAAGGACGGCTGCAACCTTGTCTGTGTTCTGCCGGAACAGATCACCTCTCCCGCAATGACGGCGGAATGGGAAAACACGCTCATGGAGATTGAGCGCGGCAATGCGGATGCAGACGCCTTCCTCAGCGGCATTGTCCGGATGACCGGCGATCTTGTGAAATCCTATCCGTTCCTCTCCGATGCCGAAGCCCAGCGTTTCGGCACGGGCAAGGAGGAAATCGGCAAATGTCCCCGCTGCGGCTCTCCGGTCTATGTCGGCAAGGGCAATTTCTACTGCTCGAACAAGGAATGCTCCTTCTGCCTGTGGGAAGACAACAAGTTCTTTTCCAGCAAGAAAAAGAAGCTGACCAAGAAGATTGCAAAAGAGCTGTTGGACAAAGGCTGGTGCCGCGTGACCGGGCTTTACACGCCGAAGAAGCCTCAGCTCTATGATGCGGTGATCCGTCTGGATGACAGCGGCGGCAAATACGTCAGCTTCAAGATGGAGTTTGACCGATGATCCGCCCGAAGTATGTTGCCTCTTGCAGCGGAGGCAAAGACAGCGTAGCGACGCTCCTGCTGGCTGCACAGCACAATGAGCCGCTGGACGAGGCAGTTTTCAGCGAGGTCATGTTTAATAAGGACACAAGCGGCGAAATCCCTGAACACAGGGACTTCATCTATGACCGGCTCAAGCCCTTCTGTGAAAAAGAGCTGGGCGTCAAGTTCACCATTCTCCATGCAGACAAGACCTACGATGACGTGTTCCATCACGTCATCACCCGCGGACCGCACAAGGGCGAGGTTCGCGGGTTCGCGTGGGCTGGTATGTGTGCAGTCAATCGTGACTGCAAAATCCCGCCAGTCCGCAAGTACAATGCCGCACTCTCGCCGGACACTGTGAGCTATGTCGGCATCGCGGAGGATGAGCCAAAACGCCTTGCTCGTCTGGATGGAATAACGAAGGTCAGTCTGCTTGCCAAATACGGTATGACCGAGGCGGACGCCTACAAGCTCTGTCAGGAACACGGGCTGCTTTCCCCAATCTACGCTCACTGCCGAAGAAACGGCTGCTGGTTCTGTCCCAACGCCAGTGACTCGGAGCTGCTGCACATGGTCACAAAGCACCCGGATATGTTTGACCGGCTGATTGAATGGGAGAACGAGGATAACATCTTCCATCGTCGGATGACGCGCAGAGAAACCCCGTCTGAGGTAAAGGCTCGTTTACTGAGCAAATCCCAGACGGGGTTTTCTTCTGCCCGGAACAAATAAGAAATGGAGGTTTGAGATGGCTGAAAACAAAAATGCACAGCAAGTCCGCGAGATTACGGACAAGCTGGAACAGGGCATCAAGGAGCTTTTTGAATCCGAGCGGTTCAAGGAATATCTCCGCACGATGTCCAAGTTCTACAACTATTCCTTCAACAACACGCTGCTCATTGCGATGCAGAAGCCGGAGGCAACCTATGTTGCCGGTTATACCTCGTGGCAGCGCAACTTTGACCGTCAGGTCATGAAGGGCGAAAAGGGCATCAAGATTCTTGCACCCGCGCCGTACAAGGTGCAGGAAGAGCGTGAGAAGATTGACCCCGTGACGCAGAAGCCGGTGATCGGCGCAGATGGGAAGGCTGTCACGGAAACGGTTGAGGTTCTGCGTCCAGCCTTTAAGGTGGTGAGTGTCTTTGATGTTTCCCAAACGGACGGCAAGGAGCTTCCGGACATTATCGTCGATGAGCTGAAAGGCACCGTCGAAAAATACGAGGCGTTCTTCGACGCGCTCAGGCAGGAATCTCCCGTCCCCATTTCCTTTGAGGATATTCCGGGCGGTGCAAAGGGATTCTTCTCGCCGGTTGAAAGCCGCATTGCCATTCAGGAGGGCATGAGCGAAATCCAGACGGTCAAGACCGCCATTCACGAGATCGCCCATGCCAAACTCCACGCCGTCAACCCAGACGAGAAAACCGCGCCAGAAGATAAGAAGGATCGGCACACCAAGGAGGTTGAAGCGGAAAGCGTTGCCTACACCGTCTGCCAGCGCTACGGCATTGAAACCTCGGACTACTCCTTCGGTTACATCGCCGGTTGGTCATCCGGCAAGGAAACCAAGGAACTGAAAAGCTCTCTGGACACCATCCGCAAGACGGCGGCTGAGATGATCGAGGGCATTGACGCCAAGCTCAAGGTGCTGCTGGCAGAGAAAGCACAGTCCGAAGAGAAGGCAGCCGAGGCACCCGTGGAAGCGGTGCCGGAAGTCCCCATTTACCGTGAGACGGCGAATTATGCCTATGAAGCCGGTGAGCTGGAGTCATATCGTGCTTCTCTCGCTGCAAACGTGGAATGCCGCCGTGCGATTGAGGCGGCAATCAGATCCAACTACGGGGATAATCGTCTGGATGCGGATGCTGCCGTGAAAAGTATTCTTGAGCAGTTCTCTCCGGAGCGCGTCCGATATGTCCTCGCAAACACCATTCAGCAGAAAGACTTTGACGGGCGTATTCCCCAGCCCCTCAAGGAATGGGCGAAGAGCGTTGAGGTCTGTCCAGAGAATGCCTCCCGCTTCCTTGTGGATAAACCCAATCCCGGACTGACAGCACTTTTCGTCGATGCGTTCCGTCAGCAGACCGAACCCCAGAAGGAAGTCACTTCTGAGAAAACAGAGGAAAGAGACCCGGAGGTCGTTGCATGGGAGAACGATGAGATTACCTCTATTGAGGTAAAAACCGTGGAGGTCAAGCCTCCCGTTGTCCCCTTGCCGGAGGAAGCAGCGCAAGCACCGAAGGCACACCGTCTGACCGCCGAAGAGAAGGAAATCAAAGCCGCCGTCATGGACACGCTCAAGGGGCAGATTGCCTATAACAACGACGGTATGCGGGCGTCCTACCGCGCCTCTAACCATTCCTTCAATCTGCTGGCACGGAACGGCGTCAGGATTGAGGGCAACACGGTCACGCAGAACGGTGAGCCGCTGTTCAAAATCCATCGCCGTCATGCGGCGCGGAAAACACAGGGCTGTTACCGTGAGCTGATGCCGACGCTGGAATACGTCAAGCAGGAGCAGAAGCAGGAAAAGCCCTCCATCCGCGATCAGCTCAGGACTGCCGCGAAAACGCAGCCGGAGAAGAAGTCTCCGGTCAAATCCAAAACACACGACATGGAGTTGTGAGAAAGGAGACGCATGAAGAAATACACAGACGTTGACATCGTTGCGGAGCTGCAGAAGCTCGTGGACAGTCATGTAGACAGCTACAAGGAAGACTTCGACATCGACAAGCGCATCATCCGCCGCGCTGCCGAAAGCCGGAATCCCGAAGAGAAAACGCTGATGTGGTTCTGCCGTCCGCATGGAACGCACTGTCTCAACGAAAATCAGGTCTTTATTCAGGGGACGCGGGATCACAACACCTTCCGCTTTTACGCGGAACAGACCTACGACGAGTGCGTTGCCCGCGTTATTGTCCCGAAATCCGTTAAGCGCGGCAAGGTCTTCGGAGATGTCTTTGAGATCAACTACCGGGAACAGGCGGCAAATGTGGCGCAGAACTCGGTTGCGCCGGATCATGACCGGCTGACCTTCGCAGACGGCTATGCGCTGGATGCACCCTGCCGCAGCAGCTTCGATGCAGCAATGGCTTTGGTCGGTGAGCATGGCGGCGTCAAAACCCACCAGACGCTCCCGAAGGACGCGGACGCTCTGGAAGAAGTGCTGTCCAAGCAGAAAACCCACCGTGACAGACTGCCGGATGCAGAAAGGACAGAGGTGCTTGCACCTCTGCCCGTCGCAGAACTCCGTAAATACGAAGCAGTCAAAAAGGCACATCCCGACGCGCTGGTCTGCTTTGCTCAGAATGGCTATTTTGAGCTATATGGCAAGGACGCGGAAAAAGCCGCGTCCTTGCTCGGCACAAAGCTCCTTGAGAAGAAGGTACGCGGCAAGCCTTCTATTCCGGTCACTGGCTTCCGTGAAAGTGCGTGGGTAGCCGGTTCTCACAAGCTCTGGAAGTCCGGCGCAGATGTCTTTCTCAGCAAGGACGGCGAAACCTTCAATGAACTCAAAGGCGCAGACTACATTCCTGTCGGCGCGACGCTGAATGTGGATGGCATCAAGTGCAGAATTGACGCGGTTGATTTTGCCGCTGATGAAGTCCGGCTGACCAACATTGAGGACAAGAACCGCCCCATTCGCTTTTCTGAGAGCATTCAGTATGTCCGCTCGTATGTGGAGGATGCCGGGACTGCCATCTACGACACCATCCCGAAGAAGCCCACTGCCCGTGAATCCATCCGCGACAAGCTGAAATCCGCGCAGAAAGCCCAGCCGCCCCATACACCGAAACCACAGAAATCAAAAGGAAAGGATATGGAACTCTGATATGAAAAACTTTACCGTGGAAGAAATCAACCTGATGTGCTGCTTCAACACGTCCAGCCGGAAGCGGCTGATCGACGATATGAAGGGCGTCACCCTGAACGACATGGACGGCGAGATCGCAGAGCTGATGTATAAGACCATCCGGAAGCTCGAAGCCATGACCGACGCGGAGTTTGAGGAACTGTATATCATGCCGGACGGCATGGTGGATGACTGAAAGGAGGATGCCTATGCCCGTATTAGACGGTGATTTTGAAGCCTTCGTCACGAACCTTGGCAAGTACAACGAGGGTATGCTGGTCGGTGAGTGGGTGAAGCTGCCCACCACCGAAGAAGAGATGCAGAAGGTTTTTGAGCGTATCGGGATCGGCAAGCAGGATGAGTTCGGTCAGCCCTACGAAGAGTGGTTTATCACCGACTACGAATGCCCGATCTATGGCGTTCAGAAGATGCTTGGCGAGTACGAGAGCCTTGATAAGCTCAACTACCTTGCCGCTTTGATTGACGAGCTTTCCCTGAGCGATCAGGAAAAGCTCGTTGCCATTATGGAAGCCGGTTGCGATGAGGTCAGCGACATCGACGATCTCATCAACCTGACGTTCAATCTGGACTGCTACGACATCATGCCCGGTATCAACGACGAATCCGACCTCGGCTACTATTACGCCCACGAAGCCGGTATCTACTCCGAAAAGGATCTCGGTCCTCTGGCAGACTACATCGACTATGAACGCTATGGGCGCGACATTGCGATGGATGAGCAGGGACGTTTCACCGATGAGGGCTATGTCCGCGTTGCAAGCGAGAGGTGGGACAGGCAGTTTGACGGGGAGCTTGATGATATTCCCGACGAATACCGGATCACCGGCTCAGGGGAAGCCGCCGAGCGTGACAGCACCATCGCCGTTCTCGTCGTTGAGCCGGGAAAGGAGCCTTATGTGAAGGAGATTGACTCCGGTTTGGAGTCCTTGCAGCATGAGGTCGGCGGCTGCATCGAGGCGATTTACCCCTACGAAGACCCGGTTGCCTTAGTCTGTAATGAGGAAGGCAAGCTGGAAGGTCTGCCCCTGAACCGCGCTCTGCGGGATGAGGACGGTGACATCTACGACGTTGTTGCCGGAACATTCATGGTCTGTCTCTTATACACATCTGACGCTGCCGACGAAC
>ENA-OYDX01000259-OYDX01000259.1-human-gut-metagenome-genome-assembly--contig:-NODE-259-length-11178-cov-3.540681_pt1 | contig 11178 bp, 17 predicted proteins | sample MGYA00243466_ERZ652899 | MGnify/ENA primary metagenome ERZ652899 (study PRJEB26926, sample SAMN06164799) | human gut metagenome | biome: ENVO:00009003; feature: ENVO:2100002; material: ENVO:00002003... | reverse complement strand
ACGAGATAGGCTCCGGTCTCGTGGGCTCGGAGATGTGTATAAGAGACAGTCATTCTGTCCTGCATGGGTATTTGTGCCACAAGTTTTATAGGATATTCCCTTTTATCATTATCGTAGCACATATTCTCCACAACACCGCAATTTACTCTGCCACACCTTTCGTGAAAGAAATCCATTGTACGAAGAACATCTTGGCTACTCAATTTGGTGGGCTGTGTGACAAATAACACATAGCTTACTTTTACCCGACTCAGGAGTTCTATATGTACATTGGTTACGCTCGGAGGCGTATCAATCAGTACGAAATCTGGTTTTATCTGCCGCAATTTCTTCTTAGCTAATTCAAGGTATTGCCTAACCATTGATTTTTCCAAGTAAATGAACTTGTCAAACATATTGCCGGAAGAGTGGATCCAAATATTTTCTTGCGGATGTTCTCCCTCAAACTCTGTATTCATGGAAGGCGTGTTGATGTCAGCATCTATAATGAATACCTTACGCCCGTCCTGAGCAAGAAGCCTTGCTATGTTGGCCGTTGTTGTAGTCTTACCAACACCACCCTTGCCAGAATATACGATAACTGCTTTCATGTCTTATTTTAATTATGATAAAAACATATAGCCCAATTGAACTCTGTCTGCTTCCTCTTTTGTGTCAAACATGAGTGTAGTCTCACAATCACATCCATAGCAAACTGCTTTCACCTTGAGCCACCATTTGAAATTGCCACTGCCATAATCATGGTAATATGGTTTTCCTATAATCTCAGTTACATAATGCTCTAATACATTCATGACCATGTACATTTATATCTCCGAATAATCGTTTCAAGAATGTTTTTGTCCTTGTATGAATATCCTCCCCAGTGGTTTTCGTAATCATGCTCAGCACTATGGAATACAGCCCATAAATCCTTGGGATAGCGAAAGTTCCATATCAAGAAAATAATATAGTACAACACTATTACGGCTCCCTCTAAAAGAGTAAAAGCTACTACGATTATAAACCATAGTAGCTTGTGAATCTTTAAATACTTCATACATCAACAAACAATTTCCCAGTCTTCTGCAAATACATCACTGATAGACGGAACCCATGAATCAGCACGCCCGGTATTCTCATTGTAGATAAGACACTGGCTTGTGTAGTCAATAAAGCCCTTACCTTTCAGAATAAGGTTTTTTGCTGATTGCGGAAGAGATTGCATCTTAGGGATGATTTCTTCGGTAATATGAGCAGGGACTTGCTTTACAACAAACAAACCCTTGCCGTTCCAACCTTTTCTGCGAATTGCAAAACCGGCTGATAACAGAGTGATTGCAGTACCAAAATACAAATTGCTGCAATTAACCATTCCACCTTCTATTTTTGCGTAACGAAGATTAATAATGTGCCGATACTCTTGCATAATTCCTACTTGCGCAAAAAGCATAGCTTTTGAATCGCTATCAAGCTCTTCAAACTTTTCGGTAAGAATAAAGTTCTTTAACTTTCCAAGTCGGTCATTCAATTCTACTCCCTCTATAAGAATACGGTCAAGTGCGGTATCGGCGAGTTTATACGCCTCCTCAAACGGTTCCGCTGGCAACCAACTCTCGTACCCGTTAGCATATTTAACGTGATAACCCATGCGCTTTGCATACTCTGCATCAGGCACTCTGCCAACTTGTAATAAACCTCTTTCATAAGCCTCGCCCATTGTCATAGGTTCAGCTTCAATCTGCTTTGTTCCAATATACTTTTTCATTTTTCTAAATTTTAATTGAAAATTGAACCGAAAATATCATCGTCTTGCAATAATTTTCGTCCAGAATAATCCTGTCGACCACAAGCGTTTCTGAGCAAATCCGCTTTGCCTGCATCTCTCATTGCGATTCGTAACATGGCAATCATCTTTGCTAAATCACGTTGACAAATGTCACTCCACAGGACATATATATCAATTCCATATATGCCAAGCTCATCCAAATCTTTAATATATTCAAAACTGTTTCTGTATGGATAGACAGAACCTCCTTCTTTGATTAATAAGCAGCAAGCGTTCATTGCCCCAGGGTTTCCTTCGCTCAATTTTGCTACAACGCTTGTTAAATTATCATACATTGTAATTTTACTCATAATTTTTATATATTAAGTTTAGACAGTAGCTGATACTTAATCAAACCACTCTTTATTGTTTTCCTTCAGTACTTCCACTAGCTGCTCACCAATCATTCAAGTATTTGATGAGCACCAGATTCGTATTATTTGCTTCGCCATTCGTTCATCTTAGCTTCGATGTCAATACCATTGTTGGAAATCAACTCCTTCATTGCACCAAACATACGCCAACCACCGCCATCTTTGTATTCTTCAGCCAATTTATTAAGCTCGCGAAGAGAAGATGATTCTGCCAGAGGTTTGCCTTTAGTACTGAGCATCCTGCAACCGTGAAACATGATAAGGTTTCGCATTGTAAAGTAACCTCCGGCACCTTTGTATGCGTCTTTAAATGCCGCACTCATCGGTAACTCATAAGGAGAATAGAACTCTTTTACACCTCGGTAAAATACTACAAGAGCATGATAGAGGTCAGCCATATTTTCGGCATATTTAATCATCTGTACTTGTTTTTCTAACGGACACAACACTTTCTTTCTCAAGTCTTCAACGAAAATATTAGTGCCATTAAGAGTGATATAAGGCACACCCTTACAACGCTTGCATTTCATTTTTCTTTTCTCAATATGCTCATTAAGTTGTTTGAGATAATCAGTAGCCATATCGCTGGCGACTTTTTTGTTAAACCAACGGTTACGCAGGATGAAGTTCTCTTGGTCAAGCATTTCCAACTTTGCCTGTACACGTATTTCCTCAATAAGCATCTCCCAGCTGTAACGGAACCCTTTTGCTTGAAGCGCTGCAAGGAATCCTAAAGTCTTGCCGGTACGCCAGTGCTTCTGAGTGAGCATGTGGAACACCTGAGCCATAATCCACCGACGGAACAAACGACGGTTTGGCACCGTACCGCTCTTGAAGATGGCAATTATAATAGGGTCGTCATCAGATAAAAATGTCATGCTTCCGTTTTCTATACGGGCAATAGATTCTACGCCTTCTGCATTTGCTACTGCAAACAGGTTCGTTACGTCAATACCAGCGGCTTTCATAGCCTGAATTTTCTTTGCTGCGTTCATTTTTACTTTGTTTTTAGAATTTGAATTATTTTCTGAGGCAAGTGGAAGTTCAACAGTTCCAAGCCCACTGTCTTTGCCAATAGTGACACCTACTGCAAGTGATTCATGCTCAGGAATTGCCATTTCAGCCCCACATTTAGGGCATACTACTTTTGTTTCTTTCATTGTAATCAGATTTTTATTTGTTGTTATTTTCTATCCATTGTTTAAGAATAATGAGAGATGGGTGTTTCTTTGATTGCCAGAACCATTTATCCTTTGCAAATTCGTCCCATTTTAAATTTCCATTAAGTATTGCGATTAGAAGATACAGTTCCAAACGCAGTTGGGCGAGTTCGCGATTTTCTCCGTATAGCATGTCTTCTTCTGACAGCTCATGCTCAGGCAATGCCCTAAAGTATCGTTTGTATTTTGCATCATTTCTTGCAGACGGAACACTGTGGAGATATTGCCAGTAAAACTCTTCTGCCATTACGAGCAATGCGTTTACCTGGGAATCTGTATTGTACCCCAAACTACCTTCATACTTCCCTTCCTTGATGATATATTTACCATCAATTAAAAGATTGCGCTTCTCCAAATTGATTCTGAAAGTGGAACCATTATGGACTTTTTCTTGCGATTCGTTCCAAATATTTTCCATTGAGAGTTTATTTAAAAGCGATGCACTCAGGATTTCTGACGTAATTCTTTAATCGAATCGATATAAACAGATAGTTGAATCCGGGTGAAATCAGGATATAATCCTGACTGAACCCGGATGATTATCGTCTGTTTATTAAAGTTTAATCTACTTGTGCATCGGATGTTACGTTACATTTTTTATTTACACTCAGACCTTTGACACATTGCTATATCTGTCACGATGTGGTGAGCGGGTTGTCACGCGTACCCTGGGTACGCGTTCTTATACCCGCAACACTGAAATTGTAGTCTCTTGCGTAATTGATACTGTGTTGTATTGGTAGCCAATCTCATCAACTCGGCACATTTCTTTATATGCTTCGATTTGAGAGCTGGATGCCTGAAGGCGAGAAATCCAGGTTGCGTACCTGGATGGATGGCCTTCGTTTAATCCAGCTCTTATAAAGTCGTTGCCTTGATTGGCTTAGTTGTGCTTTAAGTGATTGTGGTTCTCAAAATTGCGATACATTCCTTTACCGGAGTCGATGTGTGCGGCCAGACAAGCGGTGCAGCGCCGGCGAGGACTGTTGATAAACAGTAAACGCCGGCTCAAACGGCGGGTTTTGGCCGCAAAGCTGAACGATAATTTCTTGAACCAAGCCAGCTGTATTGCTGAGATTTCTGAAATATGAAGTGCACATATCTATACCGGAGTCGATCTGGCAAGTCTTCTGGATTAAATTTCATATCTCATAATCTATCCTGTGCGGATGCTCAAATATTTATGATTGTCAGGCGCTTTGTATGATTCTATAATTGTTTCGATGAGATAGATCATTCAGCATCGAGGAACGGTCCCAGGGAGCGTCACTGGGACCTCAGAGATTGCCGAATGATATATTCTGAAATAACCGCCATTCAACCACATTCTGCATACTCAGATAATCGAACAATAGGTCATTCTTTCTTGTGTAGCTCTTTAATAATTTCGATATTGAATTGAAAGACATTCCCTTGCAGCCGTAAACTCGGTTTCTGAAAGTCAGCGCTTATGGTGCATTTCTGTAATAATTTCGATATTGAGACGTCATTCTGTCCGCTTGAAGCTCCGGCGCAGGAGTCGGGTACGATTACAAGCCTGAGCTGAGACTGGACGGCGTTATGACGCCTAAATTGAATAAAGCGTTCTTCTTTCAGCATATTGCACTATTAAAGGCTTTCAACCAATGTTTCATAAGCTTCACGGCTCGTTAAAATAGCGTTTCTCATGCAACAAATAGTCAAATATCCAGGAATCTTTTGTTCTGTCTTTTTTCGGTTGCTTTTGACATTTCTGCCCTGTCCGCGTTGTACGCAACCGTTAGATTTCGTCTTCACATATCCAAGACCTCCAATTTTCTTTTTGCCAGTTTTTACTGCTCTTAGGCAATCCATGATAAACTTATTCAACTCGTTTATGTCTTCAATAACATTGCAAATTGGAAGGACTTGTGTTGCCCAACTAAACTCCCCGTTACCTTTATAAAGGTAGCGATTTACAGAATTGGTTGCTTTGGTGAGCGTAATACTTTTCTGTTTAATTGTGCGGTGCTCTATTTCTTTTTGGAAATTTTTTATTCGAGACCCACTTAATGAAATAAATTCACCTTTAATGGAGAAGCCAAGAAACTTAAACCACTTTGTATGTGTAAGATACTCTACTTTCTTCGGATTAAGTTTCATATCCATTTTAGCAAGTTCTTCTGTAAGCACATTCATAGCTGTTTCATATCCATTTCCAATAAAAAGCATATCGTCAGAATATCTGATATAAAATCCATCAAGGTTCGCCAATTTATCGTCAATATGATAAAGAAGCACATCTGCCAACCATGAAGCTACGGCACAGCCCTGTTTAAGTGATTGATATGCTTGAAGTAAGTTTCCTTTCGGGTCAAAGTAATAATCGCTATGATAATACTTCCTTAGCACATCTATCAATGCAGAATGCCCATATTTTTGTTCCACCATATCAAACGCACCATCAATAAACCGAATAGGAACACTGTCGAAGTATTTACTAAGATCTGATTTCCAGCCGATAATCTCGCCTTTAGTTTCACAAATTTTCTTTGATACTTCTTGAACAATCTTACCGCAACCGGTTCCTTTTTGATACGACTTGCAACGGGAATGAATCATTTCCGGAGTTAACTCAAAAAGAAGATCATTGGCAATACTCAGTAATATTCGATCCATCGGTTCGTTAACATAAACCGTTCTAAACTCACCATTGTCTTTGGGAATTTGAGCGGTATGTGGAGGCGCAATTTCGTACTTGCCATCCTTGATAGCTTGGTACATTCGAGCTCTTATCTCAGGTTTAGCTAATTGACAAAGGTCTCGCCGACTTATGTCTTTTCCAACGCCTTTGTCAATTGCATACTCCCATCGAGGCATCTCGAAAAACTTTTCTAATATAATGTCTGTCATTTTATTCTTAGTATTTTTCAATACTTGTAATAGAAGCCTGAATATCACATACTTCCCCGTCCTCAAGAGGCATATCTTCAGTTTTCTGTATAGCTAATTGCAGGACATCTTCTTCAATTCCTGCAACCACTTCTACACGAAGTACTACATCATAATGTACATTCACGTAATATTTCTGTTTCATATCTATGTCAATTAAAACCACCGTAAAATTCGAGGTGTTTCCCAGTAATAATGCTTCTCAGGGTAAAACTCTCTAAGAGCCGAGATTATTTTACTTTTCAAAGCTGTGTTCTTGATGTATAATTGTTCTTTACTCAGAGTATAATCACGGGTTTTCTTTAATCCATGCAGCGAAAGTATAGATGGAATAAATTGCTCAAATTCAACGGTTTGCCCTGATTTATACGCCATGCTATTTTGATTTTTCACCCATTAAATCTACTGCCAAACCATTCGGACATCGTTCATCAAACCAATGCCAGACATCAAAGCGATATGTGCCGACAGGGAAACACAGGAAATCTTCTTCAATTTCGTCATCGTTATTAATAGGAATGTCGCCAAATAGTTGCCATAATTGAGGAAGCGTCATTAATTCCGTGTGTTCTTCACAGATATGGCACCAATTGTCCTCCTCTTCTTCAGGATAGGAACACGCATCTGAAATTATGCGAGTATTGGGATTTACCCACATTTTTGTTTCAATATTGTTGCTTCCACAAACAGAACAATACAATGTTTCCAATGATTTTTCCATAAACTATGTTTTTTTAGCCGGGCCAGAAAAACTGGCCCGGCAGTGAAGAATAAAGATTAAACTGATAGGGCTACAGCAGGGCGAACAACGTTAGCGGTGCACTTGCTGCCGGTGCTATTACCATTGCCGAAACTCACGTACCACGAGTGACTAGCGGAGCTCTCAGTGGAAGACCAATACCACTCTTTTCTCATCGGAGAACCACCGACAGCTTCCAGCGCTTTGTTGACTTCTTTGATGTTCAGGAGAATAAGGTGCAACTGGGCAAGAGACGGAATATACTGACCTTCCTTCAGACCAATTTCAGGATTGAGTAAATCACCATAATCCTTGGTGTTGGCTTCGCCATCCCAGTCTGTAATAGCATCAAAGAAGTCTGGATGGAAGAACTTTTCAGAACCGCATGGGGTATCAGTGGTTAAAACAATCTCTTCACCATCTGCGGCATCGTGGAGCGCAACCGTAGCAATTCTGTTTCCCATCTTAACTGCTACACCAATGACCTGACCTGCAATTGATCTCGGGTCATCAGTTGCTGTAAGGTGTCCACCCTCCAGCACATAATAAATACCGTCTGACCAGAACTGCTGCTGGTAAGTCGGTGTGATTTCCTGTTCTCCACTAATTACAAAATTGAATACTTGTTTTGCTTTCTCGACATCGAAGTTAAGATTGGCTACAATCGCCATTTTGAGCTTCTGAATCTCTGTAAGATTTGTTTCCATTTTGATTTGATTTTTATGAATAAAAAGTTTTATATAAAAAGAAGTGGAAAGGCATACACTTTAACAGTGCTACCTTTCCACTTCCAGTTGATTTGAGAGATAAATTTGATGTTGGTTATGTGGTTACATCACTCACTTCATCCGTTGCTGGAATTTCGTCTATGATATACTCAAGATGTCCAAATTCTATGTCATCCAGCCGCATTTCTTCATTACCATATTCTTTATCATATCCGTAAATCTCAAGGAAACCATTCACGATTGCTACACGAGTAATGTAACAATCACAATTTGTTTCCCAGTGACTGTCTCCAGCCATGATAATAGGTGCCTGAACACCTTCAATGCCTTCTCCGTTTTCTGTCTGAAAACGAAATTCTCCACCATGAGCGAGCACGGCTTTTTTAAGTTCTTCTCGCTCTTGCGCTTCAATCTCTCTGTATTTTCTGTAAAAATCTGTATGTTTCATTGTGGTAATTCTATTTAAATCATAATATTCAGTACAGTTCAAATCCTGAAAGAACCGGCATTTTAGCATCGTATTCCCTACGTTTGAGTTCTTTAGCGTATTCATCAGCGTGTTCAAGAAACGACTCTTTGTATTCTTCCCATTCCCATTGGTCAGGGTAGCGCAATGGATGTTCATCTGCATATTTTGTGTAAAGGCTTCCGAATTGTTCATAGAGATTCCATTCGTCTTTTGCTATATCTGTAATTGGATTAACATAATGTAAATCAGTACAGCACTCAACATAATCATACATGTTCTCGTTGAGATATTCAAATCTCGCAGTGTCAAGAAGGTACATTAAATAGCCTATCATATAGCTGACATAGTGGTCATTTCCTGGGTCGGTTATCAATCCAAACCACTCTTCGATGTCGTTGCTCATAAAACTGATAAATCCACTGCAACTGCTATGGTTCTTTTTGATAATGTCAGCCAGTTCAGTCCTATACGCTGGGTCACTGGCGATGCTGCTCAAACGCTCTATCATTGCGTCGTAATCGTCAATCTCAATGGTGGCATATATTTCATCGGTTCTAAAATTGTATTCCCTCGGAGAAGATAAGTCTGATTTAATGAGTTTTACATTCAAACCCAACACCTCATTAACCATATCAACATATTCTTCAGCGAACAATTTGCCAACCTCTTCATGATAATTCTCAGGAAATCCCCAATCCTCTATCATGTGGAGGCTTTCAAAATCTTCATACTCCCCGTACTTCATTTCGTGGGTTTTTGTCCATTCGTTCTCGCTTTGGTCCCAAATTCCTTGATAGAATCCGGTAAAACCAAGCACTTTAATATCAATTGTCGTTTTCATAGCTTAAAAACTTTCTGGATAAAGAGTTCTTCCAATGTTATAGGCAAGTTCTTCATAACAAAACCAACACATAAACGTATAATGAGGCAGTCTACTACTGTTTCTTACAGGTTCACCTAAACTTTCTTCAAAGTCTTCTACAAAATTTTCCATATCGTCAATATGCCGGATGTAAAACTCCTTACAATCGGAATGGTAAATAAACATACCAATCATACCGGAGGAGCAGCCACCATAAGAAAGGTCATGGAAAAATCCATGTGGTGTATCGTAATTTTCAGAATGACCAGCCATGTCTTCTATAAGCTCATCCACAAAATCATATTTTTCAGTGTATGCTTGCTTAAACATGCCAATCAAGAATGTTTCAGTGTCTGGAAGGTCGTCAAAATACTGCTGTTCACTGCTATACCCAAAGAAATGAGTATAAATTTCGTCAGCATCTTCCTCTCCTTTAGCCATAAGCCAGTCATAAGGCGTTTCACCTTCATCGAGATAATCCTCAATGGTTTCTTCCTCGCCAATAAATGACTCCATCAGGCGTTTTGAGTCATCTTGGTGGTCTTCAATGTATTGCGTCCACCAACTAAGTACATATTGTTCAAATGTCTGTTCCATGTTTTTAAGAATTTGGTTGTTCCCAAAGTATTTCTTTGTTATTCGCTTCAGACAAAGCATCGGACAAATTCTTTATCATTTGTTCGCACTGCTCCATATCTTTCACGACATCAGTAAGGCGATACGGCGCTCCCTTTTTGCCATGCCCATCAGGGCCGACCCAAAGCATAGCTTCCTCGTCTGGGTCATACCCTTCATAGTAATTATCAACTTCCTCTATCAGGGTATAGATGTCATAATTTTGCATCGTAGCCCAGAAACAAAAGTCTTGTCCAAAATCGGTGTACTGGGAGAATGTAAACTCAACATCATCACCATTGATTTCAGTGCTCACGGAAAACCCTTGACTTTCCGCGATTTCTATAATGCGGTCAATAAACTCTTGCTTATTCATAGTTACTGATATTTACGATATTCTTCAACTTGGTCAATATAGTCCATGCCGTTCCACCAATCCATAAAATCTTCAGTAGCCTGGTCCCAATCGCATTCGGTTTCGCCATCCTCATCAGCACTTTCGTAATCTTCGATTTTTAATCCGGCAATAGCGAATAATGAATTGTAATCAGTTGAGGTTTCTTCTGCCCATTCTTGTGCTTCAGCAACCTCTGTTTCTGTAATATCAGCTTCCAGGTGTTTCGCATCGGTATAACCCAGCCATTGACATATAGTGTCAAAGTCAAACCAGAAGAAATCATTGATATCCGTATCAGACCAACCGTCAGCAGGCTCCATTTCCTCCATCATTTGCTCTACTGTGTCAAGCTGCTCACTTGTAAGCAAATCTGCACGATCTTTGCCTCCGCTCCAAAATTGGAAATTGGAGAGGCTATCTTTTACATAATATTTCATTTTAATTCTTCTATTACTTTTTCCAAGAACACTCTTGACACCGGAATCTTAATGGTGATTTTTGCTCCACAGCAATACTTAATGCGTACAAACTCAACAGGTCCGGAACTCTTTTCTTGCAATTTTTGCGTCAGCAAAGGCACCCAAGATGTAGGTGATTTATCTTTCAAATAGTCTAAGCAAACCTTCACTGAAGCCTCCCAATCGTAGAACTCAACATTCCAGGGATTGCCTATTAAATCTGAGAACTTGATAATCATACAATGCTGAGAAACACGACGTATTTGATGCTGCTGTGCTACACTTGACAACGCAGACACAATCGCTTGCGAGAGTTTTAGTTCCAGTATATTTCTCTGTTTTTCAATACTTTCAAGTTCTTCCTGTATTTCTCGTTTGAGTGCCTCTTGCGGCGTTTCTCCCGGCTCAATTTTTCCACCGGGGAATTCCCAGCCGCCTTTCATATCTCCGTACCCTCTTTGGGTAGCAAAAAGTATTTCTTTTCCTTGTTCATCGACAGCTTTTATAACCGCCGCCACTACACGTATCGTCTTCATATCGTACCTCTATTCATTCACAAAATACTGATAAATATCTTCTCTCACCGGATGACTCATTTG
>ENA-OYDX01000253-OYDX01000253.1-human-gut-metagenome-genome-assembly--contig:-NODE-253-length-11302-cov-7.326043_pt1 | contig 11302 bp, 10 predicted proteins | sample MGYA00243466_ERZ652899 | MGnify/ENA primary metagenome ERZ652899 (study PRJEB26926, sample SAMN06164799) | human gut metagenome | biome: ENVO:00009003; feature: ENVO:2100002; material: ENVO:00002003... | reverse complement strand
AGAAGAAATACCTTTCAAATATCCCGGAACACGGATAACATACCGAGCAGCAAACTGGATCAAGGGCTTTTTGCAGCAAAAAATGTCCATCAAAGCAATACAGGAATTGACCGGTATTCACTGGGACACGATTCGCAAAGTACAGCGAGAGATTATGGACGAGGCTATTTGGGAAAGGGAAAAAATGTTAAGAGAGGAAGGCTACAAGCCGAGGATACTTGCTGTTGATGAATTTGCAATCCATAAAGGACATAGTTACGCAACCTGCGTGATGGATCTGGAGCAAGGAGAGCTTGTAAAATAAAGTGTGTAAGTTAGAAAAATAACTTGCACACTTTTTGCATTTTGAAAAAGTGTGCTACAATGAAAGAAAGGAAAAAGGAATGAACGAAATGGCAAAGAAAAAGGAAATCACACCGGGCGAGAACCTCGCAAAGCAGATCATCGAACAGTATCATCCGAAAAGCGTTGTAAATATGCAGGACGCATTGAAAGACATTTCGGACCGATGTTTGAGGCGATGTTGCAGGGTGAAATGAATAGCCACCTCGGATATGAAAGTAACGATCACGGTGCAAAGTCTACCGATAACCGTCGTAACGGCTACACCAACAAGAAAGTCAGAACAAGTGCAGGAGAGGTTGAAATTAAAGTGCCTCGTGACAGAGCTTCAAGCTTTGAACCGAAGCTTGTACAAAAGCGGCAAAAGGATGTATCCGAGATTGAAGAAAAGGTATTAGCCATGTATGCAAGAGGAATGAGCCAGCGTGATATTGCCGAAACGATTGAGGATATATACGGCTTTGAAATTTCGCACGAAATGGTATCTCAAATTACCGATTGCGTTTTAGATAAACTTGACGATTGGCAAAACAGGCCTTTGAAAAGGATGTATACATTTCTGTTTGTCGATTGTATGTATGTCACTATCAGAAAAGAGTATGAGAGCAAGAATTATGCAGTATATACAATTTTAGGCTATGATTTAGATGGACAAAAAGACATTTTAGACTTGTGACTTAATAAAAGCGAAAGCAAACACACATGGATGCAAATATTTGATGAATCAAAAGGACGCGGTATGGAGGACGTATTGTTTATCTGCATGGACGGTGTTTCCGGTCTTGAAGACGGAGCTAAAGCGATATTTAAAGATGTTGTTGTGCAGCGTTGTATCGTACATTTAATTCGAAATTCAATTAAATATGTGCCAAGCAATGACTACAAAAAATTCACACAAAGCATAAAGAAAGTGTACGGAGCACCAAGTCTTAATGGATGCAGAAAAGCCTTTGAGCAGTTTTGTCAGGAGTGGTCGCAATACCCGGGAGCAGTTGATGTGTGGAAACGAAATTTCAACCATGTTGAGCAGCTTTTCGATTATGGCAGCGCGTTCGTAAGGTTATGTATACAACCAATGCGGTTGAAAGCATAAATTCAAGTTTCAGAAAAGTTACAAAAAAGGGTGCTTTTCCAAATGAAAACGCACTACTCAAATTGCTCTATTTACGCACAACCGAGCTTTACAAAAAGTGGAATGGCAGTAAGGTTCAAAATTGGGCAATGGTCAGAAATCAACTGTCTACAAATGAAAAAATTAGTGCCCGTATCGAAAAATACGAGCACATGATTTGAAGCATTAACATAATTTTTATGATTTTTAAAAAACTTACACACTTTCCTTGACAAAGCCGTTAATGGCAGACTTGTTTTATTTGGTGATGTATATGACAGCAAAAACAATCCTGTACTTGTTGCACTTGAGTTAAATCCAACCGATAGAGGCGGAAAAAATTTAAATGTTATCAAGGTAGCAAGTGCTTATGGTAAAGAAAAAAATCTGCAAAACTTTATTAACAAAAGTAAAATTTTGTATGTTGAACCAAATAAAAAAAGAACCCATATGTGGCTGAGAGTCAATAGGCTCCAATTGCCGTTACTCAGTAGTTCCACATATGGATTCTTTAATAACAGTATATCTCAAAATTCTAAAAAAGTCAATACGAAAAATAACACCGGTAAGGGTGTTGATATTAAATATTCTATAAGTGATGATGTGATTAAAAAATTTGAGATTGAAAATATAAATGATTATGTGCATGTTCAAAAACAAGTATTATCTACACTCAATGCAGAAAACTTTTTCGATGATGAAGGTGGGAAAAGTAAAACTGTAATTAATAAAGATAGTGGAATGGTTATTGTTATAAACAAAAAAGGAATTAAAGAAACTTTTAATAACAAAAATTATTTTAATTATAGTAGGAATTTAAAATTAGCTTCAATTCGAAAAATTCCCGAACTTATTGAAAATGGAAAATTAATTTTAGATGATGAAAAAAATTATCATAGAAATAACAGTTCAATTAAGTATGCATATATTGTATGTGAAACAAAAATTAATGGTAAAAATGCTAATATAAAAATTACAGTGAGAAAATCTCCTCAGAATAATAAATTTTGGGTGCATCATATTTACATAGAAAAAGGCACCGAAAGAACCTCCGCTGGAACTTCTAAGAGTTCTAAAACGGCCTTTATACCTTTCGGTGCCACTAACAGTATATCCGAAAACAGAAATAATGTCAATACAAAAAATGACGAAAGTAGCAATGATATCAAATACAGCATGGGAGGATTGAAAGCAGAAACTGCGGACAAGAGTGCACTTGAGAAAGCTATGGAGCTTGAAAAGGACGGTACAGATTCCGAGAAAATCCGTAAGGAAACGGGTTGGTTTAAGGGATATGACGGCAAGTGGCGATTTGAGATAGATAACAGCGAATTAGAGTTTAAAACAGATATCAAAAAGAACAGAGCTGCCGCAATTGAACTTGCGAAAATGGAAGTTAAAAGTGCATAGCTTGAAGAAAAGATTGTAAATAATACAGCAACAAAAGCAGAGGAAAATGTTCAAACAATGTATTCGGGCAAAAATAAAGGAAGCCTTGCCACTACGCCAAGTGGAAATAAATCCCTCTCGCAAACGTCCGAAACGCTTAGTGGTACAGCTTCCTATAAAATATTAGCACATGAGGATAACAAAGTCAATATAAAAGAAAATGATAACGTTTCCGACATAAAGTACGCAACAGATGATACGATTCAGAGTGAAAAGTATGACAACCTTGAAACTATTGATGATAAAGAAATCAAGGTGTATAATAAGCGTGGATGGGCATATGGATTGTTTAACGGGGAAGACATGAAGTTGCTTAATGAAAAATTCAGTGAATTAGACAGACGATTAAACAGTAGGACAGATAATATGCTTGCTGACGGTACAAGAGTTGTTGAGGTAAACAACAAAATTGTGTCGATTGGCGGAACATATAATGATCCTGAAATTTACAGTGTATTTGAAATTAATGCTTATCATGAATATGAAGCAGAAAGAATAAAGGATGATATAAAATATGGACAAACAGGAAATGGAAGAAACCGTTATAGTTTTGAAGAACTCGGCAAACTTATCGAAAATTATAAGGGAAAAGAAAATGTCAGATTCTATTCAAGCACAGATTACTCTTATATTAGGGGAAGAACTGAAAAAGGAGCGAGAGCTATATCCACAGGCGATTTTAGCCGTTACGGATATAATAAAGAAAGCAACCTCAGAGGAACAAGTGATGCAAATGCTAAAGGAGAAGTATCCGCAGTACAGTTAGATGAAGATACCTCCGACATAAAGTACGCAACTGACGATACCATTAATGATTGGCTTGATGATGAAAGCACACCGCAGGGAATTGACTACGAAAAGGCAGTTGAAAAAAATCCTGTAATAGCAGTAGCGAAAATATATAAAAGTGCGGCACAAACTGCTAAGAGCGGACTTGCACAGGGAAAGAATGTAAAACTTGATGAGAAAGAATACCTAAGAATTGCCGGAAGTATAATGCAGACATACGGTATAAAAGGCAAGTATAACCCTAATTACAAGAAAGAGCTTGCAAGTCAACTTAAGAATTTTGTTGACAGCATAGGAAAGAAAGATGCGAATTTTACAGATTTATTTGAAGAACTTGTAAATGACTGCAAGGGAGGTATTCTGCTTAGCGGTGAGTATGACACAACTCTTATGCGTGAAGAACGAGAGTTTGTACTTGATATGCTCCAAGGCAAAGTACTGCTTATAAAACCGAGAGATGTACAGCAAATTGAGGAAGACTACGGTTCGGTAGCAAACTACCGCGTTGCACTTGAATTAAATCCAACTGATAGAGGCGGAAAAATTTAAATGTTATCAAGGTAGCAAGTGCTTACGGCAAAGATGTTGATTTACAAGGTTTTATAAATAAAAGTAAAATTTTGTATGTTGAACCAAATAAAGAAAGAACCCATAATTGGCTGACGGTTAATAGGCTCAAATTGCCGTTACCCAGTACCAGATATGGATTCTTTAATAACAGTATATCTCAAAGTGAAAATAATGTCAATACGAAAAATAACACCGCTGAGGGTGTTGAGAGTGGAGATGTTAAGTATTCAATTAAAGAAAATGTAAAAAATAAGGTTTCAGGTGAAATATATGATAAGGTGGTTGTTCTTGATACAAACATATTTAAAGGGATTCCACCACGCAATTGGGGTAAAACTTTTAGAAATTTTATTTCAAAACATCTTATAGGAAAAAAGTTTTTAACATTTGACGAGAACGGTAAAGAAGAAATTATAGAATTTGCAAAGCCGAATGAACGAGTAACTAAAAATGGTGCTAACAACAGTCATAAAGTTATTGATAAATTATCAAGAAAGTCAGACAGAAACAGTAAGTTAGTAATCGTTCATTCTGATGAAGTAATAAATATTTCAGAAAAGCAAAATGAAAATGCAGAACATTCACATCAATGGTTAGATGAAAACGGATGGGAATTTAGAAATGCTTTTGTAATGGATAAGTATGGTAAAATATACTCGGTAACATTAAATATTGCAAAGTCTAAAGATGGGCGAAATATACTTTACGATATAAATAAAATAAACGAAGTTGGGTACGGCGACGTGCTCTCAAATGCCAAAGGCAAGAGGAGCTCGCACATAAACCCCAACTTCGTCAATAACAGTATATCTCAAAGTGAAAATAATGTCAATACGAAAAATGACGAAAGTGGCAATGATATCAAATACAGCATGGGAGGATTGAAAGCAGAAACTGCGGACAAGAGTGCACTTGAGAAAGCTATGGAGCTTGAAAAGGACGGTACAGATTCCGAGAAAATCCGTAAGGAAACGGGTTGGTTTAAGGGATATGACGGCAAGTGGCGATTTGAGATAGATAACAGCGAATTAGAGTTTAAAACAGATATCGAAAAGAACAGAGCTGCCGCAATTGAACTTGCGAAAATGAAAGTTAAAAGTGCAGAGCTTGAAGAAAAGATTGTAAATAATACAGCAACAAAAGCAGAGGAAAATGAATACTACAATCTTGACGAAAAAATGATTGAGTACAGAAAAGGAGTAAAATTGAGTGATGTAATAAATCATCCAAAACTTTTTGAAGCGTATCCGCAACTAAAGAATGTAGATGTTTATTACGAGATTTCTTCGGTTAATCGAGGTGTATACAGTTCAAACGGTAATGTGATAATGTTAAATCCGATGCATACGATTGATGAGCAGAAAGAAGCGATTATTCACGAAATTCAGCACGCAATACAGGGAATAGAAAATTTTGCGAACGGAAGTAATTTGGAATACTGGAAAAATCTCGGATACAGCGATGAAGAAGCAATGGCAATGTATTATAACACTGCCGGAGAAAGAGAAGCAAGAGATGTTTCTGCCAGAAGAGATTACAATGAAGAGCAAAGAAAAAACATCCGTCCGGACATTGACAGGAAAGATGTTGTATTTGCTAATAGCGGTGATGCAGGGTATTTGGCGGATGAAAATATAATGCAAGATGATTTTGAAAATAAAGTTGACCAAATAGAGAATAACACATACAATTCAGATGATGTTGTTATTATGGGCAGAACCCCAAAGGTGTTACAGGATATTGGATTTAATTCGCTGCCTGTTGCGATGACGAAAAAACATATATATTCTGTTGCTGTATCAGAAGCGAGGGCGAAAAATGAGGGGAGATATAAGAAAAACACTAATTATCATGATTTAGGTTTCAATACGGTTAAGCAAATTTATAATAAAATTTCTGATCCGCTTATGGTAATTGCTCACCCTGATTTTACTAACAAAGAGAGCAGGGACAGCACCCATAGAGTTATTGCATTGGTTGATTTATCCGTAAATAATAAGCAGGTAATAGCACCTATTGCGGTAGATTTTGAAGGTATATATAACAAAAAAATAATTGATGTCAATCTTGTAGCAACATACTTTAATAAAAACAATATTCATGATTTAATAAAAGAAGCAATAGCTTTAGAGAATAATAATCAGGTTGGTTTTTATTATTTAGACAAAAAAAGAACTCAAAGTATAATTAAGCATGAAGGGTACCAATTACCCAGTATACTTAATAACTCGAGTTCCAACATTATTATACGCAAAATTGATAGCAATGTCAACAAAAAAATTAAAAAAATTACCCAAAGCCAGCAGTTTGTAAGGTGGTTCGGTGATTGGCAGAATAAGCCGAAAACTGCAAGCAAGGTTGTGGACGGCAACGGTGAGCCTCTTGTAGTGTATCACCAGACGGGAAATGATTTTACAGTATTTGATACTAAGCATACCGGTGCGGGTGAGTTTGACAGCGAAATGCCGACAGGAATATTTATGAAGCCGACAAATAGTAATATAGGTCTTAGTGGTAACTTTCGTTAAGCCACAAGCCTAAAATGTCCTTTTGTCCGTCAATATCATAGGCAGCCCATAAAATTCTGTGTAAATAATAATCTTTCAAGCAATAACAAAACAGCGGATTGCGGTGTAATCAGGCTTTCTGATTTGCCCCGTGTTAACTTTTCTTTCCTGTCTGCGGAATGTTATGCACGCCTTGCGTGCATAACATTTTGCGGACAGGAAATTCTATTCTCAGGGGCAAATCAAGCCGGTATTCTGTCCTCAAATATTATCGATAACTGACTCAAAACAATATCCCAATTTCGACATCTTTGTGTCCAGCGTTCGACAATCTTTTGCGATGCTAAATACAACATTTTGCGCAGGCTGTCATCATTCGTGAATGACGGCTTGTTCTTCGTAATCTGCCTGAACTGGCGGTTCAAACCTTCGATAATATTCGTTGTATATATTATCTTACGAACCTAGGGCGGATATGCGAAAAAGGTGGATAGAATATCCCAATTTTCCTCCCAACTTTTCACGCAGGACGGATAGATTTTGCCCCACTTATCCTTGAACAAAATCAGGTTGTTCATAGCTTCTTCCTCGCTGATTGCTTGATATACTTTCTTGAGGTCAACCATCAGCTCCTTGATGTGTTTGTAGCTGACAAACCTTGTGCTTGAGCGTATCTGATGAATGATGCAACGTTGAATTTGTGCATTTGGAAAAGCCGCTTCAATAGCTTGTCTGAAACCTGTCAGACCGTCCACACAGAACAGAAATACATCTTTAATTCCACGAGTTTTGAGCTCGTTCAACACATTCAACCAAAATTTACTGCTCTCATTTTCGCCAATCCATATGCCGAGAATATCTTTCTGACCGTCAAGATTGATGCCCAAAACTACATACGCAGCCTTCGTGATATACTGATGATTTTCCTTGACTTTGTAATGGATTGCATCCATAAAAACAAACGGATATACTGCTTCAAGAGGTCGATTTTGCCATGCAGTCACATCGGGCATAATCTTCTCGCTTATCTTGCTGACAAGCTCGGGGGAGATTTCTACATCATACAGATTTTTGATTTGTTCGGAAATGTCATACTGGCTCATTCCGCAGGCATAAAGTGAGAGGATTTTCTCGTCATTTCTGCCGGTGCTTTTGCCATTAAAAAAACTTCCTTTTAAGCATTAATTTTTCTATTTCCATTATTGCTTGAAAGGAAGTCTATTATTTACTTTTACACAAACTTTTCGGCGGTATCTAAACGAATCAGCTACGGTTATCGTGACGACGACTTCTTCTTTACCTTGATTCGCTATCTTTCTATTCCGTCTGTCCGTTCACCATCCCACAAAAAATCGTGATGAACCACTTTTTTTATCAGTCATCGCTTTTTTGTGTTATTATTTTATTTAATTTTCAAAACAACTGCGAGAGTGAATTTCATATTTTCAGGGTCAAAATTATGACTTACATTACCGTTGTATTGTTTGGCTATTCGTTCTATACTTTTTATTCCGTAGCCGTGAATAAATTTATTGCTTTTGGTTGTCTGTAATTTGCCGTCCTTAAGATTAGGAGCACTTCTACAGTAATTCCATATGTTGATTACAATATAGTTTGTGTTCGTTTGCTTAACTGTAAGCTCAATTTTTTTGTTATCGGCATTTTGCGTTGCCTCGAGAGCGTTTTCAAGAATATTATCAAGTAATGATGTTATATCGTTATTTGAAATGCAAGAAAAATCTATATCACGAATATCGCAGTAGAAGTCAATCTCTTTATCTTTGCAAGCACTGACATATCTGTTTATGATTGCATTTATAAGTTTGTTATCGCTGTATTTCTTTAAGTATTTAATCTGATAATCTTCATACAGACTGTCAATGTATTTGTTTATGCTTTCAAAGTCTTTTTCGTTTGAAAGTTCTTTTATTGAAAGTAAGTGGCGTTTTATATCGTGAATTAAAATATTAGAATTTTCGTATTGATTTTGCAAAATAGAGTAATATTCGGTATCAATTTCTGATTTTTGTTTTTGCAGCTTTAGCGCCGTGTTTTCGTATTGAGTTTTCAATACGTCTTCGTGTACAAGAAAAACAACTATATTTGAATACATTAAAAGCAGAGCGCCTACCGCAAACAAAACATATGTAAATTCGTCAAGTTTATACTTAAGCGAAATGTATGACATACCGCATATGATAAGTATTGACGCCATCGGCAGAAAGAAAAGCATATTTGTTTTATTTAGCTTCAAATTTTCTTTATTTTCTTTGACGGAAATTTTAGATACAAAGTATGCAATAAAGAAGAAAAATAACTGCGAGCTGCCGCTTAATAAGAAAAATATAATACCGTTCTCAGTGATTCCTTTAATATCAATATTAAAAGTTACCATTACAAGGAACAGCAGAGTCATTTTTGTTATGAGAGTTATAGATGTGAGAAGAATTGAAGTAAATATTGCTTGAAAAACATTTGTGTTAAAGCAAAAAATACACAGCAACAGATTGCAAGCTAAAAATGCTACAATATTTGAATATTCCACACCTACCGTATTTATTATAAATTGCAGTGCAGCAGACAATGAAAAACATAAAAATAAACCCATATTGCTCATTTTCTGAGCAAATTTGCTGGAAATAAATATGTAAGAAATGATTGCCTCAAATACCGTTACCGTCGCATAGCTGAAAATTATCATACAATACCTCCCGCAAAATCAAAAAAGGCTTTTTTAAATTCTGCGTATTTTCTTTGCGAAATGCAATGCTCCATAAGATTCTCATTGGCCCCCTGAAATGTAATTGAACTTTTATCAAAGTTAATTACATTCTGTAAGTTTACGATATAGCTTTTATGTGATTGGACAAAGCAGTTAGGCTGATTGATTATTTCGTACCATTCGGCAGGTTTCTTATTGGTTTCGTATGATTTGTATTTAGTAACGATAAGTGAACCGTGCTTTCTGTTTTCAATATAGAGAATATCCCTTGTTTTTACGGTGAAAATTTCGTCATATTTTTCTATTATAATACTTTTACTGATTTTCTTGTAATAGTCAACGGCTTCAAGAAAATTTCTGTTAAACCTTTCAGTGTCAATCGGCTTTGAAAGATATCTGAAAACCTGAATTTTCATTGCACTGTCAAGGTAAGCCGGATATGAGGTAAGAATCATAATAATAATGTCGGGGTTTAATTGTTTTAATCTTTCCGATACCTCAAGTCCGTTTACGGCAGGCATTTGAACATCGACTATAGCGATGTCGTAAGAATGTTTTTCTTTAAAAATAAAATCACCGCAGGTACGCATATCTATATTAAATTCTATTTTATAGTTTTTTTGAAGATTACTTATAAGTGACCGTACTTTTTCGAGTATTGATTTATCATCATCACAAAGCAGAATATTAAGCACCGAAATTCCCCCTTTAGAAGATATTATACAACATAATTTTTAATTTGTCATATAAAAAACATCACTTTTGACTTTTTTTAATGCGTTTTTGCCCAAACTGTAACAAATGAAAATCCTTGTGCTATAATAAAATCAGTAAATAGAGGAAAAACAAGTACATTTAGAAGTTTTGTATTTAGCGGTTTTGATTATGGCACTTCACAGCTACTTCATACATCTGCGATATGATGTGTGAAGTAAAGCGGTGCTGTGCAACGGTACGGAGGTTTGTATAAAATAAAAAGGGAGAAATACTCTTGAATACAGTTGCATTACAGGATTTTCAATCATATGCAAAAGTTAATGACAATGTTATTAACAAATTCAAGAATAAAATTCCTGAAACTTTGCTTAAAATTTGGCAAAATTACGGATTAGGCACTTTTATGAACGGATATATTAAAGTGATTAATCCCGATGATTATCAAAGTATAATTGATAATACATACTTTCCGTATAAAGACGCAGTTCCCATTTTTGTAACTGCATTTGGTGACATAATTACCTTGGAAATCGGCGAGTATATAAGTGTAATGTATCTTCGCTACGGAAAATGTGAACTGATGCTCAAAGATTTTGATTTCTTTTTAAAAAGACTTGCAGACAAGAGCTTTTTAAACGAATTTTTTTCTTTGAATCAGTATTATAAAGCTGTTAACGAACATGGAAATTTGTTGTATATAGAGTGTTTTGGTTATATGCCTTTATTAGCGCTCGGTGTGGACGAAGACACCGATAATCTGAAAAAATTTCAGATACTGGAGCACATAGCGTTGATAAATTCATATTTCCTCATACTGATGTAAATCCGTTCTGCCTGACATCTTGAGATTTATAAAAATTGAGTAATCGGCAATATTGATGTTTAAAGAGAGAGGGAACAAGATGTTAGGCAACGAGATTTAATTTTAAATTTGATAGTATCTTATATGTTTTAGTGGTATCTGCAGTTAATGAGGATACTGCTTTTTTTATTTATATTGTTATAAAATTTATAGGCTCTATGTCAATAGTTGGGGTAAATTATGGTTTAGCTGATTGCTTTATCAAGCAATTATAAAAGTTTGGTCGACCTTTT
>ENA-OYDX01000241-OYDX01000241.1-human-gut-metagenome-genome-assembly--contig:-NODE-241-length-11492-cov-5.348518_pt1 | contig 11492 bp, 7 predicted proteins | sample MGYA00243466_ERZ652899 | MGnify/ENA primary metagenome ERZ652899 (study PRJEB26926, sample SAMN06164799) | human gut metagenome | biome: ENVO:00009003; feature: ENVO:2100002; material: ENVO:00002003... | reverse complement strand
TTTATAATTGCTTGGCTAAACTGTGAGTTAAACCATAATTTATTTTAATTTCTAATATAAAAATCCACAAACACAAAAGCCACTTTTGAACTAAATCAAAAGTGGCTTTCACTCTTATATAATAAAACTTTAAGAAATCATATCTTTAAGTTTCTGTTCAACTGCTGCAGCATCTGCTTTACCACGGCTGTTCTTCATTACATTACCGACAAGAGCCTTAATAGCTTTTTCCTTACCGTTCTTGTAATCATCTACAGCCTTAGGATTGTTCTCTATAGCCTGTTTACAAAGTTCATTTACAGTGTTTTCATCAAGTCCTGCCATATCACTTTCACTGATAAAATCAAGTGCTCCCTTGCCTGAATCAAGCATTTTCTCAAGTGTAGCCTTAGCAAGGTTATTGCGTATCTTGCCGCTGTCAATCAATTTTACAAGCTCATTGAGTTGTTCAGGTGTTATTGATACATCAAATGTTTCCTTATCAGCCTCGGTTTCTGTTCTGCGGAAAATCTGACCGATAATAAAGTTAGATACAGACTTTGCGGATTTTACACCCTCGCAAGCCTTATCAAAGAACTCGCTGATTTTTCTGTATTTTGTAAGAAGTTGTGCATCCTTTTCAGGAATTTCAAGTTCTTCAATATATCTCTTGCATTTGTCAGAAGGAAGTTCAGGCATTTCAGCCTTTAAGCTCTCCACAACATCTCTTGGGACATTGATTGTAACAAGGTCAGGATCTCTGAAATAACGGTAATCGTGAGCGTCCTCTTTACTGCGCATTGAAGATGTAGTGTTTGTTGCATCATCATAACGGAGAGTTTCCTGCACTACTTTGCCGCCACTCTCAATTAAATCTACCTGACGCTCATACTCATACTCCATTGCTTTGGCAATATTTGTAATTGAGTTCATATTCTTAATCTCTGTTCTTGTTCCAAGAGTTTCACTACCCTCAGGACGAACAGAAATATTAACATCGCAACGCATTGAGCCTTCCTGCATACGGCAGTCGGAAATTCCTATATAGCGCATTACCTGCTGTAATTTTTCCACATACTCCTTAGCCTCGTCAATAGAACGAATATCAGGCTCCGATACAATCTCGATAAGAGGAACACCGCCACGGTTGTAGTCGACATATGTGTCGCCGTGCTGATGAATAAGTTTTCCTGCATCTTCTTCAATATGAATATGATGAAGTCTGATTTTTCTGCCGTTTGAAAGCTCTACATAGCCGCCGATTGAAAGCGGTGCATAAAGCTGGCTGATTTGATAAGCCTTTGAAAGGTCAGGATAGCAGTAGTTCTTTCTGTCCATTTTAGAAATCTCTGCAATCTCACCGTGAGTGGCAAGACCTGCCTTGATACCGAAGTTTACAACCTCACGGTTAAGTTTTGGAAGTGTACCCGGAAGTCCGATACATACAGGACAGCAATGTGAGTTAGGTGCACCGCCAAACGCTGTTGTACATGAGCAGAAAATTTTTGTCTTTGTAGCAAGTTCAATATGGGTTTCAAAACCCGCAACTAATTCATATTTCACAGCTTAACACCCCACTTTGTATCCTTAAAGTTTTCTCCGGCAGCCTGCTGATACTTAAACGCTGCATTTAAAATTTCAGCCTCGCCAAAACTCTTGCCGATAAGCTGCATACCGATTGGCATACCGTTTGCGTTAAATCCGCACGGAACGGATACACCCGGAAGTCCTGCAATATTTACGGGTACGGTACAAATATCTGTAAGATAAGTTTCAATCGGATCGGAAACTGCGTGACCCGCCTCGAAAGCAGTCATAGGAACTGTTGGAGCAAGAATTACATCACAATGCTCAAATGCATCTGTGAATGCCTTTACAATAGTTCCACGCAAATTCTGTGCCTTTTTATAATAAGCGTCATAATAACCGGCAGAGAGTACATATGTGCCGAGAAGAATTCTTCTCTTAACTTCCTCACCAAAGCCCTCTGAACGGGTGCGGCAAATCATATCGTGAGTGCCGTTATAATGCGGTGTTTTATAACCAAAACGAATACCGTCGTATCTGCCGAGGTTTGAAGATGCCTCTGCACAGGCAATAATGTAATAAACAGGAAGAGCAAACTTAAGTGCGGGCATATCAAAATACACTATTTCTGCACCGAGTGATTCATAAACTTTTGCGGCATTGAGAACTGCCTCTTTAACATCGTCACGAATACCGTCAAGATACTCACGGGCAATACCGATTTTCATACCTTTGATGTCATTGTTGAGCTTTCCGTAAGTTGCGCCGCCGACATTACCCTTTGAAGTGCTGTCTTTTTCGTCATACTGTGAAATTGCATCAAATACAATAGACGCATCTTCAACGCTCTTTGTGATAGGTCCAATTTGGTCAAGTGAGCTTGCATAAGCGATAAGACCGTAACGGGATACACTGCCGTATGTCGGCTTAAGACCTACGATACCGCAAAAACTTGCAGGCTGACGGATAGAACCGCCTGTATCAGAACCAAGTCCGTATGCTGCAATGTTTGCGCCGACAGCGCTTGCTACGCCGCCTGATGAACCGCCGGATACATACTTTGTGTTAAACGGATTCATTGCACCGCCAAAGCATGAAGTTTCACACGAAGAACCCATTGCAAATTCGTCCATATTTGTTTTACCGAGCATAACTGCATTTTGTGCAGAAAGATTCTCCCATACAGTTGCATTATAAATCGGCTTGTAACCTTTAAGGATTTTAGAACAGCAAGTAGTTTCAATGTCCTTTGTGGAAAGGTTATCTTTCAATGTCATCGGAACACCCTCGAGCATACCGATTTCTTCGCCCTTTGCAATTTTTTCGTCAACAGTCTTTGCGGTTTCAAGCGCTGTATCGGGAGTTACATTTACATAAGCGTTAAGCTCGCCGTTTGATTTTTCTATTTCTTCAAGATAGCTTTTAGTAAGCTCCGTACACGAAACCTGCTTGGAAACAAGCATTTCGTGAATTTTTGCAATACTACCCATTTTTACACCTCTTATTCTCTGCCTCTAACAAGGAAATGTGACTCTGCCTGTTCAGGGGCATTTTTCAAAATTTCCTCGCTGTCATATGACTCAACCACAACATCCTCACGAAATACATTTGAAAGGTTGTTTATGTTGTCAAAGCTCTCACCGCTTGTGGGAGCATTATTGATTGTATCGGCAAAATCTATAATTTCCTGCATTGACTGTGTAAGGCTGTCAAGCTCCTCTTCGGGAACGAACAGCTTTGAAAGCAACGCAATGTTTTCAACATCTTCTCTTGTTACCATAAAAACCATCCTTTGTATAAACAGAATCAGGGCAAGTTATAAAAACAACTCGCCCTTTGAGTATATATGAAGTTATCTTAATTTAATGTGAACTTCACGCAGCTGCTGCTCTGTTACCTCTCCAGGTGAACCGAGGAGAAGATCCTGAGCATTTGAGTTCATTGGGAAAGCAATAACCTCTCTGATGTTCTCTTCTTCAGTAATGAGCATAATCATTCTGTCAACGCCCGGAGCCATACCTGCATGTGGCGGAGCACCGTACTGGAATGCGTTGTAGAGAGCAGAGAACTTAGATTTAAGCTCATCTTCGGTATATCCTGCAATCTCAAATGCCTTAATCATAATGTCAAGGTCGTGGTTACGAACAGCACCTGATGAAAGCTCAACACCGTTACATACGATGTCATACTGATAAGCAAGAATATCATCGGGGTTCTTATTAAGCAAGCTGTCCATACCGCCCTGTGGCATTGAGAATGGATTGTGTGTAAAGATTACCTGACCTGTTGTTTCGTCATGCTCATACATTGGGAAGTCAACGATAAAGCACATCTCAAACTTTGACTTGTCAATAAGGTCAAGACGGGTAGCAACCTCTGTACGAATCTGACCTGCAAGCTTTGGAGCGTCTTTTTCTGTATCTGCGATAAAGTAAATAACATCGCCTGCGTTAGAATTATTACGCTTAATAAGCTCCTCTCTGTCGCCCTCTTTAAGAAACTTATCAATAGGACCGTCAAAAGTCATATCATCTCTTACCTTAACATAACCGAGACCCTTCATTCCGATAGAAAGTGCAAACTCTTCCATCTTCTTGAACCAGCTCTTTGACTGCTTTGCGGCACCCGGTACATTAATTGAACGAACAGTCTTTTTGAGGAACGGCTTAAAGTCAGTTTCCTCAAACATATCGCTAATCTCCACGATAACAAGCGGGTTACGGAGATCAGGCTTGTCTGTACCGTACTTTAACATACTTTCAGTGTATGGAATACGGACAAACGGAGGCTTTGAAACCTCTTTATCTGTAAACTTAGTGAATGTTTCGTAAAGAACTTCTTCTGCAACCGCAAATACATCTTCCTGTGTAGCAAAAGCCATTTCAAAGTCAAGCTGATAGAACTCGCCCGGCGAACGGTCTGCTCTTGCATCCTCATCTCTGAAACAAGGTGCAATCTGGAAGTATCTTTCAAAACCGGAAACCATAAGGAGCTGTTTGAAAATCTGCGGAGCCTGCGGAAGAGCATAGAATTTGCCCTTGTGCTTACGGCTCGGAATAAGATAATCTCTTGCTCCTTCCGGTGATGAAGTTGAAAGAATCGGTGTCTGAATTTCATTAAATCCCATCTCGTTCATTTTTGCACGGAGGAATGTTATAATCTGTGAACGGAGCATAATGTTATTATGCACCTTCTGATTACGAAGGTCGAGGAAACGATACTTTAAGCGTACCTCCTCCGAAGTATTGGTAGAAGTGGCAACTTCAAACGGAAGTGCGTTTTTACATTTGCCGAGAACAGTAATGTCATCTGTGTGTACCTCAACATAACCGGTAGCAATCTTAGAGTTGATAGTTTCTTCATCTCTCTTTACTACCTTACCGCTCAATGTTACGGTACATTCTTTGTTAATACCCTTAAGTAACTCGTCATTGTGAACTACTACCTGAAGAACACCGTACTGATCACGAATGTCAAGGAACATTACGCCGCCGTGGTCACGGATATTTTCAACCCAGCCTGCTACACGAACTTCCTGTCCGATATTTTCTTCTCTTAACTCACCGCAAGTTACGGTGCGATACTGATTAGCTTTTATCATATATCTACAGTTCCTTTCACTGATATTGTGCTAAATTGCCTATTCTTTTGTATTATACCACAATTTGCCTAAGCAATCAATATTTTAAATGATTTTTATTTCAAAAATTCTATCTTTTTCAGACAATGCCGCACAAATAATGTGCGGCACCGTTTATTCAACACTCTTAAGGCTTTCAACCATATTTACTTTTTTAATCTTAAATCCCATTGCAAAATTCACAATCAAAGCAAATGCAAATGTCAGCAAAGCCGCAAAAACGAATGATGTAGGCAAAATATCTCTGCCAAACATTACATTGTCAACCTCAACGGTCTGAATAATAAATCTTGTAAGGAAAATACCGAGAACAAGTCCCGAAAGAATACCTCCGAGAGTAAGCACGATATTTTCTTTATAAATAACGCTTGAGGTTTCTCTGCTGTAAAATCCGAGCACCTTAAAAGTTGCGATTTCACGCACACGCTCGGCAATGTTGATATTTGTAAGATTATAAAGCACTACAAACGCAAGTGCCGCTGCACAAATAATCATAACAAGCACAACCATATTAAGCGAATTGAGCATATCTTCAATTTCACCCATACCTGATGAAAGATAGGTTACACCCGCTACTTTATCATTCGTCAGCATTTTTTCACCGAACGCAGTCTGTTCGTCAGGATTTTTCAGTACAACCTGTGCCATATTAAACTGCGGTTCTTCTCCGAATTTTTCACTGTAAAGTTTAGGAGAAATAAACACATAATTCTTTATATACTGTTCATAAATTCCGCCTACTGTAAGTTCTGCGGTTTTATCATCAACAGTTACACTTACGGTATCACCGACTTTGGCAGACAATTCGGTCGCCATTTTTTCATTTATCATTACGGAATCATCGGTAATATCAAGGTGCTTATTGTCGCCCCTTGTTCTAAGTTCTGTAACCTCCGAAAATCTCTGCGGATCTTCCATTACCGTAAGATAAGTGCTTTCATCTTTTACAACATTATTTTTCTTTACAACAACTTCCTGCTGACCTGCAAGCATAATTGACGCTGCGTCGCCCGTATTGTTTATTGCATTTTTCAGATAATCAAGCTGTTCGGCAGTTCCGCCTTCTTTAGGAATAACAACCGCATTATATTTGAATATTTCGCTAAACTGTGTATCGGTAAGCGGAATAAAGCTGTTTTTAAGTCCGAATGCCGCAACTATCAAAGCCGTGCAGCCTGCAATGCCTATGATTGTCATAAACATTCTTGATTTATATCTGAAAATATTTCTTGTAGTCAGCTTTGCGGAAAAATTCATATGTTTCCATATCGGAGTAATTCTCTCAAGCAGTATCCTCTTGCCTGCTTTCGGAGTTTTAGGTCTTAGAATTTTTGCACAGCTCTGGCTTAATTCTCTTACACATACTATTACAGAAACAAGCAATGTACAAAGTACGGCGGCAAGCGTACCGAGTATAATACTCTGTGCATCAGGTACAATGCTGATGTCAGGCATATAATACATAATCTGATATGCATTATAAATAATATACGGCAGTGTATTTATGCCTATTAATACACCTACGGTACAACCGATTACACCTGCAAAAACAGCATAAATCGCAAATTTCATTATTATGCTTAAGTTATTGTAGCCGAGCGCTTTTAATATTCCGATTTCTTTACGCTTTTCCTCTACAAGTCTTGACATTGTGGTTACACAAACCAAAACCGCAACGAGTAAAAAGAACATCGGGAATACTGATGCCACTGCACCGAGTCGCTCAACATTCTGCGCAAAGGTTGAATAACCCGGATTATCCGACCTGTCAAACACATACCACTCGGGATCTGCTATAGCGTCTATTTTTTCCTGTGCGTCGGCAATTTTTTGTTCTGCCTCTTTAAATTTATCATCAGCCTCGGCTTTTGAATCGTTGTATTCTTTCCAACCGTCATCAAGTTTTTGTCTGCCGCTTATTTTCTGCTCCTCAAGTTCGGACTTTCCGTTGTCATATTTTTCCTGTGCTGTCGCAAGTTCGGTTTCAGCCTGCGATATTTGAGCTTGTCCCTCTGTTTTTTTACTTTCAAGCTGTGCTTGTCCGTCCGCAATCTGCTGTTCTGCACTCTGAATTTGAGCAAGTGCATAGTCAAGCTGTGCCTGTCCTTCCGCTTTTTGTGTTTCAAGCTCTTGTTTTCCGTTGTTCAGCTGTTGTTCTGCCGTATCAAGCTGTTCTTGCGCCATAGCAAGTTTTGTTTCACAATCTGCTAAAACTGCCCGAACTTGTGTAAGCTGTTCCTGCAATACAGCAAGAGCGGTTTCGTCCTCTGTAACCTCAATTTGCGCCTGTAAAGCCTCAATCTGTGATTTGCAAGTTGCTATTGCGGTTTCAAGTTGCGGCTTTTGATTGTTTTCAAATTCACTTTTTGCGGTATTGAATTCATCTTCTTTTTCGGCAAGAGTTTCTTCCGCTATGCTGATTTTTGAATTATATTCTTCAACGCCTGCATTATATTCGGCTTTTGCACTGTCGAGTTCCGCCTGCGCAGAAGAAAGTTCGCTTTCACCTGTCGCAATGCCGTTTTCGTATTCTTCTTTAGCAGTTTCAAGCTGACTTTTTCCGTCGTCTATCTGCTTTTTGGCTGTGTCAAGTTGCGATTGTGCATCTGAAATCTTATCTGTATATTCTTTTTCCGAATTATCTAAAGTTGTTTTTGCATCATCAAGTTTTGTAAGAGCCTCGGATTTTTCGGTTTCATAATCGTTTTTACTGTCCTCAAGTTCCTGTTTTGCTTTGCCTATAACATCTTTATCAAATGCCTCACAGCGTAAATCGGCGGTATTTTCAAGAACAGTTGTAAAGCTTTCAATGTCTTTTTCGTATTCGTCATCAAAGGCTGAACCGCCGCCGTCAGAAAAAACGGTTTTCACATACATTTCCGTATATCTTTCGGTTACAAAATCATCCTGATAAATATACATAAATGCTTCAATATTGCCGTTGCCGATTGTAGTAGAGCCACGCTGATACGAAATATACATAGGTGATTCCGCTTTACCGACAACGGTATATTCAAGCGTATCTACCATATCAAGTGCATTGGATTCTCCGCTTTCACTTCCAAATACAACCTTGTCGCCGATTTTATAATCACTGCTGCCGACACTGCCGTATTCAACAAGGATTTCACCCTTTTTCTCGGGTAGTCTTCCCTCTTTTATGTTTAATGTATTAAGAGTTTTATTATTGTTATAACTTTTAGGTGCAGCGGTTACTCTTATAACCTTGCCGTTACCGCCGTTTCCGTTTGATTTTAAAACAAGGTCGGCAAAATACGATGGCATAACATCGGTTACATTGTCAAGATTTTCAACCGCTTTTACATCATCTTTATCAAATCCGACAGTAGATACAAGCCTGTAATCCATAAGATTGGATTGAGAATAATACTCGTCTGCCATATTGTACATTGACGGAACCGTAGCTTTGATTCCGGCAAAAAATCCAACACCAAGCGCAATAATCGCAAGTATAGAAATAAACCTTGCTTTAGAATTTGCAATTTCTCTGAAAGTATTTTTTAACAGGGTTTTAGTCAATGTCCTCTCCCCTTTCGCAGAAAATATGAATTACCATTCGATTTCTTCAACATTTTTAGGTTCATCATTGTAAACATCCATAATTACCCTGCCGCTTCTCATCTTTATAATATGATCTGCCATTGGGGTAATTGCTGAATTGTGGGTTATGAGAACTACCGTCATATTTTCTTTTCGGCAGGTTTCCTGCAAAAGTTTTAAAATCTGTCTGCCGGTGTTATAGTCAAGAGCACCCGTCGGCTCATCGCAAAGTAAAAGTTTAGGTCGCTTGGCAAGTGCTCTTGCAATAGAAACTCTCTGCTGTTCACCGCCCGAAAGTTGAGCGGGAAAGTTTGCACTGCGCTGTGAAAGTCCGACACTTTCAAGCGCCTCTGTACTGTCCATCGGATTTTTACTTATCTGCGTTGCAAGCTCTACATTTTCTTTTGCGGTAAGGTTAGGCACAAGGTTATAAAACTGAAATACAAAACCAATGTCAAACCGTCTGTATTCAATAAGCTGTTTGTCTTTCAGCTTGCTTATATCTCTGCCGCCGACAATAATACTGCCTTTTGTACAGGTATCCATTCCGCCGAGAATATTAAGTACGGTTGTCTTGCCTGCACCCGATGCACCGACTACCACGCAAAACTCGCCCTGCTCTATATTAAAAGAAACACCCTCGACAGCGTTAATAGTCACTTCGCCCATTTTATATATTTTGTAAACATCTTTAAATTCAACAAGGCTCATAATATCCTCCCGTAACGGTAAATTTTCTTTGCTTTTTAAAGCGCTGAATATACAGAATAAACCTGCTTATAATACAATATTATAGCACTTTTTACACCTCTTATCAATATACAAATACAGTGTTGATGTCGAAAAAACCACAATATGACAAAACCGACCAAATTAATTGGCAATTGGCTTGACGAGGGTAAAAAATTATGCTAAAATACTAACGAACATAGGTTATTGCAGTGTAGATTGTTTGGTAATTGCAACTCACCGCAAACTCTGATACTATGTAATTTAAGAAACAGAAAGGTTGATACTGAAATGGCAAAGATTGATTTAACTAAGTATGGTATTACCGGTACTACTGAAATTATCCACAATCCTTCCTATGACGAACTCTTTAACGAGGAAACAAAGGCTGATTTGGAAGGCTATGAGGTTGGACAGGAAACTGAGCTTGGCGCAGTTAATGTTATGACCGGTATTTACACAGGCCGTTCACCTAAAGATAAGTTCATCGTTATGGACGAGAATTCAAAGGACACTGTATGGTGGACTTCTGACGAATACAAGAACGACAACCATCCTGCAACACAGGAAGCTTGGGAAGCTGTAAAAGCACTTGCTAAGAAAGAGCTTTCAAACAAGAAGCTTTATGTTGTAGATGCATTCTGCGGCGCTAACCACGATACAAGAATGGCAGTTCGTTTCATCGTTGAGGTTGCTTGGCAGGCTCACTTTGTAACAAATATGTTCATCAAGCCATCTGCTGAAGAGCTTGAGAACTTTGAGCCTGATTTCGTTGTTTACAACGCATCAAAGGCTAAGGTTGAGAACTACAAGGAGCTCGGTCTTAACTCTGAAACAGCTGTAATGTTCAACATCACAAGCCGTGAGCAGGTTATCGTAAACACATGGTACGGCGGCGAGATGAAGAAGGGTATGTTCTCAATGATGAACTACTACCTCCCACTTAAGGGTATTGCTTCAATGCACTGTTCAGCTAACACAGATAAGAACGGCGAGAACACAGCTATCTTCTTCGGTCTTTCAGGTACAGGTAAAACTACACTTTCAACAGATCCTAAAAGACTTCTCATTGGTGATGACGAGCACGGTTGGGACGACAACGGTGTATTTAACTTTGAGGGCGGCTGCTATGCTAAGGTTATTAACCTTGACAAAGAGTCAGAGCCTGACATCTACAACGCAATCAGAAGAGATGCTCTTCTTGAGAACGTAACAGTAGATAAGGACGGTAAAATTGACTTTAACGACAAGACAGTTACAGAGAACACTCGTGTATCTTACCCAATCAACCACATTGAGAACATTGTTCGTCCTGTATCTTCAGCTCCTGCTGCTAAGAATGTAATCTTCCTTTCAGCAGATGCTTTCGGTGTACTTCCGCCTGTATCAATCCTTACTCCTGAGCAGACAAAGTACTACTTCCTCTCAGGCTTTACAGCTAAGCTCGCAGGTACAGAGCGTGGCATTACAGAGCCAACTCCAACATTCTCTGCTTGCTTCGGTCAGGCTTTCCTTGAGCTTCACCCAACAAAGTATGCTGAAGAGCTCGTTAAGAAGATGGAAAAGAGCGGTGCTAAGGCTTACCTCGTAAACACAGGTTGGAACGGCACAGGCAAGCGTATCTCTATTAAGGATACAAGAGGTATCATCGACGCTATTCTCGACGGTTCTATCACAAAGGCTCCTACAAAGACAATCCCTCACTTCAACTTTGAAGTTCCTACAGAGCTTCCGGGTGTTGATCCTGCAATTCTCGACCCTCGTGACACATATGCAAATGTTGCAGATTGGGAAGCAAAGGCACAGGATCTTGCAGCTCGTTTTGTTAAGAACTTTGCTAAGTACGAAGGCAACGAGGCAGGTAAGGCTCTCGTAGAGGCAGGCCCTAAGGCTTAATCTTTGTATTAATTTTAGTACAAGCTAACTAAATAAATTTAAGGGTGCTTTCCATATGGACAGCACCCTTTTATAATGCGTAATATACTTAATATTTAAGACTTTAATGAAAAAGTATCAACCTTTTACTTGCACAAAAGACTATTAAACAGCATAGATT
>ENA-OYDX01000223-OYDX01000223.1-human-gut-metagenome-genome-assembly--contig:-NODE-223-length-12197-cov-7.871932_pt1 | contig 12197 bp, 9 predicted proteins | sample MGYA00243466_ERZ652899 | MGnify/ENA primary metagenome ERZ652899 (study PRJEB26926, sample SAMN06164799) | human gut metagenome | biome: ENVO:00009003; feature: ENVO:2100002; material: ENVO:00002003... | reverse complement strand
TGCCCGCACCGTTGGGACCTAAGATGCCGTACACGCCTTTTTCAAGGGTGAGGGTAAAGCTGTCGAGGGCTTTTTTGCCTTTGCTATAGGATTTCGTGAGTTGATTGATTTCGAGTTTCATTTTTTCTCCTATACATGACTTAGCTCTGATTTTTATTGTATTATCACTAGTTATTCTTTGAATGGGAATTGCCAATTTAGTCTGCAATTTTTTTTAATAATATAACAAAAGAATTGCGATGTCAATAAAACTGTGAAGTTTGGCGTAATTTAGTGAAGTTTAGTCGATATAGTTTAAATCAAAAAGTATACTAATAGCTAAAACTTATTGACAAAGCGAATTAATTTGATGTATACTACAAAAAAGGACAAAGGAAATCCTTTGCCCGCAGACTGTCGATAAACCTTTGTATTTTCTGAAAATGTGGGTGTCGCTTATTGCTTGCTCTGTTGGTTTTGCATCGTGCAAAACTTTTGGCAAGCAATCAAAGCATCCTTGCTTTGGGGCGTAGCCCCCGTACAGGTCGTCAGCCATTTGTGCCACCGCATCGTGCAGTGGCTTTGTGCGGCTGACTGCAAGCATCCTTGCTTGGTCTGGGCGGTAGCCCCAGTAATATAGCCCTTTCCCGGGGAAAGGGGTTTGGGATTCGGCATGGATGCCGAGATAGAACGCCCAAAGGCTTTGCAGGACGCAAAGCCCACAAAGCGTTCTTATAGGGATAGAGAACAAGCACTTTTTTGAAAAAACAGACTTTTTCTACAAGCTGTAAGTTATAATTCTTATCTGTCCGTATTTTGATAATATCGGCAGGCTTAAAAAGGAAAAAATTCGGGTACGCCCGATAGATAACAGCAGAGTTACCGATTGCTAACCGAAAAAATTAAGAAAATCCCTTGAAAATGGCGAGAGAATAGTATATAATATATTTGTATGTTCCGGGTATTTCCCGGCAAAGAACTACCGGTGACCGTGACAAGCTACGGCTGCGGTCACGAAAATTTGAAAGGAGTCTACAACTGTTATGACGTATTCACATGAAGTTGAAACTATGTGTCCCGTGAAGCAGGGCGTAGCGCACGGCGCAGCTCCCATTCCGGAAGAAGCAAAGTGGGTAAAGGCGAAGGAAATCAAGGATATTTCCGGTTTTACACACGGTATCGGCTGGTGTGCACCCCAGCAGGGTACATGTAAGCTGTCTTTAAATGTTAAGGATGGTGTAATTCAGGAGGCACTTGTTGAAACTATCGGTTGCTCAGGTATGACACATTCTGCAGCTATGGCGGCTGAAATTCTTCCCGGCAGAACAATTCTTGAGGCACTTAATACTGACCTCGTTTGTGACGCTATAAACACAGCAATGAGAGAACTCTTCCTCCAGATCGTTTACGGCAGAAGCCAGAGTGCTTTCTCAGAGGACGGTCTTGCAATCGGTGCAGGTCTTGAGGATCTCGGTAAGGGTCTTCGTTCACAGGTAGGTACAATGTACGGTACTCTCAAGAAGGGTCCTCGTTACCTCGAAATGACAGACGGTTATGTTACAGGTCTTGCACTCAATGAAGATGATGAGATCATCGGCTACAAGTTCGTTAACTTCGGCAAGATGATGGAATTCATCAAGAACGGTGACGATGCTAACACAGCATTCGAAAAGGCACAGGGTCAGTACGGCCGTGTTAACGATGCTGTAAAGATCATCGACCCCAGAAAGCAGTAAGGAGGAAATAACAATGGCTTTATTTGAATCATATGACAGACGTGAACCCCAGATTCTCGCTGTTTTAAAGAACTATGGTATAGGCTCTGTTGAAGAGTGTGCAGAAATCTGCAAGGCTAAGGGTCTTGACATCTACAAGCTCGTTGAAGGCATTCAGCCTATCTGCTTCGAAAACGCTAAGTGGGCTTACACAGTAGGCTGTGCTATTGCTATCAAGAAGGGCTGCAAGAGAGCCGCTGATGCTGCCGCTGCTATAGGCGAAGGCTTACAGGCATTCTGCATCCCCGGTTCAGTTGCTGATCAGCGTAAGGTTGGTCTTGGCCACGGTAACTTAGGCAAGATGCTTCTTGAAGAAGATACAAAGTGCTTCTGCTTCCTCGCAGGTCACGAATCATTCGCAGCTGCAGAAGGCGCTATCGGTATCGCTGAAAAGGCAAACAAGGTTCGTAAGGAACCCCTGCGTGTTATCCTTAACGGTTTAGGTAAGGATGCCGCTCAGATCATCGCTCGTATCAACGGCTTCACATACGTTGAAACAGAGATGGATTACTACACAGGTGAGGTTAAGGAAGTATTCCGCAAGTCTTACTCTGACGGTCTTCGTGCTAAGGTTAACTGCTACGGCGCTAACGACGTAACAGAAGGCGTTGCAATCATGTGGAAGGAAGGCGTTGACGTTTCTATCACAGGTAACTCGACTAACCCCACACGTTTCCAGCACCCCGTTGCAGGCACATACAAGAAGGAATGTGTTGAAAAGGGCAAGAAGTACTTCTCAGTTGCATCAGGCGGCGGTACAGGTCGTACACTCCACCCCGATAACATGGCTGCAGGCCCTGCTTCATACGGTATGACAGATACAATGGGTCGTATGCACTCTGACGCTCAGTTCGCAGGTTCTTCTTCAGTTCCCGCACACGTTGAGATGATGGGTCTTATCGGTATGGGCAACAACCCCATGGTTGGTGCTACAGTTGCTTGCGCAGTTGCTGTTGAGGAAGCGCTGAAGGCTTAATCGATAACATCGGTACAAGATAATATGCAATATAAGGCGGTCGCTGTTTGGTGACCGCCTTTTTGCATAAAAACCGCTCAAAAAAGCCGATGAAACGTTAAAAACTATATCAACCCCACTACACATTAAAAATAAGTCAGAAAAATCCAAAGGCGGATATGATATGCTTGTTGCGTCTTATTTACCGTTATGCTATAATTTAATCAGAATCAATTGGGAGCGTGAGAAAATGCTCAGTGCAATATATCCTGTTCCGGCAAGCGAAGTCAGGCTGCCGTTTTATCTGTTGGGAATAGGGAGAACAACGCCCGAATTTCACGTTAAGCGTGATAAGGGGCTTACCTCGCATCAATTTCTGTATACTGCAAAAGGCTGCGGTGTTTTAGAAGTCGGTAACAGAAAATATAAGCTTGAAAAGAATTCCTTTATGTATCTTCCGCCAGAATTGCCCCACGAGTATTATCCTGAAAATGATGAGTGGAATACCTGCTGGATGGTGTTCAGAGGCGATTTTCTTAAGGGCATTATGAATACAATGGGCTTCAGCGGCGAAATGGTCGCAACTAATGCCGACCTTAACGCATTCAAAAAGATATTCGGCAGAATATACAGTCTTGCGGCGGATAATCTTCATAACGGCGAAAAATGCTCGTTGCTGATATATAACGCAGTGCTGGCGGCAAAAGAGATATTCGGCGGTAAGCAGGAAGAAAATAATACGGGAAATCTCATAGCGGATAATGCTGTCAGATATATAAACGAGCATTACAGCGATGATATTACGCTAAGCGAGCTTGCCTGCCTTTCCGGTGTTTCACCGCAGTATTTCGACCGTATTTTCAGAGAACGCCTTAATATGCGGCCTATGGAGTATATCGCTCGTGTCAAGATCTCAAAAGCCAAGTCGATGCTTCTTGACTCCGATATTTCCGTGACACAGCTTTCAAAAAGTCTGGGATACACCGGCCCCACTTATTTCGGAATCGTATTCAAAAAGTATGAGGGGATTTCGCCTTCCGAGTTCAGAAAAAACGGCGGTAGTGTAATTTAGTTTCAAAAAGTTAGAGTTATCATTAATTTAAGATTGACGGCGGACGTTTTCCGATATATATTTATATTGTAATTTTATATCGGAAGGGGTGCTTTTATGGGCATTTTAAAACGAATAACCGCACTTGCCATCGGTGCGGCGATTATGTGTACCGCAGTTAATACTGTATTTGCGGAAAATAATAACAGAGGTGATACGGTGAATATTAAAATTGACGGCAGTAAAGCAAACACAAGCGAAAACTTCCTCTACAGAGGACAGGGCATGATCAGCTGTAACGGCTCGTCAAGGCTTTTGCTTGACTATAAGGAGAAAAATCCCGAAAGCTATAACAAGATACTTGAACATCTTTACGGCAAAAACGGACTTAAATTTACTCATTTCAAGGTGGAAATGGGTGCCGATGTAAATACATCTTCCGGCACAGAGCCTGCGACTATGAGATATGAGGATGAAAAAGCCGATGTGACCCGAGGGGCAGGTTTTCAGCTTGCCGCCGATATTAAAAAGATAAATCCTGACGTAACACTTGATATGCTGTGGTGGAGCGAGCCGAAATGGGTATCGGATTCAATTGATGTTTATGCCGCAAGATATAAGTGGTATAAGCAAACGCTTGATGCCGCTTATGAAACCTACGGTCTTGTGTTTGATTATGTAAGTGCGAACCAAAATGAGCGTGCCGTTGATACGGATTGGATAATCTATCTTTCAAAAACGCTTAAAAGCGAAAAGGACTGTCCGTATGATTACTCTGAGATCAAGATAGTTGCGGCGGACGAATGCGGCACTTGGGGCATATCAAGGCTGATGATGAAGAATAAGGAGCTGTGTGATGCGGTCGATGTGATAGGTTCTCACTACACAAGCTTCGCTGATGATACTACAAAAAAGCTTGCGGAGGAATACGGCAAGGAATTATGGTTTTCCGAGGGAAGCTCACCTATGACCTATGCACAGTCGGCTTACCGCTTTGACGAGGGTAATTCCGGACTTACAGGTCTTAACGGTGTGCTTGATATTGCAAACCGTATGATTACAATGGTGAGCGGCGGATATATGACGCAGTATGAATATCAGCCCGCCGTTGCGGGATATTATGACGGCGTTACATATTGCCACAAACAGCTTATAAATGCCTGCACCCCGTGGAACGGCTATTACACCCTTGACAGCGGATATTATATGAATCTGCATTTCTCACAGTTTATGGATAAGGGCTGGAGCTTTATATTTGACGCTTGTTACGGCGATGCAAAGGTCGGCGGTGACGGTCACGCACTGGTTGACGCAAAGTACAGCTATATCACCGCTTGCAGTGCGTAAGGCGATTACAGCACGATTATTACAAATACGACATCGGAGCCTATCACATATAACTTTGAGATAGCAAACCTCGCAAAAGCGGATAATGAAGTATATGTATGGGAAACAAGAGGTCCTGATGAGAGTCAGGAGTACAATGCCAATTATTTCAAGAAGACTTCGACAGTTACTCCCGAAAACGGCAAGTATTCGGTTACGATAAAGCCGTATTCAATGATAACTGTATCAACTTTGAATATATCAGAGCCTGAATTTGATGTGCCGCAGGAAAGCGACAATAAGTTACTCTCATTGCCGTACACAGATGATTTCGGTTATTCGGATGAATTCCTTTCATCAAGAGGAAACGCACCGCTTTATACGACCGATGAGGGCGGTGCGTTTGAGGTTGCCGAAAAGAACGGCGAAAAGGTGCTGATGCAGAAGATTACAAAGGATATTAAGGCTAACGAATGGGGCGGTACACCTGATCCGACAACTAATTTCGGCGATGACCGCTGGTATAATTACAGCGTCAGTGCGGATATACTTACCGACGGGAAAGACAGCTATGCAGGCGTAGGTCTGAGATATATCCTCGCAGACAGCGGTAGGAGCGGTTACAGCGTTACGCTTTACGAAAACGGAAACTGGAATTTCTTCGGCGGAAAGAAGAAGGTTCTTGACGGAAATATAGCAGACTTCGATTCATCAAAGTGGCATAATGTAAAAATTTCCGCACTGAACAATGATATAACAGTTTCAGTCGATGGTGAAAGAATAATTGATTATAAGGCTGAGGAGGGCGGCTACAGTGCAGGAAGAGCGGCACTCTACAGTTCATATAACAACTGCTGTTTTGATAATGTCAAGGTTGAGGCAACCGACAGCGTTCAGCCGTATGTGAATAAGTTTGATAATTTTGACAACATATTTACTTACAGTGAAAACGGCTGGGAACACAGCACTATGGACAGCTTCAAAAACTACAAGCGTACAATTTCGCACGGCGCTGAAGGAGGTTATTTAACCGTTGATTTTGAGGGAACGGGCATTATCCTTACAGGCGCACAGAAAGGCGACACGGTTGTAAGCATTGAGCTTGACGGCAAAACCGTTAATAAGGAATATGCCGTATCAAAAATCAGCAACAGACAGTCGTTCTTGCTGATAAACGGCTTGGAGCAGGGTAAGCATACTCTTAAATTGACTGTCGTAAGCGGAAGCTGTTCTGTCGATGCGGCACAGGTGCTGTACGATTATGAGGCTGTGAATAAAGCTGTAATAAGCGAAACGTCATCGGTAGCCGAAAGCACAGATTCATCCGACAGCGTTCCCGAAGATAATGACAAATCAGCGGAAAGCAACGGCGGTAATGGCGGTAAAGGTTCATTCCCGTTTGTTCCCGTTGCCGTAGGAGCGGCTGCTGTGGCTGCCGCAATCGGCGCAGGTGTTGCGATAGCAAAAATGAAAAAGAAGAAAGATTGATAATCAGGAGGGTATATTATGTCAAGATTTGAGATAAGAGATAAGTTTTATTTGGACGGGAAACCGTTCAAGGTAATTTCGGGTTCAATACATTATTTCCGCACCGTACCGGAATATTGGCAGGACAGGCTTGAAAAGCTCGTAAATATCGGATGCAATACAGTTGAAACGTATATTCCGTGGAATTTTCACGAAACTGAAAAAGGAAATTTCAATTGGAACGGAATGCATGATATCTGCCGTTTTATAGAGCTTGCCGATAAACTCGGACTTTATATGATTATCAGACCGTCGCCGTATATCTGTTCAGAGTGGGAGTTCGGCGGATTGCCTGCGTGGTTGTTAAAAGACCGTGCAATGCGTCTGAGATGCTCCTACAAGCCGTACCTTAATGCAGTGGACAGTTATTACAGCGTTCTTATGCCCAAGCTTGCACCTTATCAGATCGATAATGGCGGCAATATAATTATGATGCAGATTGAAAATGAGTATGGCTATTACGGAAATGACACGTCATATCTTGAGTTTCTGAGAGATACTATGCGTAAGTATGGCATAACTGTACCGTTTGTGACATCTGATGGGCCGTGGAGTGAATTTGTTTTCAAATCAGGTATGGTTGACGGTGCATTGCCGACCGGCAATTTCGGCTCTTCTGCTGAATGGCAGTTTGGCGAAATGCGGCGTTTTATCGGAGAAGATAAGCCGCTCATGTGTATGGAATTCTGGAACGGCTGGTTTGACGTCTGGGGCGAAGAACACAATATCACAGCACCTGAAAAGGCAGCTCAGGAACTTGATACTCTGCTCAAAAATGGCAGTATGAATTTCTATATGTTCGAGGGCGGAACAAATTTCGGGTTTATGTCCGGAAAGAACAATGAGAAAAAGACAGGCATAGTGACATCGTATGATTATGATGCGCCCTTGACAGAAGATGGTCGAATAACCGAAAAATACGAAAAGTGCAAAGAGGTGATTTCTCGTTATACCGATATAAATGAAGTCCCGCTTACAACACAAATAAGACGTCTGGAATACGGAAAAATCCGATGCACCGCCAAAACCGATCTTTTCAGCACACTTGACAGTATCTCAGATCCGGTAAAGTCGGTGTACCCGCTGAGCTTTGAGGAACTGGACTGCTATTACGGTTATGTTCTTTACAGATTACATATCAGGGAAAACGAAACAGTCAGCACTGTGAGATGCGAAAATACCGCAGACAGAGTACAAGGCTTCAGAAACGGCAAGTATGCGTTTACGGCTTTTGCCGAAACGATAGACGAACAGTTTGAGCTTGCTGAAAAATCCGCAGGCGGAACAACAGATCTACTTGTTGAGAACATCGGAAGAGTTAACTTTGGTACAGGGCTTGAGTGCCAGCACAAGGGCGTTCTCGGAGGAATAAGAATTAACGATCACAGGCAGTATGGATTTGAAATGTTCACACTTTCACTTGATGAAAATCAGCTTGGCAGAATAGACTATAACCGTGGTTACAATGACGGTGTACCGGCATTCTATAAATTTGAATTTGAAATAAGTGAAATCGCTGATACATTTCTGGATACCGATGGCTTCGGAAAGGGTGTTGCGTTTATTAACGGATTCAATCTCGGCAGATTCTGGAATATAGGCCCTCAGAAAAAGCTGTATATTCCGGCTCCGCTTCTGAAAAAAGGTAAAAATGAAATAGTTATTTTTGAAACCGAAGGAAACAGCGCAGACAGCATCACTTTGTCCGATAATAACTGAATTTATGTAAGCCTCTGCTTTTTTTGCAGAGGCTGTTTTATCGGCTATTGACACATATGTTATAATAAGAATGTATATACCAATCTCTGAAAGGAAAAATTTTCATATGCAAGAATATGTAATGGGAAACGGTGCGATAGCACTGGGTGCGCTTGCGGCAGGTGTAAATCTTGTTGCAGGCTATCCCGGTACACCGTCCTCCGAAATACTTGAAACCATTTCGAAATACCGGCACGACGGCGTATATATCGAATGGTCCGTAAACGAAAAAGCCGCTATGGAAGTAGCGGCGGCTGCGGCGTACAGTGGCGCAAGAGCAATGGTGACTATGAAACAGGTGGGACTCAACGTTGCCGCCGATCCGCTTATGTCACTCGCCTATGTAGGCGTAAAGGGCGGTATGGTGATAGTGTCGGCTGACGACCCCGGTCCTATATCTTCACAGACGGAGCAAGATACCAGAAGATTCGCTGATTTCTGCCGTATACCCGTGTTTGATCCGTCATCTCCCGAAGAAGCGTATAAGATGATAGGAGAAGCGTTTGAGTATTCGGAAAAATACAACACTCCCGTTTTATTCAGACCTACGACCCGTGTCTGTCACGCCTACGCTTCGATTGATAACTGCGATAGCCCTTCACCTAAAAAATACGAGGGCTTTGTAAAGGATTCAAAGAAGTGGGTAATTTTCCCCCGCCTTTCTTTTGCAAATCACATTATGATAGAAAAGCGTAACGTTGAGATCGGTAAGGATTTTTCAACCTACAGCGCCAACAAAGCCGAAGGCGTTAATTCGGAAAAAGCGGTTGTTACATCGGGTATCAGCTACGCATACACAAAGGAATGCCTTAAGGATTATCCGGATGTAAAGCTGATAAAGATTGCTACGGCATATCCTTTCCCCGAAGATTTTGTGCTTTCATCTCTTGAGGGAGCGAAAGAAGTTCTCTGCATAGAGGAGCTTAGCCCCTTTATCGAGGAACAGATTCTGAAGCTGGCAGGAAAGCACGGCTTACAGCTTAAAGTGTCGGGAAAGCTTGACGGAAAGGTTCAGGCAGGCGGTGAAAACAGCACAGATAAGATTGCCGCTATACTCGGTGACTTTTTAGGAAAAGATTTCAAGGCGGAGGGCTACGATCTGTCGGACGCTCCTGCACTTCCCGTTCGTCCTCCTGTGCTTTGTGCAGGTTGTCCCCACCGTGCGTCATTCTATGCGGTAAAGCAGGCTATGAAAGGCAGAAAGGCATATTTCTGCGGCGATATAGGCTGTTATACTCTCGGAAACGCAATGCCTCTTGATATGGTTGATACCTGTCTTTGTATGGGTGCAGGCATCACTATGGCACAGGGCTTTAACCATACGGACAGCGACGGCGTATGCTTCGGCTTTGTCGGTGATTCCACGTTCTTTGCATCGGGTATCACGGGCGTTGTAAATGCAGTACATAATAACGCAGATATGATTCTCTGCGTTCTTGATAATTCCACAACGGCAATGACAGGTCATCAGTCGCACCCCGGTCTTGACAACAACCTTATGGGACAGATAGTTGACAAGATAAATATCGCAAAAGTGCTTGAGGGTATCGGTGTTAAAAAGATAATCACGGTAGACCCGCTTGACCTTGACGCATCTGTAAAGGCTGTCAGTGAATGTGCGGATATGCCCGGTGTGAAGGCTGTAATATTCAAATCACCTTGTATAGCAATATCTAAGCCTACGGCAAAATGCAGAATTTCCGACAAGTGCATACAGTGCAAGAAATGTATCCGAGAGATTGGCTGTCCTGCTCTTATTGTCGCAGACGGTAAGGTGACAATCGACAACAATCTCTGCACAGGATGCAAACTTTGCGCTCAGATTTGCCCTGTAAATGCTATAGGAGGTGGAGCCGATGAATAAAAATATACTTATCTGCGGTGTCGGCGGACAGGGAACCGTGCTTGCGTCAAAGATTATAGCGGCATCAGCTATGATTGAAGGCAGTGCAGTGCATTCTGCCGAAACCATAGGAATGGCACAGCGTGGCGGTTCGGTAACCAGCCATGTAAGAATAGGCGAGGCATATTCTCCTCTGATCCCTTACGGCACAGCCGATATGATACTTGCCTTTGAGCCTGCTGAGGCTGTTCGTAATCTGATATATCTCAAAAAGGGCGGTATTGTTATTGTAAACAGCGTTCCGGTAAAGCCCGTTACAGAATCGCTTGCCGATACAGGCTATGACGGAACCGCAATGCTCGAATATCTTAAAAGCAAATGCAGCTGCGTTGTTATAGACGCAAAGAAGATATGCGAACCGTTCGGTTCGTCACGATATTTCAATATTGCGATACTCGGAGTAGCTGTCGGCACAGGCAGGCTCGGCATATCAAAGGAAACCATACTGAAAGAAATAGAAAAACGTGTACCTTCAAAATTTGTCGAAACGAATAAAGCGGCATTTTTTGCAGGATACGGTGAGGGTGAAAAATATGAAACTGAATGAGAAACAGCTTGCGATGGTTGACGCACAGATAAAAAGACTTATCAAAACGGACAGTTATTACGGAAAGATGTACAGAGATGCCGGAATTGACGGCGTTTCAAGCCAGGAGGACTTTGAAAAGCTCCCCTTTTCGAGCAAGGCAGATCTGAGATATGCTTATCCGCTCGGAATACAGGCTGTACCCGATGAAGAAGTGGTGCGTATACATTCTTCTTCAGGCACAACGGGTAAGCCTGTAATTATCCCTTATACAGCCAAGGACGTTGATGACTGGTCGCTGATGATAGCACGTTGCTATGAAATGGCAGGAATCACCGACAAGGACCGCATACAGATTACGGCAGGATACGGCCTGTGGACAGCAGGAATCGGATTTCAGGCAGGCTGTGAAAAGCTGGGCGCTATGGCTATCCCGATGGGACCGGGCAACACCGATAAACAGCTTCAGATGATGGTAGACCTTAAATCGACGGTTCTGACGGCAACATCTTCTTACGCCTTACTTCTTTCTGAGGAGATAAACAAACGCAATATGCGTGATAAGATTTATCTTAAGAAGGGTATTTTCGGCTCTGAGCGTTGGAGCGATAAGATGCGTAACTACATAAAAACTGAGCTTGGCGTTGAAATATACGATATTTACGGTCTTACCGAAATATACGGACCCGGTATAGGTATCAGCTGTGCAGAAGATGACGGTATGCACTACTGGGACGATTATGTATATATTGAAATAATCGACCCGAAAACAGAAAAGCCCGTTCCCGACGGGGTAGAGGGCGAGGTAGTAATTACTACTCTTGTAAAGGAAGGCGCACCGCTCCTTCGTTTCAGAACGCATGATATATCACGCATTATTCCCGAGCCTTGCAAGTGCGGAAGTCATTATCCCAGACTCGACACGGTAAAGGGACGCAGTGACGATATGTTCAAGGTACACGGCGTAAATATGTTCCCGAGCCAGGTTGAAGAAATACTCGGAATGGTGGACGGCGTTTCAAGTGAGTACAATATCAATATTGCACACGATGAAAGCATAAACCGTGACGTTATCCTTGTAACTGTCGAGGCCGAGGGCAGAGTCAGCTTCGACAAGACAGGCGATACTATAAGAGAGCTGTTCAAGTCAAAGCTCAGCGTTACACCGAAGATAACCGTTGTTCCTGTCGGAACGCTTCCGAGAACAGAGAAGAAGGCAAAGAGAGTTATCGACCACAGAGAATAATAGGATATATACAGCAAAACCTCCCGCTTTTCGACGGGAGGTTTTTTGTTGTAGCTTTAGCAAAAATAAACCACCGCTTGAAGCGGTGGAATAAAAGACTTTAGTAAAAAGCCCTCCTATGATATAATAGAAGTGGGTTTGGCAACCACAT
>ENA-OYDX01000202-OYDX01000202.1-human-gut-metagenome-genome-assembly--contig:-NODE-202-length-13002-cov-3.705183_pt1 | contig 13002 bp, 12 predicted proteins | sample MGYA00243466_ERZ652899 | MGnify/ENA primary metagenome ERZ652899 (study PRJEB26926, sample SAMN06164799) | human gut metagenome | biome: ENVO:00009003; feature: ENVO:2100002; material: ENVO:00002003... | reverse complement strand
ACGAGATAGGCTCCGGTCTCGTGGGCTCGGAGATGTGTATAAGAGACAGGGGCAATGATATCGCCGATAAGCTCTTCCTTCGACTTGATGTTGCACAGAGCGTCCAACTGATTGTCGCCCACGTAAACGCACCCTTCGGCGAAAGCCGCCTTCAGGACGGGCTTCTCGGACTTCTTGCGGAATTCCTTGATCAGAACCGCAGGAGCCTTCGCTACGTTCGCAAACATAATCGAGGTGGGACCCTCCAATACTTTTACCAGTTCAGCGTCAGCCTTCTCAACCTTCTCGAGCGCCTTGGCCAGCAGCGTGTTCTTCACTACGACCAGTTTGATGTCGCTCTCGTAGCACTTGCGGCGCAGGGCAGCGGTCTGCTCGGCGTTCAGTGCCTCGATGTCGGCGATGTAGAAGTGAGGATAAGCCTGGAGCTGCTCGGCGATGGCGTTAATAACGACCAGTTTTTCTTCCTTTGTCATCTCTTCTCTCCTCCTTCTATTTGGTTTCTACTGATTTGGAATCAATCTGCAAGCCGGGACTCATCGTGGTCGAGAGATAAATACTCTTCACATAAGAACCTTTAGCAGCAGCCGGTTTCAGTTTGAGAATCATGCCCAGCACCTCTTTCGCGTTCTCCACGATCTGGTCTTCCGAGAATGAAACCTTACCTACCGAAGTGTGGATGATACCGAATTTGTCGACCTTGAAGTCGATCTTACCCGATTTCACCTCCTGAACGGCCTTGCCGACTTCCATCGTAACCGTACCGGTCTTGGGGTTCGGCATCAGGCCGCGGGGACCCAGAATACGGCCCAGCGCACCGACCTTACCCATTACGTTCGGCGTACAGATGATGACGTCGACGTCAGTCCAGCCGGACTTGATCTTGTCGACATACTCGTCCAGGCCTACGTAATCGGCGCCGGCAGCCTGTGCTTCGGCCTCCTTTTCGGGAGTACAGAGCACGAGCACCCGCACCTGCTTACCCGTACCGTGGGGCAGCGTCACGACGCCGCGCACCATCTGGTTGGCCTTGCGGGGGTCAACGCCCAGGCGGACGTCGATATCAACGGACGCGTCGAATTTCGTGAACGTAATTTCCTTCAGAAGAGCGGCAGCCTCCGAGAGCTTGTAAGCCTTACCGGCTTCCACCTTAGCGTAGGCGATCTTTTGATTTTTTGTCAACTTACTCATTCTTGTAATTGCAATTACTTGTTAGGAAATTCTCCAACGACGTTGATACCCATACTGCGCGCAGTACCAGCGATCATACGCATAGCAGCCTCGATCGTGAAACAGTTCATATCGGACATTTTGTCCTGAGCGATCTCACGCACCTGATCCCACGTCACCTGACCGACCTTGTCGCGGTTGGGCTGTGCGGAACCCGATTTAGCTTTGGCTGCCTCCTTGAGTTGAATGGCTACAGGCGGCTGTTTTACGATGAAGTCAAACGACTTGTCGCTGTAAACCGTGATGATGACCGGAAGAACTTTTCCCGCCTTGTCTTGTGTTCTGGCATTGAACTGCTTGCAGAAGTCCATAATATTGACTCCTTTTGAACCCAATGCTGGTCCCACCGGGGGAGAAGGATTGGCAGCACCACCTTTGATCTGCAATTTGATAAATGCAGCAACCTCTTTTGCCATAGTTTTCCTTGGTTAATTATTCTTTTTCAACTTGTGTGAAACTCAACTCCATAGGAGTTTTGCGCCCGAATATCTTCACCGATACCGTGAGTTTCTTGCGCTCGTTGTCGACGGCCTCAATGGTACCTTGGAAGCTTGAAAAAGGACCATCTGTAACTTTGATGGTTTCGCCGACAAAGAATGGTATTTCGTTTTCTTCCTCCATCGAACTCAATTCATCGACACGCCCCAGGATGCGGCTGACCTCCTGCGGACGCAGGGGCGTAGCGATCATCTTGCGGCTGTCCTCCTTGGTGTCACCCAAAAAACCGAGCACGTTGGGAATATTACGAATGATAATAGGGATCTGACCGACAAAGGCGGCTTCAATCAATACATATCCCGGATAAGAAACCTTCTCTTTGGAAACCTTCTTACCGTTACGGATCGTATAGACTTTTTCGGTCGGAATCAGCACCTGCGAAATATACTCTTCCAGGTGGCTGTGGCGGATTTCGGATTCGATGTACTCTTTTACCTTATTCTCCTTGCCTCCGATCGTACGAACTACATACCACTGTTTCGCTGTTTCGCTCATGGTCACAAAAACAATTAACGACCGAGCTTAGCCAGGGTCCTGTAGATAGCCTCCATAATGTTCTCAAACGAAATGTCCATCGCCAAAATCACGATGGCGAAGATCAACGAAGCGACCATCACCACTACCGTCGAGTTCTGCAACTGTGCGAACGTCGGCCAGGTCACTTTATGAACCAATTCGTTATAAGATTCTTTTACGTAATTGAACATATTCTTCTTACTTTATTTTAGCAGGAGCAGAGAGATTCGAACTCCCATCAACGGTTTTGGAGACCGCTATTCTACCCTTGAACTATGCTCCTAAAAGCGGGAAGCGGTGCGGAACACCGCTTCCCTATGGTTGTGAAAATTATTTCACGATCTTCAGGATCTGACCGGCACCTACCGTACGGCCACCCTCGCGGATTGCGAAACGCAGACCTTCGTTGAGTGCAACCGGGTAGATCAACTCAACGGTGATCGTTACGTGGTCGCCCGGCATCACCATATCTACGCCTTCGGGAAGAGTAACCTCACCGGTTACGTCCATCGTACGCAGATAGAACTGGGGACGGTATTTGTTGTGGAACGGCGTGTGACGGCCACCCTCTTCCTTCTTCAGGATATAAACCTCAGCCTGGAACTTGGTGTGCGGAGTGATAGAACCCGGTTTAGCGACAACCATACCGCGCTTAACCTCCTTCTTGTCGATACCGCGGAGCAGCAGACCTACGTTGTCGCCGGCCTCACCCTCGTCGAGCAGCTTGCGGAACATCTCGACACCCGTACAAGTCGAAGTCAGCGTCTTCTCCTCCAGACCGATGATCTCAACGGGATCACCTACGTGGATAACACCGGTTTCGATACGGCCCGTAACCACGGTACCACGGCCGGTGATCGAGAATACGTCCTCGACAGGCATCAGGAACGGCTTCTCGTTCTCGCGCTGCGGAATCGGAATATAGTTATCAACCGCATCCATCAGCTCCATGATCTTGTCTTCCCACTTAGCCTCGCCGTTCAGACCACCCAGTGCGGAACCACGGATGATAGGAGCGTTGTCGCCATCGTAGTCGTATTTGCTCAGCAGATCACGAACCTCCATCTCGACCAGGTCGAGCATCTCGGGATCGTCCACCATATCGCATTTGTTCAGGAACACAACGATCTTCGGTACGTTCACCTGGCGAGCCAGCAGCACGTGCTCGTTGGTCTGAGGCATCGGACCGTCGGTTGCGGCAACAACCAGAATCGCACCGTCCATCTGTGCGGCACCGGTAACCATGTTCTTCACATAGTCGGCGTGACCCGGGCAGTCAACGTGTGCATAGTGACGATTTGCAGTCTGGTACTCAACGTGCGAAGTGTTGATCGTAATACCACGCTCTTTCTCCTCGGGAGCGTTGTCGATAGAATCGAACGAACGAAGCTCAGAAAGGCCTTTTTTAGCCAGAACGGTGGTGATCGCTGCAGTAAGAGTCGTCTTACCGTGGTCAACGTGACCGATAGTACCGATGTTCACATGCGGTTTGGAACGGTCGAATTTTTCTTTTGCCATAGTATTTAAGTATTAAAGTATTGTTAAAAATTGTCCCAAGTTTTAATAAAATTCATTTCGCAGAACAAGCGGGCGACACAAACGTCCCCGCCACGCCGGCTGGGGTCATCCGTATCACACGCGTCTGCGTCTGGAGCGGAAGACGAGGCTCAAACTCGCGACCCTCAGCTTGGAAGGCTAATGCTCTATCAACTGAGCTACTTCCGCAAAAAACCAAAGACCTTTCAAGTCTTAAGAATGTGGGCAAAGATGGATTCGAACCACCGAAGTCGAAAGACAGCAGATTTACAGTCTGCCCCATTTGGCCACTCTGGTATTTGCCCATTCGCTTTTAAGAGTCTATCTCAATTCTCTCATTGAGTAGGTTTGTTTCTCAATTGCGATGCAAAGGTACGGCTTTTTTTTGAATATGCAAATTATGCAAGAACTTTTTTTCAAAAAATCTGCGTTTTTTGCAATTTCTCTTTAAAATCGAGCATTTTGATGGCAGTTATTGCACATTCATCCCCTTTATTTCCTAATCTCCCACCGGCACGGTCTTCTGCTTGTTGCATAGTATTGGTAGTAATCAAACCATAGATTACAGGAATATCTCCTTCGGCATTCAGTTGGGCAATACCTTGAGTGGTACCGGCACATACATAATCAAAGTGCGGAGTATCGCCACGAACTACGCAGCCTATTGCAATCACTGCATCTACTTTTCCACTTTTTATCATTTGTGCAGAACCGAAAGTCAGTTCAAAACTGCCGGGTACTGTTTGTACTAAAATATTTTTATCTTTTGCGCCATGTTTCTTCAAGGTACTTATGGCTCCTTCCAATAGGGGGCCGGTAATGTTATTGTTCCATTCGGATACTACGATACCGAAACGCATATTTTCTGCATTAGGAACTGAATTGAAATCGTAATCAGATAAGTTATGATACGCTGTTGCCATTGTTTTTTAGTTTTAGTGGTTTAATAAAAGAAAGAGGTTATCTGTACACAGGTGCAGACAACCTCTTTATATCATTAAGGTATATTCTTTTCTTATTTGATGGATGCACGTTCGATGTACTTATCAATGTCCATTGACTGGTAAGAATTGAAGTATTTTTCTTTCACCAAAGTGTATGCTTTAACAGCTTCACTATTCTTGCCCAACTTTTCGAACAATTGACCAGCTTGGATCAAATAGATAGGACTCAATGCCTGGCTGTCTGCTTTATCCGCTGCTTTCAGCAAAGTTCCTGCAGCTTTGTCCAATTGTCCCATTTCAGCATAACAGTTACCGATAGTTCCCAAAATGGCAGGGCTCACCAGCTGGTCTTTAGCGCTGAATTTATCCAGATATTTCACTGCATCTTCATATTTACCCAACTGTGCATAGCAGATACCTGCATAAGCATTGGCCAAATTACCAGCAGCGGTTCCACTGAATTCATCTGCTACTTTCAGAAAACCCTTGTAACCGATACTGTCACCATTCAATGCGGTTTCAAAGTTATCAGCTCCGAAATATTGTTCTCCTTTAAATAAAGCTTCTGATGCTTTTACTTCATTGGGGTCAGAAATAAAATGCTTATATCCCATGAAACCAGCTATGATAATCACTACTGCTGCAATAGTTCCAAGGATTCTTCCTTTGTACTTGATAAGGAATGCTTCTGAGGTACTCAGTGCTTCTTCCATATCTAATGGGTCCTGAGTGTGTTTTTGTTCTGCCATTTTTATATTTACTTTTTTATTATTTTTCGGATATTCTTTTTCGGTCAGCAAAAGTAGTTCATTTCTATGTATTAATGAAATTTACGGGCATATTTTTTTAGTTTTTCCCGTTTTTATCTCTAATTTTGTATCCTCAATTAAATAGAAGTTCTATGATACTGAAACGCATCTCGATATTGAATTATAAAAACCTGGAGCAGGCGGAATTGGAATTCTCGCCGAAGATGAATTGTTTTATCGGACAAAACGGTATGGGGAAGACAAATTTGCTGGATGCGGTTTATTATCTTTCTTTTTGTAAGAGTGCCACTAATCCTATTGATTCGCAAAATATCCGTCATGAAGGAGAATTCTTTGTAATTCAGGGTTTCTATGAAACAGATCAAGGTGAGCCGGAAGAGGTATATTGTGGATTGAAACGTCGTCAGAAAAAGCAATTCAAGCGGAATAAAAAGGAATATAACCGTTTATCGGATCATATTGGCTTTATTCCCCTTGTAATGGTGTCTCCTGCTGATGCGGAGCTGATTGCAGGAGGTAGTGACGGGCGCCGTCGTTTTATGGATGTGGTGATATCGCAATATGATAAGGAATATTTGGATGCGCTGATACGTTATAATAAAGCATTGACGCAGCGTAATGCTTTGTTGAAATCGGAACAGGAATTCGATGAGGAATTAATGCTGGTATGGGAGGAGATGATGGCATCTGCGGGTGAGGTCGTCTTTAAGAAGCGTAGTGAGTTTATTGCTGAGTTTATACCTACTTTCCAGTCTTTTTATTCTTATATCTCTCAAGATAAAGAGAAAGTGAATCTGGCGTATGAATCTCATGCTATGAGTGGGGGATTGCTGGATATTATCAAGGAGAGCCGTCGACGCGACCGTGTAATGGGATATTCGTTGAAGGGAGTTCATAAAGATGACTTGATTATGCAGTTGGGGGATTTTCCGATAAAGCGGGAGGGGTCACAAGGACAAAACAAAACTTATCTTATCGCCTTGAAATTAGCTCAGTTTGACTTTTTGAAGAAAACGGGCGGCAATACTACTCCTTTATTGTTGTTGGATGATATTTTTGATAAACTGGATGCTTTTCGTGTGGAACAGATTGTAAAACTGGTAGCCGGAGATCGTTTCGGGCAGATTTTCATTACGGATACCAATCGGGATCATTTGGATAAAATATTGAAGAAGATAGAAAGAGAATACAAAGTCTTTGCTGTAGAAGACGGAGAAGTGACAGAAAGAAAGGAAATGGCTGAATGAAACGTAATGATGCGGAACAAATAGGGGAAATGATTCGGAAATTCTTCCGGCAGAATGCTTTGGAGGCGCCACTGAACGAGTATCGTCTGATACAGGCATGGAAAGATGTGGTGGGACCTGCCATTACTAAATATACGAGTAATCTTTATATTAAGAATCAAATTCTTTATGTACATCTCACTTCGTCCGTGCTTCGTCAGGAGTTGATGATGGGGCGTGATTTATTGGTGAAAAATCTGAATAAGCAGGTCGGCGCACAAGTGATAGTCAATATTATTTTCCGTTGACTGGATGGTCTTCTGCTGTTTCTTTGGTATCCCCGAAGTTTCCTGCAATACTTCCTGTCAGGTGCGGATTTTGACGGATTTTTCTTATCTTTCTCGTAAAGTCCGCACTTGAAGAAGTGTAATGTGTAAGAGTAGCTTATGGAACAGTTCGTATCACGATAGATTCTATTTCAATATTCCATTCTCAGTCCAGACTTCATCCATTCTCCGGTCGAAAGGTTCGACAGGCAGCTTTTCGTTTACTTGAAAGTTATAACATATACCTATATTATAGGAATGAAGAAGAGGCAGTAATTTGTCATAATATCCTTTTCCTCTTCCCAACCGGTTGCCTCGGGCATCAAAAGAAACACCCGGTATAATGGCGAGGTCTATCTTCTCATACGCTGTAAATGCTTCTCCCGTCGGTTCCTCTATGTGATAAGCCTCACCGGTTTTCAGGTTTTGCCTGCCTGTATAAATACGAAGTTCCAACTCATCTCCTTTGACTACCGGCAGCAAAACTGTTTTCTGCCGGTGCCATTTTTCAACGAAGTCATGTGTCTGTACTTCATCATCCAATGAATAATAGAGCAAAACGGTACGGGCCGATGCAAACTTGGGATGCTGTTCCAGTTTCTCAAGCAAAGCAGCGGACTTCGTTATTAATTCGGTGATGCCGTGACGGCGCTTTTCTTGCGCTATCTGCTTGCGCAGTTGTTTTTTTAGTTCCTTCATCGCTTACTTTCGGTTCTATGGGTTGTTCGGGAGCTTTGGGAAATGATTCACCTTTATCCAATACTTCCAATGCTTTGAGGACAGTCTTGTCGCTCTTGTTCAAGTATTCTATATAAGCTTCCATGCCCAGCATATTATAAATGATGTTTCCGTATAAATTCGTTTCAAACAGTTTCTGTGATTTATACATCAATATGTTGCGACGTTTTAGCCCTTTGTTCTCAGCGAAACGGGCGAATTGTTCCAAAATATTCTGATGCTTCAAATATTGCAGCAGGCTTTCCTCTGTTTCATATTTTTGCATTTCGGCACGGTGGTTGTCCGTATACTGGAAAGCAAACTGGATGGTCAGTCCGCGATTAACAGCCATGCGATAATAGGAAGTCATACCGGTAGTATCCTGTGGTACAAAGATATCGGGCATAATACCTCCACCTCCATATACAGGACGGCCTAAAGAAGTTTCAAAGATTTGGCTTTGATCCTGCTTGATACTGTCTTGTGAGAAAAATTCTCCGTGTTCGTAACGGGTCAGGATATCCATTTCATAATTTGCGTCATTACCTTTTACATACGGTTTCTGTATGCAGCGTCCTGACGGAGTATAGTAACGGGCAATTGTCAGACGGATGGCTGAACCATCGCTGAAGTCGATAGGTTGTTGTACCAGCCCTTTTCCGAAAGAGCGGCGCCCGATGATTGTCCCCCGGTCATTGTCTTGGATAGCTCCGGCAAAAATTTCGCTGGCAGAAGCCGAACCTTCGTCCATCAATACGACAATGGGCATTTTCTGGCTGCTTCCGGTTCCGTTGGATGTATAGTTCTCGCGTGGAGACTTGCGTCCCTGTGTATAAACGATGAGTCTGTTTTTGGGTAAGAATTCGTTTACCATCTGAATTGCTGCACCCATATATCCACCGGTATTACCGCGTAAGTCGATGACCACTCCTTCGCAGTTTGCCTGATTTAGCTTGGCTAATGAAATCAATAATTCGGGATAAGTCGTTTCACCGAATTTGTTTACTTTTATGTAACCGAATTTGTCATTCAGCATATAGGCGGCATCTACACTCTTTACCGGTATGTCACCACGAACAATGGTGAAATGTAAAGTTTCTTTTTCTCCCGGACGAAAAACGCCAAGTTTTACCTCACTGCCTTTGGGACCTTTCAGTCTTTTCATGGATTCATAGTTGGTGACAATTTTTCCTACAAAGGCACTGTCATCCACTTCTATGATGCGGTCTCCTGCCATCAGACCCACTTTTTCTGATGGTCCGCCTTGGATGACATTGTTTACATGGATGGTATCTTGCTGGATGGTAAACTGGATACCGATTCCGCTGAAACTTCCTTTTAAATCAGAATTTACAGCTTCCAGGTCTTTTGCCGGAATATAAGAAGAGTGGGGGTCCAGCTCACCTAGAATTTGCGGCATAGCATCTTCCACCAGTTCACCCATGTTCACTGTATCTACATATTGGTCGTCAATGATACGCAACAATGCATTCAGTTTGTTGGATGAAGTATTAATGATACCTAATTTGTTTCCTGAAAAGTGGTTGGCGTAAAAAGTTCCAATCAATATTCCGGTTACGATGCTTACTGCAACGATTACCGGCATAAAACGGGATGTTCGATTTTTGCTCATATCTTTATTTGCTATTATTCATTGGAATTGATATAGATTACTTCAATATTTGCGCGTTTCAATAAATCAAGCCCGTCTTCCAAACGGTATTTTTCTGAGTAAACTACACGTTTGATTCCTGCTTGGATGATGAGTTTGGCACATTCTATGCAAGGAGATGCGGTGACGTACATGGTTGCTCCGTCGCTGCTGTTGTTGCTTCGTGCTATTTTGGTGATAGCATTCGCTTCAGCGTGTAGTACGTAAGGCTTGGTGACTCCGTTGTCATCTTCGCATACATTTTCGAATCCTGCAGGAGTTCCGTTATATCCGTCGGAGATGATCATCTTGTCTTTTACGATCAATGCTCCTACTTGACGGCGTTCACAGTATGAATTTTCCGCCCAAATACTAGCCATGCGGATGTATCGTTTGTCGAGTTTGAGTTGTTTCTCTTCTTTCGTTTCCATTATTTCAGTCTTGCTTATTATGTGCAAATTGAATATAAGTTTTTTTCCCTTCGGGAGCTAGCAATAAAACATTGCTGTCACCTTGATAAAATATTGCATTATTCAATGCTTCTATGAACTCGTTGTTATAGCTTGTTGAAGGCGGAGTCTTGGTAAAGTTTATGTTTACTGTCCGGTCTTTTCCGTCCGCTTGCCATGTGCCTTCAATGGTTCCATTTTGTATGCTTCCTGTAAAAGTACCATCCGCTTTGAAAGTGATGTTGAAACCATGAATGATATCCAAGGCTTTTCTTCCTTCGGTTGCGATAGTCTTATCCGGATTGTGTGCCATTGCATTGTATTTGGGCTCTCCGTTCCGTTTGTCCCAATTTGCTTTACCATAGAAATCCACTACATGCCATGTGCCGCTTGCAAAGATTTCCTCTACATCGTCTTCATTGTTGCAACTCCATAAGAAAGGGAGTAGCATTAGTATATAAAGAATAGACTTTAGTTTCATATTGTTTGGTTTTTTAGTTGATGATTCCATTTCTTTTCAGCAAGGCATGGATACTGGGTTCTTGTCCACGGAAGCGTTTGTAAAGGGTCATCGGATGTTCCGTTCCTCCTTTCGAGAGAATATTCTCCCGAAAAGAAGCGGCGACTTCCTGGTTGAAGATTCCTTTTTCCTTGAATAAGGAGAAGGCATCCGCATCCAGTACTTCCGCCCATTTATAACTGTAGTATCCGGCAGAATATCCCCCCGCCATAATATGTGAGAACTGTACGGACATGCAGGTGTCTTCTACTCCGGGCAGTACTTGCGCTTTTTTCCATGCTTCTTTTTCATAAGCGCGGACATCTCCGTCAAATGTTTCCCGGCGGGTGTACCATGCCATATCCAGCAAGCCGAAACTTACTTGACGCAGGCAGGCATAGGCCACATTGAAATTGGATGCATCTACAATTTTTTGGATCAGTTCGGCAGGAATGGGTTCTCCCGTTTGATAATGTCTGGCGAATGTATTGAGAAATTCTTTTTCTGTGGCGAAATTTTCCATAATTTGTGATGGAAGCTCCACAAAATCCCAATATACGCTGGTACCACTCATGGTTGAATAGGTGGTATTGGCAAACATTCCGTGCAAGGCGTGTCCGAATTCGTGTAGAAAAGTGTTTACTTCTGAGAAAGTCAGCAATGCCGGTTTCCCAGCCGATGGCTTGGTGAAGTTCATGGTAACGGATACGTGGGGACGGCTGTTGACTCCGTTTTCTATCCACTGCTCCTTATAGCTGGTCATCCATGCGCCCGAACGTTTTCCGGCACGGGGGTGGAAATCTGTATAAAGTACAGCCAGGAAACTTCCGTCTTTGTCGAATACTTCATAAGCTTTTACATCGGGATGATAGACCGGAATTTCTTTATTTTCTTTAAATGTGATGCCATACAGACGGGTAGCCAGACCGAATACACCTTTCTCTACTTGGCTCAGCTCAAAATAAGGACGCAGCTCTTCTTCATTCAGATTGAATTTCTTATTTTTCAGCTTTTCTGAATAATAGGCCCAATCCCATGGCATCAGCTGGAAGTCATTGCCTTCCATTTCGCGTGCCAATGCTTCAACTTCTGCCACTTCCTTTAGGGCGGCAGGGGTATAGGCATCCAGTAATTGGTTGAGCAGTTTGTATACGGCATCACTCGTTTCGGCCATGCGCTTTTTCAGTTTATACTCGGCAAAAGTGGAGAAGCCTAGTAAATGAGCCAGTTCCATGCGAATGTTTACCAATTGCTTGATGATGTCCACATTGTTGTATTCGTTATTGTGTGTACATTGGGTATTATAAGCCATATAGACTTCTCTGCGCAGTGAACGGTCATCACAATATTTCATGAAAGGAACAAAACTGGGAGCATCCAATGTAATGATGCTGCCTTCTTTTCCCTTATCCTTTGCTGTTTGAGCATAACTTTCCAATGAACTTTCGGGTAATCCTTCCAATTGTTTTTCCGTCAAAGCCAATTCGTAGTTATTTGTTTCTTTCAACAGATTCTGAGAAAAACGTAAGGTCAATATGCTTAATTCGGTATTCAGTTGGCGGAACTTTTCTTTTGCCTCACCGGTCAGGTTGGCACCGCTTCTTACAAAACCATCGTATGTCTTTTGCAGCAGTTGGGCGTCTTCACCTTTCAGTTGTAACTGGTCTTTTTGTTCGTATACGGCTTTTATACGAGCAAAAAGTTTTTCATTCAGACTGATGTTGTTGCTGTGTTCGGACAGTACGGGCATCATTTTTTCTGCCAATTCCTGCATCTCGTCACTGGTCTCGGCACTCATCAAATTGCCGAAAACAGTAGTTACGCGGTCTAGCAACGCACCTGATTTTTCCAAAGCAACAATGGTATTTTGGAAAGTCGGTGTTTCGGGATTATTGACAATTGCATCAATTTCCTCATTTTGTTCTTTCATTCCTTCCAACAAGGCAGGTTCATAATGTTCTATCTTGATAAGATGGAACGGAGCCGTGTCATGAGGGGTGTTATAGGGTTTTAAAAATGGATTTTTATTTTCAGTCATAGCACTATTTTATTTGACTTACAAATTTGCTAAAAAAAAGCATCACTATCCTCATTCTATTTACTTATTTAACAAAGTATATTAAATAGTTAGGTTAAAAATAAAAAAGCACAAGCAGAAATGCCTATGCTTTTCATTTTTATGGGGTTTTACCTGATTATTTATTCTTTTCAGTCAGTTTTTCCAACGCCGGAATGGAGATTTCCTTTCTGCTGAGTTGTACCAATCCCTGTTCCTGTAAATCATTCAGCACTTTTGACACATTGATTCGTGTCTCATCAATCAAACTCGCCAAATCCTCCATTTTGATTTTAAGGATTTTTTTTCCTTCGGGCTTCATGGAGCGCAGCACTAAAAAATTCAGTATTTTTTCTTCTGTATTACCTATGTGGCTGTTCCATAATTTTTCGTATGCCACTTGTGCTCTATTACTCAGAATATTTAAATAGTTAAGGCGGAAGATTTCGTAGTTGTTCAGTTCATTCAATACAAATAACTTGTCTATGGTAACTATGTTAATATCTGTACGTGCTTTGTAAGTCGCTGTATAGTTGCTGTCTCTTATACACATCTCCGAGCCCACGAGACCGGAGCCTATCTCGTAT
>ENA-OYDX01000201-OYDX01000201.1-human-gut-metagenome-genome-assembly--contig:-NODE-201-length-13060-cov-10.834218_pt1 | contig 13060 bp, 9 predicted proteins | sample MGYA00243466_ERZ652899 | MGnify/ENA primary metagenome ERZ652899 (study PRJEB26926, sample SAMN06164799) | human gut metagenome | biome: ENVO:00009003; feature: ENVO:2100002; material: ENVO:00002003... | reverse complement strand
TGGCTTTGCATCGTGCAAAGCCCTTGTGCATACACGCCCGGCATCCGTGCCGGGGCTGAATGTGGGGCTACCGCCCCTAGACCCTGTCGGGGGCTACGCCCCTGCGACCCCTTTTTTATCAACGATAGAGGTTTTTCGACAGACTGAAATAATAACATTATTTCTGCTTTTTGTCATCCGTGTTTTTGCTGTCGGAATTTTTGTTCTTGACGAAGATTTTCTTTATATCTTTAAACTCGTGCTTTTCCTTTTCCTTTTTCATATAAGGGGGGTGAGGGAAGTAGACCGGCTCGTTTGTTTCGTCATCTATATGGTCGATGTCACGGTACACGTTTGAGTCGGAGGGAAGTTCTTTCTTTTCGAGTCGTTTTTTGACCCTGTTTTTTGTGAAGCTGTATACAACGGCGAACAGGGGTATGCCGATGATAAGGCCGACAAAGCCGAACAAGCCCTGACCGACAAGCATACCGAAGATGACCCAGAAGCTCGAAAGACCGGTCGAGTCGCCGATAATCTTCGGGGCGAGGACGTTACCGTCAATGTTCTGGATGATAACGACCATAATGGTGAAATAGATGCACTGGATCGGGTCAACGAGGACGAGCAGCAGCATACACGGGATAAATCCAATAAACGGTCCGAAATAGGGAATGATGCAGAATATACCCATAACAACGCCACAGAGTACGGCATAGGGCATATTGAAGATGCTCATAAGCAGTACATAGACCATACCAATAATAAAGCTGTCGAGTATCTTTCCTGTGATAAACTGACCGAAGGACTTGTTTACCTCACGGGTGCTGTTGATAATCTTTGTAGCGACCTTAGGCTTGAACAGGCAGTAGAGGATTTTTTTGAACTGAGCGGCGAAAAGCTCCTTACTGTTGAGGAAGTAGATGGCGATAACGAAGCCGAGCAGGAGGTTCATGAACACGCTGATTATGTTCATGACGTTGGACGAAATCAGATTCCATATATTGTTCATCTGAGGGAGAAGCTCGGTTGACAGCCAGCTGTTGAGCATATCGGAAATGCCGCCGGTGAACTGGAGGACATAAGCCTCTACCTCGGGGTAGTTTCTGAGGGTCTGCGATACCCAGTCGCTTATCTGCGTAACGTATGTCGGCATATTGTTTACGAGCATAGTGATAGTGTCGATAAGCTGAGGGAGAAGTACCCAGATTATACCTGTGAGTATAAGCAGGGCAAGAATCATAGTTATAGCCACGCTCATAACTCTTGCGACCTTGCGGACGGGGAAGGTCTTGGGCGGCGGTTCTTCGCCGGGGTGTTCACGCTCGAATTTTTCACGCTTTTTGTCCTGTATTGTATAGAACAATCTGCGCAGGCACGGCTTTTCGATGAAAGTCGCTATCGGGCAGAGAATATATGCTATAACAAAGCCGTATAGGACGGGTGTCAGTATAGACAGGAACGAGAAGATGTTGTCGAGTATTTCTTTAATCTGTGACAGACCGAGGAAGAACACGATAGCTGCGGCGATAACGAGGAATGCGGTCACTCCCCAGTAGAGATATTTTTTATCCCATTTGAAGTTCATTACATCACACCTTTATATTGATATGGAAGTTACTGCTTTTATTATAGAATTATCGGCGGAAGTTGTCAAGGGTATGCAGGGAGGAAATGAATGTTGGATGGGGAATAATGAGAAATTGAGGGGTGAGGGGCGAAGGGATGGATGTGCTTTTGAGAGGGTTGGTGCGGATGCAAAACAACAGAGCGTTCATTTAAAGGCAAGGGTGATAGTACAAGGCAATGGGATTGTTGTCCTTTTACAATGGTTGTGGGGATGGAGAGGTTCGATGCAACGGGAGGGGCAAGCAAGGCAAGGACGCCTGAAATGAACGCCCAAAGGCTTTGCAAGGACGCAAAGCCAACAGAGCGTTCATAAAGAGGCAAGGATGCCTTAGCGTGTGTGCCCAAGGGCTTTAAGCACGGATGCTTACAAGTGGTCGCAAAAAGTCGGTGCAGGACGCACCGACCGCAAACGACCACGATTGCAATGGACGCAAAGCCAACTAAGCACACACAGACGCTCAACCTACGAAAAGCGAGAGGGATAGTGCGGAAAATCTCATTGATGGTGCAGATGGGAAGCAATCCCCACCATAGTTGCTCGGCTTGACCGAGCAACAGAACCTCACCCTTTTTCGAGGGGAGGCAAGGGTGGTGCGAGGCGAGGGATAGTGCGGATGCGAAACAGGCAGAGCGTTTATACGGCGAGTGTGGTAGTGCTTTTCGAGGGATAGTGCGGATGTGAAAGAAACGACAAAAATCCCCCGCAGAAAACTGCGGGGGATAAATTGCTTATTTATTGCTTAAAGCCGAAATTACTTTCTCTTCTTAGCAACGATAACAGCGCCTGTAGCGAGAACTGCGATGCCTGCTACTACTGCTACGCTCTCAACACCTGTGTTTGTGTTGGGCTTTGTAGAATCGCCTGTTGTTGCGGGAGCTTCTGTTGCAGGAGCCTGAGAGTCATCGGGAGCCTTTGTATCATCGGGAGCCTGTGTGTCAGTGGGATCTGAAGCACCGCCGATTGTGGGAACACCCTTTTCATCGAATGAAACGAGAACGTTACCGCTTGCATCCTTAACTTCACACTTTATAACTGTTACTGCTGCGATACCGCTGCTCCATTCCTGAAGACCAACCTGCATGCAACCCATATCTTCGATAGAAGAAATGTCGCCTGCTGCGATGGGGTTAACAAGCTGATCGTTTGTGACAGCATATGTGTAATCACCGACTTTTTCTGTCTTAGCGGGCTTTGTATCATCTAATGTAGAGCCTTCGCCTACAGGACCGAGTAACTCTTCGTCAAGAACGCCCCAGAATTCGCAACCGGGCCAGTTATACTTATCGTAGAGTTCTGCCTTTGCAGCGTCAGGATCGTTCTGAACGCCAAGCTTTTCACCGTTGCATGAGAATACAACAGAACCGCCGATCGTACCGTCCCACAGTTCCTTATCTTCTTCATTTACCTGGAAAGTAAATGTAAGAGCAGCGATCTTTGAGTAGTCGATGTCGAGCTTAGTTGCGGGCTTGCCCTCAGCTTCATTACCCTTGCTATAGAGCTGAATGAGCCATGCGCCTGTACCTGTGCTTAATGCTGCTTCTGTGCCTTCAATCTTTGTGAGGCACTGAGCACTTGCTGCTACGGCTAATGTGCTTGCTGCGAGAGCAGAAGCTACAACGCCAGCCATGATTTTTCTTAACTTCATTGGAAAAATCCTCCTATAAAACTTATTTTTGTTTTGTTACACACTTATGTAACTTTACACACCTATTTTAACATTTCACTTTTTTAATGTCAATGTGCATTATGCCTAAAATGTATGTGAAAATTTATTGAAACTCACGGCATTACACGGCATAAAGGACGTAATTTAAGTAAATTTAAGATTAACGGTAAATTATGTTATGTTTTGTGATAAAAAGGGTGGGTGAAACGGTGATATAATATACCGCTTATACAACGGAATTGTTTCGGGGATTGTTTGGGGATTGCTTGAGGATTGTTCGGTAAAAATGAAAAATGCTTAAAATTTTACTTAAAAGGATTGAGAAAAGCCGTGAAATATGTTATATTAATTGTATATGGGAACTGACCGTATCCCCTAAAAATTAAAAGGACGGAAAAATTATGTCTATCGTATTTGATGAAAACAAGCGTGTATTCAAGCTCGACACGGAAAAATCGAGCTACGCATTCCATATCACCGACAGCAGAAACCTGCTCCACCTATACTACGGCGGTTATATTCCGGAAACGGATATAACTCATATGCTCCGCATACCGAATGATGAGCCGTTTGTACCTGCGGTACACGACGCTATGGGGCCTCACAGCTTTGACTGTGCGCCTATCGAATTTCCGACATCGGGCGTTGCGGATTTCAGAGAGCCTGCTATGCAGGTAATGGATATAAACGGTATGTCCGCCTGCGAATGCTACTACAAGGATTACAGAATATCAAACGGAAAGCCGAAATTAAAGGGGCTTCCTGCTACATATGCCACAGACGATGAGGCGCAGACGCTTGAGGTGTTCTGCTACGATCCGCACAGCGGTCTTGATATTACGCTTATGTACAGCGTATTCCCGAAATTTGACGTTATCACAAGAAGCGTAAAGGTCGAAAACAACGGTCTTGCCGCTATCGACCTGCGCCGAATCATATCAATGAGCCTTGATCTTGACAGAATGGACTACGATATGATAACACTGCACGGAACATGGGCAAGAGAACGCCATGTACAGCGTTTTCCTGTACGTTTCGGCAAGCAGTCGATAGATTCCAACAGAGGTGCTACAAGCCACGCTCACAACAACTTCTTTGCGCTGTGCGACCACACCGCAACAGAGGACTTCGGCGAAGCGTATGGCTTTGCTCTGGTGTATTCGGGTTCGTTCCTCGGAATGGTAGAGGTAGGTCAGTATGAAAAGACAAGGGCGCTGCTTGGTATAAATCCGTATGACTTCTCGTGGCACTTAGAGCCGGGAGAGGATTTTCAGGCACCTGAGGTCATCATGACCTATTCCGGCGAGGGCTTAGGTCAGATGTCGAGAAACTTCCACGATGTAATGAGGAACAACCTTATCAGAGGAAAGTGGAAGGATATGCGCCGTCCTATACTTATTAATAACTGGGAAGCTACATACTTCAACTTTGACACGGACAAGCTCCTTGATATAGCAAGAGAGGCTAAGAAAGCCGGAATCGAGATGCTCGTCATGGACGACGGCTGGTTCGGTCACAGAAACGATGACAGATCTTCGCTCGGCGACTGGTTTGTGAATGAGAACAAGATCAAGGGCGGTCTTAAGCACCTCGTAGACGAGGTAAACAAGATAGGTCTTAAGTTCGGTATATGGTTCGAGCCTGAGATGATAAGCCCGGACAGCAAGCTGTATGCGGAGCATCAGGACTGGTGCATACACATTCCCGGCAGACACCGCACGACTGTAAGAAGTCAGCTTGTACTTGATTTTTCAAGAAAAGAAGTGCGTGACTATATCTATGAGCAGATGAAGGCTATCCTTTCAAGCGCAAACATAGAATATGTAAAGTGGGATATGAACAGACAGCTCAGCGAGGTCGGCAACGAGGTATTCCCTCCCGAAAGACAGCGTGAGATATGGCACAGATATGTCCTCGGCGTATATGAAATGCAGGAAAGACTGCTGACAGACTTCCCTGACCTGCTCCTTGAAAACTGTGCTGGCGGCGGTTCACGCTTTGACGCAGGTATGCTCTACTACTCTCCTCAGATATGGACAAGCGATGATACCGACGCTATAGAAAGGCTCAAGATACAGTACGGCACATCTATGTGCTATCCCTGCTCCTGCTTCGGCGCTCACGTTTCGGACAGCCCGAACCACTGTGTAGGCAGGATAACTCCGTTTGAAACAAGAGGACACGTTGCGATGTCGGGTACGTTCGGCTATGAGCTTGACGTTACGAAGATTTCGGACGATGACAAGTATGCGATAAAGGAACAGATAGAAGAATTCAACAAGTACAATCCGCTTGTGAGAACGGGCGATTATTACAGAATCGGAGATCCGTTCGCAAACGACCGCTTTGACGCATGGCAGTTTGTCGCAAAGGACAAGAGCGAAACGCTCCTCGAATATGTACAGGTTCTCAAGGAGCCGAGCGTATTCCTGCACAGAGTAAAGCTGAAAGGGCTTGAAAAGGGCTGTTATTACAGGCACGAGCAGACAGGAAGAGTTTATTCGGCAGAGCTTCTGATGAACAGCGGATTTGACATTCCGTCGTTGTGGGGGGATTTCAGGTCGTTTATTGCACATTTTGTAAGGGTGAAGTGAGATATGCAGGGTGTTTTCCCTGCTGTAAAGGTGAAATATTATGAAAAAACTCGGTGTTATACGGCTATTTATCTGCCTTGCGGCGATAATAACAGAGCTTTTGCCGCTCGGAGCAGTGCTTAAATACGGATTGATGTCCGACAACGGTCATTTGATTTTCAGGTTTGAAAATTACTCATATTTCGATGTCACGCCGTTCGGATACGCAATGTTCCACTATATGATATGCGCTGTGACAACTACTATTACGGCTATGCTTTCTCTGCTGTGGATATTCTTCGGGAAGAAACGGCAGACGCCGATTACGGTGCTTTCCGCCATTGCTCTTGCGATGTCGGCTGTACCGTACATTATAATGACGTTCAACGTTTTTACCGTGATAATATCCGCATTGCTTGCGGCGGTGCTGGTAATATCGGTTGTAATGCAGATAAAGCACGAATAGAAAGGACTTATGTTATGGCACGTTCATCCAACCAGAAGCAGAAAATTCTTTATATCGAAAAAATGTTCCGTGAGGAATCGGACGAGCTTCACGCTCTGACGGTTGCCGGAATACAGGAAAAGCTGGAAAGGTTCGGAATAACGGCGGAACGCAAGGCACTCTACTCCGACATTGAAACGCTCCGTGACATTCTCGGAATGGATATATGCTCGGATAAGAACGGAACGTATTATCTTGCCTCCCGTGATTTTGAGTTTGAGGAATTACAGCTGCTTGCGGACGCTGTGGCCTGCTCGAAATTCATTTCAGAAGAAAAATCAAGGGCGCTTATCGGCAAGATCGCCCACCTTACAAGCAACTTCCGTGCAAATGAGCTTCAGCGGAGCGTTATTGTCGCAAACCGTGTAAAGACCGTAAACAAGAAGATATACTACAGCATAAACAAGATACACGAAGCCATTGAAAACGGCAGAAAGATAACCTTCCACTACTTCAACTACGATATAAAAAAGAGAAAGATATTCAGAAATGCAGACGGACGTTATACTATGTCACCGTATCATCTTGCGTGGGAGGACGAAAACTACTACTGCATAGGCTTTTACGAAAAATACAACTCGGTTTCAAACTTCAGGGTTGACCGTATGGAAGACGTTGAGGTGTCAGACGAGCCTGCGATAATCTCGGAGGACTTCAACCTTGCGGAATATACACGGAAAATATTCGGTATGTTCGCAGGCAAGGAAACGATAAGAATAAAGCTGAGGTTCGACAACTCGCTCACAAGCGTTGTTATGGATAAATTCGGGTCGGATATAACCATGCACAAGCTGGACGAGAATAACTTCTATATATCAAAGGATATAAACGTAAGCCCGACCTTTTACGGCTGGCTGTTCCAGCTGGGTGTAAAGGCGGAAATAATCGAGCCGTTGTCGGCAAGAAACGACTTTGTCGCTTTTATCGACAGCCTCAGAGATATGTATTGATCCGAAAGGCTGTGGTAACATTGTCAGCGACAATCAAAGCGTTTTTTAAAAAGCTGCCGAAATGGCTGTATTATGCCGTTCCTGCGTTCCTGCTGTCGCTTGCTCTCACACTGCTTGCAAAAAACACGGCAGACTTTGCGCAGTGGTACAGCACAACGATATACCCGTTTTTTGTGGGTACTGTAGGACGGATCTCATCCGTACTGCCCTTTTCGCTGTGCGAGATACTGCTTTATGCGGTTATCATACTTGCCGCCGTCGGCGTTGTCTTTACCGTGATACGCTTTGTAAAGGGCAAGGGCAAGCGGAAAAAGCTGTTGATGAGGGTGCTTGCGGTCGTGGTATGCTTTGCGGTAAGCGTGTTTATGGTGTTTACGCTTTTCTGCGGAATAAACTATAACCGTTTTACATTTTCCGAGGTGAGCGGATTTACCGTTGAAACATATACGGCGCAGGAGCTTGCGGATCTTTGCGTGTATATTCTGAAGAATGCAAACGACGCTGCCGGAAAAATAGAAACGGACGAAACGCTGACGGTATCGCTTGACGGTAAAATCAATCTCGATGAAGAATGTAAAAAGGCAATGAACCGACTCGGCGAAAGGTATGACAGCCTGTCGGGGTTTTATCCGAACGCAAAGGCTGTAATTGCGTCAGAGGGCATGTCTTATATGAAAATACTCGGTATGTATGCGCCGTTTACCATAGAGGCAAATTATAACGCAAATGCGCCGGACTTTGCGAAACCGTTCACGGTGTGTCACGAGCTGTCGCACCTGAAGGGCTTTATGCGTGAGGATGAGGCGAACTTCATCGCTTATCTCGCCTGCACAGGCTCGGATAACGTGTATCTGCAATATGCAGGGTGGGTATATGCTCTTATCTATGCCGCAAATGCGCTTTATTCGGCGGCAGGAGCGGAAATATACAGCGAGCTTATGAGCTATGCGGACAGCAGGATAGTAGCAGAACTTAAATCAAACAGCGAATACTGGAAGAAATACGAAACGCCGGTCGCTGCTGTCGCCACAACGGTGAACGATACCTATCTTAAGTCGCAGGGGCAGTCTGACGGCAAGAAGTCTTACGGCAGATTCGTGGATCTGATGATAAGCTACAAAAAAATGCAGGCAAGTGAATAAAACGCTGTACAGCGTTATAAATATAATTATCATTTGTTCCCGACCGTTACGCAAAGCTAAGGTAAGCACCTTGTTTTCACAAGGTCGGAGTTTGGGGCGGCACATTGCCGCAAATATTGGAGTTCATTTTATGGCAAATAAGAAATTGTACAAGAAAGAAAGGTTTTCGGGCTGTATTGTAGGTGCCGCCGCAGGCGACGCTCTCGGTTCTCCCGTAAAGACATTGACAAGAAGTCAGATCAAGGATCTGTACGGCAAAAAGGGCATACTTAAACTAAGTCCCGAAAAACGTCAGAAAACTGCCCGTATATCAGACGAGACACAGATGATGCTGTTCACGGCACACGGTATACTGTGGGCTGATGCGGCAGGGCTGAAAACGGGAGAAGCGAACTGTGCGGATTATGTTTTCCTTGCGCTTCAGCAATGGCTTTATTCGCAGACAGGCGGTACTTCTTCAATCGGCCTGCAGTGGATACTTGACGACAACGAAACCGGTTTTCCGTGCGATCTGCTCGGAATATCCGCATTCTGCAAGAAGCGTAATCCCACGAAACAGCTTGTACAGACGCTTGCAGGAATAAAATCCGAAAACGACTACGGCAGGAAGCGCCGTCCGATAAATCAGAACAAGCTGTTTGACTGTCTGCCGAGAGCGATTCCTGCGGGGCTGTATTTTTACAGCGAACCTGAGCTTGCATTCTCGGTAGGCTGTGACCTTGCCGCAATTACACATTCGCACCCGACAGGATACCTTGCAACAGGCTGTCTTTCTGCCATTATCGCATTTATCTGCAAGGGGAATACCATTGAACGCTCGGTGCTGAACACGATGAAGATACTCAAGGAGCATGACGGCTTTGAGGAGTGCTTTGCGGCGCTCGACAAGGCTCTTTCACTGCTTGACGAGGAAACCTCGCCGCTGACCGATGTGGCGGAGCTTGGAAACGGCAGTACGGCGGACTCTGCGCTTGCCATAGGCGTATACTGTGCCTGCGTACATTATGACTATCTCAGTGCGGTACAGCTTGCCGCAAATCAGGACGGTATAAGCGATATATGCGCATTTATAGCGGGTGCGCTGAAAGGCGCACTGCTCGGATATTCGGAGATTCCGTCGGGATTTGTGAAAAAGCTGCAATTTGCGGAGCTGATAAAAGACTATGCGGGAAGGATGACAAAAGCCGCTCCAAAAGGTTTTATGAAAAGATAAGGAAGCGATTATAAAAGAATGGTCACGGATATGACTAGCGGCAGGACCTTTTCCGTTCTGCTGAAATTCTCTCTGCCGATGCTGCTCAGCGTTGCATTTCAACAGCTTTATAACATTGTTGACAGCGTTATTGCAGGCAACTTTGTAAGCGATATGGCGCTGGGTGCAATAGGCGCAAGTTACCCCGTCACAATGATATTCATGGCAGTGGCAACAGGCGGAAGCGTCGGTGCGTCGGTCGTTGTTGCACGACTTTTCGGTTCAAAGAACTATACATATATGAAAACGGCGATAAACACGGCGCTGGTTTCGTTTGCGGCAATCGCCGGAGTGCTTACCGTGATAGGCTGTGCCTTATGTTCACCGATGCTGACATTGCTCGGCACACCGGATGATATATTTGCAGACAGCGACATATATCTGAGGGTATATGTACTCGGACTGCTGTTCCTTTTTATCTACAATGCCTGCAACGGTATATTCACCGCCCTCGGCGACTCGAAAACACCGTTGTTCTTCCTGATAGCGTCATCGCTCGGAAATATCGGGCTTGACCTGCTGTTTGTAATAGTATTTCAGATGGGCGTCGCAGGCGTTGCATGGGCTACATTCGCCGCTCAGGGTGCGGCAGGTATTGCGGCGTTCTTCGTACTTTTAAGACGTGTCGGAAAGATACAGTCGGATACTCCCGAAAGCCTAAAATATTCTCTACTGACGCACTCAAGCAGATAAGCCGTATTTCTATACCGTCAATATTACAGAGCAGTTTTGTATCGGTAGGAAATCTGTTCGTGCAAAGTCTTGTAAACAGCTTCGGTTCATCGGTAATAGGCGGTTATGCGTCTGCTATCAAGCTGAATACTTTCGCAATAACCTGTTTCTCAACGCTTTCAAACAGCGTATCTAATTTCTGCGCTCAGAACATAGGCGCAGACAAGACCGACCGTGTTAAAACGGGTGTGAAGTCGGGTATGCTGATGTGTCTTGTTGTAGCGATACCTTTTGTAGTGTGCTTCCTGCTTTTCGGCGGAACGCTTGTAAACCTGTTTGCGACACAAGCAAATGCGGAGATTATAGCAACAGGCAGTAAGTTTCTGACTATCGTTTCCCCGTTCTATTTCTTTGTCTGCATAAAGATAGTAATTGACGGCGGTGTAAGAGGCTGCGGCGTTATGACGCCGTTTATGATAAGCACCTGTCTTGACCTTGCATTGCGTGTTATTTTCGCCTATATCCTCTCTCCGTTCTTCGGCTCGGACGGAATATGGCTGTCGTGGCCCGTAGGCTGGGTGCTTGCGCTGGTTGTAGATCTGTTCTTCTACAATTACTACATAAGAAAAGGCAAAGCCTTTACGGCGAGCGGCGGCGAGTCGCAAACTGTTCGCCGTTCTGACGATCAGCGATCAGCTTAACCTCCGTTATCGGCGGACGGCACACTTTAATTTTACATTAATTTATATCAAGGTTCGTTGTCTGAAAAGACGGCGGACTTTTTGTATAATGAATGATGAATAATGAATAATTGTGCGACTGCTGTGAAGCATCCTTGCTTCCGGCGGTGAATTTGAAAAAGGAATAGTGCTTAATATAATGTGAATGATATTGAGCTTTAAGAGGTTCCGGGTTGAGCGCAACGTGTGAAAAAAGAAGTATCGCAAATAGCTCCCTTGTGTAAATGCTCATGTACGGTAGAGAAGCACAAAGCAAAACAAAGACAGCCAGCCCTGCCACTATTCCGAAGTCAGGGGAACGCAATAGAAAAATTCATAGCTGTATGCTATACTTAATTAGCATTTGAACATATCAAGCTGACACAGCAATCTCTTTTCTTGCCGTTAATGTGCGTCTACCAATAGTCCGCAGAAAGCAAGAGTAGCGTAAAGGTATAAAAATTTCAAACTTCTTTGTAACGAAATTCCGATTTCTCCGTCTAACCTATGAAGCTGAAGGAGGTGATGACAAGTATGGACTATGAAAAGCTCTATAAAGCCTACTATTTACAGGTATACTCGTATACTATTTCTCTTGCCAAAAATCGTGAGATAGCAGAGGAAATCACGCAGAACACATTCTATAAGGCTGTTTCTACAACATCACAATTCAAAGGTAAGTCAGATGAATTGACATGGCTCTGCTCCATAGCAAAAAATCTTTACCATGATGAAATGCGAAGCCGTCAGCGAGTAGCTGATGTGAGTGAAATCAATGACTTGCCATCAAATGAAAATGTTGAGAACTCAGTTGCAGATTCTGACATGGCGTTCCGCATACACCTCGTTCTTCATCGTTTGGAAGAACCATACAAAGAAGTCTTTCAGCTTCGCGTATTCGGTGAACTCTCTTTTGCACAAATCGCCGCAATTTTTGGAAAAACAGAATCATGGGCGAGAGTTACTTATCATCGTGCAAAGCTAAAAATTCAAGAAAGGATGGATGAAAAGCATGAGTAAACAATGCGATATTGTTCGAGATATTCTTCCGCTGTATGTTGACGGTGCTTGCAGCGAAGCAAGCGCAGAGATGGTAAAAGAACACTTGACCGCCTGTGCTGACTGTAACGCAATTTATCAGAAATTGATTTCTCACACGAACGAAGATGTTCTTCACGAAGAAAGCGAAAGCGTTATTATGCGCCATGAGGCAAAAGAAAAGCAGAGAGGCAGAAAAAAGATAACGATTGCTGTTCTCGCTTCCATCGCCCTTTGTATCATTGCAATTTTTACAGCTCTCTTTCTGTTACCTATAAACATTGCTTATGAGCCTGTCAAAATCGACTTCCCATTTGAGGTTGAAGATGTCGAAAGCGTTGAAATGTACCACTATGACGGAGTGCCTGCATCAGCAGAAAAGAAAGTAGTTGTTGCTGAAAATGATATAAAGACCCTGTATGATAAGTTCAAGGGCTTATCCCTAAAAGACAAAACAACTGAGGAAACTGCCGGAGCGGATGTGACCGGCTTTAGATTTAACCTCTCAGATGGAACAAGCTACGATTTGATTTACGCCTGCTATGGAGTTAAAAACGGCGAATTGAAGTCAGAAGCAGGCGGTTTTAAGTATTTCACAAGTGCGGATATAGGCTCTTATTGGAACAATTTGAATAAGGAGCTTGAAGCAACTCCTATCAATGAGAGTGAATTGCCGTGAGCAGATAGCAAACCCAGCCGAGTCTGTCAACGGTCAAGATGAACGGCGGAAATGCGCCGCCGTTGACAGCCCCGCCCGTCTTTGCTGTTCGGTAATCAAGAGGGCGACAGCACCTCCCTTTGACAAGGGAGGCAAGGGTGTTGGCGATTTTCGAGGGATAGTGCGGTTTTGGAATGGTTGGTAAAGCACTATCACCTTTAGCTCCCTTGTGTAAAGGGAGCTGGCACAGTGAAGCGTAACGTTTTCAATATTGCTTTT
>ENA-OYDX01000172-OYDX01000172.1-human-gut-metagenome-genome-assembly--contig:-NODE-172-length-14031-cov-4.755295_pt1 | contig 14031 bp, 14 predicted proteins | sample MGYA00243466_ERZ652899 | MGnify/ENA primary metagenome ERZ652899 (study PRJEB26926, sample SAMN06164799) | human gut metagenome | biome: ENVO:00009003; feature: ENVO:2100002; material: ENVO:00002003... | reverse complement strand
GAGATAGGCTCCGGTCTCGTGGGCTCGGAGATGTGTATAAGAGACAGATGTATATTAGTCGTGTAAATAAAAGGAAACGCAACTATGGATATGCATGTTTTTCAAGTAGAATCAAATAAAGTACTTCCACAACAGGGAAGCATCCTTATATCCTCCCCTTTCATGAACGACTACCACTTTACAAGAGCAGTCGTGCTTCTTATCGAGCATAATGACGAGGGAAGTATGGGTATTATCATGAATAAAGATTTCCGTTACCACATTCTGCTCAATGACCTCATCCCCGAATTGGAGTTCGCACAGCGGGTCCCAGTGTATAAAGGCGGGCCGGTGAGCCGGGAGACAATATTTTTCCTGCATACGCTAAAAGATCTGGAAGGCGCACTGCCTCTGGGAAACGGGCTTTATCTGAATGGTGATTTCAATGCCGTGCAACAATATATACTGGACGGGAAGCCCATTGAAGGAGTGATCCGTTTCTTTGCCGGTTATGCGGGATGGGATCATGGACAACTTGCCAAAGAAATAAAAGAGAACTCATGGCTCATAGGAAAAGCCGGGAAAGAAACGTTGCTCAACCAGCACTTCCGCGACTTATGGCATACCAGTTTAAACGAAATGGGAGGCAAATACGCCATTTGGGCCCGCTATCCCCAATACCCCTCCCTCAACTGAGATTCAGCTTCTGGACAACCAGCACATCCGTATAGCCACCGCCAAACGTATGCGCCCACTCTTTCAATACCGCACTCTCTTTGTACCCGCACGCCGCAAAGAGTCTGCGGGAAGGAAGGTTTTCCACAGCGATATAGGCAAACAACTGATGAATTCCCAGATAACGGAAACAGTGTTCTTCCAGCAAAGCCAGGGCGTTACGCCCTATCCCCTGCCTGCGACAGGATTTATCCACCATAATCCCCACCTCGGCCCGGTTGTGCAAAGGATCAAAAGAACATAGATCCACAATCCCCACCACCTGCCGGTTCCCGTTTTCTATCATCAGGCGCAACTGGCGGTCGGCAAACAAATCATTCTGGGTCTGCTCTATGTACTGCTTCAACTGAAAACGCGAATACGGGCCTGTGGTATTGCTCATCTCCCACACATCCGTAGCGTTCTCAAAGCGGAACATGACTTCCAAGTCTTCCGGCTCCGGTGCACGGAGCCTTATCCCGTTCCCTTGAAAATGCCGGTCACTCATCATAAAGCAGGCTCCTCATTCTCCTCTTTTACCAAATCCAGCTCATCCAGCATCCGCTTGCGGGTAGGGACACAGAACAGGGAAGCGATCAGCGCCATCATGGCACACAATACGCCCGTGTTGTTCAGAGTCAGATAATAAAATGACAAGTTCACCAATACGGGAACCACCAGCATCCCCGTCCTTATCTCACTCCAGCGGCGATAACTTTTCAAGGCTTCCGGCAATGAACGCTGCTTCACATTCTTCACCAAGGAAAGGCTGAACAGCCGGAGCGATAAAGGAATCAGCCCCACCGCCAATAAAATCCCTACCGTCTGCAAGACATAATCCATACGGACATCGCCCGCGTAAGCCCCCTCGGTCATCACCCCTGTTTCATAAAGAGCCACCAGGAGCAAAGGCAACACCCATACCGCCACATATTCTATCTGCAAGTATCGCAGCAATTGTCTTATCTTCTTTTCCATCTCTTTCTGTTTTTCCCAGTTTATGCCGTTCCCGTAAACAAAGTACGATTTATGATGGAACGTCCCAACGTCACTTCATCCGTATATTCCAGCTCATCCCCGATAGAGATACCACGCGCTATCACACTCAGCTTCACGTCCATGCCGTCCAGCTTGCGCGAGATATAGAAATTCGTCGTGTCCCCCTCCATCGTCGAGCTCAAGGCAAGGATCACTTCCTTCACCTCACCGCCTTTCACCCGTTCCACCAGACTTTCTATCTGCAGATCGGAAGGGCCTATGCCATCCATGGGCGAGATGACTCCCCCCAGGACATGGTACAGCCCCCTGTACTGCTGTGTGGCTTCCACCGCCATCACATCACGGATACTCTCCACCACACAGACCGTGGAAGCGTCCCGTGCCGGATTGGAACAGATACGGCAAGTTTCCGTGTCCGATATATTATGGCACACTTTACAATATTTCACTTCATGTTTCAAGGTAATCATCGCATTACCAAACGCCTCTACCACAGCCGTATCCTGTCTGAGCAGATGCAATACCAGCCGCATGGCGGTCTTGCGTCCCACACCCGGCAACTTGGCAAACTCTCCTACCGCTTTTTCCAGCAGCATGGACGGATATTGTTGGTTCATCAGTTATTTTGTATTATAATGGATGCAAACTTACGCAATTTCAACGATTTTGAGTACATTTGCACTCAAAAAAATAACATGAACGGAATTTATATTCTGCTGACCATACTGCTCTATTTCGGAATACTGCTGCTTGTAGCCCGCCTTACCGGACGTCATTCCGATAATGACGCGTTCTTCCGCGGCAACCGCCGTTCTCCCTGGTATATTGTTTCTTTCGGAATGATCGGAGCCTCCCTTTCGGGAGTTACCTTCGTTTCCGTTCCGGGTATGGTACGCGGCATCGACATGACCTATATGCAGACCTGTTTCGGCTTCTTCATAGGCTATCTCATCATCGCCCACGTTCTGCTGCCGCTTTATTACAGGTTGAACCTGACCTCCATCTACACGTATCTGGGAGACCGGATCGGAAGGCACGCTTATAAGACGGGAGCCTCCTTTTTCCTTCTGTCCAAGATCATCGGAGCCGCAGCGCGCCTTTATCTGGTATGCCTTATCCTCCAGCATTATGTATTCGACGCCTTTCATATTCCTTTCGCCGCCACGGTGATAGGGATTGTCTTACTGATCTGGCTGTACACCCGCCGCAGCGGCATACGCACGATTGTGTGGACGGACAGCTTGCAGACACTCTGCCTGCTGCTGGCGCTGGGACTAATACTTTATGAGGTTTCCGGCCAGCTGGATCTGGATTTTTCGGGACTGGTACATGCCATCCGGGAAAATGAGCACAGCCGCATCTTTGTTTTTGACGACTGGCACAGCAAACAGAACTTCTTCAAGCAGTTTTTCAGCGGCATCTTCATCACGATTGTCATGACAGGGCTGGATCAGGATATGATGCAGAAGAACCTGTCGTGCAAGAACCTGCGTGAAGCCCAAAAGAACATGTATTGCTACGGCATCTCATTCGTTCCGGTCAATTTCCTGTTCCTGTCACTCGGAATCCTGCTGTTATTGTTCGCCTCGCAACTGAACATCCCCCTGCCGGCAGCCGGGGATGAGATACTGCCCTTGTTTGCGGCGGAAGGCCATCTGGGATTCGCCGTACTGATATTCTTTACCATCGGCATCATTGCAGCCGCCTTTTCCAGCGCCGATTCAGCATTGACCGCCCTCACCACCAGCTTCTGTATAGACATAGCGGGCATAAGCCATTTGTCCGGCAAGGAAGCGGAAAGACGGAGGAAGCTCGTGCACTTCTGCATATCAGTCCTCTTTATCGGATTCATCCTGCTGTTCAAGGCAGTAAACAACAAGAGTGTCATCGACGCCATCTATACCATCGCCTCGTACACTTACGGCCCGTTATTGGGGCTGTTTGCATTCGGGCTGTTCACCCCAATGCGGCCGCGCGACCGTTTTGTTCCTTACATAGCCATCGCCTCGCCGCTATTATGTTATACCATAGACCGGCTGGTGTTCACCTCCACCGGCTATCAGTTTGGCTATGAAATGTTAATGTTTAACGGCTTCCTGACTTTTATGGGGCTGACTTGTTTAAGTATAAAAACAAAGAATTATGGAAATACTCAGTGCAGAATTTGTAGTAAGTAACACAAAAGTAGAGAAATGCCCGCAGGACAACCTGCCCGAATATGCATTTATCGGCCGTTCAAATGTAGGTAAATCGAGTCTGATAAACATGTTGGCCAAACGTCCCAAACTGGCTATGACTTCCTCCACTCCGGGGAAGACTTTGCTGATCAATCACTTTCTGATCAATAAAGAATGGTATCTGGTGGATTTACCGGGATACGGATATGCCTCCCGGGGCAAGAAACAGGTAGAAAAGATACAGCAGATTATCGAGGATTATATCCTGGAACGCGAGCAAATGACCAATCTGTTTGTATTGATAGACTGCCGTCTGGAGCCTCAGAAAATAGACTTGGAATTTATGGAATGGCTGGGAGAAAATGGAGTACCCTTCTCTATCATCTTCACCAAAGCCGACAAGCTGACCAATGGCAAGGTTAAGGATAATGTAAACAAATATCTGAAAAAACTGACAGAACAGTGGGAAGAACTCCCTCCTCATTTCGTATCCTCCTCTGAAAAGAAAACAGGCAGACAGGAGATTCTGGATTATATTGACAGCATTAACCGGTCGCTTAAGGCATAGCGTCGAATTACCTAGTGGTGACTACTTAGAACGCAAATGACACAAATTTATCCCCGTTCCTATTTGTGTCATTTGCGCCATTTGCATTCCGTTCCGGCAAACGCTCAGAGTTTTATGGTCTTCACCTTACCCGGAATCACCGTCAGATGCACCGTACCGTTGCATTCTATATCCACCTTCTGGTATCTGGCCTCCACCACCACTTTTCCGTCCAGAGCCATTATTCCCCATTGGCAGGCGTTTTCCTCGTAAGCGCAATAATAGCCCACAGGAGGCAGAATCTTCCTGTATTTGGGAGGCACAATGATACGTTCCCCCAGTTTCAAGCCCCATTTCATCCCCATCCGGAAAGGCAATGCATCCCTGATCTCTTCCAACCTTTTCAGCCTTTTCTGTTCCTCTTCCTGCAATTGTTTCCGTTGAGCTATCCCGGCACGCCGCCCGGCTTCTTCCTTCAGACGTTCCATCACCGTATGGAAATCTTCCTCGCCCGGCCGGGGAGTGTTACAGGCTATATACCGCTTTTCCTTCCCTTTCTCCACATGATAATACCGTCCCTTCTCATCCATCACCACAATACTTTGATCCGGCAACCGTCCGCTCAGGTAATAAGCACGCTCCTCATCCCCCTCCAACAGACAAACCTGCGGTTCACAACAAAAGCCTCCATCTTCCATGCGGCGGCATCGGGAAGGCACTCTGCCATCGTACATCTTCACATAAAACCCCATCCACACGATGGACGAAGAAGGCAACCCGCATGTATTGGCATACACCTGCCTTGTCCTGCTGTAATAAGTACGGTTCACCTGTAACAATTCTATGCTCCCGTATCTGAGGACACGCGGGCGGACAGAATAACACCGGCCGTTCCGTAAATCCACATAAGACACCGAATTCCCGGCATGACGGACTTGCAACAAGTCATCTTTCAGAAACCTCACCTCACGGCAATGCCCCGGTTCGGCCACCAAAGCCCCCGTATCATCCAGTACCCGGACACCCCCGTTCCGAAGCCTCCCCACGGCAAAACGTCCTTTGATACTCAAAACCTCTTTAAACGAAGCGTCCGGCAACATCTCATCTCCCTTTTCCAATCCCCAAAGACCTGTTTCCTTATCTACAAATGCCCTCAGCCTGCATGACGGTGACTGCTCCTTCTCATCCGGCAAAGCCTGCTCTCTGATGGAAGAAAGCAAACGCCCGTGCTCCATAACCACCACCAAGTCCCCACCGGCTTCAGCCGGCCTTTCCACCACCGGAAAAGCGGTAACGGAAGCATCACAGTTCATCCGTCCGGGCAAACTCCCCTTTCCCGCCATCCGTCCCCGGAACATAGCATCCCAGTTCCATCGCTGTGTAGGAAGCCCGAAAATGCGGTACAGCCCCACATTGTCTATCAGCATACACGCCTCCTTGCCCTCCGATCTCCGCAATCCGCGCCCTACCTGCTGCAAATATTTAGCCAGTGACAAAGTAGGACGGGCCAGTTGTACAAACTCCACATCGGGACAGTCGAACCCCTCGCTGAATACATCCACATTCACCAGCACCTCGATTTTTCCATGTCTGAACTCCTCCACCATCCGCTTACGCTCCATAGCAGGAGTCTTGCTGTCCACAGCCACCGCATTCACTCCCCGCCTGCTGTAATACTCCGCTATCCGCCGGGCATGTTCAATGCTGATGGCATACACCATCCCCTTCTTGCCGGAAGCAAACTGCCTGACACTGCGGTACAGGCGCTCGATACCGGGACGCCTGTTCAGTACCGCATCCATCTCTTTCACCTGATAATCCCCATCGGCCCCCCGTTTCTCCAGACCGTCAATGAGCCGCTGCTCCTCGCTGCCGGGACGGATGGATACATAATCGAACACAGACAACACGCCTTTTTCAATAAACTCGGCAATACTCCACGAAGTAACCAATACCTCGAACAGTTCCGTGAACCCCCTACGGTTCAGGCGGCAAGGTGTGGCAGTCACACCCAGTTTCTTTGCGGCAGGATAACGCTTCCACATCTCCGTGTAAGAAGCAGCCAAGGCATGATGAGCCTCGTCTATCACAATCAGTCCCGGAGCATCACCCGCCTCATTCCAGTGCCGGGACAGCCATTGGACAGACATCACCCTGACCGGAGTATCCTCCCTCCGGATACCATATTTAGCCAGCGTTTCCTCCATTTGCGCCACCAGTTCCCTACGATGGGCAATAAGCCATACCCCGCTGCCGGCAGAAGACACGAACTCACTGACCACAGATGCCAGCAAATGTGTCTTGCCCGTACCGGTAGGCATCTGCACCATCACACTCCGGTGAGCTTTCCACGCTTCCATCAGACGTGTTTTCATCTCTATCTGATAATCCCGCAACATAAATAATTTGCCGATTTGCTAACGTGCCAATGGAGTAAGAGGATAACTGAAAAAATTATTTACTAGCCAGCATATTATTAATCTGCGCCCGTATATTGGCTATCGTACCGCCCGACACAAGCCGTTTGGCAAAAGGTAGCAACGACTTGATGAAAGCCGCTTTCACCACCGTGTGTTTGTCTACATTCCTACAGTTCTCATCGGCCAGCATCTTTCCTACCACCACCGCCAGTTCGCGTGCCGTGGTACACTCTCCCAAAAGTATCTTGTAAGCCCTCATCACCTTTATATCGGGTATATAGACCGATACGTAAAATTCATCATCCGACAGTTCCGCCGGCTCCTGTGCCGGCTTCTCATCCGTCACACTTTCTGTACTCTCCGTTTTCTCAGAATCTTCCGGTTGGTCGGCGGCCTCATCACCCCGGTCGCCATAAAAGTTCTGAATGGCGGAAGACGCCACAGGGGCAATCAGATTGTTTCCGCCATAAATATTTATCATCATATCAGGTTTTTCATTCATATACTATTTCTTTTCTCTATTCTTTAATTATTATCAACAGATCGTTAATCAAAATCCATATTTTATCAATATATAATCAATAGCATGCACCAATAGTAAACAGATAGTAAACGGTTATGAACCGATTTCCATACGTCATTCCCTACCCGTATATTTGTGCAGATAAATCAAAATCAATTTCTTTTATGAAAGAATACATCATGTCATTTTTCAATGCACCCGTCACCAATAAAATACCCACATGTATATGCAGTGTGGCAGGGCTTCATACCTACATCAGCACCAATCCGCAACTGGAAGAACTGACGCGTAAAGTCAGAGCCGGACTCGGAGACAAGCAAGTGTTCCGAAAGAATAAACAGACCCTTTTACCGTATGTCACTCCGGCAGGTATCTTCTCTTACTGCAAAGAGCAATGCATGCAAGTTCCTTCGGGCCTCTTTGTCATAGATATTGACGAACTGGCTTCCACCGAAGAAGCGGCAATGTGGCGCGACCGCCTCTTTGCCGATGAAGTGCTGCACCCCGTACTTTCCTTTGTCAGCCCCGGAAACCAGGGAGTAAAACTGTTTATCCCTTACCGCATAAACCCTTTCCTGAGCGTGGAAGAATCCTTCGACAATGCCCTGCACACCGCATGGGAGTATCTGGAATGGAAATACGAGCTGAAAGTGGACAGGGCCAATGCCGACTTGTCCAGAGCCTGTTTTCTGTCGCACGACGGAGAAGCGAAAATCAATAACCATAAATATTAAAAAATGAACGATTCTATTTCTATCTTGGAACAGCTGGTAACAGCCATCGAACAAGCGGGAGTCAATGTGGCCCCCACCTATCAGGAATATATGCCGCTGGCCTTTGCCATAGCCAACAGTTGCGGAGAAGAAGGACGCACCCGGTTCCACCGCATCTGCCGCATATCCGAAAAGTACCACCACGATGAAGCAGACAAACTGTACGGACATGCCCTGACCAAAGGAACAGGCAGAAATTCCCTGGGAACCGTCTTCCATCTGGCAGAGGTGGCCGGGGTGAAAATGGACCCGAAACTTGCAAACTTGCAGAACTTGCAGTCTCTCCACACCCACACACGTGCGCGCGTATCCTATAATGCCCATCCGGATGCTTCCGACGGGACTCCGCCCGATGCCGTTTTCACGGACCCAGCCTCCCCCCTGTCCGACGGCGTGTCCAAGACCATCCTCCCTGCCCGACTTCCCTCTTTCCCCGACTACCGCTGGCCCGCCTTCCTGCAAGGAATCATAGACTGCGGTAACTCTCCCGCCCAACGGGATATCCTGCTGCTGGGTGCGGCAACCGTGCTGGGAAGCACCCTCAACAAACTGGTAAGTTTTGTGTACGGACGAAAGCACAAGTATCCCTGTCTGCAAGTATTCGTCACCGCGCCTCCCGCTTCCGGCAAAGGTGCGCTGACCTGGGTACGCCGTTTGGCAGAACCCATACACAACGCGCTGCTGGACACCTACCGGGAAAAAATAAAGACCTACCGCATGGAAAAGACCAAATGGGACACTTTGGGGAAGGAAAAGGCAAATACCCCCGAACCCGAACAGCCCCAGCTGAAAATGCTCCTCATAGCCGGCGACAATACCGGTACAGGCATACAGGAAAACCTGATGGACTCCGGAGGCGTAGGACTGATATGCGAAACCGAGGCCGACACCGTGAGCACCGCCATTGGAGGCGACCACGGACACTGGAGCGACCTCCTCCGGAAATGTTTCGACCATGACCGGCTGGCCTACAACCGGCGCACCAATCACGAATACCGCGAATGTAACGTCACGTTCCTCTGCGTACTTCTCAGCGGCACGCCTGCACAAATCAAGCCCCTTATCCCATCGGCCGAAAACGGATTGTTCTCTCGCCAGCTGTTCTACTATATGCCTGCCATTGAAGAATGGGAAGACCAGTTCAACGAAGCGGATACAGACTATGACTCCCGTTTCCTGGAATGGGGGGCACAATGGAAAGAAGTGCTGGACGCCATCACCGCTTCGGTGAGCAACATCAACATGAAGCTCACCCACGAGCAAAAAGAGATATTCAACTTCCACTTTGCCCGCGTATTCGGACGAGCCTCCGCCATTCACGGCAACCAGATGAAAAGCGCCGTAACCCGTATTGCCATCAATATCTTCCGCATCATAAGCATTATCGCCCTGCTGCGCTCTCTGGAATCCCTGCTGCCGGGAGGCGAAAGGAGCGGTGAACCACAGGAAAATATCGTGCGTACCCTGCTGAACTGTCCCGGACTGACCCCGTCGGCCCATATTCCACAAGAAAACATAGCAGACGGAATCGTACCGCAATTCAACCTCTCCATCCGCACCGACGACTTTTATGCCGTGCTGGCCCTGGTGGAACCTCTGTACCGCCATGCATGCCACATTCTCTCGCTCCTGCCCGCAGGAACCCCCAGCGCACCATCGGCGAACATGACTCCCGAAACCCTGTTCGACTGCCTTCCCCTGCGCTTCACCCGCAACGAAGCCATCGACAAAGGAGAACAGGTAGGAGTTCCGGCAGGCTCGGTGGACTCGCTGCTGAAACGTATGACCGAACGCGGACAGCTGGTCAAAGTGGGGCGTGGCGAATACGAATTCAACGCGCGCATGCACACACGTACGTGTGTGGGTGTGAGAGAGAGTGCAAGTTCTGCAAGTTTGCAAGATTCCTGAATTTAAAATGTATAAATATGAAAGATTTCCTTTATTTCCCATCCATGACAAAAGGTAGCCTGGCTCTGCTCTATTTTCCCGGTTCAAATCCCCGGATAGCCACCCGGCATCTGATGAGGTGGATAAACGGCTGTCCCCCTTTGATGGAAGAGTTATCCGCAACGGGTTACCATACCTCGCAAAAAGTCTTCACGAGCCGCCAGGTGACACTGATCAACCGGCATCTGGGCAGCCCCGGATAGCCCTGCAAGCTCTTTGGAACAGGATGAAAGCCATAAAGTGCCACAAGGTGTCATAAAGCGTCAGCACGCATTTCACAGTACCTATCTTTGCAATGTCAACAATGAGGGAGCCGATACGTTACTAACCTTCGGCCTAGCATGTTACTAACATGTAACCCCATACGTTACTAACCTTCAGCCTTACACGTTACCTACGTGCAATCCGCAAGAAAAGTAAAGTATTCTCCCTCTTCACTGACGAAATTCATTTTTTATTTTTCATCTCTTAAAACCCTATTTATCATGATCAACTACAGCACCTGCATGCGTGGTAACCCCACCGACAAAGACGCGGCCAAGAAGGCGTATGCCAACGCCCAGTACTCACAAGTAATGACACTGGACAAGTTCTGTTACCACATTGCCAGCCACGGATGTGTATACTCGCGCGCCGATATCCAAGCCATCCTTATTCTTGCCGTGGACTGCCTGCGCGAGCAGTTGTTGAACGGACAGCAGATACAGATGGGTGATCTGGGCGTATTTTCGAACAGTATCCGAAGCCTCGGCGCCCATTCGATGGCAGAGTTCACTGTGGAGAACATCACCGAGGTGAACGTACTGTGGGCTCCGGGCGTCCGTTTCAACAACCTGCGCCAAGATGCCGAATTCCAACTGGTTCCCACGCGCAAGGCAGCCGCCGAAGTAGTGAAGGCATTGAAGGCCGGAAAGACTACGGTAGACCTGACGGGCAATTCTTCTGCCGCCGGCATTGCCGCTGACGACGCTGACGCCTCCCGCATTCCAGCCGCCTCCGGCGAACCGGCAGACGAAAATAGCTGACCGGCTTGTTCCGCTCCACAGAGATAGCATGATGTGATTATGGAACACGGGCGACACGGACTCTTCTTTCACTCCCCCGTGTCCGTCCGCCAGTTCCGTAACCTCCTTTTGTTCCATTCGCATTTTAAACTGACAAAAAACAGATATTTCCATGAATGAATCCAACCACGAATCCAAGAAAATCACCTGGACACAAATCCTCCGGGCAGTTATCCAGGCAGCCATCGCGGCACTCACCGCTTTGGGCATTACCAGTTGCGCATCCCTCATCTAAAGAACAAACACAACATTTTCCAATTCTCAATTTATTATGATACAAGAAACATTCCCAATGATAATCGGTGAGGAAGAAATGAAAAACGAACGCCAACTTCTCACCGTAGAGGACGGACCGCTGATGCAAGGACGCGAATCAGTGCGATACCTCATCCTCCACTGTAGCGCCACACGTTGTGACAAAGACTATACTGCCGAGCAATTACTTCGTGACCATAAGACCCGTGGTTTCCGGACTGTAGGTTACCACTTCTATATCCGCCGCGACGGCACCATCACCCAGCACCGCAAACTGCTGGAAGTGGGGGCACACTGCCGTCCCTGGAACCGTTGCAGCATCGGCATCTGCTACGAGGGCGGTCTGGATGCGGACGGACATCCGGCAGACACCCGGACCGCAGAGCAGACAGAACAGCTTACCTTGTTGCTGATGCGTCTGGCAAAGCTCTTTCCCGGTGCCCGGATAAGGGGACATAGGGATATGAGCGGAAGCATCCCGAAGGCTTGTCCGTGTTTTGACGCGGAAGGGGCGTTCGGATATTTGGAAAGGTAATTTCTTTTTCCAAGGTTTCCCTTTGCCAGTGTTCATTTCAGCTCTCAAGTAGAGAGTGATACTACTGGCAGAGGGAAGTTCTTTACTAAGATCATCCGGCCGGTACCGACACACCGAAACAGACTATCATATAGATAAAAATCCTTCCTGTTACGGGTTATTGTATAATCCGCGTTTATTTTTAAAGCTGAATAAATCCTAATCGGATAATCTTCTTTATTATTAAAGCTCCGGGAACAAGCGCTCTCGTTCCCGGAGCTCCCCCTGCACTTTTCACAAAGGACAAGGGTTCTGATCTAACATTAGTGCCGGCTATGTTCCATTTCCGGCCGGCAGACGGAAATAACAGGCTGCAAAAACAAAGTTTTTTAACTGCTAAATTACTAAGGACCCTCATCGAGAAGGATCGTTAAGAACAGCCCGTTTTACTAATAGGCATTCTTCTCGCCACGGAAGACATTCGCCACCGTCCTGTACATGATGTAAAGGTCCAGACCGAAGCTCCAGTGCTCCAAATACCAGATATCACCACGGATACGGCCCTCCATGTCTTTTAGTTCCTTCGTTTCCCCACGGAAACCCGTAACCTGGCTCCATCCCGTTATACCCGGTTTCACAAAATGCCGCACCATATATTTATTGATCAGCCTTGAATATTCCTGCGTATGGAGAAGCATGTGAGGACGAGGCCCCACGATACTCATATCCCCCAACAGCACATTGATAAACTGGGGCAGCTCATCTATATTCGTCTTACGCATTATATTGCCCCAGCGCGTCTTGCGGGGATCATGCTCCGTGGCCTGTATCCTGTCGGCATCTGCATTTACTTTCATACTGCGGAACTTGTAACAATAAAACTCCCTGCCGTTCAGCCCGTTCCGTTTCTGGCGGAAGAACAGCGGGCCGGGCATGGTCAATCCGGTCACTATCGCCACCACAATCAGAATAACCGGAAAAAGCGTACAAAGGAACACCGATGAGACTACTATGTCAAAGGTTCTTTTCAGCAGGCGGTTCCCCGGCCAACTTAAGGGATCGGGGCGAAGGCCCAGGTAAGGGACGTTCCCCATGATGTTGAACGACATACGGTGGTGGAGATAATTGCGCACATTGGGCACACTGAAGAAATGTACCAGATGGTTCTCGCAGTAATCAATCAGAGAAACAATGACCTCTCTGTCTTTTGAGGGCAGGCAGCAGAACAGGTAATGTACATAATCATGTTTCTCCAGATATTCCTGTACCTGCGCCGGCTGGCCCAAATACGGACATTCTACCGGAAAAGCAGGATTCGCCTGACCGTCAAAATAGCCCACGACCGAATAACCTGTATCTTCACTGCCCGACATCTCATGGTAGATTTCCAGGTTGTTGTCCGTACTTCCTACCAGTACTACAAAACGCGTATGTTTCTTGCTCATACGGTAAAGCCTGATGAGAAGACGAAGAGTGAAACGGAACGAAACAAGACACAGAAACAGGAGGAAAAGGTACTCCAGCATGAACAGGGAGGCTATATCCGCATAGTTTCCTACAGAAAGGACCAGACCGCCCAGGAGGACAAACAGGAACATATTCTCGAACACACGTTTCCATATCTGAAGGGAATGCACTTTCCTCCGGTGAAGCACTACTCCTGAATGGATGGCGCAAAGGGCGTAACATAACATCAGTGTAAGCATGACTTGCAGAACGGTAGTTCCACCAACCTGCAGGCTATCCCACTGCATCTCATTGGACAGCTTGCTGAAAAGCAGGAATAGCAGACCGCAAAGAAAGGTCTCGGTGACAATCACAAAGGTCTCGATCAAGTGGTTGTAGGATGCTAATTTGTCTTTCATGGTAGGCTGTTATTCAGATCACATTATAAAAGTGATCTCCTGCTATTTTTTCATTCCATACCATATCCATACCCATATTTGTGCCCATATCCATAGCCGTATTTATGTCCATAGCCATAACCGTAGCCTGCTTTTCTAGAGCTTAAATCAATGCTATTAATAACCGTAGCCAATTTATCGAATTTCTTCTGATCCCGCAGCACATTAATATACCTGTCTCTTATACACATCTCCGAGCCCACGAGACCGGAGCC
>ENA-OYDX01000144-OYDX01000144.1-human-gut-metagenome-genome-assembly--contig:-NODE-144-length-15789-cov-14.425003_pt1 | contig 15789 bp, 20 predicted proteins | sample MGYA00243466_ERZ652899 | MGnify/ENA primary metagenome ERZ652899 (study PRJEB26926, sample SAMN06164799) | human gut metagenome | biome: ENVO:00009003; feature: ENVO:2100002; material: ENVO:00002003... | reverse complement strand
CAATCCATTAACACCTAATTTATAAAACAATCTCTTTTCACAGATTTTTCAGACGTTTATGGTCTTCTGTGATCTTCTGGATATGAATCGTCAGATACAGCATTTCGTCCTCAGTCATAGCGTATTTATATTCCTCTTCCATCATAAGATAGATCATTTTTACACAGCCGTAAGCTTCTCTGTACTGCTCCTTAATGATCTTGAAAAGCTCCTGATTCTCATCATAGTGAAGTTCTTTATGAAGGAATCTCTGGGCAAAATATTTCAGATGCGTGAGAAACCGCTGATAATACAGATTATCCTCCTGAAATTCCATATTGTCATAATACTTCTCCACGATGTCCAGGATCTGATGTACGATAATGGAAATCTGATAGCTGTCCGTCTTGCCGCCATCTTCCGCATTCACAAAATGCAATGCAAAAAATCCTGCTTCATCTGCAGAAAGATCTACCTCGAACATCTCATTTACCTTTTTCAGTAATTCCAAGCCGATCTCATATTCCTTATGATAAAGCTGCTTGATATCCAGAAGCAGCATATTCTGAAGGCGGATCCCGTTTTCAAGTCTGGAGATCGCACCCATGATATGGTCGCTAAGGGAAAAATAAATACTGTCATTTAATTTCATCCCCTCTTTTTCCTTCACTTCATTTACAAAAGCTCCCACAAAATCCAGATATTTTTCCGGAATAGCAGTCAGATAACCCTGTATCTCCTTGCTGATCTGGGCATTTTCCGCAGTAAAGATCTTCTCGATCCTGGACTCCTCCACTTGCTGTCCTTTCTTTTTCTGAAAGGCAATTCCGCAGCCCTTTACAATAACTTCATGTCCCTGTCCATCCTTGGACAGTATCAGATTATTATTCAAAATCTTATGGATAACCATATTCCTGTTCCCTCGCTGCCATTCAAATAAAAAAGACCATTACAGTATATAGAAAACCTATTCCTATACTACTATAAGGTCTTGCCTGACGATAAATAAATATTTCAGTAACAATCCTTCTGATTCGTAACTATTTAATAACTGTGTGTAATAGTATCAGAAAAAATATATGTTGTCTATCTGGAATATTTAATAAAATATTTATAATATTTTTGTGAACTTTGACAAAATCCCCTAATGTTCCTGCCATACGGATGATATGTACCCTCTTTCTCCATTAAAAAAAGAGCCCCAAACATACCAAAAAATATGTTTAGGACTCTACCTATGACGGGATAATGAAGTTTACTAATTTCAGGATAATAGAGTTTGCTAATTTACAGTTTACTACTCAAACTCTTCCCAAGGGAAGTATCATCAAATCAAAAATGCTGATTTTATGCGGCATTCCACCGCATCTATTTCATCTAATGTTACTCTTTTCATGTCGTTTTCAAAAACTTTAGTAGCAAATTAGTTGCAATTATTCAATATTACTTCCACGAAATCCATGGCAGATATAATCTACTTTTACTACTAAAAACGAACAATATCCCATATTACCTCTGATTTTTTCAGTTCCATGACAACTCCCGGATGACGTTTATCTTCTTTTATCCGTTTTTCAAGTTCCCAGAATTTCTCTGATGCAGGCTTTTTATCATCATTCAGAAAATTTGCATACTCTTTAACAAGACCTTCCATATAATTTTCCTGCAAATCCCGGTTTTATCGCGTTTTGCTATATCATAGAGTCTCACTCAGTCTCAAATCTCGTGAGACTAACTTTGAAATATTCGTTTTTCAGAAAGCTCTTTAATCGTCTCTCTTTAGAAAGCTTTTTCTTAGAATATTCTGATTTTAACCACTTGATTTTTCTCAAAATTTCTATGACATTTTCTATGACATTTCTACGACATTTTCTGTGACATTTCCCATCTTCATTATAAGCGTTACCTAAAACAAATTTGTGCCTTTAATCAATTCAATTTTTACCTTCTCCCTACTTCCATACATAGAGCTTTTACTTTCATCAATAGTCTATACCTGATGTTTATTCTATGAATACATACTTTCCCTTTCCTTTACCATTTACCACTTTAACAACTTTCATATCTCTAAGTTTTGTCATGACTGCTCTTGCTGTGGATGGTGAGCAATCAAGAATTTCTTTTATTTCTTTTGTTCCAAAAATCTGATTTTTCTCTATTTCATCATACACCTTAAGAATATTTGCTTTCGAAGGTTCATTATATTTTTGTTGCTCAATCGCCGACTTTATCATATCAACCGCCGATTTTTTATCGTCAATCGCCGACTTTTCTTCTCCAATCGCCGGCTTTTGGTAATCAATCAACGACTTATTGACTGCAACAGCCAATTTTTTAAATGAATCAGCGGTTTTTTCAACAATAGTTTTTCCAACTTTTGAATTATAAATAACTGCCTGCAACATAAAAGCATTTGTATGATAAACAGGATCTTTTAGTCCCACCCGCTCCAACTCATTACGCAGTCTTTCATTAACGCTTTAAATGTTTCTTATTGACATTATGAATTTATCGTACTAACCTAAACTCGTAGAATATATTTCAATAAAGGTAATGTTTCGAAAACTTTTGGTTCCGATTATAATAGAGCAGCTTTTAGCATCTCTCATTGGAACCTGCCAGTGCAAATCTCTGCTTTGAGACGGTTCCCTTTATCACAATTACCAAGCCAATCTGCTGGATACCATTCTTCATTATTCACAATTCTGTATAAATAAAGAACAACTCATGTGGGATTGGGGATATGCCTCACTCATTATTGGAATAAGAAAATAACTGCAAAGGAGATTTTTACTATGAAAGAAATAATTTTAGGAAATCACATACGAAAGGTTCCTTCAGTTGCTGTTGGATGCATGCGCCTTTCTGAAAAATCGAAGGATGAGATGAATCGTTTTATTCATGCAGCTCTGGAACAAGGTGCATATCTCTTTGATCACGCGGATATCTACGGTGATGGTATGAGCGAGAGCATATTCGGCGAAGCGTTCGCAGATGATTCATCCATAAAGCGTGAGGATATTTATCTTCAGTCAAAATGTGGCATCCGTCAAGGCTTCTATGATCTCTCAAAGGAGCACATTCTGAAATCTGTCGATGGCATTTTACAAAGGCTCCATACAGATTATCTTGATCTTTTGCTTCTTCACCGTCCGGATACACTCGTAGAACCGGAAGATGTTGCTGCTGCATTTGATGTTCTTTATGAAAGCGGAAAGGTACGCCATTTTGGAGTTTCAAACCATAAGCCGATGCAGATTGAACTGCTGCAGAAATATGTCCGCCAACCACTCGTTGTCAATCAGGTTCAGTTCAGCATCCCTGTTTCCAATCTTGTTGCAAATGGCATGGAAGTCAATATGGAAACCCCAGGTTCAATCGATCACGATGGAAGTCTGCTCGACTACTGCCGCCTCCACAATATCACTCTCCAGGCATGGTCTCCGTTTCAGATGCCGGCATGGAAAGGCTGCTTTCTCGGAAGCGACGAATACCCTGAACTGAATAAAAAACTTCATGTGATTGCCGAAAAATATAATGTCAGCGATACTACTATTGCGGCTGCGTGGATTTTACGTCATCCGGCAAATATGCAGATTGTTACCGGCACTGCAAGTGAAAGCCGCCTGAAAGAAATTATCGCGGCGTGCGATATTACTCTGACTCGTGAGGAATGGTATGAGCTGTACCTGGCGGCAGGTCATCTGCTTCCGTAGGGATTATCGATTACCAGCATTATTTTCAAAATGCTGGCAATCCTTAGAATTAGCAAGTTGTACAAAAGAATCTTCTCTTTTACGAAGTCTGGTCTCATAAACGAGATAAAGGTTTTGGCAGATGCAGAGCTTGTGTTGAGCAGATCAGAGTACACGACCTCAGACACAGTCACGCCAGCTTACTTATTAATCAGGGCTGTGATGCCTTGATGTTAGCAGACAGGCTCGGACATGAAAAGGTATCCACAACACTTAACACATACTCCCATCTGTTTCCACATAAACAGCAGGAGCTTGTGCATAGTCTGGAATCATTGCAGGCAACAGATTTGCCAACACCTGAGCCACCATCTGATAACCCTCTGCTTGAAGCAGCAGGTATCACCTGTGAAGTATCTCAGACTCAGGACAACGGCTCAGATGTAACAATCCAACCTCTGTTTGGACCTGCGTTAGTACCACCAAATACCGCATCAGGGAAAATCATCCAGATGCCACAAAGAAAGATCATTTAAAAGAAATCCAGCAATCATCAGGATTTCTTGCTATTAAAGTTAATGACAAGCACACAAAAACGATAAAAAAGAGTAGTTGCTATTAGTAGCAAATTAGTAGCAGTGCAAAAGAAAAAGTCTCGGAATCCGCTTGTTTAGCGGGTTCCAAGACTTGTGACTTCTATTCGAACTCCCTATAACCATAACATAATTGTTAAATATTTGATTGCTTTTTAAGGGTTTTCATAGCTATAATATTCATATTTTACGCCGTATTTACAGTTTCAGAGCAAACAAGTATCATACGGGTATCACAAATAATATAGACATAATCATTTTTGTTTTGTCACTTTTGTTTCCACTACAGTTCCATTTGGATATTGTGTTGCACTATATTTGGAATTTCCATTATCTTTCTGTACTTTGACTACCCGTCGATTAGAATCAGTAATACGTGCTTCTAATCTATCCCCCGGATTGGTTAAAATTCCCGATTTGCCAATAATTTCACCATCATCTTTTTTACCAAATATACTTAATAAATTTTTCATATTCCCTCCTTGTTCAAAAACACAACATGGTGCTAGCACCATGTAAATACTACAGCTAAAGAAAAGTCAGGGCGATACTACCTACCCTTATGCTTCTCTTTCTTTTTCTGTTGTTTCAGTTCAAACTGCCGCTGTTTCTTCGCTTCCCTTTGTTCCCGAATCACAATCTTACGTCCAGTTTTCAACTGCTCCTGCTGTAATTTCAAAGCCTGTTGCGATTTTGTACCTATCCCTGTATTCTGTACCTGTTTCCGCACTTCACGCTGTACCCGTTTAGGATTGCGACCAGTTTCTTTTACATCAGTTGCCACAGCCGGACTAAATTGCAACCGGTAGTAATTTTTCATAACAAACTCATAAACCTCATAGTCTTTGGGTCCTGCCCCAAACGTAACCTTACACACCGATAGCTTTCCCTCTGATACACGTTCAAACACTCCCACCCAAAAGGGTTCTTCAAAAAATACTGTCAACTTTCCCGATACTTTGTCCATGACAAATCCTCCTTAAAATGATTGTAATGAACAAAGAACGGACGACCCTAAGGAGGGAGGGTTACTTACACCAAATCGGTGCGACTGGACTACCTACCAGTTCTGCAAGATTGCCTTGCGTTGTGTTTTTATCTTTGCTCCTATATATTACCACATAAACGCCCATTTTTCCACAAAAATATGGCAATCCACATACAACTGCAAACCGCCATTTTATCATTTCCCTTATCTGCTTTAATTTACATGGTGCTAGCACCATGTGTCAATCATCACCAAAAGAAACATTATCTTTTCCACAGCTTACTTCTTATAACCATACTCCCCAATCCTCATAGTTAAACGTTCCGCTGCCATGATGCAATTTTCCGTCTGCCTTAAGATTTCTAAATGCTTCTCGCATACGAATTAAGATTTCCGGCTTTATGTCCAGTGAATGATGTGCCGGAAACACTTTTTTCACAGGCAATGCCACAACTTTTTCCAAAGAATCAAGGTATGCTTCCGGGGCAGTAGACGGATAATAAGCAAACAGAATATCCTTATAAACCAAATCGCCAGTAAATAAATATCCCCTGTCTTTTTCCCAAAAACATAAATGCCCCGGAGAATGTCCGGGAGTATGCAGCGCTTCAATTTCTCTGCCGCCAATGTCAATGATGTCATGGTCTGTCAGCACTTTTGTTGGCATACCTTGAAAAAGTTCATAATCATTCACACAATAGCCCTCGGGTAAATCACAGCGGTCTACCACCATCTCTCTTATCGTTTCGATTGATAAAGGAAATTTACCATTCAGCCAATCCAATTCATCAGCATGGGCATAAAAATTCGGGAAATACTTATGTCCACCAATATGATCCCAGTGAATATGCGTTGCTACTGCCGTAATTGGCTTATCGGTAAGTTTCAGCACTTCCTCATAAATATTGGAAATGCCAAGCCCCGTATCAATAAGCAGACTTCGGGTATTTCCATTCAGCAGATAACAATGTGTTTCCTCCCAATGCCGGTATTCACTGATAATATATGTATTTGCATCAATTTTATCTATTGTAAACCAGTTATTCATTACTCCACACTCCTTAAAATCTCCATAAACTCATAGTTTCTCTATCTCTGCCAAAGAATATTGAATGTCTTTATAGACCAATGGTTGCATACTGTCAGCATAAATAGATATATCCGCTTTTTGTAGTGCCGAAACAATATCTTCTTTTAATTCCGGCTTATTTTTTGCTATTATAGGCAGTAATTTTATACACTGTCTTGCTGTTATCGGCTTAATATCTTTTATATGTTTCAAATACTCGTCTATGATTTCGTCAATTTTATTATCTTTGTCCCATTTGGCATTATAAGCAATCAACGTAAGCCCTCTTGTCCGAATATAGGAATTATCGTTGCCAATCATATCCGTCAACTTATCCATATAACAATATACCTTATCTGATTCCTCACATACTTTTTGTAATGTCTGTAATGCTTTGTATGCCGTATTATTATTTTTGTCAAACAGCAATTCAAATGTTTCCGCAACATTTATTAGCATAATTGGCACCTCTTGTATTTATCATTCTGATTTTTTCTTTTTCAGTAAAATAAAACTTGTATTGCCATTTCCTACAAGCAAAAATAGACTGTATGGGAAAAATAATCCCTAAAACGCATTGGTTAGCAGAGCACCGCCTGCTATATTACCACTCAAATTTATAATACAATTCAAGATTACATTCAGCGCATCAAAAGTATTCTTTGTGTGTCTCATACTCTTATCTCCTTTTCTTTCAAAAACAGTTTTCACAAGTTCCATCAAAAAAAATGCTATAAGTGGTATCACGACAAGAAGTACTCTCTTTGGGGCTAACCCTTGCTCTGCAAGCCAATACGTTCTAACAAAAGCTCTATCTATAATCCCAATTTGTTTATCTGATTATACCACTTTCAATCACCATTTGCTACAAAATTATTGGGCATAGCAACCGCTACACCCAACAATTTTTATCGTTCCAACGACTTTTCAATTTTCCATTTCTGCCCTTTCAAGTCATTCTGTTTCTCATACAAGATATTACGCTCTTTGCAGAGTTCTTTCATTCGCTCCAACTGCGCCCTCACTCCCTCCCGGCAATCCGGCTCAATCTTTTTATATTCCCCGGTCAGATTGCGGATCGTATTATTGTTTTCCTTTATCTGCTCCGACAAACATACCCAGTCTATCAGATTTTGCACTTCCTCATCTATTTCGTAAAGGTCTGTTTCTGCCACGATTTTAGCACATAACCGTATCATTACTTTCTTTTCCATATCTGTCATATCCAATCAATCCCCACTTTCCTATCGGCTCATTTCAAAGGCACGTTTCGGGCGTTTATTTGCCCTTTCTGCCTGTTCTAATGCCTTTGACCGTTCTACTATCAACTGCACCTGTTCCCTGCCAAAATGACGCTCCAAACGCCCCAAATCAGACACCTTTTCCTGCAATCGGTCTATGGTGTCGCTCTGCTCCATAACTTTATCTGTCAAGCGACTAATCTGTATTTGTTGTCCGTTCAATTTGGCGGTCAGCTTCTTGCTCTGCTCTGTAAGCTGTACACACTTAATTGTCAGATTTTTTACTATCTCTTTCAACTTCTCCACAAGTGGTAAAGCCTTTTTATCCCGGTAAGCCTTTGCGCTCATCAATGCCCCCGGTTCTGCCAACTGCCATTTCACATCTTCATCATAAGCGTGTATATTGCGCTCCATGACTTCCTTAGACTGCATCATTTTATTAAGTTCCTGCTGTAACTTTTTCTGCTGTTTCTCCAATTTCTCATTTTCGGATAACAGCTTTTCCTTATCCCCTGTTAGTGTTTCCGTCTGCTCTTTCAACAGATGATTTCTAGCGGAAAGTTCTGATACTTCCTGCCGAATCGTTTCGCCCTCTTTTCGTATCTGCTCCGTTTCCTGTTCTGCTGCTGTCTGCTGATGAAGAATATCGGATAATTCTTCTTTACTGCCGGAAATCGTCTGTTCCAGTTCTGCAACCTCTTTCTGTCTTTCCTGTTTCTCAAAATCCAATACAGACAAATGCTTGTTATGCGTTCCTAGCTGTTTCCACTGTACGCCATGCCGTCCCATGACTTTTGAAAGTTCCTGCTTCTCCGATTCTATCCACTGATTCCATTCCGTCATTCCCCTTGAGCCGCCTTTGAAACCCTGCTCCGATAGTGCGCCCTTTAACGATACCCTTGTATCCAGTCCACGCCTGCTGTTACGGATAAAAGGAACAAAATCAATGTGAATGTGCGGTGTCTGCTCGTCCATGTGCAAATGGCTTGAAAATACATGAAGATTTGGATTTCTTTTCTGAAACTGCTCCATAAACTCACACAAAATATCTTTCGCCAACTGCCCCTCATTGCTCTGCACATTCATATCATCTTTATTGCCGATTTGGAAGATAACCTCATAAAACAATTTCTCCTGCTTTCCCCTGCGTATCTTCTCATAGTAATTGTCAATCTTTCGGTCACTCCGTTTCTGCTTTGCGTTATAGCGTTCCAGTGCTTCATCAAAAAGTGTGTGATAGACTTCTTTTATATCCGAATGGCAGAACTCCACGTTATCCCGGCTTCGTTCCCTATCCACATTTTTAGCTGTAAAGGCTCTTGTATTGTGATTGACAGAACCTTTCCCCACCATGCCGCTGATTGTCCTTTCCAATAGGCATATCCTCCACGTTCTCTATATTTGGCTGCTATTTTACTGTGCCGATAGGCACAAGGCTTTGTTACTTTCCCGAAAGTAACGCAAAAGCACTTTCGACACGCTCTGCTTTATCAAAAGTGCCTTTGCGCCCTGCCGGGAGCTTTTCCGTCCTTACGGACGGGGCGGCTTTACGCCGCCTTATTGCCGCCGCTTTCCGGCTTTCTTCCCAACACCGCAACAATGTAATCTCTATAATCTTTGCAACCTTGCAATCTTCAAGAACGCAATTCCAAGACTGCAAAATCCTAATACCCTGCATTGTTGCGCTGTTGCCTTTCTCCGTCCGTTACTGTCTAATTTTATCCAGTTCCCAATGCCATGTATTGTTTATCCGCTTCGCCCGGATTCCTAATTCTTTCTTCGCATTTTCCAGTGTCCGCTTTGATATGCCCTGTTCCTCTGCAAGATTAAAAATCTCATTGCTCTGCATGGCGTTGTTTGTTTCTGCCAGTTCCCGGAGCAACCGCTTTGCCTGCTCCATTTTATTTGCTTTAGGGGCGATACCGCCTAATACTTCATCTGCTGTTATCTCATAATCTCCAAGCCAGTGAAAACCGTCCTCTGACAATGCAAATGCTTTCGGGTGTCCGAACGCCGCAAGATTATTTTTAATCTGCACCACAGCTCTTGTATTTTCTTCCCCTTCAACTCTGCCGACCAAGAGAACGCTTCTTGCGACTGCAAAGAAATCAATCGAACCCATTCCCCGGTATGCCGCTTTGTTTCCTGCCGCCTTGTTCATGTGACCGACAAGCACAATCGCACACTGATATTTCTCTGCCAGTGCCGCTAATTTCTTTGTCATATCCCTTGCTTCATTCGCTCGGTTCATATCCATACCGCCGCCCAAATAGGCTTGAATCGGGTCTAAAATCAGTAACCTTGCTTTTGTCCGTATAACAGCTTCTTCTAATCGTTCATCTATCATAGAAAGAGATTTTATGCTTTCGTCGATGACTAAAATATTTTCGCAGTCTGCCCCTGCCTGTTCCAATCGTGGCTTTATCGTGTCGGCAAGACCATCCTCCGCACTCTGATAAATCACGTTCAAAGGCTCTGTCAGTTTCATTTCACTGTCCAAACCCTCTCCCTTTGATAATTTCGCCGCTATGTTCAGTACAAGCGTTGTCTTACCGTCGCCCGGATCGCCTTGAATGATTGTCAGCTTTCCATAAGGGATAAACGGAAACCACAGCCAAGACACTTCCTGCGACTGTATCTCTGATAATTTAATCAACTGTAATTCGATTTTTGTTTCTTCCATATGCCCTCCATTTCTGAAAAATCGTTGTTATCGGAAGAAACCTCTGTTATACTGATATTGTGATTGTTGATAACAGAGGTTTTTCAGTTATCACAGCCCTAACAGTTGCCGCTGTCGGGGCTTTTTTCTATACCATTGGTATTGCCTTGCCACAAATATTTTGCTCCGTCCAACATCCAAAGGACTGCTTTCAACATATCCTCATAAGATGTTTGTAATTCTCTGATTTCTTCGGTAGTGACCTCCGACTTTTCATTTTTTATCTGCTCTGCCAGTTCTTCCATACGACTTTGCATTTCCTGTAATTTTTCCACAATCTGATATACCGTTTCTTTCTTGCCCACTACACATACATGATTGTAAATGCAGGAACGAACAAAATAATCTTTCTTTTTCATGCCGCTTACAAAAATTTTTGCTTCGATTTCTTCCCGTTCTCTAGGAGAAATGCGAAAGCTGATTGTTGGATATTTGTGTGTTCCGCTCATTCTTCTGTACCCTCCTTAAATTCTGCGTTCAACAACTCTGCCATTTGTGTCTGTTCTGTCGGGAACATATGAGCATATCGAAACGTAATATCAACACTTTCATGCCCTACCCTGTTCCCGATTGATACCGCCGAAAATCCCATACTGATAAGCAAGGAAACATGTGAGTGCCGCAAATCGTGGATTCTAATACGTTTTACCCCTGCTTTTCCTGCTCCCCTTGTCATTTCATGGTGCAGGAAACTCTTAGTAAGATGAAAAATCCTGTCTGTCGGAAGAAGCCCATACAATCTGCCGATATAATCTTTTAATTCCTCACACAAAAAATCCGGCATACTCACATTCCGCTTGCTCTTCGGTGTTTTCGGGTCTGTAATCACATCTTTCCCCTCCAACCGCTGATAAGATTTCGTTATCCGAATAACCTTATTATCAAAATCAATGTCCTGCGGCGTGAGGGCTAATAATTCGCCAACACGCAACCCACACCAGTATAAAATCTGAAACGCTTGATAGGAATATGGCTTATCCTTTACTGCTTCTATAAATTTTAGATATTCCTCTTTCGTCCAGAAAAGCATTTCCTCTGCTTTCCCTTTCCCAAGCGGCCCGGCTTTGACAACAGGATTGCTCTTTAATTCGTAGAACCGCACCGCATGATTAAATAATGCGCTTAACTCCGATTGCAGAGTTTTCAGATAAGTCGGCGCATAAGGTTTCCCCTTTTCATCACGATAGGAAATCTGCTCATTCTGCCACTGGATAATATCTTTTGCACGAATATCACACATTTTCTTATTCTCAAAATACGGTAATAATTTCGTGCGTAAAATATGTTCCTTTGTCAGCCAAGTATTGTGTTTCAGCTTCGGTTTCATATCTCTTGTGTATGCCTGCACAAATTCCCCGAAAGTCATATCCAAGTCAGCCGCTTCTTTCATACGGAAATGATGTTCCCATTCCGTAGCTTCTCTTTTGGTTTTGAAACCTCTTTTGACTTTCCGGCAGTTCTTACCCGTCCAGTCGTAATAATGGAACGATACATACCACGTTCCACGCTGTTCATCTTTGTATGCCGCCATAATATCCCTCCTTAGTTCGCCGCCTGCGCCATGCCATAGAATTTTTCTTCATAGTATTTTCTGCTGACACGTCCGGCTATTGTGATGAACCCTTTTTCTTCCAGTTCCTCATTCATCTGTCGTACTAATTTGTAAGCAAATGGTTTGGAAACACCCAACTCCTGCGCTACCTCCCCGGCAGTTACAAACAGCTCATTCTTCATTCAATATCCTCCTTTTGTTTAGCGTTTTTGTTAAATATCGTACATGTAGTATACTTAACATTTCTGTTATTGTCAATAGCTTATTTGTTAAACTTATCTTTTTTATTAAATTTAGCATTTCTGATAAGTTTTTGTTGCTGTATTATTTGATATGTGCTAAAATATAGTGAATAAAATAATAGAACCTTTGAAAGGAAATTACATGAACATAAATATCAGACAAGCTAACGAAAATGATAGGAGTGACATCGCCTTATGTATAGCAGAGGGATTTAAAAAAGACTTTGATGTATTATGCAAAAATACACATACCGTAGCCTCTGCAATCAGTACTGGCATACAAATTTCAAAGTTTTATGTGGCAGAATCCCAAAATAAAGTAGTCGGTGTCGTAGCTATATCGGATTGCAATGGCAGAGCCGCAGTAACAGATATAACTTCTTATAAAAAGAATTTTGGATTTATCAAAGGAAACATTGCAAATTTAGTGTTAAAAGAAGAATTTGAATCATCATTAGACTATCCACCAACCACCGGTTATATCGAATTTGTCGCTGTCCGAAATACACACCAAAGAAAAGGCATTGCTACATTTATGTTGAAAGAAAGTATGACTCAAAGTTCCTATGAAGATTATGTACTTGACGTTACAGATGTCAATACTTCCGCTATCCGTTGTTATTCTGCATTAGGATTCAAGGAATTTAAAAGAGTAAAAGAAAAGCACAGTAAACAGAAAGGATTTTCGGCAAAAATATACATGAGATATCAAAAGAAATGATTCCCTTAAATATTTGATTTCAGAAAGGACAGAATTACATGGTATTAGGAGAACGGATAAAGAGAATACGCACATTCCGGGGCTTAACACAGCGTGAATTAGGATTAAAATTAGGATATGAGGAACGCAATGCTGATGTCCGTATCGCACAGTATGAATCCGGCTATCGTGTTCCCAAAAACAACACCTTAATGGAAATGGCAAAGATAATGAATGTTAATTACATTCACTTTATAGGTGTTACCCCCGGCTGCGCCGAGGATATTATGCTCACATTGCTTTGGCTTGATGAAGATGATCGAAGCACGATCCATTTGTTTCAGCTTGTCCGCAATCCCGGCAAAACCAATCATTCCGATGATAAGTCGGTGCGTTACTATGACAATGATGATTGGCCTGCTCATCCACCAGTAGGCATGTGGTTAGAGTATGGATTAGTCAATGATTTCATGCGTGAGTGGTGCCTGCGGAAAGAACAGTTGAAAAGCGGGGAGATTTCAGAGGACGAGTATTTTGAATGGAAAATCAACTGGCCTGCTACGAGCAGTAGTGTTGATGAAAAAGGGAACGATAAGAAAAATAATAGTTACAAATGGAGAAAGTAAAATGGAGGTATCTATGTTGGAACTAACACAGCAACTATATAATCTCTTTGAAAAATTTCAAACTATATCTAGTGAATATGCAGACTATAAAGATATTTTGTTTGATGATATTAATACCGAGTTAGCTGAAGATTCTTTCAAGACACTTAAACTACTTAACAATGGACGAAAAATATGGAGTATTACAAGATTTAAACTCTTTATCAAAGGCTTAAATCTCAATTCTAATGAAGAAAATATTCAGAAACTAATCAATTATGTTGACAACAAAGATAAAGCAGAATTTATAACCAACACTTTTGAAAAAATTTTGCTCTCTAATTCAAAACTTGCCTGTTGTGTAATGGGCATTATGTTGAATGATATGTGTAACACCAATAAAAATATTTCTCAAGAAAATCTAGTCATTTTACAAGCTTTATCTATGATGAATGATTTTGATATAACAAATTTTACTCATCTTATGAGTATAAGTCCATGGGGGAAAAACAAAAAATATAAAACAATAAAAATAAATGATATTCAAGGATGCGTTAATAAATACAATGATACTGTACAAGGTATTAATCTAACAATAAATCTTTTAGAAAAATATGGCTTGATTGAATCAAACGGAGAAATTGACTTAAGTATGGATACCGACGATGTAGATTTGAGCAGTGCCGAATATGAAAAATATTCTGAATTTAATACACTTAGCCAGACTCTCTACGAATATACAAAAAAATTAGTAGCAATTTAGGTATCAAAAAGGTATCACGCCCCACATTAAAAGCCGGAAAGTCCGCCATTTATGCGGCTTCCCGGCTCTCTGTTTACTATTCAAACTCAATTGTTCCAGGAGGCTTACTAGTAAGGTCATACATTACACGGTTAACCCCACGAACCTCATTGATAATACGAGACATAACTTTATTTAATACTTCATATGGAATCTGAGCAGATTCAGCAGTCATAAAGTCAATTGTATTAACGGCACGTAAAGCGATGGCATAATCATATGTTCTTTCATCACCCATAACACCTACGGAACGCATATTTGTCAATGCTGCAAAGTATTGACCGATTGAACGATCTAATCCAGCATTTGCGATTTCTTCACGATAGATGGCATCTGCATCTTGTACGATTTTTACTTTTTCTTCAGTTACTTCACCAATGATACGAATTCCTAAACCAGGTCCTGGGAATGGTTGTCTGAATACCAAGTATTCAGGAATACCTAATTCTAAACCAGCTTTACGAACTTCATCCTTGAACAAGTCACGTAATGGTTCAATGATTTCTTTGAAATCTACATGATCAGGAAGTCCACCAACGTTGTGGTGAGATTTAATTACAGCAGATTCTCCACCTAAACCACTCTCAACAACATCTGGATAAATCGTTCCCTGAACTAAGAAATCAACTTTTCCAATTTTCTTAGCCTCTTCTTCAAATACACGAATGAATTCTTCACCAATAATCTTACGTTTTGCTTCTGGCTCTTCAACACCCTTTAGCTTTTCATAATATCTTTGTTGCGCATTTACACGAATGAAGTTTAATTCATATGGACCTTCTGGACCAAATACAGCCTCTACTTCATCCCCTTCGTTTTTACGAAGTAAACCATGATCAACAAATACACATGTCAATTGGTTACCAATTGCTTTTGATAATAATACAGCTGCAACAGAAGAGTCTACTCCACCACTAAGGGCACATAAAACTTTTCCATCTCCAACCTTTTCACGAATAGCTTTAATTTGTTCTTCAACAAAGTTATCCATTCTCCAATCACCACAGCATCCACAAACACCACGAACGAAGTTATACAACATTTTTGAACCTTCTTGTGTATGCAATACTTCTGGATGGAACTGAACAGCATATAATCCTTTTTCTGCATTTTCACTTGATGCACAAGGACAGTTATCTGTATGAGACGTAATTTCAAAACCAGGTGCTACCTGTGAAATATAGTCAAAGTGTGACATCCAACAAATTGTTTTTTCAGATACACCCTCAAAGATTTTAGAAGAAGTCTTATCCACAAGAACCTCTGTCTTACCATATTCACGGTGATCCGCTTTTTCTACTTTTCCACCCAATACATGCATCATCAATTGTGCGCCATAGCAAAGACCAAGTACAGGTACACCAAGTTCGAAAAGTTCTTTAGTACATGTTGGCGCGCCATCTTCATAACAGCTGTTAGGACCACCCGTAAGGATAATTCCTTTAGGGTTCATGGCCTTAATCTGCGCCAGGTCTGTCTTGTAAGAATAGATCTCACAATATACATTACATTCACGGACACGGCGCGCAACCAGCTGGTTGTACTGACCACCGAAGTCAATGACAATAACTTTCTCCTGATCCATGATCAATCTCCAATCT
>ENA-OYDX01000136-OYDX01000136.1-human-gut-metagenome-genome-assembly--contig:-NODE-136-length-16088-cov-7.211439_pt1 | contig 16088 bp, 12 predicted proteins | sample MGYA00243466_ERZ652899 | MGnify/ENA primary metagenome ERZ652899 (study PRJEB26926, sample SAMN06164799) | human gut metagenome | biome: ENVO:00009003; feature: ENVO:2100002; material: ENVO:00002003... | reverse complement strand
CCCTAGAGTTCGTCGGCAGCGTCAGATGTGTATAAGAGACAGATGTAAAGTATTTACAAAAAAGAATTATTGTGGTAAAATATAGTTCAAAGTAGATAATTGGGCAAATTTTATATATATAATTTTGTTCAACGATTTGCTAAATACTTTAGAGAGGCGGTATAAATAATGAAAAAGTTATCTGCAATCCTTGCATCAGCAACAGTTATTGCTATGGCTAGCGTGCCGGCTTTTGCCGCTGGTATCAACAGCGCAGAACAGGCTGTACTTGACAAGCTTTCAGAAGTAAACACAAGCTACAACGGTGGTTTTATTACTAATGCTGATGAGATGCTCAACCAGGCTGAAAACTACTTCAACACTATTGACATGACAGACGCAGAATCTAAGGAGATTATTGCGGACATCAATGATGCTGTAGATTACCTTAAGTCACAGAGTGCTTCAACTGTTAAGGATCTTAACAAAGCTCAGAAGCAGGAGCTCTTCACTTATGGTCAGAAGGCTGCCAATGTTGTAGGCGTTACAGTTTCTTACGACAAGGCAACTAAGACTGTTTCTGCTACTGACAAGAACGGCAACGCAATTGTTAGCACAAAGGTTACAACTGACAGTAAGGGTAACACAACAACTACAAGCAATGCTATTGCTACAACAGGCGCTAATGTAAACACATTCGCTGTTGCTACAGTTGCAGGCGCAGCAGTTGCTCTTGCAGCAGGTGCTACAGTTGTTCTTTCTGTTAAAAAAAGAGAAAGAGCTTGATTGTAAATGTCTGATACGAAAAATACCAGACACAGGCATAAAAAAATTGGTGGGAAGGGTTTTTTAATTCTTCCCTCTATATTTTTTGTGGTAATTTATCTTTTAGGCTACCTTGTACTTATGCCGTCATCTTCTTTAATTTCGGCAGCAGGTCTTATGTTTTCGGACTCTGCAAGAGATTATTCCACAGAATATAACAATATATTTGTGCCGGTGTCAGAAAACGAAAATGAAACCGATTCAAATAAAAAACTGTCTATAAGTGAAATCCAATACCCAAAGACAGGCGAGCAATTCGGCGAACTTATCATAGAGGATTGCTCTATTGACAATAACCTTTTCTTCGGTGACGGAAATGTTGCACTGCGAAACGGTGTAGGCATATATAACGGCAGTTTTATACCGGGTTACGGAAAAACAATTCTTGTTGCCGGACACAACAATACATATTTTAACGGACTTAAAAACGCTAAGGCAGGGCAGACTGTTACCATTAAGACAAGCTACGGCAATTACACATACGAAATTACCGATACGGCTGTAAAGAAAGCGACAGACACCTCTGCGTATGATTTAAGCGCAAATGAAGAAAATCTCATAATGTATACCTGTTATCCGTTTGACGAGCTTGGTCTTACAGATCAGAGATTTTTTGTGTATGCAAAATATGTTTCAGGTCCTCAGATTGATAAAACATCAAAGGAGGGCTGAATATGTCAACAGTTAAAAAGATAGTTAATATATTGCTTTCACTTGTGCTTGCGGTGCTTTTAACAGTGCTTGCGTATGCTGTTTCGCTGCAGTTCACACTGTTTAATGACAGCTTTATGCTTGACAATATGAACACCTGCAATTACATAACCGAGAAAAAGGACGAGATAACAAGCAGTTTGACCGACCTCGGTTATGCAAGCGGACTTGAAGAGGACTTTTTCAACGGCTTGCTTGATGAAATAATGATTCACGAGGATACTGAAAAGTATATACAGGATTATTATTCGGGCGAGGGCAGTGTGATTGATAAAACAGCTTTTAAACAGGCGTTTAATACAGCGCTTGACGATTATATAGAGCAAAAGGGCATAAGCGCCGACAGTGTTTCGAGCGAAAACAGGGAATACCTTATAAAAGAGGCGGCTAAAATTTATAAGCAGTCGCTGGAATTGCCGTTTTTCGGAACATTAGCGGGCAGATTTCAGAATGTTAAAAAGCTGTTGCCGTTTGTAATTGCAATATGTGCAGTGCTTTCGGCGCTGATTTGCGTAATATTTGTATTATCAACAAAATGGAAACATAGGGCAGTGCGCCATATTTATTATGCAACAGCCGCCACATTTTTGACAACATTGGTATTGCCGATAGTAATTTTGCTGTCAAAGAAGATTGAAACCTTTAACATAGCGTCAAGAGCAACATATATGCTGTTTGTATCGTGTGCAAATAACATTATAATGTGCGTGCTTGCGTGCTCACTGTTCTTTTTAATAGTATCGGTGGCATTGTTCTTGGTTTATAAACAGCTGTATAAAAAAGCGGTAAGCTGATTTAGAAAAGTATTAAGATACCCGATTGTAGCAAAGGCTATAATCGGGTTTTTGTTTGCTGTTTTGCAGTGATGGGGTGGGGAAAATCAGACTAACTTTTTAAGAAAATGACAAAATTATAAATTATGACTAAGTTTCAGTCGGGCAACAAAGTAAAGCAAAAGCTAAACTCTCCGTCCCGAAGTAAAAAGTTTGGTCAACCTTTTCAAAGGTTGTGGGTGTGTGCAACGCCCACAAATACTTTATGCTATAGCAAATTTTGATAGCCAAACGGCTTGCCGTTTGGCGGCTTGAACACAATGGCGAAAGCCAATGCGACAGCAACAGAGAAAAGATACTCCCTATAATTTGTGCCGTCATTGCTACGCAATGACGGCATATTATTTTATCTATTCCCCTTTTTAAGGCTATCGCCTGTTTTCAAAACATTGTCTTAGCACGCAAACAGCTTTGCTGTTTGCGCCCGATAATTTGATGTAAGGGAAACTTTTTATGGGCTCTGCCCAAACCCGCAAGCCTTTAAAAAGGCTGACCTAAATTTTTTAATTATTTTACCAAACCATAATTACACCAACTTTTGATAAAGAGCCTTAATTATTAATCTTAGCGATGAAACACACAAAAAATACCCGACTATAGCTTTTGCTATAATCGGGTAAATGTTTTTTATATGAGAATTACTCTTTGCTCTTAATGTACTCGTCAATAGCTGCTGCGGCTGTTTTGCCTGCACCCATTGCAAGAATTACTGTAGCAGCACCTGTTACAGCGTCACCGCCTGCATATACGCCCTCACGAGATGTAAGACCGTGCTCATCAGTGATAATGCCGCCCCACTTCTGTGTTTCAAGGCCCTTTGTAGTAGCCTTGATAAGTGGGTTTGGTGATGTACCGATAGAAATAACTACTGCGTCAACATCAAGTACAAACTCGCTGTCCGGCTTAACAACAGGTCTTCTTCTGCCGCTTTCGTCAGGCTCACCGAGTTCCATCTCAACGCACTTCATACCTGTTACAAACTCGTTTTCATCACCGAGAATTTCAACAGGGTTGTTAAGGAGCTTAAAGATAATGCCCTCTTCCTTAGCGTGCTCAACTTCTTCTCTTCTTGCAGGAAGTTCCTCTTCACTTCTTCTGTAAACAATGTAAACTTCATCTGCACCAAGACGCTTTGCACAACGGGCAGCGTCCATAGCAACATTACCGCCGCCTACGATAGCAACCTTTTTAGCGTGCATAATAGGTGTAGCGGAATCCTCTTTATAAGACTTCATAAGGTTTGTTCTTGTGAGGAACTCATTTGCGGAATAAACGCCGCAAAGGTTCTCGCCCGGAATCTTCATAAATCTCGGAAGACCTGCACCTGAACCGATAAATACTGCCTCAAAGCCCATATCGTCCATAAGCTCGTCAATAGAGATAACTCTGCCGATAACCATATTTGTTTCAACCTTAACGCCGAGAGCCTTAAGTGTATCAACTTCTTTCTGAACGATTGACTTTGGAAGTCTGAATTCGGGAATACCGTAAACAAGAACTCCGCCTGCAAGGTGGAGTGCCTCAAAAACAGTTACATCGTAACCCATTTTTGCAAGGTCGCCTGCGCAAGTAAGACCTGAAGGGCCTGAACCTACTACAGCTACCTTATGACCGTTTGGCTCCGGCTTATTTACAACAACATCTGTCTGAGCATTGTGCCAGTCGGCAACAAATCTCTCAAGTCTGCCGATACCTACAGGTTCGGTCTTAATACCTCTTACGCATTTTGACTCACACTGTGTTTCCTGTGGGCAAACACGGCCGCAAACTGCAGGAAGTGAGCTTGATTTTGAAATTACATCATAAGCACCCGAAAAGTTGCCCTGTGCAACTTCCTTAATAAAATCAGGAATTGAAATATGTACCGGACAGCCCGATACGCAAGGCTTATGCTTACAATTAAGGCAACGCTGTGCCTCTTCGATTGCAACTTCCTCTGTGTAACCTGTAGCTACCTCAAGAAAGTTTTTATTTCTTACATTAGGCTCCTGTGTAGGCATAGGAGCTTTTTTAGGTGACATATTCGGCATAATTACTCAACCTCCTTCTTAAACAGATTACAAGCTTCGCTGTAAGCCTTACGCTCAAATTCCTTGTACATAGCGCCACGCTTCATAGCCTCGTCAAAGTCAACCTGGAAGCCGTCAAAATCAGGGCCGTCAACGCAAGCAAACTTTGTTTCGCCGCCAACCGTAAGACGACAGCCGCCGCACATACCTGTGCCGTCAATCATAATCGGGTTCATAGAAACTGTGGTAGGAATGTTGTAAGGCTTTGTTGTCTTAACAACGAACTTCATCATAATAAGTGGACCGATAGTAATTACAAGGTCATAGTTCTCGCCGGCTTTAATCATCTCTTCGAGCGGAGTTGTAACAACGCCCTGTCTGCCGTGTGAACCGTCATCTGTCATAACAATAAACTTGTCTGAACAAGCCTTGAATTCGTCTTCAAGAATAACAAGGTCTTTGTTTCTGAAACCGACAATAGAGTGAACCTCTACGCCGAGCTCGTGGAGCTTTTCAGCTATAGGAAGTGCAATTGCACAGCCCACGCCGCCGCCTACAACGCAAACTTTCTTGTAGCCGTCTGTATGAGTAGGAACACCGAGCGGGCCTACAAAATCGTGAAGGCAGTCGCCCTCATTTAAGTGGTTGAGTTTTTCTGTTGTAGCACCGACAATCTGGAAAATAATACGAACTGTACCCTTTTCTCTGTCATAACCTGCAACAGTAAGCGGAATACGCTCACCGTCCTCGTCAACTCTAAGGATAATAAACTGACCCGGCTGTGCTTTTTTTGCAATAAGCGGAGCGTCAATTTCCATAAGAGTAACGGTAGGGTTGAGTGATTTCTTTTTAACTATCTTATACATCTCAAATCTATCCCTTCGTATAATCTTTTTAAATCCAACACATAAAATCGCATTGTATGCTTAATAATAGTTTATCACAATAGTATTAAATTTTCAATACAAATTCGTCTTTTTTCATCATAATCCTTAAGCACTTTTTTCCAAAACAATGTACATACAGCCGTATAAATTCATCTTTTATTGTAAAAATATATTTGATACATTTTCAAATTCGCAGCAAAAAATCCGATTTGCAAAAAGCAAAACAAAATCACTCCAACTCTACATTATAAGTCAGAAAGGATAATAATATGTTTACAAACAAAAAGAAAATCGCACTTGTCGGTACAGGAATGGTCGGTATGAGTTTTGCATATGCGGCTCTGAATCAAAACCTTTGTGACGAGCTTGTACTCATCGACATAAACGAACAGCGAGCCAGAGGCGAGGCAATGGATTTAAACCACGGCATTGCTTTTTCGCCTGCCAGCACAAAAATCTACGCAGGAAATTACAGCAACTGTAAAGATGCCGACATCGTTGTAATCTGTGCGGGTGCAAGTCAGCGGCAACCGTCGCAAAGCAGACTTGAGCTGTTAAAAGGCAATTACGAAATTTTCCGAAAAATTGTTCCGCAGATAACGGAAAGTGGATTTGAGGGCATATTTATTGTCGCTACAAACCCCGTTGACATTATGACAAGAATTACCTGCGAGCTTTCGGGATTTAAAGCCGAAAAAGTAATCGGTACAGGTACAACCCTTGACACCGCAAGGCTTAGGTATCTTTTGGGCGAATACTTTGAAGTTGACCCACGCAACATACACGCCTATGTAATCGGCGAACACGGCGACAGTGAATTTGTACCTTGGTCGCAGGCTCTAATTGCGGTAAAACCGATTTGTGATGTTCTTTCAGACAATTCCAAAAGCTATTTTATGGAGGATTTAGACCGAATAACCCGAGAAGTCCGTACCGCCGCACACGAAATTATCGCCGCCAAAAAAGCGACATACTACGGCATAGGAATGGCAATAGTGCGTGTAGCAAGAGCCGTGCTTGAAAACGAAAACTCCGTACTCACGGTATCCGTTAGATTACGGGGTGAATACGGCGGCAAAAAAGATGTTTTTCTCGGCAATCCGGCAATAATCGGCAGTGAGGGCGCAAAGCGTATGCTTGAACTAAAACTTACTCCGTCAGAACAAAAATATCTTGAAAATTCATATAACATTTTAAACGACACCTATAAAAGTATTTTGTAAATAAATACAAAGATTAAAAATTCGATTAACAGTCCGTCGGGAGAAAACTCCGCTCTCAACGGACTGTTTTTATTTGACTTTAATTTTTCCGAATGTTATAATGTAAGTATAAACAGGAATTTCGGGAGGTAAAGACATATGAAAAAGTTTAGAACCGCAGTGTCTGTTATCATTATGGTCATTGCCGGAATCGTCGGCTTTTTTGTCGGAGCATCTGTTAATGAGGCAATGACAGGAGCAGTTTTGTTCTCGATGATTTCCGGAATTGCGTGCATTATTTACACAATTGATAATTTTGAGAAATAATCGGATATACTTAAAAATATACTAAAATGTCTGTACAACAATGAATAAAGTCATCGGAGGACAGGGTGTCGTAACACCGTTCCGAGTATTCGGAACACTGTCGATAAGATGTCGGGTGAGCTCGGTTATTGATAATATAACCGAGCTGTTTTTATGTAAAAATAAAGGAGAGTGAAATATGATTCAGTTATTGGAGCATTTTACCTACAAAAAACTTATCCGATTTACAATTCCAACTGTTGCAATGATGATTTTTACATCTGTTTACGGGGTTGTTGACGGACTGTTCGTATCAAATGTTGCGGGCAGTGAGTCTTTTGCGGGAGTTAATCTGATTATGCCGGCACTTATGATGCTCGGCTCTGTGGGATTTATGATTGGTACAGGCGGCAGTGCTCTTGTTTCAAAGACCATTGGCGAGGGCAACAAAAAACTTGCCAACCGCTATTTTTCAATGCTGATTTATTTTTTGGTAATTGCGAGTATTGTTTTAGCGGCAATCGGTATTTTGTTTATAAGACAAATCTCCGAACTTTTGGGCGCAGAGGGCGAAATGGTTAATATTTGTTCGGTTTACGGCAGAACTCTTTTGTTCGCTCTCCCCTTCTTTATGCTTCAGAACTGCTTTCAAAGTTTTCTTGTAGTTGCCGAAAAACCTGCAATGGGACTTGGAGTTTCTCTTGCCGTAGGACTTACAAATATGGTGCTTGACTTCCTGTTTATCTATGTATTCGGCTTGGGCGTATTTGGCGCTGCGCTTGCAACCGGTATAAGCCAATTTATCGGCGCAATGATCCCGATATTCTACTTTGCACGCAAAAACAAGTCGCCGCTGAAGCTTGTTAAAACCAAACTTGAACTTAAACCGATACTTAAAACTTGCACAAACGGCTCTTCCGAAATGGTAACAAACATTTCAATGTTGCTTGTAAATATGCTCTACAATTTACAGCTTGTTAAATATGCGGGTTACGACGGCGTTGTAGCTTACGGCATTATAATGTATGTCGGATTTATTTTTGTTGGCACTTACCTCGGCTACTCGGTCGGAGTTGCTCCGATTATCGGATACCACTACGGCGCAGGAAATACCGATGAGCTGAAAAGCCTTTTCAAAAAAAGTCTTATTTTGCTGTCGGCAACCGCAGTTATCCTTACCGCCTGTGCAGAAATTTTTTCCTCTGCTCTGGCAGGAATTTTCGTAGGATACAACAAAGAACTGCACGATATGACAACCAATGCTATCTGCCTGTTTGCGCTGTCATACATTATAAGCGGTATCAATATCTTTGCATCGGCATTTTTTACAGCGCTGAACAACGGTCTTGTTTCCGCTATAATTTCATTTTTGAGAACGCTGGTTTTTCAGGTCGCATTTATCTTTATTCTTCCGTTATTACTTGACCTCAACGGAATTTGGCTTGCCGTTGTCGGCGCCGAAATTTGCTCGCTCATTATAAGCGTATCATTCTTTGTGGCAAACAGAAAAAAGTATAAATATGTATAAAATAAAAAGCTGTTTTTCTTGTGGGAAAGACAGCTTTTATTTTGGAGTGAACAGAGTAACTGAGGTTTGGATTAAAAATTTAGGTCAAGCCTTTTTAAAGGTTGACCAAACTTTTATAATTGCTCGGCGAAATTGTGTGCTAAACAATAATTACCTCTCCTTTTGATAAAGAACCTAAAAATTTATTATTTTTGGGCAACAAAAAAGTTGTATTTCTTTCCGTACATTCACAAATTTATTGCCAACAAATGCAAAATGTGTTATTATAAATATGTATATATTCGGACAGGCGTTCAGTCTGTTAATTCAGGTGCAGGCTTACCTGCAAATATCTGCGAAAAGGTGATAGAATTGTCATTTCCACAGGACAAAATTAGAAATTTCAGCATAATTGCTCATATTGACCACGGCAAAAGTACGCTTGCCGACCGTATTCTTGAGCAGACCAATTCGGTATCTGCCCGTGATATGGAGTCACAGCTCCTTGACGATATGGAACTTGAGCGTGAGCGTGGCATAACAATAAAGGCTCGTGCCGTATCGGTTACTTATGATGCCGACAACGGCGAAAAATATCTTTTCAACCTCATTGACACTCCCGGTCATGTTGACTTTAACTACGAGGTTTCCCGTTCTTTGGCGGCTTGTGAGGGTGCAGTGCTTATTGTTGACGCATCTCAAGGCATTGAGGCTCAAACTCTCGCCAACACTTATCTTGCTGTTGACAGCGGTCTTGAAATTGTGCCCGTAATCAACAAAATCGACCTGCCAAGTGCCGATCCTGACAGAGTTATCGAAGAAATTGAAGATGTAATCGGTATTCCTGCCGAGGACGCACCAAAAATTTCCGCTAAGCAAGGCATCAATATTCACGCTGTCCTCGAAAAAATCGTATCAGACATTCCTGCTCCGACAGGCGATGTCAACGCACCTCTCCGTGCGCTGATTTTTGACAGCTACTACGACAGCTACAAAGGCGTTATCATTTATGTTCGTCTTAAAGAGGGACAGATTCACCCGGGTGACGAATTTAAACTTATGGCAACAGGAAGTACATTCACCGTTGTGGAATGTGGTCTTATGCATGCCACATCAATGGAATCTACCAACGGACTTTATGCCGGCGAGGTTGGCTACATTGCGGCATCTATCAAAACTCTTGCAGACGCAAAGGTTGGTGACACCGTTACCCTTACGGCAAATCCTGCCAAAGAGCCTTTACCGGGTTATCGTGAGGCTCAGCCAATGGTTTACTGCGGTATTTATCCTGTTGACGGTGCAAAGTACGGCGACCTGAAAGATGCTCTTGAAAAATTACAGCTCAACGATGCGGCGCTCTCCTTTGAGCCGGAAACCTCGGTTGCTCTCGGATTTGGCTATCGTTGCGGATTTCTCGGACTTCTTCATATGGAGATTATTCAGGAAAGACTTGAGCGTGAATATCAGCTTGACCTTATTACAACCGCACCGAGCGTAATTTACCGAATAACCAAAACAGACGGCACTGTTGAGATGATTGACAACCCGACAAATTATCCTGACCCTGCGCTTATAGCAATGGCTGAAGAGCCGATGACTACCGCTCATATTTACAGTCCAAAGGAATATGTCGGCAACATTATGGAGCTTTGCCAGGACAGACGAGGCATATTTATAGATATGCAGTACATTGATGCAGACAGGGTTGACTTGCACTATGAATTACCGCTTGCCGAGATTATTTACGATTTTTTTGATACCTTAAAATCACGCACAAGAGGTTATGCATCTTTTGACTATGAGCTTAAGGATTATGTAAAGAGCAACCTTGTTAAACTTGACATTATGCTCAACGGTGATGTTGTCGATGCACTGTCGTTTATTATTCACGCAGACAAGGCATACGGAAGAGCACGAAAAATGGCGGAAAAACTTAAGGAGAAAATTCCAAGACAGTTGTTTGAAGTTCCGATTCAGGCTTGCATTGGCGGTAAAATCATTGCGAGAGAAACCGTTAAGGCTATGAGAAAAGATGTACTTGCAAAGTGCTACGGCGGTGATATTTCCCGTAAAAAGAAACTTCTTGAAAAGCAGAAAGAGGGTAAAAAGCGTATGCGCCAGCTCGGCTCGGTAGAAGTTCCGCAAGAGGCATTTATGGCTGTACTTAAACTCGATACAGATTGATTTAATCGGTAGAATTTATATAATGATAAAATTAAACTCGGATTACGGCAATGGCTGTAATCCGAGTTTTGGTTTTGAGAAAAAGCTGCACTTAAAAACAAAAGAGTTAAAATTTAGGTCAACCCTTTTTAAAGGGTTGAGGGTTTGGGCAAAGCCCATAAAACAGTAAAAATAGACTGATTAAAAATATAAACAAGCATTTGTAATTAATACCACAGAATAACTATACTTTAGATTTATCAAGACTTTAAAATAAAGTAAAAATCAAGATTAATGAGTGGCAGAAAGTAGGAAAGTAGCACTTGAGTGTCAGTAGAAAAAAGGAATTTTAAAGAACGCAAAAGTTTGTGTGTGGCTATTTTGCCCTTGAAAAGTGGCAAAATAGTAGTTGCAGTAGCGTGGCTTTTCCTTTATTGCTGTCACATTTTTAGGCTCTCGCCATTATGTTCAAGCCGCCAAACGGCAAGCCGTTTGGCTATTAAAATTCGCAATAAACTAAAGTTTTGTGGGCGTTGCCCACACCCACAACCTTTGAAAAGGTTGACCAAACTTTTAATTCGTGACGGAAAGTCTTTTCATTCGCTAAAATTGTTGCCCGACCAAAAGTAACCTGTTTTTTATTCCACTTGATGGTAACAAAATGGTTGACCTAAATTTTTTAACTTTATCTCTGTAATTTAATTCTGCAATTACGCAAAAGAAAAATACTCGTCATCGCAAATGCAATGACGAGTACTTATTTTTAAATCATCCGATTATTAGTGTGATAATTTAGTTTGCTTTGCCGAGATCCCAGTAGCCGAGGAACATACCGTAGCCGTCTGTGCTTGAACCTGTTACCTTAGAATCGCAAACAACGAATGTTTCGCTGTTGTGGTCTGCAACTGAGAATGTACCCTTGTTGTATGCTGAGCTATAAGCACCGCTCTTTGCGTTAAGTACATTGTAGCCGTTTGAGAGGATTGTTCTGAAAACACCGTTGCTGTTGCAGAATACAACATTCTTTGCACCGTCAATAGCCTCAATCTGATCGCTGTTGAGTGTTACCTTATATACAGAGTACTCACCTGCTGTAAGAGCGTTTGTCTTTAATGAAGGTGTGAACTTTTCATCTGTTTTCTCCATAGCAATCTTAGTAAGGCCATTTGCCGAGTTGCTTGAACCGTATGCAAGGTAAACGCCCTTATTCATAGCTGTTTTGCTCTTTGCAGGGTTAGGGAATACACAATAAAGTGTAGCTGTGCTCTCAACAATTTCGATTTCAGTTGTTGACCAGTAACCTGTAAATGTGCCGTAGCCCTCAATGCTTGTGCCTGTTGTTACACCGTCACAAATTACAAATGTGTTCTTCTCTCTGTCAGCAAGTTTTGCCTTTGTTGTTGAGTATGTGCTTGAATACTGAGTACCTGCCGGAGCTTTCATAACGCTGTACTTACCGTTGATGTATGTTCTGTAAGTACCTGATGCGTTCTCGAAGATTACATATGATGAAGAATCAATAGCCTTTACCTGATCCTCTGTAAGAGTTACAGTGTATACAGGATATGTGCCGTCTACAAGCTGTGTTGACTTAGAATCAACATCAACATATGTGCTTGTTCTTGTCATCTTAATCTTTGTGAATGAATCGAGCTTATAGTCGTTGCTGTAAGCAAGGTAAACACCCTGATTCCAGCAGTTCTTCCACTTAGCAGATGCAGGAGCTACAGCATTGATAGTTGTGCACTTTGTCCAGTAACCTGTGTATGTACCGAAACCGTCAACGCTTGTGCCTGTTGCTACATCACCGTTCATAATGAATGTGTAGCCGTTGAGGTCTGCTACTGAAGTTTTAGCTGTGTTGTAGTCTGCACTGTATGTGCCTGACGGAGCTTTAAGTAAGTTGTACTTTGAGCTTACATAAGTTCTGTAAGTATTTGACTTGTTTGTAAGAACAACATATGTTGCCTTGTTAATAGCCTCTGCCTGTTCCTTTGTAAGTGATACCGAGTAGAGAGCATATGTGCCGTTTGTGAGTTTTGTTGACTTTAAGTCAGGTGTGAGATACTCTGTTGTCTTTGTGAGCGGAATCTTTGTGAATGAGTTGAGCTGGTAGTTGTTGCTGTATGCAAGGTAAATACCGTCATCCCAACACTTAGGACTTGATACTGTCTTTGGAACAACAAAGTTGAGTGTTACCTCGTCAGTTTGCTCTGCTGTTGCAGAAATCTTTGTGCTTGTCTTAGCTGTGAAGTTTTCAAAACCAGGAGTTGAAGTAACATCTGTCTGAGCTACTCCGCCTCTTACAACAGGCTTGAACTTAAGGTTGTAGTTGCTGTCAAGGTAACCTACGCTAAGTGTTTTAAGGTTGAAGTCAACTGTTGTGTCGCCTGTGCCGATTACATTGAAGTAAACTCTTGCCAAAGCCTTGCCGCCACTGAAATCAGCAAGATTCTGAATTTCACTGAAGTTAGATTTGATTGTGCCCTTAGCGTCAATAATGTTAGTAACCTCGTTAGTAACATATGGCATAAGCTTAGCTGAACGCTCCTTATCAACAGCGAGCTTTGTGTTATCGTAAGTAAGTGTCCACTCTGCATTTACAAGATTCATTGATGAATCTACAATGTACTCAAGACAAACTGTATCGCCCTTCTTAAATGTTACATTTGCATTTGAGAAGTAGTTAGATTTACTTGAGATATTAAGGTTTGTGCCCTGTGTAGGTGACTGTGTTGTCGGAGCTACTGTAGTCGGCTGTGTAGGTCTTACTGTAGTCGGCTGTGTAGGTCTTACTGTTGTTGGCTGTGTAGGTCTTGCTGTTGTCGGCTGTGTAGCCTGAGAAGCTGTTGTAGGAACAATAAGGCTTGTGATGTCACCGCTTGACATATTGTATGCACCTACAGCTGATGAAACGCTGTTTCTCTCTGCCTTGAATGTAAGCTTTGATGAAGCGTTAAGTGTAGCTGTTGTAACTGTAAATACACCTGTTACATCGTCAGCCTGTGTTGTGTATGCTGTGCCGTTTACTGTTACTGTTACCTTTGAAGCAGGAGCAGCAACACCGCTTACTGTATTCTTGCCCTTAACTGCATAGCCGAGTGCAGGAACATTAAGCTGTAACTTAGCCTTTGCATTCTGTAATGTTGTTATCATTGCAGTAACCTGATCGTCGTCAGCATCACTGCCCTGTGCAACGAGTGCGTCAACCGACTTCATAACTGATTCAACAGTTGTCCATGAAGATGCTGTGTAATCGGAAAAAGTCATTGCTTTAACTTCTCTTCCCTCTTTCTTAAGCTGCTCGAGCGGTGAAGCAGGAGTTTCTACAATCTCAAGATCATAAGAAGAGAATGATGTATTTTTAACTGTGATAATTGCGTCGCCTGTAATGCCTGTAATATCAGCTGACTGTACTTTGCCGCCGTTATTGAGCACTACATTGTAAGTTTCTGTTGTATTAATATCAACATAGTAGTCACCGTTATCATCCTTAGATGTAAGCTGTGTGCCAGGCCATGCACCGAGAAGTGCGTTGCTTGCGCCTGTCCAAGCATATACATAAGGAGCTGAACCGTCAGCTGTCTTTACAACAAGACGAGATGTTGTTTTTACAGGAGCTGTTGAGCCGCCCTGTACTTTTTTCTTGAATGTTGCTTTTGACTCAGAAGAACCGATCTCGTTCTCTGCCTCAAGAGTAATTGTAATTGTATCGCCATCGTAAGCTGTGTTACCGATTGTGATTGTGTCGCCGTCTTTTACGATAAACTTGTTACCGCCGTCAACAGAGCACTTAGCCTGCTCGCACTTGTCAAGTCTTACTGTAACAGTCTGTGTACCTGTAAACTCTGCGTCACCCTTAACAGACATAAGCGGTCTGCCGTCAGGCTCTTCAACGAGGATTGTACCGTTCTTGCCGCTGTTGAATGTAACCTTACCGTTTGATACAACAGCAGATGACTGATCGTAAGCATTTACAAGATACTGACCGTCGCTCCAAGTGTCGCCAACGCTGATTGTAACATCAGTATTTGCATTAGCATAGATACAGCCGATTACCTTATCTGTAATGCCGTTCTTGTCGTAATCTCTTGCAAAAGCATAACCTGATGTTGATGCAAGGCTTGTGTTAGAGCCTGCACCTACAGAGATGTGGTTGTTACGGAATACACCGACTTTCTGCCAATGCTCAAGAACATTTGTATCCATTGAGTCCCAGTTCATATCACTTCTGAGTGAGTGACCTGCGCCGCCGTTACCGTCGTTAGGAACACCTGATACCATTGGACGGTTTGTTTCGTCACCGTAGAATATCTGAATTCCGCCCGGGCATAAAAGAAGGCCTGAACCTGTACCTATAAGGTCGCCTCTTGCGAGAACAGAGTCGTGTGAAGATACATAAGAAAGAACATTGAAGCTGTCATCATTATTGATAGCCTTTGCAAATCCATCATATGTGCCCTTAACTCTGCCTGCGCTTAAAAGTCCGCCACCCTGAGTTGAGAAGTTGATCATTGAATCAAATCCGCCCTGTGTGTAGTAGCCGTCCTTATTAACACCGTGATCCCAACATTCACCTGTCATCCAGAAATCTTCATCCCAGTCTGCGCCCGGCTTGTCAGGGTTGTTTGCTCTCCACTCTTTAAGAGCGTCAACACAAGCATTCTTAAGGTTTTTCCAAGAAGCAAATTCAACGTGTTTTGCGGTATCGCAACGGAAACCGTCAACACCGTACTCTCTTACCCACTCTGAAAGCCAGCCTGCAAGGTAGTTGCTTACAGTCGCGCTTCTGCCTGTTTTGGTGAAGAAGTTATTAATCTTTGCTGTTTCAGAATCAAGTCTGCCCTCTCTGCTCCACTTTGTCTGGAGAATTTTTGGAAGACCTACTGTAGAAGCCTGCTCTGTTTTAAAGTCAGGAAGACCCGCAAGAGATCTTGTGAGGTCACTGCCGCCACCTTCTGTATAACCTGCTACACCGCAACGAATCCAATCAGGACCCCACCAGTTAGCCCAGTCTTCTGCATTTGTATTGTAGTCGATAAAGCTGTGATATGTTTTGTTGTTTATATTCTGATGTGGATAGTATGCGTCTTCCCAGCCCGGTGCTACTGTGCCGTAACCATACTCTGCCATATCGTAAAGCGAGTTGTAACCTGAGTGGTTCATTACGATATCCATAATAACTCTGATGCCGTGCTCATGAGCTGTGTCAACAAGAGTTTCAAACTCCTCGGCAGTACCGAAGTTTGCATCTGTCTGTGTGTAGTCGAGAACATAGTAGCCGTGGTATGAATAGTGAGCGTAACTTGGATTACCGTCGCTGCCTACCACATAACCGTGTGTCTGCTCATACGGAGCGGAAATCCAGATTGCGTTTACACCGAGGTTATTGAAATAACCATCTTCGATAGACTGTGTAACACCGGCAAAGTCGCCGCCGTGGAAGGTAGCTCTGTCATCAATGTTAGAAAGAACCTTACCGCTCTGGTCAAGACCTCTGTTGTATGAGTGGTCGTTTGATGTGTTTCCGTTTCTGAAACGGTCGGTTAAGAGAAAGTAAACCGATGCATTGTCCCAAGAAAAGTTATCTTTGCTCTTTGTTGTAGAAGCAGATACTGTCTCTTATACACATCTCCGAGCCCACGAGACCGGAGCCTATCTCGTAT
>ENA-OYDX01000104-OYDX01000104.1-human-gut-metagenome-genome-assembly--contig:-NODE-104-length-18226-cov-5.362556_pt1 | contig 18226 bp, 14 predicted proteins | sample MGYA00243466_ERZ652899 | MGnify/ENA primary metagenome ERZ652899 (study PRJEB26926, sample SAMN06164799) | human gut metagenome | biome: ENVO:00009003; feature: ENVO:2100002; material: ENVO:00002003... | reverse complement strand
AGCGCTCGATGATGGCAGTCTCGAAAGAGATGCTCTTGAGATGAGGCACATGGAGTGTCACATCCCCGGATGTGGTGGTAAGATTTCGGTCATAATGACCGCTGCGGTAGCCCTGGCGAGCCTCGCTGCACTCGTAGCGGGCAGCCTGGGTGAGTTTTTCCGCTTCGGCTTCCAGCAGCTCGTTGAGCGTCTCCTCCACACTGCCGCGGACCAATTCTTTGATTTGCCCCTTGATTATTTCCTCGTTGAATTGTACAATGTTGTTGGACATGGTTTGCTGTCTCCTTTCAGAATGTGTGTGGTAACTTCATTCTACCAGAGCCTGCATGCTATGTCTTCTTTTATGCGATTTTCAATTTGCGCACCTTATTGTACATTATCTTCCCTCATGCTGCAGGAGCTGTGAGCGGGGATAGAAACCGGACAGAAATCGCGAAAGCCCCGCCGGAAAACCGGCGGGGCTTTTGGGGTGTTGCGAAAAGAAAGGGATCGGATCAGTATTTCTGCAGCGGGGCGTATTTCTCATGCAGCGCTTCCTCACGCTCGAGGTCGGACTCGATGCGTCTGTGGCGTGCGCGGATCTGCTCGTGGGTGTGCATATGCGGCACCTTGTACATGTGGTTCTCCTCGACAGCCTTGAACAGGTACGGGCCGACGAAGGCGGGGTTCATGCCCTTGACGGTGATGTTGCTGTCGAACAGGCGGCGGTAATCCGCAGTCTGCTGTTTATTGGCAAGCTGAAAGACAGTCCGACAATGAGGGTGCTTATCCATGAGAAAAGCTCCCTTGTGCCTCCCGGACAGTCCCTTGCCTTTTCTCTGGGAGACGAGAAAGGCTTTGAGTGGATAGGGGCTTATGACATTACCGCTGACGAGCTTCTTGCCGGGACGGACACCGCCAAGACCGAGAGCAAGACCGCACAGGCGCAAATGCTCATTCTGGAACTGCTTGCGGACGGAAAGCGTATGCCGAGCGCAGAGCTGGAAAAGGCAGTCAATGAGCGTGGGATTTCCTCACGCACCATGAGAACGGCAAAGAGCCGTATCGGGGACAGACTTGTGACCGAGAAAGACGGCACAGCATGGGTCTGCTATCTCCGAGACTGACAACAGGAACACGGCAAGCGTGGCAAAGACGGCAAGGTTTTTATAGATACCTTAATGTTGCCGCCTTGCCTTGTTCCCTCATACCGACACCGCTCGATGATGAACAGTCACCGGGCATTTTTCATTTACAGGAGGATTTTGAATGAACAATACCGCAACCAACACCGCCACTTGCCCGACTGTCAGAAAGCAGATCGGCAAGACAACCTATATCGTCCGTGTGCATTTCAGCCAGACCGCAAAAGAGACAATGGAGGACAAAATCAAGCGTCTGCTCCGTGAGGAAGTCCGCAAAATGTGACTTCTTTTTGAATTTGATGAAAAAGTCCTTGACTTTTCGTCTCTGGAAAAACAGCCAAGTCGATCCTTATTTCCTGTGCTTCCAGACTGGCTCCTTTTGACATTAAAGAAGTCAGGGAAATTACCATGTATGACGAACTGGATCTGGATATGCTGGGAGATGAACGGACTGCTCTTTTCCTTATTATGAGTGACACGGACGGGACCTTTGCATTTTTGATCAGTCTGATCTATTCCATTTTGTTTAACCGCTTGTGTGAGCGGGCGGATGATGTATATGGTGGAAGGCTTCCCATCCATGTGCGCTGCCTGATCGACGAGGCGGCAAATATCGGGCAGATCCCGAACCTGGAGCGTCTTATGGCGACCATCCGAAGCCGTGAGATCTCTGCCTGCCTGGTGCTGCAGGCGCAAAGCCAGCTCAAAGCCCTGTATAAAGACAACATGGACACCATCATCGGTAACTGTGACGCCTCCCTTTTCTTAGGAGGCAAAGAAGAAACCACCTTAAAAAGCTGGAACTCCCTATTGGGGAAAGAGACCATCGACCTGTATAACACCAGTGTCACAAAGGGCAATCAGGAATCCCACGGACAAAATTTTCAAAAGCTGGGAAAGGACCTGATGTCGGTGGATGAACTGGCAGTTATGGACGGGGGCAAATGTCTGCTGCAGATCAGGGGTGTGCGGCCGTTCCTCTCCCGGAAATACGATATAACCAAACACCCAAATTACAAACTGCTTTCCGATTTTAATGAGAAGAACGCTTTTAATATCGAAAAGTTTCTTTCTACCCGGATGCCGATGCGTCCCGGTGAACGATACCGTAATTATGAAGTCACAGCCGAAGATCTGGCTTCCCAGACTTTATAGAGTTGTTCCTGCCTGTCAAAGCATGACGCCCTGGCAGGCTTTGTTTTTGTCACGATGAAAGGAGGATATTTTGAGGATTCGTGATTCTCCCTGAAAAGTAAATAACCGCAGGATTTTTCCTGCCCCATGCCGCCGTGCTGTTTGAAACAGATTTTTTCTAAAAACAGTGCGGCGGCTTTTTTTGTTTCCGGCCTGATACGGCCATATCACAAATTAAAATTTCTGAAATTAAAGGAGGAACTATATGGCATTTTTTGCAAGCGCGATTGATACTTTGAAGATCCTTGTGATCGCCCTGGGCGCAGGTCTGGGCGCATGGGGTGTTGTAAACCTTCTCGAAGGTTACGGAAATGATAACCCAGGTGCAAAATCCCAGGGGATCAAGCAGCTTATGGCAGGCGGAGGTATCGCTCTGGTTGGTGCAACGCTGATCCCGCTGCTTTCCGGCCTGTTCGGTTAAGGGCTGACTTATGGGCAGTCTGTTTGAATGGATAACAGACTGGATTAAAGAGGGCCTGATCGATGCGATCACCGGACAGTACACCAGTATTTTCAACTCCGTCAACAACCAGGTTGCGGATGTGGCAAATCAGGTAGGACAGACCCCGCAGGGCTGGAATGGCGGCGTGTTTTCCATGATTCAGAATCTTTCAGAAACCGTCGTCATTCCCATTGCGGGCATGATCCTGACCTTTGTTCTGGTGTATGAACTGATCCAGATGATTCTCGAAAAGAACAACATGCACGAATTCGATACATTCAACATCTTCAAGTGGATTTTCAAGACTTTTGTTGCCACTTACCTGCTCACCAACTGTTTTACGATTGTGATGGCGGTCTTTGATGTGGCCCAAAATGTGGTGTCGCAAAGTGCCGGTGTCATAAACGGGAACCTGGATGTGCAGGCGGCGTTGTCTGATCTGAAAACCCAGCTTGAAGCAATGGGAATGTGGGAACTGATTGGACTGTGGCTGGAAACCAACATCATCAATCTGTGTATGTGGGTACTGTCCATCGTGATCTTTGTCATTGTATATGGCCGTATGATCGAGATTTATTTAACCGTGAGCCTTGCACCGATCCCGTTTTCCACAATGGCAAACCGGGAATGGGGACAAATGGGAACCGGGTATCTGCGTTCCCTTTTTGCCCTGGGCTTTCAGGGGTTTTTGATCCTGATCTGTGTTGCCATTTATGCAGTGCTGGTCCAGTCTATCCCATCGTCCGGCGACGTGCACGGCGCGATCTGGGGAACGGCGGGTTATACGGTACTGCTGGCTTTTGCCCTGTTTAAGACAGGTTCGTTATCCAAATCCATATTTAATGCAAGATAGCATGAACAAAACCAATTCTAAAAAGGAGGATTTTATATATGAGTAAAACCAATACAGAAAAAATGGCGCCGGAGACACAGACGCCGGAAATGGCAAACGGCATGAAGCTGGATGTCCGCGTGCGTCCGATCGCCCCAATGGGAAACCTGCTGGCGTTTGCCAATGTTACGATTGGCGGATGCTTTAAGATTGACGGCTTCCGTATCTGTTCCAGTGAAAAGGGGCTGTATGTCAATATGCCCGCAACCCAGGATAAGGGAGGCAACTGGAAAGATGTCTGCTGGCCGGTTACGGCAGAGTTCCGCAAGCAGCTCAACGATGCCTTAATCGATGGGTACGGGCAGGCTATTGAAAATTTGCAGGCAACTCTTGAAGCGACAAAGGGAGCAGCGGAAAAACCTTCCCTGACCGGTGCATTGAAAGAAAATGCCGGTAAGGTCAAAGAACAGCCGGCCAAACCGGCCACATCTAAGAATGAGCAGGCTCGCTAATGCCGGAAACGAAACAGTACGGCATTATCTATGCCGATCCGCCCTGGCATTATGACAGGAAACATGGAAGCGGCGTTGCGGAAAACCATTACCCCACAATGAGCATTGAAGAAATCTGTGCCCTGCCGGTATCGGAACTTGCCGCAAAAGACAGTGCCCTTTTTCTGTGGGCGACCTTCCCGCAGCTCAATGAAGCCTTCCGGGTGATCGATGCCTGGGGATTCAAATATAAAACGCTGGCTTTTCTATGGCTCAAACAGAACCGGAAAGCGGATAGCTGGTTTTATGGCATGGGCTTTTGGACCCGCTCAAACGCGGAGGTCTGCCTGCTGGCAACCAGAGGCCGTCCGAAACGCCAATGTGCGGGAATCCATCAGTTTGTGATCTCCCATATTGAGCAGCACAGCAAGAAACCGGACGAGGTGCGGGATAAGATCGTAAAACTCATGGGCGATCAGCCCAGAGTGGAACTGTTTGCAAGACAAAAGACTCCCGGCTGGGATGTATGGGGCAATGAAGTGAACTGTACGCTGACTATGCCGGAGCGAAAGGGGTGATTTTGATAGAACAAGATGCAAAGCGGCTGCTTATGGAACGGCTGGACGAGTGTTTGAAGGTTCATGCGGATATGCTGGATGCACAGAACATCGGCAGTATTTACGAGTTACAGGGACTTTCGGAACTCCACTATTATCTGAAGGTTGAGCATGTATTTACTCCGGCGGAAGTAGAGGCGCTTCTTTCTTTTCAGGACCCGTTGGATGTAGCCCGATGGTGTTGGGAAGAAAATAACCATGAACACAGTTTCCCGATCTGCGATCTTCTCAAAGAAATTGATGCAGCGCAAAAATTTGAACATTTCACAAGCGAACCTTCCGCACAGGACAAATATACGCTCCTGATGAAACGGCTGGGACAGAATTACTTTGCTTACAGGGAAAGCCTTATGTCAAGAGATAAGGAATCCTTAATTGAAAAAGCTGCTGAAATTACAGCCATGCAGGAGGCGTATTCCTATCTGACAACAAAGTTTGAGTTCAGGGATGAAATGCTGGATGATGTGCTGGCGCTTGAGAATCCTTTGAAATACTTTGCAGACCGTTGGCTTATGCCGGTTTCAGATGTGTTCGACGTGGATATGGATATTCGGGAAAATATTGCCGGAATCCGAGACAGCCAGGAATACCTGTGTCAGAGAGAGCCGGCTGTTTCTGTCCTGGCACGGCTGCAAAATGCGGCTCAGGAAGTGCGGGAATGTCCGGCTGCGGAGAAACCGGTACGCGATTTCGGTGCACGGTAATGGGCCGGAAATTATATTACGATGGGAGGTGTATAGATGCCTTATGTACCTGTACCAAAGGATTTAACCAAAGTTAAGACTAAGCTGGCCTTCAATCTGACGAAGCGCCAGCTTATTTGTTTCAGCCTTGCCGGACTTGTCGGCCTTCCGGTGTATTTCTTTACCCGCGGGGCGATCGGCAATTCGGCGGCTGTACTTTTGATGATCGGGCTGATGATGCCCTTTTTCTTCTTCGCCATGTATGAGCGTGACGGGCAGCCGGCAGAAAAGATCTTGAAGAACCGGCTCCGTTATAAGCTCTGGCCGAAGGACCGTCCATACAGGACGGATAACCTGTATAAATCTATGTCAAAGAAGGAGGTTACAAAGATTGCCAAAAAACAAGCAGCAGGAAGCTCAGGAAAAGCGTCTGCAAAAAAACATCAGGCAGGCCAAAAAGACCGGAGCCGATGCAAAGCAGGGCAAAACTAAGTCTGCCCGTTCCAAGCCGTCTAAAAAAGGCGGCTTTTTTGCCGGGCTGAAAGCAGATGCCCCGCAGACGGTCCAGCAGAGCATCCCCTACCGTGAAATGTACCGGGATGGGATCTGCCGGCTGACTGATACCCTTTACACCAAAACGGTGCAGTTTTTTGATATTAACTATCAGCTTGCACAGGCAGATGATAAAGCACAGATCTTCGAGGGTTACTGCGATTTCTTAAATTACTTCGATGCCTCGATCCATGTGCAGCTTACCTTTATCAACCAGCGGGCCAATATGCAGGATTTTACCAGAAGCATTGACATCCCTCCCCGCGGCGACGAGTATGACGGAATCCGCAAGGAATACGGGGATATGTTAAAGAACCAGTTGCAGAAAGGAAATAACGGTCTCACCAAACGCAAATACATTACCTTTGGGATCGAGGCAGATGACCTGCGTACTGCGAAAATGCGTCTGGAACGCATTGAAACGGATGTGCTGGCAAATTTCAAGACTCTGGGAGTTCAGGCGAGATCCTTAAACGGACTGGAACGTCTGGAACTTCTTCACAGCCAGCTTCACCCGGACGGTCAGGAAAAGTTTCATTTCCAGTGGTCGGATCTGCCTAAGACCGGTCTTTCTACCAAAGACTTCATTTCCCCATCCGGGCTGTCTTTTTCAAAGGATGGAAAGACATTCCGGGTAGGCGACCATTCCGGTGCTGTCTCCTTTTTGCAGATTTTGGCGCCGGAGCTTACCGACCGGCTTTTAGCGGATCTTCTTGACTTAAACGACGCCGTGACCGTCAACCTGCATATCCAGTCTATCGACCAGGCGCAGGCGATCCGAAACATCAAGCGCAAAATGTCGGACCTGCAGAAAATGACCATTGAGGAACAAAAGAAAGCGGTCCGATCCGGGTATGACATGGACATCATTCCCACCGACCTTGCCACCTATGGAGAGGAAGCCAAAAATCTTTTGCAGGATTTACAGAGCCGCAATGAGCGCATGTTCCTTGTGACGGTACTGGTGGAAAATATCGCTGCCAAACGTCAGAAGCTGTTTAATGATATTTTTGCCGCTTCGGGTGTGGCACAGAAATACAACTGTGCCTTAAAACGGCTGGATTACCAGCAGGAACAGGGGCTTATGTCCTCGCTTGCTCTTGGTACGAACCAGATTGAAATTGAGCGCGGGCTTACGACCAGCAGCACAGCGATTTTTGTACCGTTTACGACCTGTGAACTGTTCCAGGAGGGCGAGGCGTTGTATTACGGCCTGAACGCCCTTTCCAATAACCTGATCATGGCGAACAGAAAAACGCTGAAAAATCCCAATGGGCTGTTTCTCGGTACCCCAGGAAGCGGTAAATCTTTCTCTGCCAAGCGTGAGATCGTCAATGTGTTCCTTCTGACGGAGGACGACATCATTATCGCTGACCCGGAAAATGAATATGGGCCGCTGGTACAGCAGTTCGGTTCCCAGGGGCAGGTCATTGATATTTCCCCTACTTCCACGAACTACATCAACCCGATGGACATCAACTTGGACTATTCCGATGATGAAAACCCGATCACTTTGAAAAGTGATTTTATCCTGTCGCTGTGTGACCTTATCATCGGCGGCAAAGAAGGGCTTTCCCCTATTGAAAGGACGATCATCGACCGTTGTACCAGACTGGTGTACCGGGAATACCTGCAGAACCCATGCCCGGAAAATATGCCGATCTTAGGCGATCTTTACGAGCTGCTTTTGAAACAGTCTGAACCGGAGGCACAGAATATCGCAACTGCGCTGGAAATCTATGTCAATGGTTCCCTTAACGTGTTCAACCACCGTTCCAATATCCAAATGGATCAACACCGGGTACTGTGTTTCCAGCTTAAATCACTGGGAAAAGCCTTAAAGGAAATCGGGCTTTTGATCATGCAGGATGCGGTGTGGAATCGTGTCACGGCCAACCGTTCCAAACATAAAACAACCTGGTTCTATATCGACGAATTCCACCGGACGAGACGTTCCGCTTGTTGAATAGACAGCGGGGTCAGTAGCCGTCCGTAAAAAGAAAAGCTACTGATACAACTGATATGGTGTTGTTCAAATGAAGGGGTAACGCCCGGAAGGGACACACACAAACTCCCTACAGCGTGATAGTTGTGCAAGAACTATCGGGTTGTCAAAAGTTAGGGTGAAGAGCAAAAAGCAGGTCCTAACAGGTAAGGCTGAGGAAAGATTCACAGAGGTGTGGGTTGCCTGTGATTATGTAGTGAAGCTGTATATGGTGAGTATCCACGGAAGTGGGGACGAACTGACGATTTAAAGAGTCTAAAATTCGAATGCGTTGAAAAGCGTATGCCAACGGTTTGGCGCTGATTACCGAAAAGTAACTGGGTGGAAGTGAAAGTCGGAGCATTGTTACAGGCAATGGAAATCAGCAGGCTCAAAGGAAGCACCTAAGTACAGTATATTGCATCATATTGGAACGTCGAAAGCAACGAACAGCGAGCAGTTGCACATGCTATGACCTGTTGGTAAGGAAAACACACTGTATAACTTACCTTTATCGTTGTGAGAGCGGAGGCACGAGCGATGAAGCTTCTGTAATGGGAGTGGAGCAACAGCCTCTAGTGGGACGACTGGTCAGTCTGCCAGTCGACAAAACAAGTGTAATAAAGTAATGCAGTTAACATTCATAGGTTCGAGTATGACTAAGAGAAACAAGTCTTGCGAGAGTGAGGTGATGTTGACTATGCAAAGAAAGGAATTGTTAAAGAAAAGTGCTATCCGATATGCTGAGTACTACGGCATGGTCGAAGTACAGGACGCATTATATGCGGATAGTGCGAGCGAAAAGATTTTCACGAATCTGATAAGTATTATCGGTTCAGATGCCAATATCAAAATGGCATACCGTAATCTCAAATCAAACAAAGGAAGCAGCACACCTGGTGTCGACGGTAAGACCTTTAAGGACTTAGCTGAGATGTCAGAGGAAGCATTGGTTCAATGTGTTAGGGACAAAATTCTTAACTACCAGCCTAAAGCGATGAGAAGGGTATATATCCCAAAGCCAAATGGGAAAATGCGACCATTAGGAATTCCTACGGTATTAGATAGGATTGTACAACAAAGCGTGTTGCAGGTCATGGAGCCTATATGCGAAGCCAAGTTTTATCGGCACAGTTATGGTTTCAGACCGAATCGTAGCACTAAGAATGCCGTTGCCGTGTGTTACAAACTGGCGCAGGTGGACGGATTCCACTATGTAGTTGATGTAGATATCAAGGGATTTTTTGATAATGTCGACCATGGAAAGCTACTAAAACAGATATGGACGATGGGAATACGTGATAAAAGGCTGATTTCCTTAATTGGAAAAATGCTAAAAGCTCCAATTGAAGAAAATGGGGTTAGAACGGTACCCGACAAAGGCACGCCTCAGGGCGGTGTACTTAGTCCCTTACTGGCAAATATTGTGCTGAATGAGCTTGATTGGTGGATAGCCAGTCAATGGGAGGAAATGCCTGCAAAGCATCCTCTGAAAAGCGATATTTATATGAATAAAAATGGTACCCCGAATAAAGGGAATCTGTACAAGAAGTTGCGACAGTCCCGATTGAAAGAGTGCCACATAGTGAGATATGCGGATGATTTTAAGATATTTTGCAGGTCGTATTCTGATGCTTCCAAGCTAAAGCATGCGGTCGAGCAATGGCTAATGGACAGACTAAAGCTGGAAACATCTCCAGATAAGTCACGAATTACGAATCTTACCAAAGGCTATAGCGACTTCTTAGGCATAAAATTTAAACTTTACAAGAAGGGAAAGAAATGGTCTATCAAGTCTCATATGACTGACAAAGCCATCAATTCTCAACGAGTGAAGCTGAAAAATGCCATGGCGCAGGCCTGTAAATCTCACGAGAGTGAACAATCACAGCACGATGACCTCATCAGATATAACCAAGCAGTCATTGGTATGCATCAGTACTATAACATGGCTACTATGATAAATGCAGATGTTCACAGACTGTTCCCGTCGATTGACATAACCATGAAGACGAGACTGAATAGTCGGGCTGACCTCTCCAAGGAAAAACCGCCGACATTGAAAGGTGCGATGGACGAATATTTCTATCAGAAATATGGGGAGTCCAAACAGGTTAGATATATCAATGGTATGATTGTCGTTCCTGTAGCATACTGTAGGACGCAAAATCCAATGTTCTACCGAGTGGACACCAATCGTTACACCCCACAGGGACGTGAACGTATTCACCGCATGCTTGCTAAATCTGAATATGGAGAAACGCTGTTGAAGTTGAGTAGAGATAACGACACGAATCATAGTATCGAATTCTGTGACAACCGCCTATCAAGATTTGTGGCATCAAAGGGTAAGTGTGAACTCTCAAAGGTGTCTCTTGCGTTTGAAGATGTGGAATGCATATATCTTAATCCACCAAGCCAAGGTGGTACGGATGATTATGCAAACCTCAGAATCGTACACAAAGATATAAAGAGCCTTATCTATTCTAATGACGTGAAAATCATCAAGTCCCTCATCAATTTATTCGAGTGTAGGGCACCTGCCAAGATTGCAAAGCTCAACAAATGGAGAGCTAAAGCAGGATTGGAAGCAATTAACCTTATAACAATTAACCAGACTTTGAAGTAACTGTATTAGCAATAAAGACTTATCCCATGGAACGCCGTGTGCAATGAAAGTTGCTTGCACGGTGTGGCTCGGGGCGAAAGGCGTGAAAGCGTCTGACCTATCGAGATTTCTTTTGAAAGGGCAGACAGGAAGTTTCAGCGTGGAGATCTGGAAACGCTTCCGTAAATGGGGCGGAATCCCATCAGGTTTAACGCAGAACGTCAAGGACCTTCTGGCTTCCCGTGAGATCGAGAACATTTTTGAGAACTCGGACTTTATCTATATGCTCAACCAGGCCCAGGGAGACCGTCAGATTTTGGCAAAGCAGTTGGGGATCTCCCCGCACCAGCTTTCCTATGTGACCCATTCTGGTCCCGGCGAGGGGCTTTTGTTCTTTGGAAATGTGATCATCCCTTTTGTGGACCACTTCCCGAAGGACACACTCTTGTACAGCGTGCTTACCACAAGACCGGATGAAGTAGCGGGGACCAAAGCGTGAGACAAAAATTAAAATGGATCGGAGGTGAGAACAATGGCACACGACAGGGAATTTCAAAGGAGGCGCAAAGATACCCGGATGCCGGTGCGTGATTCCCACGGGGAGGATCAACCGGCAGCCAGGCAGACCGAACAGGATTTTGACCTGCGCAGGGCACGGGACACCCCTTCTTCTGTCAACGGCAAGACACACAGGCAGGACATCCCTGTACAGACGGAATTTTCCCAGCTATCACCGGAAACACCGGTGTCCTTGCTGGAACAGGGCGATGCTTATGCGGCCGCTTTGGATGTTTTTTCGGATCGCTTTGAGATACCGGATGCTACCGGAACAGAGTCCCCGACACAGGACAACGGACGAAGCAATTTCCGGCAGGAGGCTTCCAGGCATTCTTTTGTAACAGAGGATGTGACAGACCATGATACCGGAAAATATGCTCCTTCTTCCGAAGGCTCAGCCCCACCGAACGGCACAGACAGATCCGGTCAGGAACACCGTTACCGAACACACCAGCATGGGAACAAATATCAGCAGCGTTTTCAGGAAGCGGCACAGGCGGAGGAACAGGCAGCGCAGAAGGAAAAGGGTATGGATAGCGAACCGCCGAAAACATCCAAGCTGGAATTTACTGCGGATGAACTGCCACCGGAGACAAAGGATAAAAAGCTCACCCATGCAAGACGGAAGGCGGAACGGACTGCACAAAAAGCAGAGCAGGCGCAAAATCGTCTACCTGCCCGGAAGAAACTGCGCATGGAGACGGTTTCCAACCCGGAGACCGGAAAAGCCAAAAAACACTTAAAATTTGAAAAGGAGGTCAAATCCCAAAAGGTCCATGTAAAAGGACCTGTACCCCTGCGTCCGGTCAAGGCGGGCGCCAATACTGCCATTGGTTACGCTCATAAAAAGATTTATGAGGCAGAGGATGAAAATGTGGGCATCAAGGCAGCCCACCGCTCTGAACTTGTGGGCGAGGCAGGGCTTCGCACGGCATATCACCGGCATAAAACTGCCCCCTACCGAAAGGCAGCGAAATTACAGCAAAAATCAGCAAAGGCCAACGCAAGACTTGCCTACCGGCAGGCTCTTAGCGACCACCCGGAGCTGAAGAAACATGCGATTGCCCGGATATGGCAGAAACAAAAACTGAAAAGGCAGTATGCCAAGGCTGCCCGTGAGGCCGGGAAACAGGCAAAAAATGCCGCAGTCGCAACAGAGAGGGTCAGCGTCGGTATTGTCCATGCGGTCAAACGGCACCCTGTAATCTGCCTTGTCCTCCTGCTTCTCCTTTTGGTAATTTTCCTGATCACATCCCTGTTTTCCACGTTCTCCAATATCGGGACCGGCGGTTTGGGAAGTCTGGCTGCTTCTACCTATCTTGCAGACGATCAGGACATCAATCAGGCGGAGCTTACCTATACCGAGTGGGAAACAGATCTGCAAATGGAAATAGACAGGGTGGAATCAGACCGCCCCGGCTATGACGAATACCGGTATAACCTGGGCGCAATCGAGCATGACCCGTATGTGCTGATGGGGTATCTGACTTCTGCTTATCAGGGATTTACTTACGATGAAGTGGAAAGCGTGCTGCGGCAGCTTTTCCAGGAACAATATACCCTGTCCTTTTCAGAAGAAACCGAGATCCGTTACCGCACCGAAACTTCCGTTGATCCGGAAACCGGGGAAGAAACCCAGGAGGAAGTGCCTTATGAATGGCGCATCTTAAATGTCAAGCTCACAGTCACACCTCTAGAAAACCTGGTCGTTTCCCGGATGAACGCAGACCAGAAAGAGATCTGCGAGATCCTGCTGCAGACAAAAGGAAACCGCCAGTATGTCAAAAATGTCTTTGGCACCAACTGGCTCCCTTATGTGACCAGCTATTACGGCTACCGGGTACATCCCATCAGTGGGGAAAAGAACTATCACACCGGTGTGGACATCGGGATGCCGGAGGGCACAGAGATCCTTGCCGGGCATGACGGAACAGTCACCCTTGCGGGAAATGCCAGCGGTTATGGCTTATGTGTTGCCATTGAAGGCGAGGCATACGAAGGACATACCCTGACGACCAAATACGGGCACTGTTCCCAGATCCTTGTTTCTGCCGGGCAGGAGGTCAAAGCCGGGGATGTGATCGCAAAGGTCGGGAATACCGGAAATTCCACCGGTCCCCACCTGCATTTAGAAGTCCTGGTTGACGGTCAGTATTTGAATCCCCTGTATTTTGCTGATACCGGCGATACCAGCGAACGGCACCTGCCGGAAGTTGGTTCAGGCGGCACAGGAAACTACTTCGATTATGACATTCCACCGGAAGCCCTTGCGGATGAACAGTTTGCTGCAATGATGGCCGAGGCGGAAAAATATCTTGGCTATCCGTATGTATGGGGAGGCGCAAGCCCTTCCACTTCCTTTGACTGTTCCGGCTATGTGTCCTGGGTGATCAACAACTGCGGCGTTGGCTGGAATTTCGGAAGGCTGACCGCGGATGGTCTTTTAGGTGTATGTACGCCGGTATCAAGTGCGGATGCAAAACCGGGCGACCTGATCTTCTTCCAGGGGACCTACAACACCAGCGGCGCAAGCCATGTAGGGATCTATGTGGGAAATGGAATGATGATCCACTGTGGAGACCCGATTTCTTATGCAAACATCAATACAAGCTACTGGCAGCAGCATTTTTATACATTTGGGCGTCTGCCTTAACAGATTGGAGGTAATAAATTGAATCCTAAAATTGAAAAACTGGAAAAGGAAATTGAAAAGACCAAAACAAAGATTGCGGAAATGCAGGCAAAGCTCCATAAGCTGGAGGAACAGAAAACGGAGCTGGAAAATACCGATTATGTGGCGGTGGCGCGCAGTTTCAAACTGACGCCCCAGCAGCTTGCGGATTTTTTGAAATCACAGCAGGCGGCCCCTTCGGAAACTATTTTACCGCAGGAGAAGGAGGATGTGCATGAGGCTTAAAAAACTTTCCCTGCTGCTGGCGCTTACGCTTCTTGTAAGTGTCAGCGCATTACCTGTAACGGCTCATGCCGGCGGTTCCAAAGACACCACACCGCCAACGCTGACTGCTTCCATGGAGGGCGATGCCCTGAAAATAGAAAGCAGTGACGATCTATCCGGCGTGGAGGCGGTCTTTGTTGATGAAAACCGTATCAACTCCCTTACCGATGGGAAAGCGTCGGTTGCACTAAAAGATTATGCAGGAACAGAAAAACAGGTAAGCATATACGCAAAAGATTATGCCGGCAACCGTTCTGATGTGGTAAAGCTGGATAATCCGTATTACAAAGAACCGGCTCCTGAAAAGAAACCTGCTACGACAGCACCCCAGAGTCCGTCCGGTACACAGACAAAACCGCCTAAGGAAGAAAAACCTTCCGGCTCAAACGTTGCAACTCCTTCCGGCGGCGGAAATTCTTCCGGTTCAGATAACAGTACCGGACAGCAGGAAAATACTTCTGCGATCCCGGAAGGTGCATTTACCCCGGAAGGCACCGGAACGGTACAGGACAACATCAGCGGTACGGATGGGGAAAAACAGTTTTACACCATCACTACGGACGCGGGCAATGTCTTTTATCTGGTGATCGACGGGAAACGGGAAGATAACAATGTCTACTTCTTAAACGGCGTCACAGAGTCCGACCTGATGGCGCTTGCAGAAAAGAACAATGGCAGCATGAGCATGATCCCCCAGGAAGAAAGCTGCAACTGCACAGAAAAATGTGAGGCAGGAAAGGTTAATACCGGCTGTCCGGTCTGCAAAAATGACTTAAATGGCTGCAAAGGAAAAGAAAAGCCGGCGGAAACTGAAAAACCGGCAGAACCGGAAAAGCCGAAGAAAGAAACCGGCAGCGTCGGCACGATCCTGTTTATCCTTGCTGCCTTACTTGCGGTCGGCGGGATCGGTTACTATGTAAAAATCGTGCGTCCGAAACAGCAGGCCGAGGACGATGCGGAATTTGAGGATGACGGTTATGGCGAAGGCTTTGACCCGGATGAGGCATACGGGGAACCGGAATATCTTTCCGAGGATGATTTTGACGACAAGGACAGCAAATAAGGCTGTCCTTTTAGATTTTATGAAAGTGAGGATTTTTTCATGGAACATATCATAACCAGACGCCGCGGCTTTCGCAAGCTGTTGGCGTTTTTGCTTTGTATGGCAAGCATTTTGGGGCTTCTTCCGGCTCAGGCTTTTGCCATGTCTGTCGGACAGACGGCAAGCTCCTGGCTGGGCGACCAGTATGTGGGCTCTGATGGGAACCACTACCGTGCCCCGGCGCCTTACACCTATCTTGCCTACCATGCAGACGGAACCATCGATGTACACACCAGTTCCGGGGGCAATGCTTACCGGCACTATATGCTGACGGATTCTGACGGGATCAGCCACCAGGTTTACTGTGTGGAGAGCGGGATTCCTTACCATACTTCGGAAAATACCTATGTTTCGGAAAGCGGGACCAACAGCCAATACCTGAACCTGCTTCCTGCCGAGGCAAGGAGGGGGATCACCCTGACTGCGATCTATGGCTGGAAACCCGGTGCGGCGCTCCCTGTTTCCGGAATCAACGAGGATGACTATAAGATGGCAACCCAGATCATCCTTTGGGAATACCAGCAGCAACTTAGAAGCGATCCGTACAGCCGCCACGGAAACGGCCACGCAGACGCCGACCAGTATTTCAGCGTGATCGCCGGACGACCGGCAGAAAAAGCCTATGACTGGATTCTTGCACAGGTCGCTTCCCATTCCACAGTACCTTCCTTTACTTCTTCTAAGAAAAGCGAAGCACCGGAACTGGAACTGAAATGGGATGTAGAAAAAAAGGTCTATACCCTGACGGTCACAGATACCAATAACTTGAAGATCGATCTGGAGGCTTTGAAAGGCAGCGGCGTTTCTGTGACAAGAAACGGAAATGAATACACCTTTACCAGCAGGCAGATGATGATGGACCCGGTGCTGTTTGAATTCCGAAAGAATATCCCGGTGGCAAACGACATGCTGATCTGGGGCAGACCCGGCTACCAGACCATGATGACCGGCGCCAGCGATCCGGTTTCCTTCTTTGTAAAATTCAAAACGGAAACTTACGGTACCGCAAAACTTGTCAAGACCAGTGAGGACGGCATTGTTTCCGGTATCACCTTCCATATCTCCGGTACGGACATTTTGGGAAATGAAGTCAATGAGGAAGTTACGACCGGAGAAAACGGCCAGATTGAAAAGAAGCTCCTGCCGGGAACCTATCTGGTAAAAGAACTTCCGGTGGACCGCTATGTGACCCCTTCCGCACAGTACGTGACCATTGAAAGCGGGCAGACTTCTTCGGTACATTTCAGCAATATTCTGAAGAAATTCCGCGTCCATGTGGTAAAGAGTGATGCTGACACCGGAAATGCTCAGGGGGATGCCACGCTTGCAGGGGCGGCCTATGGGATCTTCCGTGATGGCGAACTGATCGACACTTATACTACCGGACCGGATGGCAGCTTTATGACCCGCTATTATGTATGCGGGGATGGCTGGACGATCCGGGAAATCGAACCGAGCACCGGGTATCTTCTGAATGAAACCATTTATGAAGTGGGTGCATCCCCTTCCCTGTATGAAGTGGAACTCAATACCACAGAAAACCAGGTGACGGAAACGGTTATTTACGGAAATATCCAGCTTGTCAAGCACACCGATGACCTGGACCCGGATGTGCCTGAGGGCGAAAATACCGACGATCCCAATGCTGGTATCATCGAACGCCCGGAAGCAGGCGCAGTCTTTGAAGTTTACTTAAAGGCAGCCGGGAGCTATGACGCGGCAAAGGAAAGTGAACGTGACCTTCTTACCACGGATGCGGATGGTTTTGCTTCCAGTAAACCGCTTCCTTATGGACATTATACGGTCCATCAGATCGCAGGCGAGGAAGGCAAAGCCTTTGTCCCGGACTTTACGGTATTCATTTCCTCTGACGGAAAGACTTACAGCTATATCCTGAACAACCGCACCATCACAGCCCGTCTGAAAGTTGAAAAATGTGACGCAGAGACCGGAAAGATTATCCCTGTGACCGGAACCGGTTTTCAGATCAAGGATCTTTCCACCGGGGAATTTATCACCCAGACCGTCTACTATCCGAACCCGGAAACACTGGATACCTTCTATGTTTCTGACGAGGGCTGGCTGATGCTGCCGGAGCCTTTGGCCGCCGGGGATTATGAACTTTATGAGGTGGCTGCCCCTTATGGCTATGTGCTTTCCGATCAGCCGGTACCGTTTACCATTGACGGCAGCGAGGCGGTTGTGACGGTCACTCAGTACAATATGCCGCAGAAAGGCCAGCTTACCATCACAAAGACCGGAGAAGTATTTGCTTCTGTCCAGGAAAACGACGGACTGTACCAACCGGTATATGAGGTTGCCGGACTTCCTGGAGCGGTCTATGATGTGATTGCAGATGAAGATATTTATACCGGTGACGGTACCTTGCGGGCAGCAAAAGATACGGTTGTGGAAACACTTACGACCGGCGAGGACGGCACAGCGAAAAGCGGGTCTCTCTATCTTGGCCGTTATCGTCTGGAGGAACGTCAGGCGCCTTCCGGCTATGTGTTGAATCCTCAACCGGAATATGTGGAACTGACCTATGCGGGTGAGACCGTAGAGGTTACACAGACAGCGGCCGGTCTTTATGACGAACGCCAGAAAGTGGATGTCACACTTTTCAAGGCAATGGAGACCGATGACCTGTTCGGTCTTGGCATGAACGAGGAATATAAGGATATTTCCTTTGGACTTTATGCTTCCGCAGACCTGACGGCGGCAGATGGCAGCGTAATCCCGGCAGGTGGACTTCTGGAAGTGGTCTCTGTTTCGTCTGAGGAATCCGGCGGTTACAGCGCTTCCTTCGCTTCCGACCTGCCTTTTGGCAGCTATTATGTCAAGGAACGCACAACCAACGGCGCCTATATCCTTTCGAATCAGGAATATCCGGTTGTCTTTGAGTATGCTGGTCAGGAAACCGCCCTGGTACAGATCCTTGTCAATGAAGGCGAGGCTGTTTCCAATGAACTTCTCCGTGGGCGTGTAGACGGTGTAAAAGTCGGGGAAAACCCGGAAGGCGGCGAGGATGTCACGCTTGCCGGTGCGCTCATGGGTCCTGTCTCTTATACACATCTCCGAGC
>ENA-OYDX01000093-OYDX01000093.1-human-gut-metagenome-genome-assembly--contig:-NODE-93-length-18985-cov-5.625621_pt1 | contig 18985 bp, 13 predicted proteins | sample MGYA00243466_ERZ652899 | MGnify/ENA primary metagenome ERZ652899 (study PRJEB26926, sample SAMN06164799) | human gut metagenome | biome: ENVO:00009003; feature: ENVO:2100002; material: ENVO:00002003... | reverse complement strand
CCGGTCTCGTGGGCTCGGAGATGTGTATAAGAGACAGCCCTTTCAGTTCTGTAAGGCATACGCTCTGCCCGTTGGTGTAAAAGGCCAGATCAGTACGGTATGCCTGTATACAGCGGGCGGGAATCTCGCCAGTAAAGACAACTTCATCCTTTTTTACCTGGGCCGTTTCGATGGTGGCACAGTATTTCGGTGCATCATGATAAGCCCTGGAAAGGTATTCCTGGGGCGCATAGAGGATGAAGGAGAGATAAGGTTCCAGCAGCTGCGTCCCCGATTCCTTCAATGCCTGTTCCAATACAATCGGGGCCAATGAGCGGAAGTCCGCCGGCGTGCTGACCGGACTGTAATAAAGCCCGTATTCAAAGCAAATCTTACAGTCCGTTACGTTCCAGCCGAACAAGCCCTGCTCCAGCCCGTAACGGATACCATCCCTGACAGCGTTTTGAAAACTCTGGTTCAAGTATCCCAGCGAAACCCGGCTCTCGTATTGTACACCGGAGCCAAGCGAGAGTGGTGTAACAGACAGTCCTATGGATGCCCAAAACGGGTTGGGCGGCACCTCGATATGGATGGTGTGGCTGGCTGCTTTGAGCGGCCGCTCCATATAAATGACGGAGGGTTCCTTTACCACTGTTTCAAGCTTGTATTTTTCCGACAGCAAAGCGGAAACAACCTCCAACTGCACCCGGCCCAAAAAAGAAAGAATGATCTCATGGGTGATGGAATCCACTTCGCAACGCAAAAGCGGGTCAGTATCCGCAAGTTGCGTAAGAGCGTCCAGCAGCCGTTCTCTTTGCGCTGCCGTTTTCGGCGCAATCGTCGTCCGCAGCATGGGGAGGGGGTCCTCGCGCCACCTTTTACGAGGGAGCCGGGTTTGGTCCCCTAATACATCGTTTAACCTCACGCTGTCGCTGGGAAGGATAACAATTTCACCCTGATAAGCGGTGTCTGTCCGAACAATTTCCCCTTTGGATGGAATACGCATCTCTGTGATTTTCAGCTTTTCTCTCCCGGCCAGGGCCACCGTATCCCGCAGGCGCAGCGTTCCGCTGTATAACCGTAGATAGACACGCCGCTGGCCGCAATCGGTGTACTCAACCTTGAAAACGCTGCCGCATAGGGCGGCGCCCCCCTGTTCCCCAATCGGTTGGAACAGCCCTGTCACCGCATCCATCAACGGTTGAATGCCAAGGCCATTTTTGGCGCTGCCATGATAGACTGGGAACAGGGAGGCGTCTTGAACCCGCTGCTGTTCCTCCCGCGCAAGTTTTTCCCGGCTGATTGGTTCTCCTGCGATATACTTTTCCAATAATTCATCGTTATTTTCGATGACCGCATCCCATGCTTCTATGTCGGTATTTTCCTCCAGGACTATTTCCGGGGACAGCGACACCGTCTGCTTGATGATAATATCGGCGGAGAGCTTATCCCGAACAGACTGAACCACGCTCTGCAAATCAACGCCAGCCTGGTCGATCTTGTTGATAAAGATAACGGTGGGAATGTTCATTTTCCGCAGGGCATGGAACAGAATACGGGTCTGGGCCTGCACGCCATCTTTAGCGGAGATCACCAAGATGGCCCCATCTAAAACAGCCAAAGAGCGGTACACCTCCGCCAAAAAATCCATGTGGCCGGGCGTATCCACAATGTTAACTTTACATCTGTGCCACTGGAAGGAAGTGACTGCCGCTTGAATGGTAATCCCACGCTGCCGCTCCAAAAACATGGTGTCCGTCCTCGTTGTCCCTTTTTCGACGCTCCCCGGTTCTGAAATGGCTCCGCTGGCATATAGCAGGCTCTCCGTCAAGGTCGTCTTTCCAGCGTCTACATGGGCAAGAATTCCAATATTGATTATTTTCATGTGATTGTCCTCCCTTTACAGCCCCAAAGGGCATAAAAATCCCCAGCAGTAAAATACTTTTACCACTGGGGATTATAAGTTGCGGACATACACATATACAGCATACACCTGTTTGTGATTGCTGTTTTTGGGGATATGTCAAAATTGATAAGGCAAAAGTATTCTTAAATTGGGTACAAAAAACTAAGCCCCTACAAAAGGAGCTATCATAATCCTTTGTTCCCACTATTTGATTATAGTTTTATTTAAGAATACCTTGCCGCATATTTTTTACTCCTTTTCTGGATTAAATCATTGTATCACATCAGTTTTAGGAAAGCAAGTACCTAAAAGAAATTTTTCTTCCCCTTATATGTAACAATCATACCGGCTTCCTAGCGTTCAGAATGTTTTCTGCTGTCTGCTGTGGTGTTTGGTTGGAATTGTCCAACCAAAAGCCGATCCGTGGTGTTGTCTGCATTTTACTAAATACAAATTCAATGTATACAGAAAGATATAAGGAGTGGGAGGGATTCCGCCGTAGTTGGCATTGTAGGAAAATCCAAAAGTTTAGATTTTCCCACAATGCTTATCTTTTGGTCTTTGGTTCGGAATAGTGTAGTGCTGGCGGTCTATCTCTTGTTTTCGGTTGCTTGCTTCTTTACCGTACATGAGCATTATTTCAAAGATAAGAACACAAATGAAATTGTGATTGTCGAGGAAGAAGCGGAGATTGTCAGAAAGATATTTGACCTCTACCTATCAGGCTACGGTTTAAAAGCAATAGCCAAAAAGCTGAATGATGAGGGCATAAAATCACCGCAGTATTATCAGAACAAAATGTATAACAAGAAACTTCCGAGTAACAAGCCTGAAATTACGGGTAGGTACTTATGGGTGAACACAACGGTAAAACGGATTTTGCAGAATGAGTTTTACATAGGAACCGTAACCTGTCACAAGACCTATACCAGTAAAATTAATCATATTAGGAAGGCTTTGCCCGAGGATGAACAATTTAAACACGAAAATTTTGCACCTGCCATTATCTCGAAGGATAAATGGGAACAGGTGCAATTTTTATTATCTTCAAAGCGAAGCAATAATGTCCGAGCGAGTTCAAGTAATCCTTGCCACCGATACACAGGACTGATAGAATGTGGTGACTGCGGTTGCACATTTGTATGCAAAAAGCGCAAGTGGAAAGATAAACCCGACCGCATAGAATACAACTGCAACGGCTATCATCGCTATGGCAAGGAGCACTGCACAGCACACAGGATTGATGAGGAATATTTAGACAAGTTAATTTATAATGAGCTTATGTCAATCAAGGATGAAGCACTTTCAAACTACAAATCAATAGAATCGGATGTCAAGAAATGGATGAGCAACAAGGGTACGGTTACTAATAAGCTGAAACAGCTCAATACAAGTCTTGAACAGCGTAAATCAGACCAAAAGAAAATCCTGCTTGAGAGAATCAGGGATAGGGAACACGCAGATATCTACACAGAAATGCTTGAAAAATGTGAATCAGATATTCAAAAGCTTGAATATGAAATCAAATCCATACAAGATTACAATTCCACAATCAAAAAGCGCAAAGCTGAAATGAAAGACAGCATTCAAATCATTGAAGAAATTATAAAAGATGAGGCAATCAGCGATGCAAACCTCAGGTTGCTTGTAGATAAAATAATAATCTTTGAAAAAGATAAAAAGATGAGTATCAAAATCAAGCTCAATGCAAAATTTCAAAAACATAAGGATTGTTATGATGAGAATGGCAATCTTAAAGACAGTGCATTTACGGTATAAAACTTTTGGCAGACGCATAACATTAGTAAGTTTCAATTTAGCGATTATAGCTAAATTGAAGTGTGAAGATTTGTGCAATACAAACTACAAAATCATCACCTTATGTTATGCGTCTGCCAACTTTATTTTTTGCTCAAAAACAAGAAAAAGCCCGATAAAATCGGACTTTTCAGGGTGGTGCGGGCGACAGGACTTGAACCTGCACATCGGTTGACACTAGAACCTAAATCTAGCGCGTCTGCCAATTCCGCCACGCCCGCACGTGTGTATTTCAACAAGATAAACTTGCGAAAATCAAAATATTAAATTGTTTCACCGAGGTAGTGTGACCTAAATCTTGCGTGTCTGCCAATTCCACCACACCCGCATAGGTACTCTTAATTTTTACACGGCATAGCAAACCGAGGCGGAGCTAATCGCTTAATCCGCAATGAGATTATTATAACAGATTTATTTTTAAAAATCAAGAGAATTTTAAATTTCATTTTGCACGAATTTCGTACGAAAAAGTATGTGACAGGTTTTAAGGTGAATATAATGCTTTTTGCTATAAGTATATCTATAAAATTTTTGGAATCAATATCTTAGTATTGACAATATACCATACGGGGGTATATAATAAATATACCCTTATGGGGTATGAAAGTATAAAGGACTGATTTTATGGCATGTGAAAATTGTCACAGTAATAAAACAAAGCAAAGAAGCGAGAAAGAGTACAAGGCTCTCATCAATCGTCTTAACCGCATAGAGGGGCAGATAAGGGGTATTAAAGGTATGCTTGAGAAAAATGCCTATTGCACCGATATTCTTGTTCAGGTTTCGGCTGTTAATGCGGCGCTCAATTCTTTCAACAAGGAATTGCTCGCAAATCATATTAAAACCTGCGTTGCTGAGGATATTCGCAACGGTAAAGACGAAACAATTGACGACCTTGTCGCAACCTTGCAAAAGCTTATGAGGTAGGTGCTTTTGATGAAAAAATTTAATGTTACGGGAATGAGTTGTGCTGCTTGCAGTTCCCGTGTTGAAAAAGAGGTTTCAAAGGTTGAGGGCGTACAGTCCTGCTCGGTAAGCCTGCTTACAAATTCTATGGGAGTAGAGGGCAGTGCAAGTGAAGAGAGCATAATCGCAGCCGTTGAAAAGGCGGGTTACGGTGCGAGTGTGGCAGGTGCAGAGAAAAAACAGTCTGCCGAAACCGATCAATTGAAAGATAAAGACACGCCTGTACTTATGCACAGACTGATTGCCTCTGTCGGCTTTCTTGTCGTGCTGATGTATATTTCAATGGGGCATATGATGTGGGGTTGGCCGTTGCCTGCGTTTTTTGCGGACAATCATATCGCAATGGGACTTGTTCAGCTGTTGCTATGCGTTATAATAATGGTGATTAACCAAAAATTTTTTATAAGCGGGTTTAAAGGCCTGATTCACCGTTCACCGAATATGGACACGCTTGTTGCCCTCGGCTCGGGTGCATCGTTTGTATATAGCGTATATGCACTTTTTGCTATGACAGACGCTCAGGTAAAAGGCAATGCTGAACTTGTTATGAGTTATATGCACGAGTTCTATTTTGAGTCGGCGGCAATGATTCTTACGCTGATTACGGTGGGCAAAATGCTTGAGGCTCACTCAAAAGGTAAGACGACAAATGCGCTCAAGGCACTTTTGAACCTTGCACCAAAAAAAGCAACCTTGTTGATTGACGGCAAAGAAACCGAAGTAACTGTTGATAAGGTGAAAAAAGGCGATGTATTCGTTGTTCGTCCGGGTGAGAGTATTCCCGTTGACGCTGAAATCACAGACGGCAGTACAGCTGTTGACGAGTCGACTCTTACAGGAGAGAGTATTCCTGTCGATAAAGTTGTCGGTGACACTGTTTCGGCAGGTACTATCAATAAATCAGGCTTTATTAAATGCAGTGCAACGGCTGTAGGAGAAGACACTGCGCTTTCTCAAATTATTAAAATGGTTAGCGATGCTGCGGCTACAAAAGCGCCTGTCGCTAAGATTGCCGATAAGGTATCGGGTGTGTTCGTGCCTGTTGTAATTGTTATTGCTGTTGTTACTATTGCCGTATGGCTTTTGTGCGGTCAGACTGTAGGTTATGCACTTGCAAGAGGTATATCTGTTCTTGTAATCAGCTGTCCTTGCGCATTGGGACTTGCCACACCTGTTGCTATTATGGTCGGCAACGGAATGGGCGCAAGAAAAGGTATTCTCTTTAAAACCGCAGCATCTCTTGAAGAGGCAGGCAAAATTCAGATTGCGGTTCTTGACAAAACAGGAACTATTACAAAAGGCGAGCCAAAGGTTACAGATGTTATTCCGTTTGGAATTTCTGAAAATGAACTTTTGCAGTATGCTTATTCCATTGAAACAAAGAGTGAACATCCGCTTGCCAAGGCAGTAATCGCCAAGGCACAGGAAATCGGCTTAGTGCCATACGAAATTACAGATTTCAAAGCAGAGTCGGGCAACGGTCTTTCAGGCGAATACAACGGTAAAAGGATTATCGGCGGCAGTAAGAAATATATTTCTTCAATTATCGGTATTTCAAACGATATATTAAAAAAAGCCGACAAACTTTCCGAAGAGGGCAAAACACCGCTGTTCTTTATGTTCGATAACAAGCTTTTGGGAATAATAGCCGTTGCCGATGTAATAAAAGAGGAAAGTCCGCAGGCTATTAAACAATTACAAAATATGGGCATTAAGGTTGTAATGCTCACGGGCGACAATGAGAGAACAGCTAAGGCTGTAGGAAAACTTGCAGGTGTTGACGAAGTTATTGCAGGCGTTATGCCTGACGGTAAAGAAAAAGTTGTTGCCGAACTCAAAAAGCAGGGCAAGGTTCTTATGGTCGGCGACGGTATAAATGACGCACCTGCGCTTACAAGAGCGAATATAGGTATGGCAATCGGTTCGGGTACGGACATTGCAATTGATGCCGCCGATGTTGTTTTTATGAAGAGCAAACTTACGGATGTTCCCGCAGCGGTAAGACTTAGCCGCAAAACATTAAGAAATATCCACGAAAATCTTTTCTGGGCATTTATCTATAATGTTATCGGTATTCCACTTGCGGCAGGAGTATGGATTCCGTTGCTCGGCTGGCAGCTTAATCCGATGTTCGGTGCAGCGGCAATGAGCCTGTCGAGTTTCTGTGTTGTAACCAATGCTCTAAGGCTGAATTTCTTTGACATTACAAATCCAAAGAAAGACAGAAAAATAAAATATAAATCAAAAAAGGATGATAATGCTATGACAAAGACAATGAAAATTGACGGTATGATGTGTTCACACTGCGAGGGCAGAGTAAAACAAAGTCTTGAGGGACTTGCACAGGTAAGTCAGGCAGAAGTAAGCCACGAAAAAGGCACAGCTGTTGTAACACTTACCGCAGAAGTTTCAAACGATGTACTCAAGAAAACTGTCGAAGACCAGGGATACAATGTAATTTCAATTTCATAATTTTATTTGCAGATGTCGATTTAAGCGGCATCTGCAAATTTTTTGCAAAAAATTTTAAAAAACTATTGACTTAAAGTCAGCTTTAACAGTTATAATATCTTTATAAAATTTACAGGAGATGTTATTATGTATATTGAAAAAATTAATTCACCTCAAGATGTAAAAGCACTCAATACGGAAGAAATGAAACAGCTTGCACAGGAAATGCGTACAGTCCTCATTAAAAAGCTAAGTATCCACGGCGGACACTTCGGCCCTAACCTCGGTATGGCGGAGGCTATTATAGCATTGCATTATGTGTTTAATTCACCTGTTGACAAGTTTGTCTTTGATGTATCGCATCAGAGTTACTGCCACAAAATTCTTACAGGCAGAAAAGACGCATTCATTTTTGAAGATAAGTATGACGATGTTTCAGGCTATGCAAATCCTGACGAAAGCGAGCACGATTTATTTAATATCGGTCACACCTCAACTTCTGTCAGCCTTGCGTCGGGTCTTGCAAAGGCAAGAGATTTAAACGGCGGCAAGGAAAATGTAATTGCCGTAATCGGCGACGGTTCGTTAAGCGGCGGAGAGGCTCTTGAGGGCCTTGATTATGCAGGCGAATTTGACGGCAACTTTATTATTGTTGTAAATGATAATGATATGTCTATTGCCGAAAATCACGGCGGACTTTACAAAAATCTCAAACTTTTAAGAGATACGGACGGTAAAGCCGAATGTAACCTCTTTAAGGCAATGGGACTTGACTATGTATTTGTCAAGGACGGCAACGATATTGAACAGCTTATTTCAGCTTTTGAAAGCGTAAAAGATATTGACCACCCTGTAGTCGTTCATATTTGCACACAAAAGGGTAAGGGTTATGCACCTGCCGAAAAGGACAAAGAGAATTGGCACTGGTGTATGCCGTTTGACATTGAAACAGGCAGATCTAAATTTGAATTTGACGGCGAAAGCTATGATGATATTACGGTAAATTATCTTCTTGACAAGATGAAGAACGATAAGAGCGTTGCTGTTATTACTTCGGGTACACCTACAGTTGCAGGCTTTACAAAGGACAAGCGTGACATTGCAGGCAAGCAGTTTATAGATGTAGGTATTGCCGAGGAACACGCTGTTGCTCTCGCATCAGGTATGGCAAAGAACGGTGCTAAGCCTGTTTACGGTGTTTACAGCTCATTTATTCAGAGAACATACGACCAGATTTCACAGGATTTATGTATTAATTCAAACCCTGTTACAATTATTGTTTTTGCTGCGACAGTATTCGGTATGAACGATGTAACTCACCTCGGTATCTACGATATTGCAATGCTTTCAAATATTCCTAACCTTGTATATCTTGCACCTACTTGCAAGGAAGAATATCTTGCTATGGTTGAATGGAGTATGTCGCAGAGAAAGTACCCTGTTGCAATCAGAGTACCGGGCAACGGAGTTGTTTCAAATCCGAATTACAAACCGATTGACTTTGACAGCCTTAACAAATACAGCGTCACAAAAGAAGGCGGCAAGGTTGCAATTCTCGGACTCGGCACATTCTATCAGCTCGGTGCAAGTGTTGCCGATGAAATTAAAAAGCAGTACGGTATTGACGCTACCGTTGTAAATCCTGTTTACATTACAGGTACGGACGAAGACTTGCTTGCAGAACTTGCAAAAACTCACGATGTTGTAATTACACTTGAGGACGGTATTCTTAACGGCGGTTTCGGCGAAAAAATTGCAAGATTTTACGGTAAATCGGATGTCAAAGTATTTAACTACGGCTTAAAGAAAGAGTTTCTCGACAGATATGACTATAATGAAGTTCTTGCCGAAAATCATCTCACCAAAGAGCAGATTTGCGAGGATATTAAAGATTTTATCTGATTTAAGTTGACAATTACAATCAAATAGTATTAAAATATTAGGGCAGAGTTTTTCTGCCCTGATTTTTATTTTAGGAGTTTTTATGAATTTAACCTACGAACAAAACAAACGCTATTCAAGACAGCTTGTAATGAAAGAGATAGGAGAGAGCGGACAGAAAAAGTTGCTTTCTTCAAGCGTACTTGTAATCGGTGCGGGCGGTCTTGGCTCACCTGCACTTATGTATCTTGCAAGCGCAGGAGTAGGCACAATTGGCATTGCAGACGCCGACGAAGTTGATGTGTCTAATCTGCAAAGACAGGTTATACATAACTGTGCCGATATAGGCAAAGCAAAAGTTGAATCGGCTAAGGAAAAAATAAATAAGTTGAATCCCGATGTTAATGTCAAAACCTACAAAACATATGCGAACAGTGAAAATATAGCCGAGCTTATCTCTGATTATGATTTTGTGCTTGATTGCACCGATAATTTCGGCAGTAAGTTTTTGATTAACGATTACTGTGTAAAGGCGGAAAAGCCGTTTTGTCATGCAGGCGTTGTCGGTTTTGAAGGTCAGCTTATGACATATATTCCGCACAAATCCCCGTGCTACCGATGTGTTTTTGAAGAAGAACCGAAAGCGGGCGATGTACCTCTTCCAAAGGAGGTAGGAGTTATAAGTGCGGCTTGCGGAGTAACAGGCAGTTTGCAGGCAATGGAGGCAATAAAGTTTTTACTCTCAAAGGGTGAACTTTTATGCGGTTATATGCTTATTTACAATGCTTTAAATGCGTCTTTTCGCAAAATAAAACTCCCGAAACAAAACCCGAATTGCAAGGCTTGCGCAAAGCAGGCATAATAAAAATATAGGAGAAATTATGAATATCAGAGAATACCTTAAAAAGAGCAAGCTGATTGCAGACGGCTCTTTCGGCACATACTATTCCAAAAAATATAAAACGGTCGATATTCCCGAATATGCAAATATTACCGCTCCGCAGAGAATATCGGAAATTCATACCGAGTATATAAACAGCGGTGCAAAACTTATCAGAACCAACACTTTTGCGAGCAATACATACTCTCTTGACTGCTCAATCGAACAGGTTAAGGAAAATATAAAAGCGGCTTACAAAATTGCAAAAGAAGCGGTTGAGCAGAGCGGAAAAGAAATATTTATCGCAGGCAATATCGGTCCTGTTCCCGCAGTTTTTCAGCCTGATTTTGAGGCTGTGGAAGAAGAATACTATCAGATTGCGAAAACTTTTATAGATGAGGGCGCAGATATTTTATGTTTTGAAACCTTTACACAGTCCGAACATATTATGCCTGCAATAAAGAGAATTAAAGAGGAATGTAATCCGTTTATAATTGTACAGTTCTGCGTGAATCAGTACGGTTACAGTGAGGCGGGCGAAAGTGCGGAAAGGCTTGTTAGCGAAACTGCATTTTCAAAATGCGTTGACGCCGTAGGTCTTAACTGCGGTGTAGGCCCTGCCCATATGCAGCAGATATTGTCAAAAATTAATCTTAACAACAATTGTTTTGTCACAGCTATGCCAAATGCCGGTTATCCTTTACTTGTGCGCAACCGTGTAAAATATGCTGATAATCCGATATATTTTGCGTCTAAGGTAAATGATATGGCTTTGCTCGGAGCGGATATTATAGGCGGTTGCTGTGGTACAACACCTGATTACATAAGAGAAGTTGCAAAAACCGTTGACCTTACACCTACCGTAAAATCGGATGAAACTTCCGCAAACAACGAAAACGAAAAGCCTGTTATAAAAAAGAGCTTTTTCAGAAATGCCGACGGTACAATTAAAGATAAAAAACTTATTGCGGTAGAACTTGCTCCGCCTTTCGGCGCAGATGATAAAAAACTGCTTGAGGCAGCACATATGCTCAAAGGTCTTGGAGTAGATGTACTTACATTTCCCGATTCTCCTTCGGGCAGAACAAGAATCGACTCTGTGCTTATGGCGCAGAAAGTCAAGAATGTAACGGGTTTTGAAGTTATGCCGCACATCTGTTGCCGTGACAAAAACGCCATTGCCATGCGCTCAACTTTTCTTGGCGCAAGTATAAACGACATTAATAATTTTCTTATCATAACAGGCGACCCTATCCCCGTTATGGCAAGACAAGTAGTAAAGTCTGTGTTTAATTTCGACTCCGTGGGTCTTATGCGCATTGCCGATGAAATGAACAGCGAGGCATTAAAAGACAGTCCGCTCACTTACGGCGGCGCTATAAATCAGAGCAGACGAAGAATAGAATCGGAAATTAAGCGTGTGCAAAAGAAAATGGAGGCAGGCGCAGAATTTTTCCTTACTCAACCTGTATTTACAGCAGAAGATGCCGAGCGTTTGCGCAGAGTAAAAGAAGAAACGGGTGCAAGAATTTTGTGCGGAATTATGCCGTTGGTAAGCCGTAAAAACGCTTTGTTTATGAAAAACGAAATTTCGGGAGTTAATGTTACGGATGAAGTTATTGAGCGTTATCCCGAAAATGCCGGCCGTGAAGACGGCGAAAATGTAGGTGTTGAACTTGCAAAAGAAATGATTGCGGCTACAAGAGATTTTGCGGACGGTTATTATTTTTCTTTCCCGTTTAACCGAACATATTTGCTCAAAAGAATTATAGAGGAACTCTAAGATAAAATTTATGTAAAACCCTATAAATTTCTTGACAAAATATTAGTTTTGGTTTATTATAAATTTGTTGTAAGAGTATATCTTACTTAATTTAGCGTGAAAAAGATTTCTGTTTTCATGCAAATATATGACCACTTGCATATGCAAGTTAAGCCCATACGGACAGGCGGGTCAGCTGCCGAGCGTGGCGCAAGCCACATTATTGATTGAGTTAAAAGCTCAAATTTTATAAGTCGATTACTTATCATCAGTGCAACAGCACATCACTTGTGAAACGGTCAATAAGAGCAGAACGGTATATTTGCTACATTAGCTCTGAAAACGGAATTCTTCTATTAACTGTCAGCATAAGCTACAGAAAATAAATCATATATCCGTTAATCAAACAGGTGGTGCATTGTGCCGCCTGTTTTTTGTTGCATTATTTTTGATAAGCCGAAAGGGTAATGTAAATGGATATAAACACACAAAAGAAAGCCCCCCTGTATGAGGCTCTGCAAAAATTTCGCAAACAAAGGGTTGTGCCCTTTGATGTGCCTGGACATAAAAGAGGAAGAGGAAATCACGAACTCGTTGAACTTCTCGGCGAAAAATGCGTAGGTCTTGATGTAAATTCAATGAAGCCGCTTGATAATCTCTGTCACCCCGTATCGGTAATTTTGGAGGCAGAACAGCTTGCGGCGGATGCATTCGGCGCAGGTCATGCATTTTTTATGGTCGGAGGTACAACTTCAGCAGTGCAGAGTATGATTTGGTCTGTATGCAAAGCAGGCGATAAAATTATTTTGCCGAGAAATGTGCACAAAAGTGTTATTAATGCTCTTGTGCTCTGCGGCGCGGTGCCTGCATATGTAAATCCCGATGTTGACAAAAAAATCGGAATAGCGCTCGGTATGGAACTTTCTCAAGTTGAAAACGCAATCAAAGAAAATCCCGATGCCGTTGCTATTCTTGTAAATAATCCGACCTACTATGGTATTGCTTCCGATTTAAAAGCAATCGTAAAACTTGCGCATGCTCACGGTATGAAAGTGCTTGCAGACGAGGCTCACGGCACACATTTCTATTTTGGTGAAGATTTGCCTGTATCGGCCATGGCGGCAGGTGCAGATATTGCGGCGGTGTCTATGCATAAATCCGGCGGAAGTCTTACGCAAAGCTCATTGCTGCTTACAAACAAAAATGTACGCTGGGAGTATGTGGCTCAAATTATAAATCTTACTCAAACCACAAGTGCAAGTTATCTGCTTATGTCAAGTCTTGATATTTCAAGAAGAAACCTTGCCTTGAGAGGAAAAGAGTCGTTCGGTAAAGTAATGAAAATGGCTGAATATGCCCGAAATGAGATAAACGAAATCGGCGGTTACTACGCTTACGGCAGAGAACTTAACAATGGCAGCAGCGTGTTTGATTACGATGTAACCAAACTTTCAGTTTACACAAGAGATATAGGGCTTGCCGGAATTGAAGTTTATGACTTACTGCGTGACGAATACGATATTCAGATAGAATTCGGCGATATAGGCAACATACTTGCCTATATTTCAATCGGCGACAGAATACAGGACATCGAAAGACTTGTAGGTGCGCTTGCCGATATTAAAAGGCTTTATTCAAAAGACAATGCAAAAATGCTTAGTATGGAGTACATTCCGCCTATTGTATCGGCAACACCGAGAGATGCGTTTTATGCAGACAAAGAAATGCTGCCGATTGAACAGACGGCAGGAAGAATTTGCAGTGAATTTGTTATGTGCTATCCGCCCGGAATACCGATTCTTTCCCCGGGTGAAATGATTACAGATGAAATTATAGAGTATATTAATTATGCAAAAGCAAAAGGCTGCTCAATGCAGGGTACGGAAGACCCGTATATTGAAAAACTTAATGTATTGAAATAAAGTCTTTTAAGGTTACTGATAATGCGTTTTGTAAAAAACAAACCAAAGGAGTGTTTATATGGAATTTTGGTTTTCTGAAAGACATACCGATAATGTTGAGCTTTCTATAAGAGTTGAAAAACAGCTATTCAGCGGTCAGAGCGATTTTCAGCGAATTGATGTTTTTGATTCTGTGGAGTTTGGCAGATTTCTTACTTCAGACGGTAATGTGATTTTCAGTGAGAAAGACGAGTTCACCTACGACGAGATGATTGTTCATGTGCCTATGGCGGTTCATCCGAATGTAAAAAAGGTGCTTGTAATCGGCGGCGGCGACGGCGGTGTTGCCAGAGAGCTTTCACATTATGAAGAGATTGAAGTTATAGATGTTGTTGAGCCTGACGAGATGTTTGTTGAGGTGTGCAAGGAATATTTCCCCGACAACTCAAAGGGCCTTGAAGATAAAAGAGTAAATATATATTATCAGGACGGTTTAAGGTTTTTAAGAACAAGTCATAACGAATATGATTTAATTATAAATGACGCTACAGACCCGTTCGGACACACCGAGGGACTTTTTACAAAAGAGTTTTACGGCAGCTGCTACAAGGCACTTAAGGATGACGGAATTATGGTATATCAGCACGGCAGTCCGTTCTATGATGAGGACGAGGGTGCTTGTAAGGCTATGCACAAGAGAGTGTACAACTCATTTCCGATAAGCCGTGTGTATCAGGCACATATTCCTACCTGTGCCGCAGGTTATTGGCTGTTTGGCTTTGCATCTAAAAAGTATCATCCGCTCAAAGACCTTGACGCTAAAAGATGGAACAAGCGTGGCATAAAAACTTGGTATTATACGACCAATCTTCATCGCGGTGCATTTATGCTGCCGAAATATGTTGAAGATTTACTTGCAGAAGAAGAAAAATAATTTTATATATTGGAGGAAAACAAAATGAGCAGACTTTTAATTATCGGTTGTGGCGGTGTTGCAGGTGTTGCAATTCACAAGTGTTGTCAGAACAGCGATGTTTTTACGGAAATTTGCATTGCAAGCAGGACAAAATCAAAGTGTGACGCTATAAAAGCAAAACTTGAAAACACAACAAAAACGGTTATTACAACCGCACAGGTAAATGCCGACAGTAAGGACGAGCTTGTGGCTCTTATTAATTCACACAAGCCCGATGCGGTATTAAACCTTGCACTTCCGTATCAGGATTTAACAATTATGGACGCCTGCCTTGAAACCAAAACGGACTACATTGATACGGCAAACTATGAACCGGAGGACACAACAGACCCCGAATGGAAAGCTGTTTATGAAAAACGCTGCAAAGACCTTGGCTTTACCGCTTACTTTGATTATTCGTGGCAGTGGGCATATAAAGAAAAGTTTGAAAAAGCAGGTATCACAGCACTTTTGGGTACAGGCTTTGACCCGGGTGTTACAAGCGTATTTACAGCATATGCCCTAAAGCATTATTTTGATGAAATCCATTATATAGATATTCTCGACTGCAACGGCGGCGACCACGGCTATCCGTTTGCAACAAACTTTAACCCTGAAATCAACCTTCGTGAGGTATCCGCAAACGGCTCGTATTGGGAAGACGGCAAGTGGATTGAAACCAAACCTATGGAGATTAAGAGAGTGTATAACTTTGACGGTGTGGGCGAAAAGGATATGTACCTGCTTCACCACGAGGAAATCGAGTCACTCGCAAAGAATATTCCGAATGTAAAGCGTATTCGCTTCTTTATGACATTCGGACAGAGCTACCTTACACATATGCAGTGCCTTGAGAATGTCGGTATGCTTTCTACCGAGCCTGTTATGTATGAGGGCAGAGAAATTGTACCGATTCAGTTCTTAAAGGCTCTTTTGCCTGACCCTGCATCTCTCGGTCCACGCACTAAGGGCAAGACAAATATCGGCTGTATCTTTACAGGCGTTAAGGACGGCAAAGAAAAGATAATTTACATCTACAATATGTGCGACCATCAGGAGTGCTATAAAGAGGTCGGCTCGCAAGCTGTATCATACACAACAGGTGTGCCGGCTATGATCGGTGCGTCGCTTGTTCTTAGCGGTCAGTGGAAAAAGCCTGGTGTTTATAATGTTGAGGAGTTTGACCCAGATCCGTATATGGAGGCACTTAATAAATTCGGTCTTCCTTGGGTTGTTGACGAAAATCCCGTAACAGTTGAGTAAGCCGATGAAATTTACAGAATTAAAAACACCTTGCTATGTTATAGATGAGCAAAAGCTGATAAAAAACCTTGAAATATTAAAAAGCGTTCAAGACAGAACAGACTGTAAAATCCTGCTTGCTCAAAAGGCTTTTTCGGCATTTTGCGTGTATCAGCTTATGAGCAAATACCTGTCGGGCACAACCGCAAGCGGGCTTTATGAGGCTAAACTCGGTCACGAATGTTTCGGCAAAGAAACGCACATTTTCGCACCTGCTTTTAAGGAGAATGATTTTGAAGAGATTTTAAAAATCTGCGGTCATATTGTTTTTAACTCATTTTCTCAACTTGAAAAATACAGGGATAAATGGCAAAATGCAGATGTAAGCGTAGGCATACGGCTTAACCCCGAATTTTCCACACAAGAGGGACACGAAATCTATGACCCGTGCGCTTACGGTTCAAGACTTGGGGTTACAAAGGCAAATTTCAGAGAAGATTTGCTTGACGGAGTTGAGGGCTTTCACTTTCACACATTGTGCGAGCAAAATTCAGATGATTTGGTGTCTACTTTTAAGGCAGTTGAAGAAAAGTTCGGCAAGTATTTTTATAACGCAAAATGGCTCAACTTTGGCGGCGGACATCATATTACACGAGATGATTACGATACAGAGGCGCTTGTTGACCTTATAAAGTATGTTCAAAATAAATACGATGTTGAAGTTTATCTTGAACCCGGTGAGGCAGCGGCACTGAATGCAGGCTATCTTATTACAGAGGTTATGGACATTGTTCACAACGGACTTGATATTCTGATTCTTGACGCATCTGCCGCCTGTCATATGCCTGATGTTCTTGAAATGCCGTACAGACCGCCGCTCAAAAACAGCGGTAAGCCTAATGAAAAAGCGTTTACTTATCGTTTGTCATCTTGTACATGCCTTGCAGGCGATGTAATCGGCGATTACAGCTTTGACAGTGAAGTTAAAATAGGTGACAGACTGATTTTTGAGGATATGGCGATTTACTCAATGGTAAAGAACAATACCTTTAACGGTATGCCGTTGCCGTCAATTGTGCTTATGCATAATGAAGATAACTGCGAGGTTATAAAAGAATTTTCGTACAACGATTTTAAAGAGAGGCTTTCATAAATGAGCTTTGAATATATAAAAAACAAATTTCCGACTGACGATGGCTTTTGTATGCCTGCTGAATTTTCAAAACATTCCGCCACCGTTATGATTTGGCCTGAAAGACCCGGAAGTTGGTGCTATGAGGCAAAATTTGCCGAAAAGGTTTTTGCGGAAATTATAGGAAAAATTGCGGAGTTTGAAAAGGTATTTGTGCTTGCAAGCGACAAAAAATTTGCTCACGCAAAGGCTTGCCTTGAAGGCGTTAAAAATGCGGAAGTTTTGAATATAAATTCCGATGATGCATGGGCAAGGGATACCGCCCCGACTTTTGTTGTAAACAATAACGGCGAAATTCGTGCCATCGATTGGCAATTCAACGCATGGGGCGGCGAATATGACGGTCTGTATGCAAATTGGGAGAATGACGATAAAATTCCATATGAACTTTGCAAAACGCTTGGCGTTCCGTTGTATGACGCACATCCGTTTGTGCTTGAGGGCGGCTCAATTCACACTGACGGAGAGGGCACGCTCATTACAACAGAAGAATGTCTGTTAAGCAAAGGCAGAAATCCGCAGCTGACAAAAGCCGAGATTGAAGAAAAGCTAAATAAATACCTCGGTATAAATAAAACAATCTGGCTGCCAAAGGGTATTTATAATGACGAAACCAACGGTCATATAGATAACATATGCGCATTTGTCGCTCCCGCTGAGGTTGTACTTGCGTGGTGTGATGATGAAAATGACCCGCAATATGCAATATCAAAAGCGTGCCTTGATATTCTTGAAAATTCAACCGACAATAAAGGAAGAAAGATTAAGGTTCATAAACTTCCTGTTCCGAAAATTCCCGTGACAGTTACTGAAAACGATATAAAAGGATATATATTCGAGGACGGAGAGGACACAAGAGAAGTCGGAGAAAGGCTTGCGGCATCGTATGTTAATTTTTATTTTTGCAACGGCGCTGTGATTTTGCCTCAATTCGGCGGTGAAAATGCCGAAAGCGACAGAGTTGCCGCAGAAATTCTTGAAAGTGTTTGCAAAGACAGAAAAATTATTCCGATTTATGCAAGAGATATTATTGTCGGAGGAGGCAATATTCACTGCATTACACAACAAATTCCGTTTACCGATAAGGGAGGTAAAATATGAGAAAAGTTAAGGTATCGGCGGTTCAGATGAAATGTACAACCGATGTTTGGGAGAATATAGCAAATGCCGAAAAATTTGTGCGACAGGCAAAAGATGACGGTGCAAATATTGTTTTACTCCCCGAACTGTTTGAAAGACAGTATTTTTGTCAGGAAAGACGATATGACTACTACAATTTTGCTAAGCCTACCCTTGAAAACGACGCTGTAAAACATTTTGCAAAACTTGCGAAAGAACTTGAGATTGTTATTCCTGTCAGCTTTTACGAGCGTGACGGAAACCGCCTTTTTAACAGTGCTGCGGTAATTGATGCAGACGGCGAAATTCTGGGTTTATACCGTAAGACTCACATTCCCGACGACCATTATTATCAGGAAAAATTTTACTTTATTCCTGGTGATACGGGGTTCAAAACTTTTAAAACTAAGTTCGGTACAATCGGTGTAGGCATTTGCTGGGATCAATGGTTCCCCGAAACTGCAAGAGCGCTTGCGTTAAACGGCGCCGAATTGATTTTCTATCCGACCGCTATCGGTTCAGAACCTATACTTGAGTGCGACAGTATGCCACATTGGAGAAGATGTATGCAGGGACATTCTGCGGCAAATGTAATTCCCGTAATTGCGGCAAACCGCATAGGCAGGGAAGATGTAACCCCTTGTGACGAAAACGGCAATCAGACCTCCTCACTTGTTTTTTACGGCTCATCTTTCATTACAAACGAAACGGGAGAGATTATTAAATCTGCGTCAAGAGATGAAGAAACCGTGCTTACAGCAGAGTTTGACCTTGATGAGGTTTTTCAAAACAGACTCGGTTGGGGATTATTCCGTGACAGACGCCCCGATTGCTATAAAGTAATTACTGAAAAATAAACAGATATAAAAACAGAGCAGACCTATTAATTTTAAGTCTGCTCTGTTTGTTTTTGAAAAATTAAAACCTATTATT
>ENA-OYDX01000091-OYDX01000091.1-human-gut-metagenome-genome-assembly--contig:-NODE-91-length-19598-cov-7.963312_pt1 | contig 19598 bp, 17 predicted proteins | sample MGYA00243466_ERZ652899 | MGnify/ENA primary metagenome ERZ652899 (study PRJEB26926, sample SAMN06164799) | human gut metagenome | biome: ENVO:00009003; feature: ENVO:2100002; material: ENVO:00002003... | reverse complement strand
TGTGTATAAGAGACAGATATTAATCGTTACATTTTCATAGAAATAACACATTTATTTTTTAAAATATAAAGAAAATCAGAGCAATTAAAGCAGTTTACATATTATTAGTGCGATTTGTTATTAATTACGCATACGATTTATCATAATTACAAGCAAATTAAAATTGACACCGGAATAAAAACGCACTGTAAGCCGATGATAAATAAATCTTATTGTTTTAGTATTCAAAAATATATCAAGCAGTGAATCGGTTAATTTTTATTAAACAAAACAGTTATATAACACTCGCAGATATAATTACATCAAAATACCGCCTATAGCTGTTCCTGATAGCTTCCGGTGATGCCTTATCTTGCACATTTTAACAGAAAAACGCCTTCGCTTAAGTTTCAAAAGGCTTAAGCAAAGGCGTTTAATATCCGCTTTATCCTACTGCGGTTTCAATTCTTAAAACGATCCGCCTGCAGCGATCATTTCGCTGAACGCATAGCAAACAATATCGGGTGTCTTTACATTCTGAATCTTTGTAATGAGCTGAGGAATGTTTGCCGAGATCTCAGTGCTGAACTGTTCAAGAGCGGCACTGTCGTTAATATCAACCGTATTTGAATCATTTACTTCGGGAAGTGCCTCGTCAAAATAAGCTATTTCCTTGCTGTCGGCCTTGATAGAAAGCATCTCTACGCCGTTTGAAGCAACCGCAATGTCAAAAGTACCGTTGTTGCCGTCCATAGCTACGTTTAACTTTACCTCAAAGCTCTCGTTGTCGTCTGTCGTGACCTTTAAATTATATGTGCCGTTACCGTTTGTTGCGTCAAAAGAGTAGTCAGCCGTGACAGCTGTTTCGCCGTTAAATGTAACAGAACCAGTACCGGTGTAGTTATTGCCGTTTACAGTACCCTTTGCACCTGCGTACAGCGTATCGCCTGAGATTGACGCTGTCAGCGAATAATCAAACTGTGCATTGTCGGAGTATGTTACGAGAAGAATTTCTATCTCTCCTGAAATTGTTATCTTTCTGCCTATGATATTGTTATCCTTGGCATAAACGATCATTGTAGCCATTACAGACTTGAGTTCATCCTCTGTCGCATCCTTTGTAGCATCGTCTACAAGCGTCTTGAGATACTGGAATGAAGCGTTGTTGATTCCAAGCTGTGAAAGAACGTCCATTATCTTGCTTTCCTTTTCAACCGCATCAAGTACGTCCTTGCAGAAAGCGACTACCTTTTCGGCTGTGAAATCAATTGTGTACGATGTGCAATTTACAGTGCCGTCCGAAACCTTTAATGAATCCGACTTATTCTCCGTTGCAGTGAAATTCTTGAAGTAAGCATCTGTTATGATTTCAATAGTCTTGTTGATGGTTTCTTCGTCTATGTTATTTAAAATATCCTCGTATCCCGATGACGACGAGGGCATTTCATCTGTAGCATCCGAAAGAGTAAGTATATTGCCGATATCGGATCTGCCCGAAGAAATATCCTTCATTGAAGAAGCAAGCTCTTTGACATCCATTACTATGTACTTTTCGGTAAGATCGGGAACAGTGAAATACAGCTTATCTCCCGACATCCAGTATTTTACCGTAAGATACTCGTCACTGCCGGCACCGAGTGAAGCTGTACCCGAGCCTTTTTCAGCGGAAGTATCCGCATAGCTTGTCGCCTTGATTACGGTAGGAGCAACATCGGCATTAATGCCCAGCACATCCTTTGAAGCGGATATGGTAAATGTCTGCTCGATACCTGTCTTTATGTTCTTAGCACCGCCGAAAATTTCATCGGCTTTCTTCTCTGCCGCAGCAAAATAGTTCTTTTCAAGAGTTTCGTATCCGCCGCCGGACTTTCCGAAAACTCCCGCAAAATATAAAGCGAGAGGTATTCCGCCGACTACGATAACAGCCGCAAGTACAATAAGAATTATCTTGAGCGCACTGCTTTTCTTCTTAGGCGGTACTACCGCAAAGCTGCCTGCGTCATAAGCCGGCATACCCTGCTGCATATACTGTCCGTCAGCCTGTGCAAACTGTGCCTGCTGATTGAACTGAGGCTGTGCCTGCTGTGCATACTGCTGAGGCTGTGCCTGCTGGTTGAACTGGGGCTGTGCCTGCTGTGCATACTGCTGGGGCTGTGCCTGCTGTGCATACTGCTGGGGCTGTGCCTGCGAAACAGGCTGTTGGGGCTGATCGCTGAATTCATTCAGTGCCTGCTGCCAGTTTGTCTGCTGTTCATTCATGTTGTTATTTTCCATGATGTGTCCTTTCGAGATGTTAATTGATATATTTCCTGTTAAAAAATACGGCTAACCGCATTATTTGCTAACATTTTACCATAAAAACGGCTTAAAAGCAAGTCGGCAATATAAAAATTATATGACGAGGAACATTTTTTCAGATGATATAAGAATATTTATTGCCGTAAGACGGGAGATTTGTTAAATATAAACAAGAAAACTGCTGTAATTTTTACAATTGCAGCAGTCAAATAATTAAATCAGCTTATATTTTGCTTTCATTTTCAGTATACGCAGGACGCTTTCATCCAGACGTTCCATACTTATTTCTCCGCTGTTCACGGCATTCAGTACTGCGTTGAAGGATTTTTCAAGGCTTTCAGGCATGAGAATAATATCAGCACCCGCCTTTACAGCCATAACAGCCGCTATATCGGACGTATAGCTGTCAGCAACCGCTCCCATAGCCATAGAATCCGTAATGATTACTCCGTTATATCCAAGCTCATTGCGTAATTTACGGGTGATAATCTCATAAGACAGCGACGAGGGCAATTTATCAATAGAGGTGACGGTAATATGCGATACCATTATTGTATCAGCCTTATCAAGGACGGAAATGAACGGTACAAGCTCACACTCTTTCAGCTCGTCCCACGACTTATTAACGCTGACATATCCCGAATGTGTGTCATCCTTTGTATCACCGTGACCCGGAAAATGCTTGAGCGTTCCTATAATACCGCTTTTATGCAAACCGTCAAGCTGTGCGGATACCATTTTACCGACTGTAACGGGATCATTGCCGTATGAGCGGTCACCGATCACTATGTTGTCGGGATTTGTATTTACGTCCGCTACAGGTGCAAAGTCATAATTAAAGCCAATCTTTTTAAGATAAAAACCTATCTTTCTGCCTACTTCCTCCGCTTTTGCGGGATTGTCGGTTTTTCCGACTTCCGCCATGCTCTTATAGCTTGCTACATTGAAAAATCCTGAATTTGCGACACGGGCAACATCGCCGCCTTCTTCGTCTACAGCAACAAAAAGCGGATATTTGCTGTTGCTTTGCAAATCGGAGATAAATCTCGGCAGTTGCTCTGCTCCTGTGATATTTTTGCCGAAAACAGCTATACCTCCTACAGGGAATTTTTCCAGATTCTCACGCATTACCTCTGTCACGGTATCGACCGCCTGTGCAGTTTCGGCGTTTTCGCTTACATTAAGAGCCTCAGGACAAACAATAAACATCTGACCGATTTTTTCTTCCAGGGTCATATTGTCCAAATACGATTTTGACGTTTTGAGCGAATTTTCATCGTCAGCCGTCTGAAATATCGGTTCACCTTCACCGTTGTCGGATATTTGCACCTGTACGGTACACGATGTTAATAGAACAACACCGAGTGCAAGCAGTATTATTGCTGTATTTTTTATAAGTTTCATCATTATATCACTTCTGTGCCATACACAGCTTGTAATAGTCGCCCTTCTTCGCCATAAGTTCATCGTGCGTGCCCGCTTCGGTAATGCCCTTATTGCTGATGAACATTATCTTGTCGCAGTTCTTGATTGTTGAAAGTCTGTGGGCGATAATAAAGCTCGTTCTGCCTTTCAGCAGCTCCTGAAGTCCCTTCTGCAATTCCTTTTCGGTCTTTGCGTCAATAGATGAAGTCGCCTCGTCAAGAATCAGTATCTTCGGATCGGATATAAGCGTTCTCGCAAAGGATACAAGCTGACGCTGACCGCCCGAAAGCTGCGAGCCTCCCTCGTACATCTCGGTCTTATATCCGTTTTCAAGCCCCATGATAAATTCATCTGCACATACCGTCTTTGCCGCCGCCCTTATTTCTTCCTCGGTAGCGTCCAGCTTGCCATATCGGATATTATCCTCTATAGTGCCTGAGAATATGAAGCTGTCCTGCATCATAATACCCATCTTTTCACGCAGTGAGTGAAGCGTGACCTTGCTTATATCGTTTCCGTCTATGTACACCGCACCGCCCGTAAGGTCGTAGAAACGTGACAGCAGATTTACAATAGTAGTCTTGCCGGCACCCGTAGGTCCTACAAGCGCAATGCTTTCTCCGGGCTTTACCGTAAAGCTGACATTTTCAAGGATGTTCTTTCCTTCTTCATACGCAAACGTAACATCACGGTATTCCACCTCGCCCTTAATATCAGGCATTTCGTAAGCGTCCTCGGCGTCCTTTACATTCACAGGCTCGTCCATTGTCTCGAATATACGCTCAAGATAAGCCACCGCATTTACAAAGTTGTTGTAAAGGCTTGCAATATTGATTATCGGCTGCCAGAAGCGTGAGGAATAGTTGCTCATCGCAAGTATCGAGCCGAGCGATACCGCAGGATAGCCTATAACGAGCAGTCCGACAAAGTACAGTGCCGAATCGACCACCGCCCTTATATTGTCGACCGAGAAGCTGACAAAGTTGTTTACCGTGACCGCCTTCATCCACGCTTTTCTGTAGGCAGTAGACAGTCTGCGGAATATTCCGAGGTTTTCGTTCTCCCTCGCAAAGCTCTGCGTTACACGCATACAGTTAATGCTCTCCGCAAGATATGCCGTCTGGTTGGAGTTCTTGTTTGAAACTCCCTGCCACGCCCTTCTCTGCTTGTTTTTCAGTATTATCATCACAACGATGAACACGGGAACACCCGCAAATATAACAAGCGCCAGCCTTGCGTCAACCGAGAACATAAATATCGTTATGAATATAAGATTGAATATTTCAAGAATGAAGTTGATTATGCCGTTTGTCAGCATATCCGATACATTATTCACATAGTTTACGACACGAACAAGTATCTTACCCTGCGGTCTGTCGTCATAATACTGGAACGGAAGCTCCTGCAAGTGTGCAAACAGGTCTTTTCTTATATCGTATATCATAAGCTGACCGGCTTTTGTCATAATACGCTGACGGATATTTCCGAGTACAACGCTGACAATGATAGACAGCAAAAAGCCTATCGACAAAAATACTATATAAGGAATATTTCCGTCTGGTATCGCCACATCGACCGCCTCTTTTGTAAGCAAAGGGCCGATAAGCGCAACTATTGCCGATATCGCAGACAGCGAAAGCGCCAGTATCATCTTCCACTTATAACGCTTTACATAAACCATTGCACGTTTGAAATGCTTGAAATCAAATGGGGTCTCAAGTCTTTCGTCAACGTCGAATTTATTTCTTGCCATTTAAACCGCCTCCTCTTCATTACCGTTCTGGAGGGTATATATTTCATAGTAATATCCACGCTGCCGCATCAGTTCATCGTGCGTACCGCATTCCTTTATGCGGCCGTCCTCAAGGATAACGATCCTGTCTGCATATCTTGCGGAGGATGTACGCTGAGCTATGATAAGCTTTGTACACTCAAAGTCAAGATTATTGAGGTTTTCCTGTATCTCTGCCTCTGTTTCCATATCAAGCGCAGAGGTGGTATCGTCAAGTATCAGTATCGGCGGACGGATAGCCATAGCTCTTGCAAGTGCTATTCTCTGCTTCTGACCGCCCGACAGACCTACGCCCCTCTCACCTATTATGGTATCATACTGTTCGGGCATCTTCTCGATAAAATATGCCGAAGCAAGATGAGCAAAGTTCTTTACATCTTCAAAAGGCAGGTCGGATTTGCCATATGCTATATTGCCGTCAACCGTATCCGAGAACAGCAATACCTCCTGAGTAGTCATACCGATATTTGCACGAAGTACATCCGGCTCATAATCCTTGACGTTCTTTCCGTCAACATATACTCCGCCCTCCGACGCATCGTAAAATCTCGCTATAAGGTTCATCAGCGTTGTTTTTCCCGAACCCGTAGAGCCCATTATTACAACGGTTTCTCCGTGCCTTATATGAAGATTTATATCGTGAAGCACGGTAACATCTCCGAATTTTGCAGTTACGTTTCTGAACTCTATATCGCCGTTAAGACGGGGACGTTCCTTGCTGTTATGATTATTCTCTATATTAGGACGTGCATAGTATATATCTATTATCTTTGATATACTTGCAAAGAAACGCTGTAAATCGTTTATCAGCATACCGATATTTCTCATAGCGTTTGCTATTGTCCACAACAGCCCGGAGAATACGGTGTACTGAGCTATGGTTATCCTGCCGTTTATGACGAAGATACCGCCGACAAGCATCTGTACAGCCCAGAGCGCCTGTGCAAGCGTTTCTATGTAGGGCTGGAATGTGAGCCATACCATAGCCGCCTGCTGATTATGCTCGCAGTAATCCCTGTTGTACTTATCGAAATCTTCCTTTTCGTATTCCTCACGGGCAAAAGCCTTTACAACACGGTTAGCGGCGATATTCTCCTGTGCCTTTGTATTGAGCCTTGACAGCTTTTCACGCAGTACCACATACTTAGGACCTACTCTTTTCGAGAACATACGGGTCACAATAAACAGTATCGGGGTAAGCGCAAGTATGCAAAGTGTCATCAGCCAGTCAAGCGTAAAGAAATATATAACTGTAAAGAGAAACAACGCACAGCTTTCAACCACCATCATTATTATCCAGGCGATAGAATGACGTATCATATCAAGGTCGCCCGTAAGCCTTGTTACAAGGTCGCCCTTTGTATGAGTGTCAAAGAAGTGCATATCCTGATTCTGAATACGCTCAAAAAGCTCGTTTCGCACCTTCTGCAGCACTCCCTGCGATACTATCTCATACAGAGTTTTTGCAAGGAACTGAAGGCAGGTACGCACGAATACGAATAGAATCATCGCAACGCAAAGCAGTATCAGCAGATCACGCTGATTTTCAATGTTCTTTAAAGCGTCGGGCGAGGATATAAATATACTGATTATCTGTTCTACGATCATCGGTCCTGTAAGAAAGAATGACTGTATCACTACAGACAGACACAGCGCAACGGCATACACCGCACGGTAGCCCTTCATCTTTCCGAGCATCCATTTGAACTGGAACATTTCACCACACCTTTCCTGTTGTCCGCCGAAATAAAGATAAAAATTTACCTAACGGCAGACCAAATTCGGTAATCGTTTTCACATTTTTGTGCAAAGCCTTGCAATAAACGCTCCGCACAAGCTCTCTTTCTTTTTACAAAGCCGATATTACACGGAAAAATCGGTTTTGCTTTGGGTATTTTAGCACAATGCCAACAGACTGTCAAGGGGGTTTTGAAAAATATTTATTTATTTTTTGCAGGCTAATAAATTAGGTGAAATAAATTGCTTTTTTCAGGAATTTTTAAGCTGATATGTAAACATATTTTCAAAATGAATAATTTCGTTTTTATGTTGCCTGCCCTATTGTAATAATCATAATTTTATGGTAAAATTATGTACAGAAAAGCTTCACGGCAGTTAACGAAAACAAGGCACTGCATTACTGTAAATATCAGACAAATATCAGAAAGGAATCAATATGAATAAAAATCGGTTTTTATTTTCAATAACAGCAACAGCATTAATTACAGCGATATTCCTGTCCTCCTGCACCGCAGGCAGAGCAAATTCAGACGCCTCTTTACAAAACAGCTCAGCGTCATCAGCCTCAGGCAACTTGAACAGCTCCCTTCGCACCGTGAACTCTGTGCCGTCAGGCGAAATATCGGATAAAGACGAATTTCTGAAAGGTATATGGGTCGATGAAAACGGCTTTGTGGCGAGCTTTTCAGAAAACGGCAGGACGGCGGTATTTGACGAGCAGACACGAAAATCCGTTAAAATTACGGCACAGGACAAAGATACGATAAGCATTTCCTGCGAGGATAAGAATTATACCGCATACCACGCCGACAGCGAGAAAGGCGCAGAGCTTTGCGAAAATCTGCTTACCGCCGCTTCGGGAGATTGGTCAATGTGCGAATACGGCTATGCGCAAACGGTAGAAATCAGAAAATTCACCTTTCTGACATCGCTCGGAAACGATTTCTCCGGCGATAAGATTACCGTCGGACTTGAGGGTGTAAAGCTACGCAACTCGTTATTCGAATCGGACGGCATTGAAACATACGCAAGGCTTGACGGCGATAAACTGATATTTATTTTTTCTTACGGCGATATGGTTTCTTCCTGCACGCTGGTAAAAAAAGATAGTGATGAGTATAATGAGCTGACCGATGCAGGTTCTGCTATTAACGGCGTATGGGTAGATCCCGATGACCTGAACACAACGCTCACATTCTTTGCAGGAAAGTCGCTCACTGTGACAGGCAACGCTTTTAAAGAGGTGCTTGGCGAAAAATTCGACAGCTTTTCGGGAAAGGCCTATGACATATCCGCAAAATACAAGAGCGATATTATAAATGTTTATTCAGGCGATGATACCTTGTTCAGTATCGTTATGTACGGAAGCGATATACTTGCTGTTTTCGCAGACAGCAGCGACCGCTATCCGCAGATTCTCTTCTACCGTGAAAACAGCGATGAGATAAAAAGAGCAAAGGAAATGCAGAAGCTGAAAAAAGAAAAAGCCGATTTGCTGAGCGCCTATCCGGATAACGATAACTGGCTGAACAATGCAGAATGCGGCGACATATTATCCCTTGCGGATAAGGATTATATCGACAAGTGCGTCCAAAACGGATATTTTACCGCAGGAACGCCGCAGGAGCTTGCGAGCTTTGTTTACTATGTGAACACTCAGCCTGTAGAGCAGGGTCAGATTTCGCTCGTCCTTACAGCAGATATTGACCTTTGCGACTATAAATGGGCGCCTATGGGCTGGAGCGGAGGCGGCAATTCAGACCATCCGTTTTCATTTTGTGTATACGGCGAAAATCACAAGATAACGTTTATGACGATATATTCTGACTACAGCAACGCAGGCTTTATCGGCTGGGGAACGGTATGCGGTGTGTTCGATCTTAATATTGAAAATGCCATTGTAACAGGCGATAACAATGTCGGCGTTCTCACGGGTCAGGCTATTATGGGAAATTACCAAAACTGCCACGTCAGCGGAACGGTAAACGGAAGCAGTGCAGGCTCACTTCTCGGCTATGAGGCAAACTGCGATAAAGAAAACTGCACCGCAGATGTTGAGGTAAACGGCAAGAAATTCGATTTTCTTTCGTGGAACGAACAGCAGAAAAGCGAGATAAAAATAGACGATCCCGTTACAATAACGATAGATGAAAGCTACACCGTCACACGTCCCGAAGTCACAGGTTATTCGAACCTCGGCTGGATGGTATATGAGGACGGAAAGGAGATGCTCCACAGAAACGCAGAGAACGAGTTCAGCTATCGCTATTTCGGAAATGAGTCGGGACACAGCTATGAAATTTATCTCTCGGCATACGTCAAGGGTCAGTATGTGCCGATAAGCAATATTATCAAGTATACGGTGAGATAACCGAAACTGAGTACCGCAATTATTATGTTGCGGTACTTGATTTTTCCCCCGAAAAGTAGTACAATTATTGTGTGAAACTCTATCTCCGTTTAAATGCGGATATTTACATAAAGAAAGGACTACCGTATGACTATAAAGACATACTTTCTCAGCGAAGATAAAACCGTCTATTTAAAGGCATATATGCTTGATAACGTTGAAGGACTTCCCTTCTGCGAAAAACGTCCGGGTATACTTATTCTTCCCGGCGGCGGATACGAATACTGCTCCGCAAGAGAGGGAGAGCCTGTTGCAATGCACTATCTTGCCGAGGGCTATAACGCTTTCGTGCTTATATACAGCTGTAACACAAGACACCCTGCCCCGCTCCTTAACGCTTCTTATGCTATTCTGAAGCTACGTCAGAGATGCGAGGAGTTTGGCATAGATCCGAACAAGCTTGCAGTATGGGGAGCAAGCGCAGGAGGTCACCTTGCCGCCTGCACCGCTACAATGTGGCAGGATCCGTCGATATACAAGGCACTCGGATGCAAGCCCGAGGACATCCGTCCCGATGCGGCGATACTCAGCTACCCTGTTATCAGCGGAACGACAAATCCGCACAAGGGCTCGTTTGACGTACTGCTCGGCAAGGACGCAACGAGGGATGAACTTTCAAAGCTGTCTATCGAAAACCGTGTAACACCCAAAACACCGCCCATATTCTTATGGTGCACCGCAAACGATGACTGCGTTCCTGCACAGAACAGTCTTGTTATGGCTAAAGCGTGCGTGTCTAATAAAGTACCCGTTGAACTGCATATGTTCGACTGCGGACCTCACGGACTTTCGACCTGCGATAAGGTAACAGGCTGGAACGAGGCATTCTATCTTGATAACTGCAAGCAGTGGATAAAGATGTCCGTTGACTTCCTTGCAAAGTATCTCGGAGTCTGAGTAAAAGCAAACTATAAACCAAGCCGTGAACGGCAGAATATAAACAAAAGAAAGAGGCATAAAAATGAGCAAAGTACCTTTCACCACTAAGGAAAAGCTGGAGGAGATAATCAAAGAAATCCCCACACCTTTCCACATTTACGATGAAAAAGGAATAAGAGAAACAGCAAGAAAGCTGTATGACGCATTCTCGTGGAACAAGGGTTTCAGAGAGTATTTCGCCGTTAAGGCAACACCTAACCCCTACCTTATGGAGATACTTAAGGAAGAGGGCTGCGGCTTTGACTGCTCAAGCTATACAGAGCTTATGCTGTCCGATAAGGTCGGCGCTAAACAGCACGACATTATGTTCAGTTCAAACGCTACTCCCGACGAGGATTTCAAGCTTGCTTACAAGCTCGGCGCTATAATTAACCTTGATGATTTCACTCATATAGATGTACTCGACAAGCTGACAGGTATCCCCGAAACCATCTGCTGTCGTTACAATCCCGGCGGTGAATTCAAGACAAGCGAAAAGGGCAACGTAATGGATACCCCCAAGGACGCAAAGTACGGTATGACCCACGAGCAGATAATCGAAGCATACAAGATACTTAAGGAAAAGGGCGCAAAGCGTTTCGGTATGCACGCATTCCTTGCAAGCAACACGCTGACAAACGAGTATTACCCCGTACTCGCAGGTATTCTGTTCAGAACGGCTGTTGAGATAAAGGAAAAGACAGGCGTACAATTAAGCTTCATCAATCTGTCCGGCGGTGTGGGCGTTCCTTATAAGCCCGACCAGCCCGCAAACGATATAAAGGTTATCGGCGAGGGCGTCCGCAAGGCTTATGAAGAGATACTCGTTCCGGCAGGTATGGGCGATGTAGCTATCTTCACAGAGCTTGGCAGATATATGCTTGCACCCAACGGCGCACTCGTTGCAAAGGCTATCCGTGAAAAGCACATCTACAAGGAATATATCGGTCTTGACGCTTGTGCCGCTAACCTTATGCGTCCTGCCATCTACGGCGCATATCATCATATAACGGTTATGGGCAAGGAAAATCAGCCCTGCGACCACAAGTACGATATAACAGGCGGTCTTTGCGAAAACTGCGACAAGTTCGCAGTTGACCGTATGCTTCCTAAGATTGATATAGGCGATATAATCTATATCCACGATACAGGCGCACACGGTTTCTCGATGGGCTACAATTACAACGGCAAGCTCCGCAGTGCAGAGGTTCTTCTGAAAGAGGACGGCTCGTTCAAACTCATCCGCCGAGCAGAAACTCCGAAGGATTATTTCGCTACTTTCGATTTTTCGGATAAGTACAGCTTCTCCAAGTAATTGTTTTATATAATATCGGAATTTATTATAAGAGCATTTCATTCATTGCAATGTAAACGCTATCGAAAATTCAAGTATTTATATTCAACCTATCGAATAATTATATATTTTATAAGCAAAATAGGGTTTGGGGCGTAGCCCCAAGGCGGGTCGCAGGGACGCCAGTCCCCGTATTCTCCCCCTTTCCATGGGAAAGGGGGCGGGGGGATAGGGATTGAAAATTTGCTCTATTTTATAAAAACATAATTTTTCTATAAGTTGCATTTAATTATCATATATTTATTAACTTAATATCGGGGCAGACAAGGTGACAGTCTGCCCTTTTTCTTCATCATAAAACTACATTTGGCGGTTTAAGTGATGATTTACCACAATTATACAAATATGTAAACAAAAACGCATGGGAACAGGAGAAAATTTATGAACGTAACATTCAAACAAACCGGCATTTACTCCCCGTCACAGATAAAGAACAATCAGCAAAAACCGCTCAACAAAGCCGATTCCGACAAATCAGAGAATAAAGAAAAAATTTCAGCGAACGAGGACAGGCACGCCGAAGAAAAAACAAGACTTGAGCAACTGAGAGAGCAAAAAAAGCAGGAGTACGACAGCGTAATTCAGCAGCTTGAGAAACAGCGTGAGGCGGAAAAACAAGCCGAAAAAAGTGGCAAGAAATTTACAGATTACGGTAAATTATTGAAGATAGCAATGCGTATAATGAACGGCGATAAGGTGCCTATGACAGACAGGAAAAAGCTCGCCGAGGAGATGCCCGACTTATATAAGCAGGCTATTCTTATGCGCCGCCTTGACAATGACAAGCCGAAAAAATACAAGAGCGAATATGAGGACGACAAGGACAAGACCACGGTCGAAAAAATGCTCGACGGAATGGACGGCTCCGACGATTCCTCAGACATTATGACCGATTTGCTCGGCTCAACCGACAAATAATTCCAAAAACGAGGAACTATAAAATGAAAGACAGAAGAGAAATCAACATAGAAGTATTTGAAGACACAATGAAGCACTATAAGAGCAATCCCACACTTAAAGCGGCTGTAAGCAATTCGGTTGCAAACCAGAAGTTTACGGCGGCTGATGAAACGGTGGAGCTGCCGCAGTGCGCCGGATATTCGCCGACCGTTACGGTAAGCGGAAAACGCTCTCTTGAGGCGGCTGTTGAGTATACGAAGCAAGGCATGAAGACCTGCGTGCTGAACTTTGCCTCGGCGAGCAATCCCGGCGGCGGTGTTACTCTTGGCGCATCGGCGCAGGAAGAATCAATCTGCCGTTGCTCGACGCTGTACCCCTGCCTTAACACAGGCGATATGTGGAGCTGTTTCTACACTCCGCACAGACAAGCTGAAAATCCGCTCTACAACAACGACTGCATCTACACCCCCGATGTATATGTGATAAAGAGCGACACAAACGTACCAAAGCTGCTTCCCGAAAGCGAATGGCAGAAGGTGAACATAATCACCTGCGCCGCACCGAATCTGCGACACAAGCCGAGCAACTGTATGAATCCCGGAGCCGGCGACAAACGGGCTGATATAAACGATAAAGAGCTTGCACAGCTTCTGACATCGAGGATACGCAGGATATTCGAGATTGCGGCGGCAAACGGCAACGAGGCGCTGATACTGGGCGCTTTCGGCTGCGGTGCGTTCAAAAATCCGCCGATAGTTGTGGCAAAGGTTTTCGCAGAGCAGCTTCAGGCGTTCAAAGGCTGTTTCAAGGCTATCGAATTTGCTGTATTCCATACCGAGCGTGAAACAGGCAACTATAACGCTTTCAAGGCGGCAATAAGATAACGGCAATATCCCGAAAGGGCTTTAATTCAGGAGGTATATCTATGAAAACTTTACTTGATGTGTGCAAATTTCTGAAAGCCGCAGGTACATATTACCTTGCGACCGTAGACGGTGACAAGCCGAGAGTAAGACCTTTCGGCACGGCTCACATCTACAACGGAAAGCTGTATATCCAGACAGGAAAGAAAAAGGCGGTATCGCATCAGATAGCCGCAAATCCCAATGTTGAGATATGCGCTATGGCAGACGGCGACTGGCTGAGAATCAAGGGGGAGCTTGTCGAGGACGATGACCGTGCGGCAAGAATTTCGATGCTTGATGCCTACCCTGAGCTTAAGGCTCTGTATGATGCGGATGACGGCAACACGCAGGTGTTTTACTTTAAAAATGCCACCGCTACCCTGTCATCGTTCACAAAGCCGCAGGAAGTTGTCAAGTTCTGATTAAAATTAAATTTTATTAAGGAGTGATTACATTGGTAATCTGCGCCATCTTAGCTCCATGCAAGGCTTAGCGGATAACCGCATGAAGAAAACTTAATACATTATCCGCTGACCTTGCTTTTTTTGAAATCATAAAATATAAGGAGCAAGGTTATGAATAAAAATAATGAAAGTAAGAGCTTTGGGCAGTTTATACTGCTTTGGCTCACTCAATCACTTTCCGCACTGGGAAGTGCTATGACAAGCTATGCGCTTGTACTCTGGCTGTATTGATAAAGACGAAACACCGAGAGATTGCATTATTCGTGAGTGTTACGAAGAATTAGGAATTGAAGGTACTACTTTTAAATACCTTGGCTTGATGAAATTTCTTATGATGCCAGACTATTTTTCTTCCAAGGAACGCATTGAATATGGTGGTCTGTATGGTGTTACCCTTGAAAATATGACCATTGAAGAAATCTATCATCAAATAAACGATCGTGCTGAAATAGTCAAGTTGGCGTTTTACAAGGATATTAAGGATAAAGAGCCGATTGCTCCTATTGATGAGAAGCTGTTGGAATACCATATCAAATAATACGGAGGTAATTTCGAATGAAAATAACAAAACCCGAAATGATTATTTTTGACTATGGACATACTTTGCTTTGCGAGCCTGATTGGAATTCTGACAGAGGAAACGTCGAACTTATGAAATACATAGTGAAAAATCCAAACAATTTCACGATTGAAGACATTCAGAGTGAAGTAAATAAGATATTCGGAGAAATTGAAAGTGTAAGGAATACTCTTGGATATGACATTCCGGCAAGAGTCGGAAACCGCCTTGCATTCGAACATTTGGGCATAGAATTTTCATTGACGCCTTTGGAACACGAAATAATTTTTTGGACTGCTGCTTCACAAGGAGCAATTATGCCTTATGCAGATGAAATGATAGATTATCTTAATCAAGCAGGTATTCGTACTGCGGTAATCAGCAACAATGCGTGGTCAGGCGAAGCAATAAAGGAGCGTTTTGACAGATTACTCCCTAACAATCGGTTTGAATTTATAATATCCTCCTGTGATTATATGATAAGAAAACCCGATAAGCGTCTATTTGAAATTGCATTGATGAAATCCGGATTGACATCTGACAAGGTGTGGTATTGCGGGGATAGCTACTCAAATGATGTTGTCGGTGCAAATAACGCAGGAATTTTTCCTGTTTATTATAGCGATACAAATAATAATGCCAATGCCGACTTTGAATATTTGAGCGTAAGGGATTGGCGGGAAATGATAGAAACTTTGGGGAATTTATAATGAATGTTAGAATAATAAACACAGATGAAATAAAGCTGTTGTTTCAACTCTTTGATTATAACAACCCAGATGAAATGATTGCTGAAAACACAAGAGATATTAACAAGGGAAAAATTGATATATTCGGATTGTTTCAAGATGGTAACCTGATAGGCGAGATCCATGTTGCCTATGTTCATAGCGATGAAAGATTTGCTGTAAGAAATAAGCGTGTTTATCTATTTGCTTTCCGTGTTCATGAAGATTTTCAAGGCAAAGGATATGGTCAGTTTTTGATGAACGAGGTAGTTTCCATACTTTCAGAAAAAGGCTATTCCGAATTTACAATAGGCGTTGAAGATGATAATGAAATGGCTATACACATATATTCAAAGCTAGGATTCACACAGTTGATTGGCAGGATAAGCGAGAAGTATCAGGGCGATAGCTATGAGTATGGGTTGTATTTGAGGTCTTTATAAGGGATTATTATGAAAGTAATGGTTTTCGACATATGCGGACCTCTTATGAAATATAAGAATATGCTGCTTTCGTGGCTGGATTTCTACAAGGACGGTTTCCGTTACGTCCGCAAGGAACTTGCTTCGAATATAATTAAAAGATAATAATATCGTACATATCAAAGGTGTATTAAAATGAAAGTTTCTATTTTTTATTCGTGGCAATCTAATCTACCTAATAAAACTAACAGGAGTTTTATTCAAGCTGCAATAGAGGTCGCTCTTAAAGAAATTAACAAGGATAATAGAATTGTTGCTTGCATAGATAGAGACACCAAAGATGAATTGGGAAGTCCAGATATTCGCACCTCAATTTTCAACAAGATCAATCATAGCAAATTTTTTATATGTGATATTTCTATAAACGAAAATCAAATGCCAAACCCAAATGTTCTTATAGAATTGGGATATGCAATCAAAACATTGGGGTGGAGTAAAATAATATGCTTGTTTAATTCTCAAACAGGTAAAATAGAAGATTTACCTTTTGATATTAATCATAACAGAGTAACAGCATATACGCCCAATTCAGAGAATAAAAAACGTATTTCCGAAATTATTTCTCTAAATATAAGTGATTTATTTAAAAAGGGTCAACTTTATAATCCTATTGAAGACCATATAAAAAAGAAAATCGATTATATCATTCTTAAAATTGCTCGCAACATTGTTAATATATTCGATTTTGAGAAGGATATTAATTTATCTGTACGTTTATCAGAATTAGATGAGTTATCAGTTGAACAGATGGCATATACCCTTTCCCAAACAAAAACCTTAGGATTTTATTATCTCTTTGATTATGAAGAGTCACAAAACAGCTTAGAGAAAATACTCGATCAACTATTGAGCTGTAATTACTTTAAAGATGGATGGAAAGAAGCTGTCATAGAGTTAATTGATTGGATTGATATGTGGAATCATACGATTGACCCTCATTTTTCTCCTAATCTTTTTAAAGAAATAACAGAGAGCATATATATAATAAGAGATATGTACAGCGAAAATTCTCAAAATCCGCCGAGGTCCGTTATTCTTTTAAAACACATTGATGATAATAAGTATTCAGTTGTTCAAGGAGGTTCTTTGTGTAATTGCAATTACGAAAACGCCTCAAAACAGGTTGTAATTCAAGATTGCTATGGGTATATTATAGCCAAAAGAATAAAAGAACTGTTCACAATAATTGATTTGTGGCTAGAGGAATCTGGAAGCGAAATAATCCTTGACCCACACTATTACGTTATTAAATAGATTATTACATAAAGGTGATTTAAATCCGCTTATAATCACAGGTTAGTCACGGTTCTCAAACCACGTTGCTAAACAACTAAAAAAGCTCGGTAGCTTGTGAGTTTACAAGCTACTGAGCTTTTTTGATCTGCTGTGTTTGTCTTTAACTTGGTTTTGAATACTTCTTTATGGGACCCTGTCTAACAAGGGCGGAGTTTTCCTATATTTCGTATCTTGGTTTTTCCAGCATTTATTACAGAGCCTATAAAAACAGCCCCGTTTACTAAAAGATAAACGGGGAATTTTTATATCATAATTCAAAAACGTTTTACAGCATAATAGTACATCCCCATACCGATAGATCCGGTAATTACCTCTGTCAGAGGGAATGCAAGCCAAGCGTAATCAAGTCCGATAAAAGAGAATATCCAGAATAACGGCACAAGACAGATAAGCTGACGTAATACGGAAAGGAACGTACTGGTCTTTGAATAACCGATAGATTGAAAGAAAACCGGCGTCATAAACGAAAATACAGCAGGAATAAAGCTGGCTCCTATCAGGCGAAATCCAACCGCACCTATGCTTTTTACCGTTTCGCTCTGAGTGAACAGCCCTATAAGCTGAGTGGGGATAAGCTCAAAGGACAGCACACCGAGTATCATAAACACGCCGGATATTATCAGTGAGCTGCGGAAGATTCTTCTGCACCTTAAGTAATCTCCCGATGTATAATTGTAGCTGAGTACAGGTACGATACACGTCTGCAATCCCAGAAGCGGTATGAAGAAGAACGATTGTAATTTATAGTAAAGGCCGAGTACGGTTACCGCCTCATCGCAGAATCCCGCAAGGATAATGTTCAGAATTGCTATGTAGACAGTGTAAAGAGCCTGCATACATATTGACGGATAGCCAAGCTTATATATGCTTTTGGCGATACACGGGATACGCTTTATTTCAGGCGGCTTTCGTGCGCCTTTTACACCGACGATAACTGCGGCGGCTATCTGACCTATAACGGTAGCTATTGCCGCACCCTTTATTCCAAGTCCTGCGGTAAAGATCAGCAACGGGTCAAGAATGATATTCGTTACCGCTCCGACAATCTGAGCGATCATCGGCAGCTTCATATTGCCTTCCGACTGAAGTACCTTTGTCCAGTTTCCTTCAAGGAAAAGTCCTATGCTTCCTATGCTTACTATCATACCGTATTCGTTTGCGTACTGCATTGCAACGGGCGACTGAGCCGATATTGCAACGTACGGTCCCATAAACGCTATTGATATTACGGAAATCAGCGCCCACATTATCACAGCAAGAACAGTTCCGACACCTGCCGTATGGTTGGCGCCTTTTTCATCTTTCAGCGCATACTGCTTTGCCATAAGCGTATTGGTTCCCACTCCCGTGCCGACCGCAAGAGCTATTATAATAAGCTGAACGGGATAGATAGCCGACAGGGCGGTAAGTCCGTCATCGGAATACTGTCCGACAAAAAGGCTGTCGATTATATTGTACATTGCCTGTATCAGCTGAGCCAGCATTATAGGCGGAGCTATACGGAGCATTATCTTCCACACGCTTTCTGTTCCGAAAAATTCAGGAGAAACGGATCTTGCTTTTTCTGCCAAAAAATAACCTTCTTTTCTTAATCACTCGACGTATGATTATAACACTTTATCGGTAAGATTGCAAGACAAAAATGCAGAATTACAAAAAAGTCCACCGTATGCCTAAGCATACGGTGGTAACCCCGGATCAACAAGGAGATTATACTCTTTCTAAAACTGTGAAGCCTGCGTTAAAACGGATAGTTCCGTCCTCAGCTTCCTTTATTTCAGCGAATGAAGAAACAGGCTCATCCATAACGGTACCTTGTATCTTTGTATCATAGAAGATCTTACCGTCTTCTTCCTTCCACTCTGTAGTTTCAATCACACCGTAGTTGCCCTTTATCTTAGCTCCCTGCTCCTTTGCCTTTTCCATCATTTCTTCCGGAATAGGCATCATTGTTTCAACCGTGCCATCCTCACAGAATTCGTAAATAAAAGATGCCTGCTGCATATAATCGTTAAGCAGATCCTCGTCAGTGATATACTTCGTGAAGTCTTCAACCGCTACGAAAATCATTTTACTCGGTTCGGGATAAACCGGCAATTCTTTAACTTTCCATTTTCCGATAAGATTCATACTATTCATCCTTTCATACTCTGAATTTTCCTGATTTATGCGAACATAAGCCGTTACAGCTTATGCCCAGGGGTCTGCGGATTTGGGTGTGCGTATACCTGTAAGCAGGTACTGCTCCCATAAGAACCATTTGCCGTCGCCCTTCATACGCAGTTTTATGGGTCTGGGGCTGTCTCTTATACACATCTCCGAGCCCACGAGACCGGAGCCTATCTCGT
>ENA-OYDX01000010-OYDX01000010.1-human-gut-metagenome-genome-assembly--contig:-NODE-10-length-53951-cov-9.059541_pt1 | contig 53951 bp, 43 predicted proteins | sample MGYA00243466_ERZ652899 | MGnify/ENA primary metagenome ERZ652899 (study PRJEB26926, sample SAMN06164799) | human gut metagenome | biome: ENVO:00009003; feature: ENVO:2100002; material: ENVO:00002003... | reverse complement strand
ACCCCGTCGGGGTGTTGGCTAAACTTGAATAACCACCTGAACATTGTATATCCTGCCAATGCAGGGACGCTTAACGCTACACGTCCGCATATTAGTACATATATTGCAGGTTAGTGGCGTTTTTTGAAAGGTTAATGTTAGTGCAGTTGCACTGATATACCCACGAAACTATTAACGTCTTGTTGGGGGGAACTGTTTTAAGCAGTGTCGGTGATACATTCCATTATGCTGTTTTAATAATCGGTTTTTCGACAGACTGAATGTGCCGCAGTGAGATGCTGTGGCACATAATCTTTGTTTTTTCGTCTTACTTTCTTGAGAATAAGCCCTTTTTCTCGTAAGGCTCGCTTGTAATGTCTTTAAGCTCGTAGCCCGTTGGCTGCATAACCTCTCTGATCTTGTCTTCGGAAAGCGCCTCCTCGCTTATTATCACGGTTTCTCCCTTTGAATGAGAAGAAGTGACCTTCTTTACGGGAAAAGCATTTCTGATAGCGTCGTTGACGTGTGATTCGCACATTCCGCACATCATTCCGTCAATTTTAAGTGTTGTCTTTACCATTGTAAATTCCTCCGTTACTTTATTGATATTACTTTATAGCCGCTGTTTTCAACGGCTTTTTTAAGCTGTTTGTCGGGTACTTTGCCTGAAAGCTCAGCCACTGCGATACCGTCTGTATGGCTAGCTACAGCGCTTGCCACCTGCGGAATAGCCTCAAGTGCAGTCTTTACATGATGCTCGCATTTTTCGCACATCATACCCTTTATTTTTATAGTTTTTGTTATTTTCGCCGTGTCGGACGGCTGTATTGCAATATTATTTATCGGCTTTGCTTTTCTGTCGTGCTTTGTGCTGTACAGCCTGCAGAAATTTAGCCTTAACGCATTCGATACGACGCAGAAGCTGGAAAGGCTCATTGCCGCCGCACCGAACATAGGATTAAGCGTAAGCCCGAGCGGAATAAATACGCCTGCGGCAAGCGGAATGCCGATAACGTTATAGATGAATGCCCAGAAAAGATTTTCGTGTATATTACGCAGTGACGAGCGGGAAAGCCTTATCGCCGCAGGAACATCGGTAAGTCTGCTCTTCATCAGCACAACATCGGCGGCATCTATCGCAACGTCAGTTCCTGCGCCTATAGCGATGCCTGTATCTGCGGCGGTAAGCGCAGGTGCATCGTTTATGCCGTCGCCTATCATAGCAACCTTACCCTGTGCCTTGAGCGAGCGGATGACCGCCTCTTTTCCGTCGGGGAGAACGCCTGCTATCACCTCGTCAATGCCTGCTTTTTTGGCTACTGCCTTTGCGGTACGCTCGTTATCGCCTGTCAGCATTATTACCCGTATGCCCATATTTCTGAGCTGTTTTACTGCATCGGGGCTGTCGCTCTTTATCGTGTCGGCTACTGCTATCATACCGAGCATACGGTTGTTTTTGCAAAAAAGCAGTGGAGTTTTGCCCTCGCCTGAAAGACGGTCCGCTTCAGACTTTATTCTGTCACCGACAGCGATCTTTGCACCGATGAACTTAAGACTTCCGCCGTAAAGCGTATCACTGCCGATGGTAGCTGTAAGTCCGTTTCCGCTGAGTGCCTTGAAATTATCGACATTCTGTGCCGTTACTTCGTGCTGTGTGCCGTAAACGTTTATCGCTTTTGCAAGCGGGTGTTCGCTCTTTGCTTCAAGCGACAGTGCAAGGCTAAGAAGCTCGTTTTCGGCAACATCTTCCGCAGGGATTATATCCGTTACGACCGGCTCTCCTGCTGTTACGGTGCCTGTTTTATCAAGCACGGCTATCTGAGTTTTTCCTGTCTGCTCAAGCGAAACGGCGGTCTTGAAAAGAATGCCGTTCTTTGCGCCGACACCGTTTCCTACCATTATCGCAACGGGAGTGGCAAGTCCGAGTGCACACGGACAGCTTATAACAAGCACCGATATTCCTCTCGCCAGAGCATAAGCGAAATCCTGTCCGAGCAAGAGCCACACTATCGTAGTGACAACGGCAATTGCAATAACGGTCGGAACGAATATTCCCGATACCTTGTCGGCAATCTTCGCAACGGGCGCTTTTGTTGCCGCCGCATCGCTCACCATTTTTATTATCTGCGATAAGGTGGTATCCTCTCCTACACGGGTTGCCCTGCAGGTGATGAAGCCCGTCTGATTTATGGTAGCCGCCGAAACATTATCTCCGACCGTCTTATCTACCGGTATGCTTTCGCCTGTCAGTGCGGATTCGTTGACCGTGCTTTCGCCGTCTGTTACTACTGCGTCAACGGGTATGCTTTCGCCGGGACGTACAACGAATATATCGCCCTTCATCACTTCTTTGGCAGGAACAGTATGCTCCGTGCCGTTTCGTATTACGTTTGCGGTCTTAGGGGCGAGGTTTACAAGCCCTTTCAACGCATCGGTGGTTTTGCCTTTGGAACGGGCTTCGAGCAGTTTTCCGACCGTGATTAGCGTCAGTATCATAGCCGCCGATTCAAAATAGAACTCGTCCATATACATCATAACGGCATCTGCATTTTGGTGAAGCTGTGCATCGGTCATCATAAACAGGGCGTATACGCTCCATACAAATGACGCACCCGAGCCGAGTGCCACAAGCGTATCCATATTCGGCGAGCGGTTGATAAATCCCTTGAAGCCGTTTATAAAGAACTTGCCGTTTATAACCATTATAATTGCGCTTAGCAGCAACTGCACAAGACCCATAGCGACATGGTTTCCGTCAAACCACGACGGAAGCGGAAATCCCCACATCATATGACCCATTGAGAAGTACATCAGTATCACAAGAAAAACGAGTGATGCTATCAGCCTTTTTCTAAGACCGGGCGTTTCGGTATCACGCAGTGAATCGCCATCGGTATCGGTGTTTTCCGTTTTTGCGCCTTTCAGCCTTGCACCGTAGCCTGCCTTTTCAACGGCAGAGATTATTTCCTGCGGTGACGCTGTACCATCAACACCCATTGAATTTGTAAGCAGGCTCACCGAACACGAGGTTACGCCCTTTACCTTGCCGACCGCTTTTTCCACTCTTGCACTGCAGGCGGCACAGCTCATGCCGGTGACATCGTACTGCTCCATAATAAGACCCTCTTTCTTTTGCTGTATATCTTTATATTATGTCCGTCTGACGTTATTTCATCAGCTTTTGCAGAGTTGTGACAAGCTCGTCTATGACCTCGTCCCTGCCTTCTCTTATATCTCTTGCAACGCAGCCTCTTATATGGCTTGCCAGCAGTTCCTTATTGAAGGCGTTCATTGCGGCGTTGACTGCGGCGGATTGAATAAGCACATCGTTGCAGTATGCGTCATTCTCAATCATAGCCTCGATGCCACGCACCTGTCCTTCAATGCGTTTAAGGCGGTTAAGAAGCGCTTTTTTGTGCTTTTCGTCCCTTACTGTATGCTTTTCACAACACGGACAGACTTTTTTGACCGCTCTTTTATTTTCGATTTTATTTTCACTCATAGCGTTACCTCTGAATTTTTGCTGTAGGTTTAATATACCCTCACGGGGTATTTATATTATATACTCCCCAGGGGTATTTGTCAAGGATAATTATATAATTTTCCGATAACACGATGTCGTTTCTGTTATTCGGAATACAGAGCGAAATATAGGTGTGACACAATTCCTTGATATTAAAAATTAAAAAAACGGGTCGCAGGGCGGTTGCACGGCAAAACAGCACTTCGGCATATTAACTCTGTTTATCATCCGCACATTTCCCGATAATTCGGAAAGCGCTTCCGGAACAGGAATTGTGCGTATTTACCGAAGAATACGCTGCACAATTGTGCAAAACGGAAAATTTTCAGAATCTCTTGAAAAACCGTAGGAATTATGCTACAATCAAACTGCCGGAAACGTTTTCGGTAATTTGATTCAGACAACAGGTGAGCCATTGACTATAAAGGATATTGCAAGACTTGCCGGCTGCGGCGTGAGCACGGTTTCACGGGCGCTTAACGGCAGTAATGAGATAAGCGAACAGACCAAAGAACGCATAAACGAGGTTATCCGTAAGTATAACTATACGCCTAACGGCAATGCACGCCGTATGCGCAGGAGCGCAGAAAAGACCATACTGCTCATCGTTAACGGCAGCAGTAACCTGTTCTTTTCACCGCTCATCGAGCAGATACAGATAGCGGCTTCTTCCGCTGGATTTCAGATTGCAGTGAACCACATTGACGAGCAGGAGGACGAGGTGCAGTTTGCGTCAAGGCTCTGCACGGAGTTAAGACCTGCCGGGGTGATATTTCTCGGCGGTGATATGCGAAACTTCAAAAGGAGCTTTGCACGGATAAAACTGCCCTGTATACTGAGTACGGCAAACGCTGAGGAGCTTGGCTTTGAAAACCTTTCCTCCGTCAGCGTTGACGACTATGACGGCGGCAGGGCGGCGGCAGAACAGCTGTTCGACCGTGGTCACAAAAAAGTCGGGATACTCGGCGGCGACCTCAGCTCCTACGGTCCTTCGGGATTGCGTTACGGCGGTTTTTGCAGTGTATGCTCTGAGCGGGGTGCGGATATTCCCGACAGCGAACTTTGTGCATATACGTTCAGCTCTGCTTATGAGGCGGCAGTGGCTCTTTATCACAAGTGCAAGGGTATGACGGCGGTATTCGCCATGTCGGATATTATCGCCGTGGGCGCTGTACGGGCATTTCTCGATATGGGTAAGCGTGTGCCGGAGGATATTTCGGTGCTTGGCTTCGACGGAATCGAACTGTCTGAATACAGCAACCCCAGAATAGCAACATTAGCCCAGCCGATCCACCAGATTTCAAGTCTGTCTGTGCGTATGCTGGTGAATATGATCGAAGACGGCGCCGAGGCGAGCCATGTAACGCTCAGGGCGCAGTTCAGATCGGGCGGCTCAATGGGCAGAATATAGATTTTGTTGGAGGTCAACATGAGAAAAAGCGGTATCTTACTGCACATTGCGTCACTGCCGAACAAATACGGCATCGGCACGATGGGCAGGGAAGCCTATAAATTCGTTGACTGGCTCAGAAGCGCCGGTCAGAGTCTGTGGCAGATACTTCCGCTGTCACAGACGAGCTTTGGCGATTCGCCGTACCAGAGCTTTTCCATATATGCCGGAAATCCTTACTTCATCAGCCTTGAGACGCTGGAGGAGGAGGGGCTTCTGAAGCATAAGGAATATGCAGATATAAACTGGTGCAAGGATCCGAGATATATCGACTACGCCACGATGTACGAGAACTTCTATAAAGTGATGAGGCTCGCATTCGGGCGCTTTTCTAAGGGCAGGAATGGTAACGTTTCCGAAGAATATAAGACATTCGTTGCCGAAAATCCGTGGCTTGAGAATTACACGCTGTTCATGGCACTAAAGGACGCACACGGCGGTAAAAGCTGGTGCGAGTGGGAAACACCGCTTCGCCTGCGTGACGTAACAGCGGTATATTCCGCAAAGAAGAAGTACGCAAAGGATATGGAATTCTACGCATTCCTTCAGTTCGAGTTCTTCCGTCAGTGGTACAAGCTGAAGAAGTACGCAAATGACAACGGGATACAGATTATCGGCGATATTCCGATATACTGCGCCCTTGACAGTGCGGATGTCTGGTGCGAATCGCAGCTGTTTCAGCTTGACCGTGACAGAGTGCCTACCGTCGTTGCAGGATTCCCTCCGGACGCATTCTCGGAGGACGGGCAGTTGTGGGGCAACCCCATCTACGACTGGGACAGAATGAAGCAGGAAAACTATCGCTGGTGGGTCGGCAGAATGAGCTTCGCAAAGAAGCTGTATGATATTGTCCGTATAGATCACTTCATCGGTTTCAACAGCTACTACGCTATACCGTTCGGAAACAAGACCGCACACGGCGGCGAGTGGCACGATGGCCCGAAATACGATCTGTTCAATGTCATTAAGAGAGAAACCGGAAAGGGCGGTATCATAGCGGAGGATCTGGGAATAATCACTCCGTCTGTGAGAAAACTTCTCAAGCAGGCGGCTTATCCCGGTATGAAGGTGCTGCAGTTTGCTTTTGACCCTACGGGAAAGAGCGAATATCTTCCGCAGAACTACACATCGCAGAACTGCGTTGTGTATACATCCACTCACGACAGCAATACGGCGCTTGGCTGGTTTAACAACCTTGATCGTAAAACAAAGCAGTTCGTGAAGGAATATCTCGGGGTGCGCCATGCGGCCGAACTTCCCGAGGCATTTATCGACATCGCCTGGAAAAGCACCGCAGATATGGCTATGACTACAATGCAGGAACTGTGCGGATTCGGAACCGAGGCACGCATAAACGTTCCCTCCACCATCGGAAATAACTGGCGCTGGAGGACACTGGAGAGCGACTTTACCGCTCAGAGTGCGGCGTATCTCGACAGACTGACTGAAATAAGTAACAGAAAACCTCCCGTTAAAAAATCAAGAAAAAAACGATAATGAAAGGAGCATTATATGAAGATTGAAAATTTCAAGGAGAAGCTCGTTTCCCTCTGTGAGAAGGAGTATCACGCACAGCCGAGGGAACTGACGGCAAATCAACTGCACTGTGCAGTTTCAAAACTCGTTATGGATGAGCTTTCTCCTGTGTGGGACAAGAGCCGGGTCGCACACGATAAAGCACGCAAGGCAAGCTATCTCTCTATGGAATTTCTGGTGGGTCGTGCAATATACAACAACCTGCTGTGTCTTGGGATACTTGACAGCACAGCCGAGGAACTGAAAGCGCTCGGCGTGGATATTTCAGAATTCGAGGAGGTCGAGGATGCCGCTCTCGGTAACGGCGGTCTGGGCAGACTTGCGGCTTGCTTTCTGGACAGTGCGGCTACACTTGATCTTCCGCTGGACGGCTACGGAATACGCTATAAGTACGGTCTGTTCAAGCAGGGCATCAAGGACGGATTCCAGACCGAAACTGCTGACGATTGGCAGAGATACGGCGACCCGTGGAGCGTTCGTCGTGAGCAGGAAACTGTTGTGATACACTTCGCTGACGGCGATGTTAATGCAGTTCCCTATGACTATCCCGTTATCGGATACGGCACTGAGAATGTAGGCACTCTGCGACTCTGGCAGGCTGAAACCGACGATGAGTTCGATTTTGACCTGTTCAACCGCAGTAAGTTTACCGAAGCCGGAGAAAAGAAGCGTGCCGCCGAGGACATTTCCCGTGTGCTTTATCCCAATGACGAAACAGAGGCAGGAAAGATACTCAGACTGAAGCAGGAATATTTCTTCAGTGCCGCCGCAGTTGCCGATCTTATCAGAAAGCATAAGGCGATTTTTGGCACAATGGAGAATTTTGCTGATTACAATTGCATTCAGATGAACGATACTCATCCCGTTATCGCTCTGCCGGAGTTTATCCGTGTGGTAATGCGTGACGAGGGCTGGAAGTTTGACAAGGCTTTCGAAGCGGCAAAGAAGGTGTTCAACTACACCAACCATACCATCATGCAGGAAGCACTTGAGAAGTGGGACAGCAGACTTATCGAACAAATAGTCCCCGAAGTGTACAGCGTGATGATAATGCTCAACGAGGCATTCGAATCCGAAATGCACCGCAGGAATGTTCCACAGGATAAACGTGCGGTTATGCGTCTTATAAAGAACGGCACCGTGCATATGGCAAATATTGCGGTATTCGGTTCTTCCTATGTGAACGGCGTTGCGGCTATACACACAGAACTGTTAAAGACTACCGTGCTGAAGGACTGGTACGAGCTGTACCCCGAGAGATTTCAGAACAAGACAAACGGCATCACACAGCGCAGATGGCTGGCTTTGTGCAACCGTGAGCTTTCCGCACTCATTACCGAACTGCTCGGTGATGACAGCTGGGTAACCGACCTTGACAAGCTAAGCGGCCTTAAGAAGTATGCAGACGATGAGAGTGTGCTTCGCCGCTTTATAGATATAAAGCACGCTAAGAAGCAGCAGCTTGCCGACTTTATCAAGAAATCGGAGGGAATTGAAATCGACCCGAAATCCGTTTTTGATATTCAGATCAAGCGTCTGCACGAATACAAGCGTCAGCTTCTGAACGCATTCTCGATACTGTATCTTTACTACGAGATAAAGGATGGAAATCTCAGAGATTTCACTCCCACTACATTTATTTTCGGTGCAAAGTCCGCACCCGGATATTACCGTGCAAAAGGCATTATAAAGTTTATTAACGAGGTAGCAAAACTCGTGAACTCCGACCCGGATACAAAGGATCTGCTGAGAGTGGTATTCGTGAGCAATTACCGTGTTTCCTATGCGGAGAAGCTGGTGGCTGCGGCTGATATTTCCGAGCAGATCTCCACGGCGGGTACAGAAGCTTCGGGTACAGGCAATATGAAGTTTATGCTCAACGGCGCAGTTACGCTCGGCACACTGGACGGCGCTAACGTTGAGATTGCCGAGGAAGCCGGTGCAGAGAACGAATATATCTTCGGTGCAACTGTAGAGGAACTGGAGAAGATTATGCCGCACTACGTTCCCCGTGACATTACAGAGAGCGATCCGAAGATCAAGCGTGTGGTATCTGCGCTTATTGACGGTACCGTTTCCGATGGCGGAAGCGGCGTGTTCAGAGAACTTTATTTCGCACTTATGGAGGGCGCAAGCTGGCACGTTCCCGATAATTACTACCTTCTGGGCGACCTTGACAGCTATGTTAAGGCAAAGCTGGCAGTAAATCGTGACTACAGCAACGAGCTTGCGTTCGCAAAGAAGTGCTGGCTGAATATCTGCTCTGCGGGTAAGTTCAGCTCAGACCGCACCATCACTGAATATGCAAAGGATATATGGCATATCGGCAATGTGTAATTCACCGAGTTTTGTATCGGATTTTATTTTCGGTTTCGTTTGCAGTGAAACGTGTTATATGGATTGTAACAACGTTTCACCGGAAACGTTGCCATTATCCACAAAAGCGACAGATGGTAATTGGCTATTATGACAAATTTACAATTGTTTTTTTAATTTTTAAAAATAATTATATAAATTCGCTTGACAGAGCAAAAAAATCTGTTATAATTAAACCAGAATTTCGAACCAAGTAATCAAATTTCGAAACAAAGCCAAATCTGCAGGGTAGCACAGACAGCCTGCATTTGATTTTAGGATTTTTGTTTCGAAACAAGGCGAAAGTTTCGAAATGCAATAAAAGTAAGCAAGTGATTATATTCAGGAGGAATTAATTATGAAGTACAGGAAGATCATGACAGCGATAGCTTCTATGACAATGGCAGGCGTAATGCTGGCCGGCTGCTCAAGCAACAGCACAAGCGGCACAAGCAGTACAGGCAGCGGCTCTGCGGCAGGCAACAGCACAGCTTCTTCAGGTGGCAGCGAATCCACCGCCGGCAGCGAGAAGGTTAGCCTCACGGTATGGGGTCCGCAGGAGGATCAGGAACTGATCAAGAAGATGTGTGACGAATTTGCTGCTGCAAATCCCGAAAAGACCTACACCTTCACCTACGGCGTTGTCAGCGAGGCAGACGCTCAGAAGGAAGTTAACAAGGACATCTCGGCGGCGGCTGACGTATTCGCTTTCGCTTCGGACCAGACCGCTATACTGGTGAACGCAGGCGCACTCTACAGAGTAACAAAGAATAAGGATCAGATCGTTGCGGAAAATTCTGAAGCTTCTATTTCAGCGGCTTCGATAAACGGCGAGCTTTACGGCTACCCTTATGTATCTGATACCTACTTTATGTACTACGACAAGTCCAAGCTGACAGAGGATGATGTAAAGTCTATCGAAGGCATTATGTCAAAGAATATCGACGGCGTTACAACAAACTTTGCTTTCGATACAGATAACGGCTGGTATCAGGCAGGTTTCTTCTTCGGCGCAGGATGCAAGCTCTTCGGTGATGACGGAACCGATCCCACAAAGTGCGATTTCAATAACGAGCGTGGCTATATGGTAGGCGAATATCTCATTGACCTGGTAGCTAACCCCAAGTTCGGCTCCAACTTCGATGACTCGCTTGTAAAGTCAGGCTTTGCAGAAGGCACTCTGGCAGCTGCAGTTTCCGGTGTATGGAACGCAGGCGAAATCCAGAAATCTCTCGGCGATAACTACGCAGCTACAAAGCTCCCCGAGTTCAAACTCTCAAACGGCGAAACCGTTCAGATGGGCAGTATGGCTAACTTCAAGATTATGGGCGTAAACGCTGAAACCAAGAACCCGCTTGACGCTATGGCTCTTGCTGAGTGGCTCACTAATAAGGACAACCAGAAGACCAGATTCGAGGCTCGTTCATACGCTCCCACAAACGTTGAGCTTGCAAGCGACACAGCTACTATGAACTCCAACATTGCTGTAGGCGCTCTTGCACAGCAGGCTAAGTACTCAACCGTTCAGACTTCTATCGGTCAGTGCCAGAACTTCTGGACACCTGCTGAGGCTTTCGGTCAGGAGATTATCGCAGGTACCTGCACAAAGAGCAATCTCCAGGATAAGCTGAACGCTTATGTTGAGGCGGTTCTTGCAACACTCAGCTGACAAAAACGCATTTAAGGTAATTCACCAATAAGTATATATGTTTCTCCAGGTTCCATTTCTTCGTGGGCGGTGTGACAGCCGCCCACAGAATCGGAACGTGCTTTATGCAGTTTCAATGCTTCCTGAATACTTGACACAGACCAATATAGGTTGTATAATTTTATCCGATTATTGCATGTGTTGATTAGATCCTCCGGGCAGGCTGCATTGAAACTGCACAAAGCGGCAATACTATTCAAGGAGGTAACTGCAATGACAAGTCTTGATTTTTACGCTCTTCCGTGGTACAAGAAAATACTTGTTAAAATAGCAGAATTTTTTGCAGCCATCGGAAAAGGCGTCGCTAATTTTGTGATCGGGACGCCCGGTGCCGTATGGCGTTTTATAAAAATGATCGGCAGGGGTCTTGCTTGGCTCGGAAGCACATTTGTTCACGGTGACGCTCTCACCAAGCTCTCATATATTATAATGGGTGCAGGAAACCTGTTCCGAGGTCAGATAATCAAGGGGCTGATATTCATTGCCGCAGAGGTAGCGTATATCGGCTTTATGATTGACTCGGGACTCGGCTTTATAGCGGGGCTCAGAAATCTCGGTACGGTGCAGAGAGGCTGGTACTTCGATGAAACGCTCGGCATTGATGTAATGCGTGAAAACGGCGACAACTCAATGCTTATTCTCCTTTACGGAATATTTGCACTGTTCGTAACTCTGGCATTCATATTCATGTGGGTACATAACATAAAGTCGGCGTACAGCGCACAGCAGATTAAAAAATCCGGCAAGAAGCTGCCGGGCTTAGTGGACGATTTGAAGTCGCTTCTGGACGGACAGTTCCACAAGACGCTTCTTTTCATTCCCGTATCCGGCATCGTGGTATTCACGATAGTTCCGCTGGTATATATGATCTCGCTGGCGTTCACCAACTATGATAAGGATCACCAGGTGCCTGCAAATCTGTTCACCTGGATAGAATTTGATAACTTCAAAACTATTCTCGGAAGCAATTCCACTATCGGCAACACTTTCTGGCCGGTACTCGGCTGGACACTGGTATGGGCATTTTTCGCAACGTTCCTTAACTACTTCCTCGGAATAATTCTTGCGATGCTCATCAACAAGAAGGGCGTCAAGTTCAAGGCATTCTACAGAACGCTCTTTGTACTCGCCATTGCAGTACCGCAGTTCGTTTCACTGCTGGTAATGAAGAATGTTTTTGCTGAAGCTGGTCCTGTGAACGTACTTCTTCAGGAGCTTGGATGGATCTCGGCTCCGCTGCCGTTCTTCACCGATCCGATGTGGGCAAGAATGACGATCATAGCCGTAAACCTGTGGATAGGTATTCCGTATACGATGCTTATCGTTTCGGGTATTCTTATGAATATTCCCGACGATCTGTATGAGGCGGCAAGGATTGACGGTGCTTCTCCGTTTGTAATGTTCAGAAAGATAACTATGCCGTATGTGCTGTTCGTTACTACACCTTACCTTATTACACAGCTTGTCGGCAACATAAACAATTTCAACGTTATTTACTTCCTTACCGGCGGTACTCCGGCAACACTGGATTACTACCAGGCAGGAAAGACCGATCTGCTCGTTACCTGGCTGTATAAGCTGACGGTCAACTCAAGGGATTACAGCTACGCCGCAACGATAGGTATTCTGGTATTCATCATCTGCTCGCTGCTTTCGCTGATAACCTTCCGCAGATCCGCATCCTATAAGAATGAGGAGGCGTTCCAGTAATGAGAGAGATAAGAAAACAATCGTACTCCTACCAAAAAAGACAGCGCACGATTAATATCGTTATACAGATCGTGCTTCTGATACTGGGTTTGATGTGGATACTTCCGCTTTTTTGGATAATCCTGACGTCATTTCGTGCAGAGCCAGGTTCATATACAAGCTACTTCTGGCCCAAGAGCTTCACGCTTGATAACTACTCGAAGCTGATCTTGGTGGATCAGCAGTTCAAGTTCACAAAATGGTTTATCAACACGTTTATCGTGGCGGTGGTATCCTGCATAGGCTCAACGTTCATTGTGCTTGCGGTGTCCTACGCTCTCAGCCGACTGAGATTCAAGATGCGTAAGCCTATGATGAACATTGCACTGATTCTCGGAATGTTCCCGGGATTCATGTCTATGGTCGCTATCTATTATATCCTTAAGGGTCTTGGTCTCACTGAGAATCCGCTTGTTTGTCTGACGCTGGTTTACATCTGCGGTTCCGGACTTACCTACTACATCGCAAAGGGATTCTTCGATACTATTCCGAAATCCCTTGACGAATCTGCGTACCTTGACGGTGCAACCAGGTCACAGGTGTTCTTCCGCATCACTATCCCGCTTTCAAAGCCCATCATCGTATACACGGTACTCACTACGTTCATGGCTCCCTGGGTCGACTACATCTTCCCAAGTATGATTTGCGGTGCAAACTACGACAGTTATACTGTTGCGCTTGGTATGTTCAAGATGCTTGAGCGTGAGTTCATCGGTACCTACTATACGCAGTTCGCTGCGGCGGCAGTGCTGGTATCCATTCCTATCGGTGCGCTGTTCATAGTTATGCAGAAGTACTATGTCAGCGGTGTTACCGGCGGTGCAGTAAAGGGTTAATATCTATTATAAATATAAAGCAAAATCACTTTTCCGGGGGGATCTTATGGCAGTCAAGAACGTAACTATCCAGGATATTGCCGACAGGCTCGGTATGGCAAAGAGTACAGTTTCGAAGGCCATCTCAGGTGCTACCGACATCAGCGAAAAGACCCGTGAGCGTGTGCTTGCCTGTGCCAGCGAGATGGGGTATCAGGTAAAGGCAAAGCACGTTTCATATACTAAGTCGATAGTTGTCTTTATTTACGGAAGTATCCACTATGACAAGGTGGATCAGTTCGGCTATGAGATCATTCTCGGATTACAGGCCGCCGCTGCGGAACACGGTATCGGGGTAAATATCACTGCTATAAGCAATGCCGAACTGAAAAGCGGCAACTACTATTCTATCGTGTCGGGTGGAAACTGCGAGGGAGCGGTTTTCCTCGGCTTCAAGCCGCACCATGTGTTCATTGAGCATATACGCAGTCTTAATATTCCGCTTGTGATACTTGATAACAATGTCGATTATCAGCTGGCGGCTCGTGTCGGCTGTGACAGTGCAGAGGGAATTCGGCAGATGGTGCAGTATCTCTGGATGAGAGGTCATGACAGGATTGGATTTTTAGGCGGCGAGGAGGACAGTATCGTCACGCAGGAACGCTATCAGGCGTATTCCGATGCGCTAAAAGAGCTTGGACTTGAGGAGGATAAAAACGCTGTCAGATACGGACATTTCTCTGCGAAAGGCACCCGAAAGAGGATTCTTCCGATTGCCCAGACAGGAGTCACAGCAGTGGTTTGTATCAGCGACCTGTTAGCTTGCTCTGCGGTGCAGGAACTTGAAAAGGCGGGCTATGTCGTACCTACGGATATAAGCGTAACAGGCTACGACAACCTCCCCGTGTCAGAATATTCACAGCCCCGTATTACAACGATGTATCAGAACCGAATACATATCGGAAAGACCGCATTCGTAATGCTTCAGCAGATGAACAGCGGTATCTCAATAGAAGCGGTCAGCCTTCGACCCGAACTTATTGAGAGAGAATCCGTGAAATTGATAGCCAAGAGAATTTTGCCCGAGGAAGACAAATGAAAAATACAAGATTTTTACTTTCAGCCGCAGCCGCTGTTACGGCGGCGGCTATTCTTTTATCCGGGTGCAGTACCCCGGAGGAAACTATGTCGGAAAGCTCGCAGCCGCAGGCTCCGTCATACCGTTACGAACACGAACTGAATGTGATAGACGATAACTACCGTAATTACTACCAGGTGTTTGTTTATTCGTTCTGCGACAGCAACGGTGACGGTATAGGCGACCTTGCAGGAGTCACATCCGGACTGGATTATATTCAGGATATGGGCTTCAACGGTATATGGCTTTCGCCGATAATGCCGTCGGATTCCTACCACAAGTACAGCGTAAAGGATTATTATGCCATTGACGAGCAGTACGGCACGATGGAGGATTTTGAGAAGCTTGCCGCAGAGTGTGAAAAGCGTGGAATAAAGCTGCTGATAGACCTTGTGATGAATCACAGTTCCAACGAGCACGAGTGGTTCAAGCACGCTTCAAAGAGCCTGCGCAGTAATCCGTGCGGTGCGGCTAAAGACAAGCCCTGCCTTAACGACAATATCTGCCCTGTGCATGATAAATACATCGACTATTATTATTTTACGGACGAGAAGCCTGTCGGAACGAACTCCTGGTACAGAATAGGCTCAAACCGGTGGTATCAGGCGGTTTTCTCAGAGCAGATGCCGGAGTTGAATCTTGATAATTCTGCGGTGCGCAGTGAGTTTGAGAAGATAGCAGACTTCTGGCTGGAAAAGGGTGCAGGCGGATTCCGTCTGGATGCTGTAAAGGAGTATTTCAGCGGCAACCCCGAAAAGAATATCGAGGTGCTGAATCAATTTATGAAGCACTGCAAGACGGTTGATCCGAAATGCTACGTTGTCGGAGAGGTGTGGGAGAGCTTCACGAACTATACTAAATACTACAGCTCCGGGATCGACAGCGTATTCGGCTTCACTATGGCACAGGAAAGCGGAAAAATCGCCAAGACAATCAATGGTAAGGGTGCTGATAACTCGGTTAAATCCTTTGCACAGGCAATGGTGACTGTCGAGCAGAAGCTGGCTTCCTACAGCAATACCGCAATCGACGCACCGTTCATAGGAAATCACGATACCAACCGTGGCGCAGGCATACTCGGATATAACGAAACGAAAATTAAGGCGGCGGCAGGATTACTGCTCACAATGTCCGGTTCACCTTTCGTTTATTACGGTGACGAGATAGGCCTTTCCGGAAGCGGACGTGACGAGAATAAGCGTGCCCCGATGATATGGGACAGCGAGGGTACGGGACTTACATACGGACCACCTGATATGGAGCGGCAGGAAAACCGTTTTGCCGATGTGCAGACACAGCTTGCAGACGAGAATTCCATACTGAATTACTACAAGCGTGCACTCAGGATACGCAACGAAAACCCCTGCATTGCAAGAGGTACGACCGAAGTGCTGACAGTGCCGGGACAGGATATTGCGGCAGTGCGCCGCACATTTGACGGCGACAGTATTGTGATTGTTTATAACTACTCCGATGAAAGTAAAGATGTCACGGAACTTGACGGACTTTCCGAAATGCAGATACGGGGATATCTGACTGTTGATTCAGCAGAGGAGGTCCTGCTTGACGGTGGTCTTAAAATGCCTGCGTACAGCATTGCATTTCTTACCGGAAAATAACTACGGAGGTAATTATGGATATAATGCCTGATTTTGACCTTATCGACAGGGAATATGCGTATGACGGGGAGCTTGGCGCACTTTATTCTGAGGCTCAGACTACGTTCAGAGTATGGAGCCCGACGGCACAGAGAGCCGTGCTGAAGCTGTATTTCAGCGCAAAGGCAAATCTGCCGCATTCCGTTACTGAAATGAGCAGGGACAAAGGCGTTTGGGAGGTTACTGTACCCGGCGACCTGCACGGAATGTACTATACCTATGAATTCACCTTTGACGGCTCGACCCGTGAAACGATAGATATTTACGCACGCTCAGCAGGTGCAAACGGCATCAGGGGAATGGTGGTCAATCTCTTGCGTACAGATCCTGCCGGCTGGGACAGCGACCGTCCTGTTACACTTGAAAGCTACACGGACGCAGTGATATATGAGCTTCACGTCCGTGATTTCTCCTCCGATAAAAGTGCAAATTTCCGCCTTCGAGGAAAGTTCGGCGCATTCTGCGAGAACAGGGTGACGAACGGCTTCAGTGACACTGTCGGACTTGACTACATTGCTTCACTTGGTGTTACGCATATTCATCTGCTTCCGGTGTTTGACTTCCAGACGATAGACGAGAACGACCCCGAGGCAGGCTTCAACTGGGGATACGATCCGCTCAACTACAACATTCCCGAGGGAAGCTACACTACCGATCCAAACAACGGCACAGACAGGGTAAGACAGTTCAAGGAGCTTATCCACGCAGTACATCAAAAGGGAATGGGTGTGATAATGGACGTGGTTTACAACCACACCTACAGCACGGAAGATTCACCGTTTGCAAAGACCTTCCCCGGATACTACTACCGTCATAACAAGGACGGAAGTCTTTCGAACGGTTCTGCGTGCGGAAACGAATTTGCGAGCGAACGTGCTATGGCGAGCCGCTTTATCGTGGACAGCCTTTGCTATCTGGCAAAGGAATACAAGCTGGATGGATTTCGTTTCGACCTTATGGGTCTGCTTGATATTCAAACTCTGAATACAGCGGCCGAGAAGCTGCGCAGGATAAATCCTTCCATAATACTTTACGGCGAGGGTTGGACAGGTGGGAAAAGCCCGCTGCCCGAGAGACTTCGTGCAATGAAAAAGAACGCAGTAAAGCTGCCGCAGTACGCTATGTTTTCGGATGATTTCCGTGACGGTGTTAAAGGCTCTGTATTTGAGGACGAGGAGTGCGGTTATGTAAACGGGAACGCATCGGAGCTGTCGGAGATGATGAAGTCGGTAATATCCGGCGGAATCTACCGTATGGATGTACAGAGAAAACGTTCTGAATGCTGGACGGATACTCCTCAGCAGGTTGTGAACTATGTTGAGGCACACGATAATCTTACTCTCTTTGACAAGCTGAGAATTTCTATGCCGGAGGCTTCGGGGCATGAGCGTGTATCGGTAGATAAGCTGGCGGCTGCTCTTGTGTTTCTTTCGGAGGGAATTCCTTTCATGCAGGCAGGGCAGGAGATACTGCGCAGTAAACCGTCGCCTGACGGAGGATTTGTTCACGACAGCTACAATTCTCCCGACAGCGTGAACAGCATTAAGTGGAACGATGTGACCATTCATCGTAGTGTTATGGAATACTACCGTGGGCTTATCGCAATACGGAAGCGCTTTCCGGAATTCAGACTGCGTACTGCGCACGATATTCGCAGTCGTCTGGAATATGAAGATCTCAGCGGCGGTGCATTGGCGGTGCATTACGGCGATAGGTTGATACTGGTGATAAATCCGGGAGAAACGGTGCTGAAATACGATCCGGGTCGCTCTGCGGAAATTTACGCAGACAGCAGAAAGGCGGACGCTCAGCCGCTTTATCGGACTAAAGGCGCATTTGCCGTGAAGCCGCATAGTATTATGCTGGCAGGACTGAATTAAGGCGACTTCGCACAAAGACATTTATTGATTTTTAAACATTAAGAAAAAAACAGAATATAAAACGCACAAAACCCCGTCACAGAAACGCTCTGTGACGGGGTTTATTATATGCCTGAATAGCTGAAACGCCTTATTTCAAGCGGTTTTCGGGCATAAAAAATCCACCGTAATTCTATCAAAATTACGGTGGACTTATGTCTATGGGCTACGAAAAAGATATTTTCGGCAGTTTTGCGTATGACTTCGAACTCTCGCAAAAACTTATATTCGGTTAATCATATATTCGACTTTTATTTTATTATTCGGTAATAAGAACATCCCCGCCGGAGATTACCACGTCAGATGCGGAAATGGCACTGTCAATGGTATTCGATTCGTCAATTTCGCCTTCGTATGTTATCTGAACATTTTCTCCCACTCGGATAGCTCCGCTTTCTGCATAACGGGAGATGCGCAGATCATTCAGAAGGATTTTGTACGTGATTCCGTCATCGGGATTGGCGCAGAGAATGGAATCGTCTAACAGAATATACTCATCGGTTATCTCCGTAATCTTACCGACAATGGTATTCTGATACGGCTCATACTCTGCTTCGGTGGAATTCTCTTTTGCATATTTGATAATCTTACTGGATGCATCTTCTCCGATATTGAAGAGGTATTGGTAATTAAAAGCGTTTGTCCACAGATAGCCATCTACAGTAACATACATGGCACCTTTATATACGCCGAGAGTTTCAGATGTGATCGTAAAACTGTAATACTCTCTATCATGTGCAACCCATTTCTCATCCTCAACAAATGGTGCATTTTCGCATCCGGCAAGAACTTCCCACACGTAATCATCGTTATTCAATACAAAGTGGTTCTTGTTCGGGCCATCACCATTCTCAGAAAAAGTGTTCAATTCAATCACTTTCGAAAGATCCATCAAATCGAACAATTCACCCAAAGTGCTCGGAGGCGCATACTTGTCATTTTTGAAGACATAATACTTGCCCTCCATTTTCACGGCAACAAACTGACTCTGTGCGGCATCCTTCAGCTTATATACCTCAAATTCTTCGGTGTACTTCTTACCGCTATTGATCTCGTCATATCCTACCACGGTGTGGTTACCAATGATTTCGCCAACGTGCGAAGCCGATACCTCGTGTCCTCTGCCAAGGTATTCAATGCCATCATATTCCAGTTCCGTGTATTTTTCATATACTGTCTGATATTTCCACGGCCAAATAATTGCAGATTCACCCGTCTGGATGAAGTCTTTATATTTATCTGTTGTACCTCCATCACCGCCAAATAACGACGGAAGGATCGCCGTACCTGCGATGACGAGTAACGCAAAGCAAGCCGCTATGGAACCCCATTTGAGCCAAGGGCTACGCTTGGCTTTCGTTTTACTTTCTGCTGCGGCAGTGATGAGATCATCATCTATATGCCCGACAGCATTTGCCGTTCTCGGTATTTTCATATTTCAACGCCCTCCTTAATGAGATAGTCCCTTAGTTTGTTTCGGGTGTAGAACAACATATTTTTGACCTTACTTTTGGTAAACCCAAAGCGCTCTGCAATTTCTCCGATAGAATCGAAGTAGAAATATTTCCGGATAAAGACATTTCGCACGTCCTCCTTTTGTGTGTGCAGGAAGTGGCTGACCAGTTTGCCTACGTCCTCGTCACTCACGTCGGGGGCATACCGATCATCCGGCAGTACCGATTCCAGTTCATCCAGGGACAACATTACATCCGCTGACCGTTTTTTACGCTTCATAAACTCCAACCGCTTCAGAGACAGGTTTCTCGCAATCTTACAGACAAAGGACATAAAATTACTCGGTCTTGTAGGCGGAATTGCATTCCACACTCCCACGTATGTATCGTTGACACATTCTTCCGAATCCTCGTGATTGTTCAGAATGTTATAGGCAATACTGTGGCAGAGCTTGCCGTACTTTGCATCCGTTTCCTTGATTGCCTGCTCATCCCGTTCAAAGTAGAGTTCTATGATTCTCAGATCATCCATGTTGTTCACCTCCCTTGTCAGACCTAAAAGCGCTTTCACCCATTAAGTACGTTTTTTCCGGCGTTGGTCTTATAATTAATAAAAAGTCGTGAATCTTTTTATCAAATAAAAATGATTGTTTTTCTAACTATATCATATTTCCACATTTCTTTCAATTCCTACAGAAAATGTCGTAAAATTATTTCAATGCATTCAATATAGGAGTTGAAAATATGAGAACATACACCCAAGAAGAAAAGCAAGCGGTCATTGACCGTGTTATATCCAGTGAGCCGTCTGCACATATCCTTGCTGACACCGGTATACCCAAGAGTACCTTTTACAGTTGGCTACGCATTTACCAAGAGGAACAAAACGCTGCCAATAGGAGAAAGGTGGACATCCGCAATTTCCATTTACTCGAAAACAAGGTCGCACGTTTGGAGAGCATTGTTGAAATTCTTAAATCTGCGCCCTGCACACCCAAGGCACCTTTGAGGCAAAGGCTATACGCTGCCGAACAGCTTTACGGCAAATACAATGTGCACGTGATCTGCGATGCGTTTGACATTCCCCGCGGAACGTTTTACAACCACGTTCTCCGCAATAAGAAAGACAACACGTGGTATGCGAAACGCCGTGAAGAACTACGGCTTCGCATACAGGAGATCTACGACGAAAGCAATCAGATTTTTGGTGCTGCCAAAATTGCGGCAGTTATGAAAAGTGAAGGATTCAAAGTCAGTAACGAAATGGTACGCACGCTTATGCGTGATATGGGGTTAGTCAGCATTCGTCAGTCGGCGAAGAAATTATACGAGGACGAAGGCCGCAAATACAAAAACCACCTTAACCAAGAGTTTGACACGTGCAAACCGAACGAAGTGTGGGTTAGTGATGTTACCTATTTTAAGTACGGCGAAAACGCTTATTATATTTGCGTGATTATCGACCTGTTCTCCCGTATGGTCGTGAGTTATAAAATTGGAAAGACCAACAGCACGCAACTTGTGAAGTCGACTTTTCAGATTGCCTATAAAGCACGCCAACCGGATTCAAGTTTGGTTTTCCATACCGACCGTGGCAGCAACTACCGATCCAAAACAATGAATGATTATATGCGGTCTCTGAACATCACACACTCCTTTTCACGTGCGCATGTGCCGTATGACAATTCCGTAATGGAATCGTTCTTTGCTTCTATGAAACGGGAGGAGTTATATCGCACCAAGTATCGCTCGGAATCAGACTTTCGAAGTGCGGTGGACAAGTACATGATTTTCTATAATACCAAACGCCCGCACAAGAAATTGCAATACAAGACTCCCGAACAGAAAGAAGAAGAATATGCCTTGAAACTGAAGGATTTCTGAGACACGTGCAGACAGACTAAAGGGTTCAAAAAGGTTTGTTTTTAATTTTCCGGATTGCCAAATCCGAGTTATTCGTTTTTTAGTCCGACCGACAAAAAGAAAATGCGACCTCGAAAAGCCGCATAAATACTGGATTTTATAATAAAAACACCATTGACTCCGAACTTAAGGGTTCAGATTTCAATGGTGTCTTTATATGGCGGAGAGGAAGGGATTCGAACCCACAAAATCAATTAGTTTCCAGAATCATATTCATACTATCCGCCAAAAGTAACTTGTATTTTTGCATGGCAGACGGAAAGACGTGCTGATAAACACGCTCGATCATATTTGTTGACGAATGTCCCATCAATTCGGCTATGTATCTTTGCGGTATGCCCATCAGCAAGCATTTCGAGGCATAATAGTGTCGTAAGGCATAAAATTTGAAGTAATAAAGGTCGGTATTTGTATCAAAGAACTTTCTCCATTCATTGCCGATTTCTTTAGCAGTCATACCACCACAGATGGATTCTTTTCTGTTGTTGATATTCTTAAGAAGCACTTTTTCCATTTGAGGTGATATTGGGATAGAACGATAACCCGCATAGGTTTTTGGAGCTTTTCTAATCGGATGTCCTTGATGATCAAGTACAATTGCCGCCTTAATCTCGATTTGTCCTTTGCAAATACAATCGCCACTCAGAGCTGAGATTTCAGAAGGACGCAATCCGCATTGACTGGCGAGAAGAAAAGGTTTAAGTAAATTCGGGTTTGAATGCTTGATACGGTTGTAAATTATGTCAATATCTTCCTTTTCGGGAATGTAAAATGATGTCTTGATTTTCTGCGGCTTTGTTACATATAGCTTTGAGCGTATTTCCGGCGCAAACATTTTAACAGCAGCATTTACAAGACCTACAGCATTGCTGATAGACTTTGGTGAGTATTTCAGCATATCGCTGTTAATAGCACTTTGATATAGTTCAGAATTTAAATCCGATAACTTGACTTCCATTAAATTCTGTAACTGATTACGCTTGACGATCATATAACCTTTTACAGTTGATGGTGATAGAACAGCATACTTGCTTTCTATATAGCGATCTATCGCCTGTTTTACAGTGATATTTTTGTTATTATTCATTAAATCCTCTCCATTTCCAATTAATTTGATTATTATATCATAATTTGAGATGTTTATCAAATATTATAAAGCACGGCTCGTCCGTGCTTTCTGCTTTTAAAAAGGAGGTGAGCTGATGCCTGCAAAGATAATTGATTTTACTGCGCCGCACAAACGAAAAACCGAAAGTGAAATCAGAATATCAGAAGTCGAGAAGATGGCTCTCGATAAGAAGATGAGTTACGGACAGTATGTAGCGATGCTTGAAGAAGAAAAGAAAAAAGACTATATGCAGCATTAACTATAATTGAATGGTGCGATACGGTGTCGCACCTATATGAGAGCAAAAGCAACCTGCGGCAGTGCAACTCTGCCGGCTCTCAACGGTCGGAACACAAGTTAGTGTTATGATGGGAATGATTTGTGTTCCGAAGTGCATCGGGCGATGATAGCTACATCGAGGACGGAAAAGTAAGCCTGCCGTCCTTTCCCGGTGCTTATTATTTTTTAAAAAGGGGCTTAATTTTGTAGCTGCTTTATGCAGCAGAAAGAGGTTTACTGTTATGAAAATGATTGCATTTTACAACAACAAAGGCGGAGTCGGAAAAACTTCCACGGCGATCAACATAGCTTATACACTATCCCGTCGTCAAAATCGTATTCTTTTGGTTGACTTTGACGGACAGTGCAACAGCTCACGTTTTTTCACTGACTTAGCAAATGATGAATGTGGCTGTGAAAGTGCCATCGTCAATGCGGAAGAAATGCCGCTGATCAAAAGCACACGTTATGACAACATTGATATAGTCACGTCATCGGTGCGTATGAACTCAATATCAAATTATTTCGCCAACTTGTCCGATGAAGAAAAGCAAACAAATATAATAAAATTTCGGCAGTCGGATTATGACTACATAATAGTAGATATGCCGCCGGCAATGAACGACTTTACAGAACACGTTCTAACAGTATGTGATTATGTCTATGTCCCTATTGAGCTTGGGACATTTGCGGTTCAGGGACTTGCAAGGGTAACACAAAAAATCGCAAATGCCGGAACAAAATATGCTTGCTTCGCATCGAAATATGATAAAGCCAACAAAGCAGATCGTGAGTTGCTCGAAATAATGAAAAAGAACCTTGGTGATAAAGTATTGAATACCGTTGTTCCGTTCTCCAGAGCTATAAAGAACAGCATAAGCTACAGAATAACAGCTTCGGAGTATATGGCTTGGATAAATCCTGCACGCTGCTACGAGCAGCTTGCTAACGAAATTATCCACTCTGTTGAACAGTAAAGATTATCAAGGAGGAATTAAAATGGCGAAAAAATTTACTTTTGATGACGCAATAACAACAGATATTAAAGGTGCAGCATCAAACAGCTACATTGATAATATAAAGATGATTAAAATTGCCGACATCGAAACAAATGCAGAAAACTTTTACTCTCTGCCGGATATTGAAGATCTTGCGGAGGACATCGACCGACAGGGACTGATCCATAGTCTGGCTGTTGCGAAAATTTCTTCCGAGAAATATAAACTAATCAGCGGTCACAGAAGATTAACTGCAATCAAGCTCTTAATCGAAAACGGCAAATGGAATAACGAAACTGTTCCGTGTTATGTGATAACAGCAAAGAAATCTGATGCAGAAATGAATCTTGATCTGATAATGCTTAATCATACTCAGCGCAAATACAGCGACTCCGATATTTTTAAGGAACATGAGGAGCTGAAAAAAATATTCTCTCAGCTTGAAGCTGACGGTGTTGAAATTAAGGGTAGACTTCGAGAAAAAATTGCAAAGGCAATGCACGTTTCATCTGCACAGATCGGAAAGATCGAGAACATAAAAAACAATGCAATTGATTCTGTTAAAGCGGCGGTTGAAAACGGAGAGCTTTCTATTTCGACAGCAAATGAAATTGCAAAACACAATACCACGAAACAGCAGGAGATCATATCATCTCCGATAGAAAAAATTAAAACAGCTGACGTCCGCAGCATAAACAAAAGCAAACCTAAATCAAAAAACAACGAAAGCAAAATAATTCAGAACGATGACGGCATATATGACAAAACTACCGAGATTTTTCTGACAAAGGATGAGATAGATTTTTTGAACAAAAACTTCGACCGGCTTGGTTTTTCGTATCTGCTTTCTGTTTCTTCTGACAGTGATAAGCTGCTCATTGAAAACATAATATCAAAAATAAAAGGAGAAAAAACGAATGGCAAGGGATGTTAACGCTTCGATAAACAAGTGCGAAAAAGCGATAGCACAGGAAGAAAAAAATATATCGGAAGCTAAAGAAAAAATCAGAAAGTTGCGCAAGGAAATCAAAAAACTTAAAGTCGAAAAGAACAATCAGTTTGCAAGCGATCTGCTTGCGGCGATCATGAAGGACGGCGATATTTCAGATGAAAAACGAAAAGAAATACTTGCAATGCTCAGCAAATCCGAAGCAAAAAATTTTGGCAGCCAGAATGAAAAAACTACATTACCGGAAGGAAAAATTTTTAACGGTAACGATTTATAAAATTCACTCAGTGAGCGTAGCGATTTTTAAAAAAATAAATTTGAAATTTTATTTTTTAAAGGGTATTAGGGTTCACCCTAACAAGCGAACGTATGCACCAATCGGGTGCACACGTTCTGTGCTTGCCACAGTGTGATTTACTGCGTAAATCATACAGTGCTTCTTGCTACGCAGAAGTTCAGAGAGGAGTAAAAAATGCCACTTAAAAATGCACGGATTCATTTAAGAGTAACCGATGAAGAGAAGCAAAGCTTAGTCGAAAAAGCAACACTTGCAAGACAAAGTGTAAGCCAATACATTCTATCACTTTCAGAAAATAAAACAATAATTGTTGTCGATGGTGCTGATGAGGTAACACGACAGCTATTAAAAATCGGCAACAACATAAATCAGATTGCGATAGTTGCAAATACAAGCAGAAAAAATGAAAGTGAATTGCCAAATTACTACTTAAAGAGAATCACAGATTATCAAAACGAAATAATGAAACTGCTCAAAGATCTGCTGCTTGCTGTCACCAAAGCAGAACACGAATGTGCAGAAAGTGAAAAAAGCAATGGCGGTTAATCAAACTGCGGAAAACAAAATTAAAACCGAAGCGGGATTGACCGAAGCACTTGCTTACATCACAAATCCTGCAAAAATATCCGAGGTTTCACGACTAAATTGTTCGGGAAGTAATTCGAATACTCTCGACCAATTCAGGTTATTGCGTTTAGCGTTTAATCAGAATAAAGGGATCATTGCACATCATTTTATTCAGTCATTTGCGCCGAACGATAATGTAACACCTGAAACTGTTCATCGCTTTGGGGTGGAATACGCTAAACTTTGTTTTCCGAATTATCAAGTAGCTGTCAGCACTCACGTTGACAAAGAACATTTGCACAATCACATAATCGTAAACTCCTGCAATATGATAACCGGCAGGAAATATTACGATAATAAAGAAACAATGAAGAACAACAGAGCGATAAGCGATAAGTTGTGCCGCAAACACGGAGTATCTGTTATAACCTCTAAATCCGAATTCAAACCGATAGATCAAACGACAATGCAGTTGGCATTGAAACATAAATCGTGGAAAATTCAGTTGCTGAGTGATCTTGATGAAGCAAAAGAAAGTTGTAAAAGCAAAAGTGAATTTATATCATTTCTCAAAAATAAAAACTACGAGGTCCGATACGAAAAACACATCACCGTTCATAAAATCGGTGAGAAGAAAGCAATCCGTGTTGATACTTTAGCAAAACAGTTCGGAAGTCAATATACCAAAGCCGAGCTTGAAAAGGCAATGGGATATTCAACAAATCTTGCTGATACAAATACAAGCAATTTAAATTTGCAATCGAAGAAAACCTGCGCAAGAAAAAATATTAACGAATGGCAAAGGTTTGAATCCTGGTCATTTTCTCAGGACAACAGGTACGCAAATAATTACAGGTGTTTAAAAAAACAGTATGGAACAAATTATCAACCGAGCCGTTTCCCGAAAGGTACACGGAAATCCTTGTTGCTTACACTGTTGTGTGTATTTTTTGTCAGTCCACGAAAGACATACAGAGAACATACAAACTACCGGTTATCCAATAGGACTACAGCTAATACGAATATAATCAGAACAAAATATCGGTGCGAGAACATCAGATACGGAGATCTGATATCAGCCCAGGGCAACAATTTTGCTGTTAAAATTCCGGCAGATCAGCTTGGAAAAATTATTGTTCTACCGATATTCTACAGTGCCAATGTAAACTTGGAAACTAACACAGCAGTTATTACAGTCAAGGAATATAACAAAGAAATAATCTGTCAGGCTCTCGGTTATGACAGCAAAAAAATTGCACAGCAATCGGATAAATTGATTAACTCACAAAAATACAAACGATTGAAAGATTATGCAGCATCTTCGAACACAAAACTAAGTTATATGATTGTGACTAAAATACAGTTAGAGCTGTTAAAAATGAATGAAATCGAGCTTGCGGCTTTCCCGAAGGATGATGGAAAGTATAACGTTGCGTTTATGCCGGACACCAAAGAACTCATTACAAAAATTCTCTACCCGTCGGATGATAGCAAACAGGAATCAGAATATGAAAGAAATAGCAGAATCAATAATGAAATTAAACGTTTAGCTGCAATAAACGGCGAGAAACCTAAATATAGAATGGTTGCCCCCGAATTGCTTGACAACATAAAGCAATCCGGTATCCAGTTTGCTTATTTCAAAAAAGGCGATAAGTACAATATAGTTTTCCTTAGAGAAAATGAAATGAAAATTGATCAATTGCTGAAACAGTTCCGGAAGAAAAATTAGCAGGAACAACAAAAAATTCAGCTTTGATTTGTTTAATATTTAGCGTTATAATGATAGACAAACGCAACAAAAAGTGATATAATAAAGTCGGCGAAATCTATTCTCCGACTTTTTATATAAAATGATGACGGCTTGCTAAGAAGTGAGCCGCAGAAAAAACGGAGGTATAGATATGGCAAGGAAGTACGAACTGATAAATGATTTGTACGATCAAATCATTGTCGATGTGACGAAAGAAGCTCGAGCGTGGCAATCGTTCTTAAGAACTGCTTGCAGAAATTACAAGCTACGTTTTGACGAACAGCTGTTACTGTTTGCTCAGCGTCCGGACGCAACGGCAGTATTAGAAATCGAACGTTGGAACACAGCATTCGGCAGATGGGTCAACAGAGGTGCAAAAGGTATAGCGGTATTTGAGGATTCTACAGGCGAAAGTCAAAGACTTAAATACTACTTTGACATCGCAGATACACACGGAACAAAACGGTCAAGAGAAGTTCCGGTATGGAAAATGTCTGACGAATATCAAAGCGATGTTACGGAAGCATTAAAAAATACATTTGGCACATTAAGCGACTTGGATAGTCTTGAAAGCGTAATTAAAGAAAGCGTATCTAATGCAGTGGATGACAACATAGATGACTATATCTATAATTTTATCAGAAACGGAACAGGCAGTGAAATAGACTATATAAGTACTGATGAAGCTGAAGAAATATACAAACGACTTGTAAAAAACAGCGTAGTGTATATGATTTCCGAACGTCTTGGAGCAGACAGTGGGTTAACCGAATCCGATTTTGAGGGTATAGAATATTTCAGCACACATGAATTGTTGAACTCTATCGGATATGCCACAAGCGATATAGCCAAAATGGGACTCGGTGTAGTCGCAAAAACGGTTCGTGCAATTGAAAAGGAAAATCAACAGGCGATAATGCCTGACAACAATATAAGCTATAATAGCGAAAGGAGTTCTTACAATGAAAGAAATCACTTACACAATGCAGGGCGATTATCAGATTCCGGATCTGACATTGCCGACACAGCCGGAAGTTACTCTCGGCAGATGGGCAGAGATGAAGAAAGAATATCTGAAGCAGCATCGCAAAGTAATGTACTACAATCTGATGACAAAAGGTCAGTTGACGCAGTATCTCGCAGACGAGGAACAGAGAGCACTGAAGCTGGAGGACAAACTGATGAAAGAAATGTCGGCAACACAGGGGCTGACGGAAGAATTGAAAGCAGAAGACATGATGAAATGGGTTCAGCTGACGAACAATCTGCGCAACGAAGTGCGGGAGATAGTTACTCAGCAGATAATAATGAGCGTTTAAGCAATTATAAACCGTTGCCGTCAATAGAAGAACAGACAGCGTTTATTGAAGAATTTAAAGCAGAGGTTGCCAAAGCCTCTGCTTTTTCTATTCCGAATGAAATTATAAATGACCATCTTGCCAACGGAAGCGGCTTTCGGGACGGGAAATACCGTATCTATGAACAGTTCCGGAAAAGCTTATCACAAAAAGAAAATGCGGATTTTCTGAAAAACGAGTATGGCATTGGCGGCGGAACACACGCAGGCGGCGTATCCGGATATTACTATGACCACAATGCAAAAGGTATTTGTATCAGCAAAGGATTTGCTGATAACGCAACGAGAATCAATTTGAACTGGTTAGAGGTTGCAAAGCGCATACAGCTGTTGATTAACAATGACAGGTATCTGAATGAAAAAGAAAAAGAACATTATGCGCAATGGCTCAACGAGCGTGAGGAAAGACAATACACCGAGCAGGGTCTTAGCACTTCTGAAAACAAGGATAATGAGAAGTATATTTACAAAGTCGGCGATACCGTTTTCATCGGAGCGTCCGAATACAGAATTACGGCAAAAGACGATCAGCAGGTAATGCTCAGCGACGCTAACGCTCCCCTTTTCAACAAACAATATGATATAGCGGATTTTGAGCATAAGATAAAAGAAAATGCGCTTAACGAGCATTTAAAGGTTATACTTTCAGAAGAAGAAAGCAATACATCTGTTATTTCTGAAACGAATACAACTCCAATAAATGACGATGATTATTACTTCAATGACGCAGAACGCAAGGAAGTAGTTGCTGTATATTATAATCCTGATGCCATATCCGGAGGACAATTTGTATTTGCACATATCACTTATGAGCTCATTTCAAAAGCAAAAGATGTTGCGTCCGATACGGACTCATTTTATGAATATCTCGATGAAAACGCATACACGGAACTTATAGATGTTGGCACAGAAGAATACAGAACCGTATTAAGCGAGTATTCGGATCCAAATCCTGACTTCATCGGCAGAAATGAAGAGAATATGTTACAGCTAATAGCTTTAGCTAAAAACGAAAAAATCACTTATGATAAAAACGGATATCATGCTGATGATTTGGATGAAGGTGACCTTATCAAAGTAGATGGCGAAATATGGGCAGTAAAATCAGTATCTTCATATTCTATTTCTCTCATAAATGAAAGCGGTGACAAGAAATATATATCAAATTCACCGGACAGCAAATGGCAAGAAACGTTGGTTTCAAGATATAATTTTGAATTCATCGGTAACCGTGAGGGAACAAATACACAGGTCAATAATGAATCAACTGATAGCAAACAGTCAAAGACAGCTCATGAACATAAGAAAAACCGCAAGCAAAACAACGCTCCCAGTGTTTTGTACCCGGAAATCAACAATGATTACCGTACAAATTTCCATATTGATACCGATGAGTTGGGTGCAGGTACTCCGCTCGAACGCTATTATAACAATATTAATGCCATACGTCTGCTCAAAAAGTTAAATAGCGAACATAGACTTGCTACTCCAACGGAACAGGTTATACTTTCACAATATGTCGGTTGGGGCGGATTACCGCAATTCTTTGAGCAGTCAAACTCCCATTACAATGAACTTAAAGATTTACTTACCGATAGTGAATACACATCGGCAAGAGAGTCAACTCTGACTGCGTTTTACACTCCGCCGACAGTTATAAGCGCCGTATATAAGGTTCTTGAAAATATGAACTTTAAAAACGGCAATCTGCTTGAACCTTCCTGCGGCATCGGTAACTTTATCGGTATGCTGCCGAAAACAATGCAGGACAGTAAGATTTACGGTGTTGAGCTCGATACTATATCAGCCGGAATTGCACAGCAACTTTATCAGAAATCATCAATAGCTGCACAGGGTTTTGAGAATGTCAATATACCCGACAGCTTTTTCGATGGCGTTGTTGGCAACGTGCCTTTTGGCGATTTTAAGGTTGTTGACAAGAAATACGATAAGCACAATTTTCTGATTCACGATTATTTCTTTGCAAAGTCATTGGATAAGCTCCGTCCGGGCGGTGTTATGGCTTTGATTACAAGCAAGGGTACTATGGACAAAGAAAACAGCTCGGTCAGAAAGTATATTGCTCAACGTGCCGAACTTTTAGGTGCAATTCGCCTTCCGAATGATACTTTTAAAAGCAGTGCCGGAACGGAGGTTGTATCTGATATTCTGTTTTTGCAAAAGCGAGATCGCCTTATTGATATTGAGCCTGACTGGGTTCACCTTGATACGAATGAAAACGGAATTCGTATGAATTCATATTTTGTTCAGAATCCTGAAATGGTACTCGGTGAAATGAAGACTGTATCAGGTCGTTTCGGTCAGCAAGTAACTTGCGAGCCATATACAGACAGCAACCTTGCCGATCTCCTGTCTGATGCTATTGCCAATATTCACGGCGAAATATCAGATTACGAGAATGATGTTGCAACCGATGAACTTGAGGAAGATATGTCAATTCCCGCAGATGCTTCTGTAAAGAATTTTTCTTATTCTGTTGTAAATGATAAACTGTATTTCCGTGAAAACTCACGAATGATACCTGTGACAGTATCTGCTACAGCAGAAAGTCGTATCAAAGGATTAATTATAATTCGTGATTGCACACGCAATTTAATCGAATTACAAGCAGATGACTATCCGGGAGAAGACATTAAAGCGGCACAGGAGTTGCTTAACGCAAAATATGACAATTTTACTGCAAAATACGGACTGATTAACAGCAGAGCCAATAAGTCGGCGTTTAGCGATGATAGCTCTTTTGCACTTGTGTCTGCCTTGGAAATACTCGGCGATGAAGGGCAACTTGAGCGTAAAGCGGATATATTCTTCAAACGAACGATAATGCCACATAAGCCAATTACACAGGTTGATACAGCAAGTGAAGCTCTTGCAGTATCAATCGGCGAAAAGGCTTGTATTGACATGGAATATATGCAAAGCCTTACCGGAAAAGAGGAAAACGAGCTCTTTAATGATTTGAAAGGTGTAATCTTCTTAAACCCTCTTTATGAAGAAAACAACGACAATCAGTCAAAGTATTTCACCGCCGATGAATATCTGTCGGGTAATGTAAGAGAAAAACTTGCAATAGCACGAAACTCGGCTAAAGTCGATTCCCGGTTTAGCATAAATGTTGAAGCACTTGAAAAAGTGCAGCCTGAAGACTTGACGGCAAGTGAAATTTCCGTAAGACTGGGTTCAACGTGGCTGCCGGTTGATATTGTTCAACAATTCATTTATGAATTTCTGAATACTCCCGGATACGCAAAAAGCAGTATAATTGTACATTACTCAAGGTATACGGGAGAATGGAGTATCGACGGCAAATCGTATGATCGAAGTAATGTAAAAGCGTATAACACATACGGTTCTGCCCGTATAAATGCGTACAGAATAATCGAGGAAACTTTGAATCTGAAGGATGTGCGTATATTCGATTACGTTGAAGATATTGACGGAAACAGAAAGGCTGTACTTAATAAAAAAGAAACTGCTATCGCACAATCAAAGCAGGAGCTGATAAAGCAAGGTTTTCAGGACTGGGTGTGGTCTGATCCGGAACGCAGAGAAAGGCTTTGCAAGTTATATAACGAAAGGTTCAATTCAATTCGTCCTCGTGAATATGACGGCAGTCACATTGTATTCAGCGGAATGAACCCGGAAATCACGCTCAGAGAACATCAGCGGAATGCAGTTGCTCATATTCTTTACGGCGGTAATACACTGTTAGCTCACGCTGTAGGTGCCGGCAAAACATTTGAAATGGTAGCCGCAGCTATGGAATCAAAGCGGTTAGGACTTTGCAACAAGTCGCTGTTCGTAGTACCGAACCACCTTACCGAGCAATGGGCATCGGAGTTCTTGCAACTTTACCCTTCTGCGAATATTTTAGTAGCAACAAAAAAAGACTTCGAAACTAAAAATCGTAAGAGGTTCTGCGGTCGTATTGCTACAGGAGATTATGACGCTGTAATTATCGGTCATTCACAATTTGAAAAAATACCGATGAGCATTGAGCGTCAAAGAGCTTCTCTCGAACAGCAGGAAAATGAAATAACAGAAGGTCTTGCCGAATTGAAGCGTAATCGTGGTGAGAATTTCTCCATAAAACAGCTTGAGAGAGCTAAAAAATCAATTAGGCAAAAAATCGAAAAGCTCAATGATCAGTCACGCAAAGATGATGTAGTTACTTTTGAGGAATTAGGTGTTGATAGAATATTTGTCGATGAAAGTCATTACTACAAAAACCTTTTCCTTTATACGAAAATGCGGAATGTCGGCGGCATTGCACAGACCGAAGCTCAGAAATCGTCCGATTTGTTTATGAAATGCAGATACCTTGATGAAATAACCGGAGGACGTGGAACGGTTTTTGCAACCGGCACACCTATTTCAAATAGTATGGTGGAGCTTTACACCATTCAGCGTTATTTGCAGTATGATACGCTCTTAAAGAATGATTTACAGCATTTCGATAGCTGGGCTTCCACTTTCGGCGAAACGGTTACTGCAATAGAACTTACACCTGAAGGAACGGGTTACCGAGCAAAAACAAGGTTTGCAAAGTTTTTCAACTTGCCTGAGCTTATGTCAATGTTCAAAGAAGTTGCCGATATACGCACAGCCGATATGTTGGAACTTCCCGTACCTAAGGCAAACTTCCACAATATTGCGGTCAAACCGTCAGAAATACAAAAAGAAATGGTAGCACAACTTGCCGAACGTGCCGAGAATGTACGCAAAGGAAATGTTGACGCAAGTGTTGACAATATGCTTAAAATTACTAATGACGGCAGGAAACTTGCACTTGATCAGCGTATGCTTAATGATATGCTTCCTGATTTCGAGGGCAGTAAAATTAACGCTTGTGTAGATAATGTATATCGGATTTGGAATGAAAATTCGGATAAAAAATCTGCTCAACTTATATTCTGTGATCTGTCTACTCCGAAGAATGATGGTGTATTTTCCGTTTATAACGACATCAGAAAAAAACTGATTGAGAGAGGTATCCCTGAAAGTGAAGTTAAATTTATACACGAAGCCGATACAGATGTTAAGAAGAAGGAACTTTTTCAAAAGGTACGTAAAGGCGAAGTCAGAGTATTGCTTGGATCTACTCAGAAAATGGGAGCAGGAACGAATGTACAGGATAGGCTTATTGCACTACACGATGTAGATTGTCCCTGGCGCCCGTCAGACCTTGAGCAACGAGCCGGAAGAATTATCCGTCAGGGAAACTCAAATCCGGAGGTTGAAATCTATCGGTATGTTACGGAACAGACTTTCGATGCTTATCTTTATCAGCTTGTTGAAGGCAAGCAGAAATTCGCCAGTCAGATTATGACGAGCAAATCACCTGTAAGGTCCGCTGATGATATAGACGAAACCGCACTTTCTTATGCGGAGATCAAAATGCTTGCAACAGGCAATCCGTATATCAAAGAAAAAATGGATTTAGACATTCAGGTTCAAAAGCTGAAACTATTGAAAGCTAACTATCTTTCCGAAAAATACAACCTTGAGGATAAAATAATTAAATTCTATCCTCAGAAGATTGCGGCGTTGAATAACACTATAAAAGCGTTGGAACAGGACTTAGCTACAGCAAAAGCACATCCGAAGCCCTCCGATGACAGCTTTGTCAGCATTGAAATTGACGGCAAATACATTTCAGACAAAGCCGATGCCGGAAAAGCTATCTTAGAGTTCTGCAAGCAAATGAATAGCTCAGACCCGATAAAAATCGGTAAATACAGAGGCTTTGATATGGAACTTCAGCTCAATCTTACAACGCATTTCTATGAGGTTTTACTTAAAAGTGCTACAACTCAAAAAGTATCGCTCGGTGATGATCCTAACGGTAATATAACCCGTATCGATAATGCGATAGGTCGCATACCCGATCATATTGAAAATGCAAAGGCAGAGCTGAAGAACATACAGACACAGTTTGAAACTGCTCAGATCGAGGTACAGAAACCTTTTGCGCAGGAAGAAGAATTAAAGGCTAAGACAAAACGGCAGATAGAAGTCGAAAAGCTAATTTCTTCCGGAGAAAATGAGCCTGAGCAAAACGCTATATCTGATTATTACTACTTCTCTGCTACTGACGAACAGATAAATGCTTTAAACAATGCGTCTATTCCTTTTGAAAAGCAGACTAAAGCAGACGGTAGTATGGTTATTCGGGTTGCTACAGACGACAAATCTAAAGCAGAAGCTATTATGAACTCAAAAAACTTAATTTTATAGTTTTCTGATATTAAATGAAGCTGTGCGGTGTGTTTTCACACCGCACTATTGTTTGTGCTACAGGTAGCACAACTTGACTGAGAAAGGATTATAATATGGAAAAGTTGTCCACAGTTGATAAAATCGAATTGATAGCAAGATATGAAATAAGGCACAATACGCCCGAACCTGATCGTATCACAGAATGGTTCGGAGATTATGCAATGTATGCGTCAAAAAAGCTCGACAGAGAAGAAATGAATAATATCTTCGCTACAAAATTTGTCAAATTGTTGCTTGATGAATGGTTCAATGGATTTCGTGGTGAGAAAAGCATCGAAAAGGAATTCTTTGAGCATATATCCCGTTTGAACTCCGAGTGCTCCAAAAACTCGCTTCCGAATAATCTTGAGGATTGGGAAAAAGCAATCATAAATGAATTGGAAGGCGTTAGTGAACAAGTAGCCTCCGGTAATATCCCCATATTACAAGAAAGAACAAAAATCTATATTGACATGGATGGAACAATAGCAAGGTTTCACGATGAAAATTTATACCTTGAACGAATGTTTGAAAAAGGTTTTTTTATTGATTTAAAGCCTTTTGAAAACGCCGTATACGCTATTGAACAATTGGTGAATGATAGTACGGCGGAGATTTTTATTTTATCGGCAACAGTAAACTCCTGCTCTTTGGATGAAAAGCAGAAATGGTTAGACAGATATTTGCCAAACATTGATAAAGAACACAGAATTTTTACTTCTCTGAATGTACCAAAGTCAGAAGCTATCGGTCATCGGCTCACCGATAAAGATATTCTGATAGACGATTATAATAAAAACTTGCTCGAATGGCAAAAGGCTGGCGGAATGTCTGTCAAAGCCAAAAACAACATCAATCATAAGGGCTTGCACGGGGAACTGTGGAAAGGTGAGATTATTGATGTAGTGAACGGTGATGTTTACAGCGATATTTGCAAATTGGCAAACGAGAATTACTATTATGCATATATCAGTCAGAATGATGTAGAGAAATTGAAAAATTCGGGCATTTGCTATCATCTTCAGATGTCCGGCGACCGAATAATCGCAAAAGTCAGCATTGCTTACAAGCCAATTCTTGATAATATAGTCAATAGCAATCGCTCAATCAAATGTGATACAGGTAGCACACCTAAAATGTAGAAAGATGTGAAAAGCCGGTTATATGGAAATACAGTCAAAAGTTATAAAAAACACAGATAACAGTAGTCCGGTGAAAGCTTATGCCACGATTGTTTTAAATAACAACATTGCTATTCACGGATTTAGAATTATCGACATCGGTACCGATGATAACGATGCTATGTTTGTAGCAATGCCAAGCAACCGTAACAGTGACGGAAAATACTATGATATGGCGTTTCCTACACGTTCGGAGGTCAAAGAGGATATTATCAATTCCGTTATAAAAAATTATGGAGATAACTCCTCTTCTCCGTTAGCCGATAAATCACCGGTGGATATGAAGATCACAGTCCGACTTCATAAAACAACTGCATACGGCGATAATGTTCCTGCGTCGGGAGAAATCAGGCTGTCAGACAGTTTTGTGATTTCAGGCATTAAAATAACCTGCCATGACGGAACAATAGATTATGAAATGCCAAAAATCAAGAGTAAAGATGGTAATTACTATGATATGGCAGTTCCTTTAAATGACCGTTTCGGACAATTACTCAAAGAAAAGGTGTTGTCTGAATACGGGCTGTTGTCTACTCAGATATTATGTGGGAACATTAACCATGCGGATTTGACGGCTGAAGGCGAAGTAGCATACAAGCTATTTAAAAACAATAGCATTGCTCAAAAAGTAATTAATCAGCTATCGGAACGTGAAATCAAATATTCCGCAAAAATCAATGCACGGGAAACTACAATATGTTTCTTGAAATCCGACTTTGAATCAGTGCGGGAAATATCTCTTAACGCCGCATCTGAAACAGAAAAAAGTCATCAAAAGCTTTAATGCTTGAAACCTGCCGCCGAACTGCAACAGAACAGGATATGATGTAGATTGTATCAGTAACAGGAGGTACTTATATGAATATAACAACAAGAGTAACAAAACTTGACAACCCGGAAAGTAAGTTAAAAGCGTTAGCCACTATTGTGCTCAACGGCAACTTTGCCGTTGGTGGTATCAAGGTGATCGAAACTGAAAAAGGAATGTATGTGGCTATGCCGAATCATCTCGGCAAAGATAAACAGTATTACGACGACTGCTATCCGGTGACCGCTGAAATGCGCAAAGCAATAAACAAGGCTGTAATGACAGCCTATGAAAACAATGCTACTGCTGTAATTAAAAGTGAGCCTGAAGCAATTGCTACAAAGGTCAAGGTTATTCCTAACAATAATCCTGACAGCAATCTTAAAGGATTTGCTCAGATAACCATGGATGATTGTTTTGTTGTGTCAGGTGTGAAAGTTTTCGACGGTGCAAACGGAATGTTTTTGCAGATGCCGCAGTATAAAAATTCCGCCGGCGAATACAAGAATGTTGCCAATCCGGTTACAAAGGATTTTCACAATGAACTGAGCAACAAGGTGATAGCTGCATATAAAAATGTTGCAACTTCAGCAAATAAACAGCAGGAAACACAGACAACCGCAACAAGCGTGAAGCGTTAACAGATAATCATTCGGCGGCAGTTTTCTATATATTTATTTTGTGCTACAGGTAGCACAATAGGAAGAGATAAAATGAATAAGAGATATGGCTGGTTTTGACCTATTGGTAATAGCTATCTTTATTTTACCGGGATGGCGATTGCTGTACTTCTGGTTTTCATAAAGGAGGAAATTCACATGAAACTAAACGAAATGGAAAAAAAGCTGCTCTTTCAGGTGAAGGGCGACGACCAGGGAAAGGTTCTGTATGAGCTTTATATGACTGTGCGCTATTCAAATAATTCCGAACGGCGGGAAGCAGCAGAAAGCCTGATACCAAAGCTGAATGTCCTGTCAGATGCAGAGTGCATGGATTTAGTGAAGGACATTCAGAAGAATTACCGTTTGCCACATTCGCCCCGTACCATTGGGGAATGGACCGCCGAGACCAGACAGCAATCCGGTGTGGAGAAATTAAAGGGACATGACATCATGTCGTTGCAACGCTTCAACCCAGAGGTAAAGCACATGATCGTCTTTGATGTGTTGTCTTACGATTCCCCTGTCGGAGATAAGGGCGATAAGATGCGCCTGTTTCTTACAGATGTCGGATATAAGAGATTTTTGGACAGTCAGGAACGGGGCGAAGTGAAACTGAAAAAATATGCAAAGGTCTCTGGCGGCAATCTCTACTATGACCGCATACAAGAAATTGCACGAAACGATAACGAAAGTGAGCAAAAGCAAGAAAGCGTACCTGATTGCTACTACTTTCCTGCTACCGATGAACAGATAAACGCTTTAACTAACGCAACAATTTCTTTTGAAAAGCAAACCAAATCAGACGGTAGCGTAATAATACGGGTTGGTATTGATGACAAGGAAAAAGCAGAAACAATTATGAATACAAAAAAAGTTGTATTATAATTTTCTGACTGCAAACAAAGCTGTGCGGTGTGTTTTTTCACACCGCACACGTGTTTGTGCTACCTGTAGCACAATGTAACAAGACTGCTTGATTTACACACCGTCAGACTACAAATCACGTGCTGACTGTATCGTGAAAGGAAAAAGAAATCATGAGTAAAACTATAGCGTATGATTATTGCTTCAACTGTGCCGACATACCATACAACGATGAAATTATTGATGGAACTTCTGTGATGATTTCCTTTGTTGCATATAATGCTTTGTTCAAAGAAATAAATCTTTCGGACGCAATGCGAACGGTAGAAGGATACGGCATTTCAGACCTTATTAAAGTATCCTTTGACAATGAGAACGAATATACAATACAATGCAGGCAAAAAGTGCTTGATGCGTTTTACCGTGACTACGGATTTTTGTCATTGCATTGCAAACCCATAGGTTACAGTCTTTGCGTAAAAATTGCGGAAGGCTACAGTAAGGACGTGCCAACTACCGAAGAAATATATAGAAGTATTATTTCTGAAAATAAAGAACTTTTTGATATATCCGACAACAGAGTTGCTCAAACGCTTGCATATATGATGGTAGAAGCGGACACAAAAGATTGCTTATATTTTGTGCCATCAAAAGAGTTGAGAAAGAATAAATGCTGTATTGGTGAATCTGGTGAGGAAAGCACGTCTCTATAAGAAAGGAAACCTCAAAATGAAAAAAATTTTTAAAACTGCAATTATTTCTTCTTGTTTTTTTCTGGGCTTAACGATTATCATTGCTTATTTTATCTCTGATAATTTTTTTGACCAAATAAGCAATAATGCAGGTGCTTCATTAAATTTTGCATTAAAAATCTTAATGCTTGGTTTTGTTTTTTCAATTGTATATCACGGAATGGCTAAATTTCTTAATAAAATTTTTGGTGTCGTAAACAACAAAAACAATGAGAATACTTAGGGTGCGACACCGTATCGCACTTGTAAATTGACATCTAAAATTAAATATGATAGAATGGAGGAAAATATATGTTGCTTTACATTCTAATTACGGCTACAGCATATTTGATTTATTGGATTATATATTTGATGTGCAGCGAGGTGTTTATGATGGAGTCGATTGTAGGCGCTATAATCGGAGCAGGAGGAGCTATACTTGTAGGCATTTTAGGGCTTATCGGTACTTGCATTTACAACGGCAGAAAAACTAAAAAATTGAATGACAATCTTTTGAAATTGCAAGACAGCTATATAGGAGTAAAGGACGGCGAAATGTCGCTGTCAAAACAAATAGGCGTAATCAGCAGAACTGATAGTAGTTTAAGCAACCAACATAAAGATATTGAAAAATTTCTGAAGGAAGATATAGAATTTAAACTGAAGCAGACAATGACATATTCTTCCGATGCTTATAGGCTCATAGAAACCGAAAGGCAACTGCGTGAACAGAGAGAAAAACTGCTTAATTGTGATGAAAGTAAGCTATCACAAGCGATAGATGATATTTCTGCATTTAAAAATCTATGGGTAGAAAAAAACTACCGTATTCAACAATTGAGCGAACAAGTAATACAATTGCAGGAAGAAAGGCAGTCACTTGAACGTACGATAAATGAGAAGAATAATGAAATTAACAAGCTAAAGGAACAAATTGAAAAATATCGTTATTCAAGAGATGACAAACAAACTTTATATAGATAGCGTGGATAGCACAAAGCGACTGATTTCAGCCGCTTTTTCTTTTGTGCTACCTGTAGCACAATGTAATAAGTTTGTAAAAATCGGCGAAACGCATAAAAAACAATACTATATTTTGTATATGTTTTTGCTATGTTTCGCTGGACTTTTGCCCGTTTTTATGGTACAATATACTTGAGGAAATAGTACCGAATCGAAAGGAGATGCACAAATGGCAAGAAATATAGTAAAGGCAAAGCTGGATATAATATTCAAGAAGTTGTTTACGGACGAGGGAAATCAGCATATATTGCAAGCGTTTCTCTCGGACATACTCGAAATACCATATGAGTCGATAAACAACATAATCGTACTGAACTCTGAGATAATGCCAGAGAACATTATAGAAAAATACAGCCGTATGGACATAAAGATGACGGTTGACGGTAACAGGCTTATCAATGTTGAAATGCAGATTAAAGACGAGGGCGATTACAAGGATCGTTCAATGTACTACCTTTCAAAGTTGTACGGCAATCAGCTTAAAAGCGGTGATGGCTACGGCAAACTCAATCAGTGTATTTCAATCAATGTATTGAATTTCATTCTGTTCGATGAATGGACGGATTTTCATTCTTCATTCAGAATGAGGGAAGATAAGCACAATTCTGTTCTTACCGACAATTTTATAGCTCATTACTTCGAGCTGAAGAAAATCGGAAAGAATTTTGACAAGAACAACAAGCAGGAACTATGGCTCAGACTTATAAATGCAGAAACGGAGGATGAACTTGATATGTTACAGCAGACAGGTGTAAAGTCCATACAGGACGCAGTAGTTGTACTGCACAAGATGAGTGCAGACGAAAAGACAAGAGAACTTGCCGAAATGCGTGAAAAGGCACTGCATATTGAGGCTACCGAAAAATCCTTTGCAATAGCCGAAGGCGAAAGAAAAAAAGAAGCTGAAATCCTCGCCAAGATGAGAAAGAGCGGACTTTCAGAAGAACAGATAAAAGCTATCTTAAACAGTTAAGAGCAATTTACCAATCCCACAAAGGAGGACACTAAAATGAAACGTACCCACACCATACTCGCAACAATAACCCTTATCAGCGTAATACTGACCAGTGCTTGCACGGCAGGCAGTACAAACAGCACAACGTCCTCTGCACCCGAAACGGCAGTAACAACTACCGCTCCGGCAGTGACGGGAACAGTGATGGATAGAATTGACGAGCCGAAAGCGGAAATGACTACAGCTCAGACCACAGCTATCACAGCAGTGACCACCACAAAGCCACAGGAAACAAAAAAGGCTGAAACTACCACTACCACCACAAAAGCGGTAACAACGGCAAAGCCAAAGCCGGCAACGACAACAACCGCCGCCACAACAAAGCCCACACCCGAATGGACGGAGAGCAAGGCAAGCGGTACAAAGTACGTCAACACAGACTGCTACAGCCGTAAGAAAGCCGTACTCGGTGCAGAAACCGTAAAGCTGTACAGCGTGAACGATAAGGTGACAGTGACAGCCAAGACCGACACAGGCTACTTCAAACTTTCTGACGGTAGCTTTATACACGGTGACTATCTAAGCGATAATAAGGTAGCTCAGACTACAATCACAACCACAAAGAAAGCTGAAGCACCTAAGCCTGCGACCACCACCACAAAGAAGCAGGATAGCAAGCCGAAGTCGATATATGAATATCCGTTCGACCTTGAAGCTATAAAGAAGGTCATCGTTGATGACGCCGTTAATAATTATGGTTTGAAAAATCTTGATGATCCGGATTGGACTCCTGAAGGCAGTACTTGGAACGTTCCTCTCGTTATTTCTTACGATATGCACCCTAATGTAATAAAGAGAAATGTTGAAGATGAAGCAGGTGCTAATTTTAGAGTCGCACAAATGAAAAAGGGCGATTACTTCAAGGTCTACATTCGAGATATATCCGAAGATATGGATGTGCGAGATGAAAACGGAAAGCTGACAAAAGCATACGCTATATACTTCTTAAGAGGTTGAACAGCAGACTCGGTTTATGATGATTAGTTGTTTCCTTTTGAACATATGACAATTTAATATACTTTAAGAGCTTTGAAAAATCAAGGCTCTTTTTCTTTTTCTGAAAGTAAAAATCCAAAGCAGTCCGCACCCGTAGGACTGCTTTTTTATATATACAAATACAAACCAAGAAAGGAAATCAGTATGAAAAACAAATTCAAAAAGCTGACAAGCTTGCTTTTGGCAAGCATTATGATGTTGGTAGCACTTCCTATTCAGACATTAGCGGCTGAATGGGGTAAGGGCGATACCGTGTATGCCGCAATGATAGGTGATTTTGTCGGTTCTGACGGTAAGACTTACGCCGATAAGTACAATTACGACTACATCTACTATAAGTCGGACGGTAGCATAGGAAAAGCAACTCGTTATGCTTCTACTCATGCAAAGTTAGGCGTAAGTAAGAACGGCATTATTCAGCCCGCTATATGTATTGAAGCCGGTGTTGCATATAACACAGGAAGTTCTTATGTAGGTGAAGGTAACAATAATACCTATTTAATGAATCTTCCCTATGCAATCCGCAGAGATTTAAAAATCGCTCTTTTATGCGGTTTTAACAGCGATACAAAATCATCACCTGTAGCAAATACAAATCTTGATGACTTTTGGTTCGCTACACAGGCAGTATCGTGGGAAATTCAGCAAGATCTGCGTACAGGATACGGTAAAAGTGACCTGGCTGTTAATTCAATTATTCCTAATACACCTAAAACAGCTTATTACGACCAGTTAAAGGGCAGACCTGCCGAAAAGTGCTATGAGTACATTCTCGGTAAGATGAAAAGCTATTCACTTATTCCGAGTTTCACTGACGTTAGTAAGTCAAAAGCACCTACACACGTGTTGAAATATGATTCGTCAACTAAAAAATACTCACGCACCATCGTTGATACAAACAACAGCGGTATGCCTGCAAGTGCTTTCAATATTTCGGGAGTTACTGTTACAAAGAGTGGTAATAAGTACACCTTCAGTACAACAACCAAAATTAGCGGTACAAAGGCTTGTACATACAAGGCAAACCGCACATATCATTACTTTCAATTAATTCGACATAATTAGATATACTGTATAATAAAATGTATTCAATTATATTGACTTAGCATAAAAATAGTAGTATAATGTCAATTAATGAAACATATTTGGAGAATATGAAATGAAAACATCAGAACTGTTAGCTGCAAAAAGCAGCTTTGAAGACAACACAAAATGGTTGCCTTTCAATGTTCACGCAAGTGATACGGCCGGGATAATAAAGCGACTTTTCAATAAATGGATCGCTCAGAATGTCAGAAGGCGCTTGTGTGCTGCGATTGGCATTGAGAGTTCGGAGAACGCAGAAGAAATTGTGTGCAACTATTGTAAGTTCATTGCACTGGTGCATGATATAGGAAAATTAACTCCGGCGTTTCAACGAAAGCTTAAAGATAATATTCAGGGTCTGGATGACAGACTGTTTGACGCGGGTATCGACCTTTCAGGTCTGACACAGATATCAGAGTCACCGCATAACATAGCGGGACAGTATATTCTGAAAAAAGAATTTGAGGTTGCACCGCCAACCGCAGTCATTGTTGGCGCACATCACGGCGATTGTTCGGCGGATAGGGGGCAATGTTCATTTGAGGCTAACTATTACGGACACGGCAAGGTTAACGTAAACGAATGGACACAGATAAGAGCGGAATGGATGGAATACGCTCTCAGCGTAACCGGATTTGAAGATGTCAAAAATCTGCCGAATCCCGATGTTGCGGCGCAGATGCTGATTACCGGACTGCTCGTAATGAGTGACTGGATAGCGAGCAACACCGATTATTTTCCTTACATAGACATCGAAGAAAAACTCACCGATGAGCAGTGTGAGGAGCGTGTCAGAAGAGCGTGGAACAAGCTTTCGCTTACGGACAGCTGGTATGCCGATTTTATCGCTGATAGCGACAGCTTTTTTGAAGAGCGTTTCGGCTTCAAACCGAATTCTGTACAGCGTGAATTTATGAATGTTGTAAGCCTTTGCAATAAGCCCGGTATATACATACTTGAGGCACCTATGGGAATAGGTAAAACTGAGGCGGCACTTGCGGCAACGGAGATACTTGCATCACGTTTCGGCTATGGCGGAATGTTTTTCGGACTGCCGACGCAGGCAACCGCTAACGGAATATTTGATCGTATTCATTCCTGGGCGAGTGGTACTGATGATATACATTCGCTCAGACTTGCACACGGTATGACGGATATGAATGACGAATACTGTGAGATGTTCCACGGAAGAGCATCCGACATTTCCGATGACGATAATGACAATATAATGGTTCATACCTGGTTTGAAGGAAGAAAACAGGCGCTGTTGTCCGAATTTGTTGTTGCTACAGTTGACCAGTTTCTTATGGCATCGTTAAAGCAGAAACACGTTATGCTAAGGCACCTGGGACTTGCAGGTAAGACTGTTATTATAGATGAGTGCCATGCTTATGACCGATATATGTACGTTTATCTGGAAAATTCATTGCGCTGGATGGCGGCGTATAATGTGCCTGTGATAATTCTTTCTGCAACATTGCCGCCGGATAAGAGAGCGGAACTGATAAAATGGTATACCGGCAGTAAGAACAGTTTTGACAACAGCAGTATGGCATATCCTGTGCTGACTTGGAGCGACGGTGCGGAGGTAAAGCAGAAGGATATACCTGTTGATATCCCCGATAAGCCTATCACAGTAATCAGAAGAGAAGAAAATGACAGCAACGATATTGTAAACCTGCTTGAAGATAAACTGTCGGACGGCGGTTGTGCGGCTGTTATTGTGAATAGCGTTGCTTATTCCCAGGAACTTGCCGACACAATAGCGGCGAATATGCCTGATTATCGTGTTATATGTTTCCATAGCAGACTTATATCGACTGACAGAGCGGTAATTGAGCGTGAGCTAACAGAACTTGTCGGTAAGAAGTCGACCTGTGAGAAGAGGGACAAGCTGATAGTAGTCGGTACACAGGTGCTTGAACAGTCGCTTGATATAGACTTTGACTATATGATAACCGAACTTTGCCCTATGGATCTGTTGTTACAGCGTTCAGGCAGACTGCACAGACATAACCGCACACGTCCGGATAAATTATCCGAACCGGAGCTGTGCGTGTTGATCCCGGAAGATTTCAGCAAGAGTGTTTACTCCGGTTGGATACTGAAGCAAACTGAAAAATATCTGCCGGATAAACTTGTTATACCGGGATGTATTCCTGAGCTTGTCGGCGCTGTTTATTCCGAACCCGACAATGATGAACAACAGACCGCAGAGTATAGAAAATATAGTGATGAACAAAAAGAGAAAAAGCAAAGAGCCAAGAAATATTGCATACCGTCACAAAAAATTAATCGCAGTGATTCAACGCTTAGCGATATGATCAACAGGCGAGAGCTGAACAATGATTCAGACGGTGAAGCGGCGGTGCGTGACGGGCAGGAAACCATAGAAGCACTTGTGCTTGTGAAAACATCCGATACGGAGTATTCGCTGTTTTCACGGGACGCAGTGTTTGATATTACTTCTGTACCCGATAATGCACAGGCAAAGCTGATAGCAAAGCAAAGACTGAGATTGCCGGCATTTTTCAGCAAGTCTTATAATTTTGGTAAAACGATTGAGATACTGGCAAACTCTATGCCTCAGGCGTGGAGGAATGCAAAGTGGCTCAAAGGTGAGATATTGCTTTTGCTTGACGGAAATAACAAGATAAGTATGCTCGGCAGAACGTATAAATACAGCACCGAAAGAGGTTTTGAAGAAATAAAGGAGGAAGAAAGCTGATATGGACAGAGAGTTCAATCTGATCGACGAACCGTGGATATGCGTCCGTGACAACGGGTGCGAGGTGAAAGAGATAAGCATAAGGCAGGTCTTTGAACACGCACAGGATTACACGGAGCTTGCAGGAGAAACAAAAACGCAGGATATGGCTGTACTGAGGTTTCTGCTTGCGGTGATCTACACGGTATTCTCAAGGTACGACAAAAACGGTGATGAAGTTGATCCCGAGGACGATATTAATTATCTTACGGATAAACTGGATCGAGGTTTATCGGAGCGGCAAATTTCCGATGAAGCCGTTTGAGAAGTATTTTGAAAAATGGTATGACCGTTTCTGGCTGTTTGATGAGGAGTATCCGTTTTATCAGTCTAACAAGGTAAACGGTAAAGGTAAGGCTACAAGTATAGCAAAAATGATCGGCTCGCTTTTTGAAAGTGCCAATAAGCCCAGGCTTTTCTCTGACAGGAACAATGACGGAAGACTGCTTTCATATTCGGAAGCGGTTCGTTGGTTGTTACACATAATCTGTTTTGATGACATAGCGGCAAAACAACCTACACCTAAGAAACCGTGGGTAGGCAGGCTGGGACTTATAGCGGTCAGAGGAAACAACCTGTTTGAAACGCTTATGCTGAATTATAATGCAGAAAGTGATTCTGAATATGATGTGTATGTAAGCACTCCGTCATGGGAAAAGGATAACAACAATGCCGAGTTCAATACTCTGATACCTGTTCCCGATAATCAGGCAGCATTGCTTTCGTTGATGTCAAGACGTGTATATCTTTGCAGAGAAAACGGAAAGGTGAACGGTTATTATCTTTCAGGCGGAGATTATTTTGAAGAAGATGAAGTTTTCAGCGAGCAGATGACGCTCTGGAGGTCGTATAAAGAAAAAGGAAGCGACAGCATAAAATATAAACCTCAGCTTCATAAGCCTTCGACAAAGGCTTGGCAGGAATTCGGAAGTATCGCAGCGCTTGAAGATGATGAAAATTCAAGTACTGCAAGAAAACCGGGTATTATAGCTCATATTGAATCGTACATAGACAAGGGATATCTTGACAACAGCTTTTTGCTTAACGTAACAACTGCATCTGTCATATATGATTTCAAACAGATGACGTGCCTGCCGGTTATTGATTCTATCAGCGATGAACTGTCGTTCCATTCAGATCTGCTGATGAAAGTCGGGGAGGTATGGCGTTATCGTATAGGAAACGAGATAGGCAAATGCGATAAGGCAGCATATGCAGTAAACGTGCTGAGTCTTAATTTACAGAGAGCTGCAGGAGCAAGCGGTGACAAGCTATCCGGAGAAGATGCAAAGACGCAGTTCTACAGTATGATAGATAAGCCTTTCAGAGATTGGCTGTCACAGCTTGATACAAGTTATGATATTGATGAATACACAGGTAAAATCGAAGATACTGTAAGGAAAATCGCAATCGTATTCGGAAACGACTGTGTTCATCAGATGAGCGCAAATACGATTTTCGGTAGATATGAGAAGGATGGCAAGGATAAAAACCTTGTGACTACGGTAGAGGCTCTTAACATTTTTAATGCTACAATAAATAAAATTTTCAGAAAAGAAGGTGATAACAAATGAGTAAGAGTGATATGGTTTATCGTTATACCGCATCAAAAATCGAGTATCTGCACAGCATTGCAGACACAGGAAGAGGCAAGGGCTATCTTGCCGAGCTTCGACACGGTATCGGTAAAAAGCCGGGAGAACTCCCGTCGCTTTGGTGGCTGATATTCGACAGAATCGATGAAGAACTTAAAGGTTCAAAGTGTGCGTCAAATGCAGAATGGGCAGTTTATACGGCTCTGACGTTGTACGCTTTGCATCAGCAGGGTAACGACAGGTTTATGTATGAAAAGGGCTATACTCTGGGAAGAGCGGCTTATCACATTGCAAACAGCAGTGATGATGAAGAACGTGTTGTAAACAGACTTAACCTTGTTGTAACATCAACGACAAAGGAAGAGCTTGCTTACCAGCTCAAAAGCATAGTTCAACTGCTCAAAGGCAAGAGTATACCGCTTGATTATGCGAAGCTTGCCGAAGAGCTCTACAGGTTCAATTATCCTGAGCAGGCGGCAGATATAAAACTGTCGTGGGGAAGAGATTTCTATTCCGAAAAGTATAAGACCGAAAAAGATAATTCAAAAGGAGAGTAAAGAAAATGAGTAACGAAAGATTATATGTTGATTTCCATGTAGTACAGACAGTTCCGCCTTCATGCGTAAACCGTGATGATACCGGCAGACCTAAAACAGCTTTTTACGGCGGTGCAAACAGAGCCAGAGTGTCAAGCCAGTCGTGGAAGCACGCAATGCGTCTTATGTTCAATGAACTTTTTACAAGTGAAGAACTCGGCTACAGAACAATGCACGCTGTTGATCTTATTGCTAATGAAATCAAAAAGCTTGACAGCAGTTTTGACGATGAAACAGCCGTTAAGGAAGCTATAAAGGCGATGAACTCGGCAGGTGTGAAAATAAACGAAAAGAAGGATAATAAAACAGGAGCGCTGTTCTTTATAAGTGCTGTACAGGCTAATAATCTTGCACAACTTGTTATAAGCGGCGAAAAAGACGCCAAGCTCTATAAGCAGGCGCTTAAAGAAACGCCTTCTGTTGATATTGCTTTATTCGGAAGAATGGTAGCGGACGATGCTGACCTGAATGTAGATGCGGCATCGCAGGTTGCTCACAGCATTTCAACTCATGCTGTTCAGAATGAGTATGACTACTTTACGGCGGTAGACGATTGCTCGCCTGAGGACAGTGCGGGTGCGGGACATCTCGGAACAACAGAGTTCAATTCTTCAACGCTTTACAGATATGCGACTGTGAATGTTGCACAGCTTAAGAAATCAATAGGTGTTTCTGTAGCAGAAGTCATAAAGGGATTTGCCGAAGCATTTATCTGCTCTATGCCTACCGGTAAGCAGAACTCATACGCAAACAGAACATATCCCGATATGGTTTATGTGACGATCAGAAAAGATCAGCCTGTAAACCTTGTCGGTGCATTTGAAAAGCCGGTTATCAGCAATAACGGCTATGTTGAAGAGTCTGTGAAGAAATTACAGGAGTATGCAGGCAAGGTATATAACAACTTCAGCGGAAAGCCTGTAAAGAGCTTTATGATAGGTGCGGACGCTATATCCGACGCCGAAAGGGTAAATCTTGACGAGCTGCTTGAAAAGCTTTATAGCTACATAAAAGATGAGGTGGTATAATGCCTGTACTGCTGCTCAGACTTGCCGCTCCGTTGCAGTCATGGGGCGTTGAGTCGAAATTTGATACGCGCCGCACGCTCGGATATCCGACCAAGAGCGGCGTAATCGGACTTGTGGCATCGGCTATGGGAAGAGAGAGGACAGAGCCTCTTGACGACCTTAATGAGCTTAAGATCGGTATCAGAGTAGAGAACGAGGGTCGGCAGATAAGGGATTACCATACTGCCAACGGTGAAAAAACAAAGAAATATATCACGCACCGCTTTTACCTTTCCGATGCGACTTTCCTTGTTGGGCTCGAACATAAAGATGCAGGGTTTATAGAAAAAATCGAAGACGCTCTGAAACATCCTGCGTTTCCGCTATTTTTAGGCAGGCGCTCATGCCCACCTACACCTCCGCTTGTATGGGGATTGCGTGACGGAAATCTTCTTGATGTGCTTAAATCAGAAAGTCCGTTGCTTGACAAACAGCAGAGAAAAAATGCCGACACAAGGCTCAGAATTATTACAGAAAGCGAAGACGGTCCTGCAATAATCAAGGATGTTCCTGTTTCGTTTGATCCGACATTCAGACGTTTCGGGCTGCGAAAAATAAAAGACTGCTATGTGGTGATCGATAAGTCGGACAGCGCAGAGGATATGGTTTCTGCAGAGCACGACCCTATGGCTGAATTGAGGTGAAACAATGTACTTATCAAGAGTTTATCTGGATCTGTCAAACCGCAATACATTGAAGGCGGTCAATTCACGCAGTGTTCTGCACGGAGCTGTAGAAGCGGCGCTTACGGATGATCGTTCAAGAAAGCTCTGGCGCATCGACAGTCTTGGAGGAGAGCTTTATCTGATGATTCTCAGCAATCAGAAGCCCGACTTATCTGTTATAGCATTGCAGTTTGGTGATACCGGCAGAGCAGGAGAAACAAGAGAATATGACGGTCTGCTTGGCAGAATAAAAAAGGGTGATATATGGCAGTTCCGCCTTACCGCAAATCCGGTGAAAACGGATAATGTAAAACAGGGACAGGGTAAGAAAAGGGCAGTCACTATTGTTGACTTTCAAAAGCAGTGGCTGATGGACAGAGCAGAGAAGAACGGGTTCTGCCTTAGTGAAGATTCATTTGATGTGGTTCAGAACAAGTGGTGCAGATTTTTCAAAAAGGACAACAGAGTAGTAACGCTTCTGTCGGTGACGTTTGAAGGACTGCTTGAAGTGACGGATGAAGAACTGTTCAGAAATATGCTCGTAAACGGATTAGGCAGAGGAAAAGCGTACGGTATGGGACTTATGACCGTAATGCGTCCGGGAAATAATACAAATGGCTGAAATACCCGGAATGATAAAACCCGATATCGTAGAACTGCCGCAGATTGCCGACAGAATTACATTTCTGTATCTGGAACACTGTAAAATAAACAGAAAAGACAGTGCAATCACCGTTATTGACGAGAACGGCGTTACGCATATACCATCGGGTACAATCTCTGTACTTATGTTAGGTCCCGGAACTGATGTTTCACACAGGGCTATGGAACTTATAGGCGACAGCGGAATAAGCGTATGCTGGGTTGGTGAGCAGGGTGTCAGATATTATGCCGGCGGCAGACCGCTGACGCACAGTTCGAGGCTTATTGTAAAACAAGCGGAAATGGTCACAAACCAGCGCAAGCATCTTGATGTTGTCAGAAAGATGTATATGATGCGTTTTCCCGATGAGGATGTTTCGGGGCTTACTCTGCAACAGCTTAGAGGCCGTGAGGGCAGTCGAATAAGAAAAGTGTACAGACAGCAGTCTGAAAAATGGAATGTCGAATGGAACGGTCGTGTATACAATCACGAAGATTTCCAGTCGTCCGATCCTGTCAATCAGGCTCTGTCGGCGGCACATGCCTGCCTTTACGGGCTTGCTCACGCTGTTATATGTTCTATGGGGTGTTCGCCTGCACTGGGGTTTGTGCATATCGGTCACGAATGTTCGTTTGTATATGATATAGCCGATCTTTATAAAGCTGAAGTCACGATACCGATATCTTTTGAAGCGGCTGCATCGGTAAATGATGATATATCAAGATTTGTACGGCATAGGGTCCGTGACGAAATGGTGAAAGCTCATATGCTTGAGCGAATGGTACACGATATTAAATATCTGCTGATGCCTGAAGAAAATCCGGATGACGAAAAAGCCATGTATCTGTGGAATGATAAAAACGAACCTCTCGATTACGGTAAACAATACAGGTGACGATATGATGGTAGTAATTACACTGAGTTGTTGTCCGCCTAAACTACGCGGAGATCTTTCCAGGTGGATGCAGGAAATAGACACAGGCGTGTATGTCGGAAATCTGAACGCAAGAGTTCGTGATAACGTATGGGACAGAGTGTGCTCAAACATTGGAAACGGTCATGCTTCAATGTCATACAGCTCAAATAACGAGCAGAAACTGGAATTCCGTATTCACAATACGCAATGGGAGCCGGTAGATTATGACGGCATAAAGCTTATAAAAAGACGTGTGACAAAAAGTGACGATGAAAACGTTATTCGTCCTAAGGCTATGACAAATCACATAAATCGTTTATCGGAGAAAAAACAGAAATCATCCGGTGTATCGGATACATATACGGTAATCGATATTGAAACAACGGGACTTAATCCCGATGATGAAATAATAGAACTCGGTGCAGTGACGGTTGAAAACGGATCAGTAGCGGAAACATATTCTGTGCTTGTCAAAACAGATAAAAAAATACCGGAGGCGATTATCAGGCTTACAGGTATAACGGAGGAATTACTGGCAAGTGAAGGAACAGACAAAAGCAAAGCACTTAGTGAGTTTGCAATGCGATGCAACGGAAAACCTCTGGTCGGGCATAATATCGGTTTTGACCTGAATTTTATTAAATCTGCGTGTGCTGAAAACAAAATTGATTTTGTTCCGTCAAAAATTATTGATACAGTTAAAATATCAAGAAAACTACTTGATATTAATTCATATTCGTTAGCAGCTATTGCGGATTATTTCGATTTGCATTATAATAAAGATAGGATTCATAGGGCGCTTGACGATTGTCTGCTTACACAAAGGATCTATGAAAAGTTAAAGGAAATCTAAGCGGTTGATTTTGCAAAACCGCTATTTTCCTTGATTTCTTTAGTCTTGTCCCCATACGCGTGGGGATGATCCTCTTGTCTGCGGAACAGTGATGATCTTTTCAAACTTGTCCCCATACGCGTGGGGATGATCCCAACAAAGCAAATGAATCAGAATTTCTGACACGCTTGTCCCCATACGCGTGGGGATGATCCCGAGGATTTTTCCTGCGAGGGATGCAAGGAGGTCTTGTCCCCATACGCGTGGGGATGATCCTATAAAGCCTCTGAGCTTTGTGTACGAAACTAACTTGTCCCCATACGCGTGGGGATGATCCCTTGGAATTGGCATTTATGTATCTAGGCATCAACTTGTCCCCATACGCGTGGGGATGATCCTTTACTTCTTATTATTGACACATGGACAGATGACTTGTCCCCACACGCGTGGGGATGATCCCTCGCTTGCTGAGCCGACCTCCGTAAAAGCGGCCTTGTCCCCACACGCGTGGGGATGATCCTTTTATCGGTGACCTTGACACCTCGGCGATACTCTTGTCCCCACACGCGTGGGGATGATCCTACCGAGGATCATAACCGCTCATCGGGTGCTTACTTGTCCCCACACGCGTGGGGATGATCCTATCTCTCGGTGCGCTTCTTCAAAAATGGGAAACTTGTCCCCACACGCGTGGGGATGATCCGTCCATGTCAGCCCTGAGGGCGCAAAGTTCGTGCTTGTCCCCACACGCGTGGGGATGATCCTTAGACCATATAAAAAAAGTGTTATACAGACAACTTGTCCCCACACGCGTGGGGATGATCCTACGCAGATAAACATTGATTTGATGATAATAAACTTGTCCCCACACGCGTGGGGATGATCCTGTTGGTATCAATAATATTCCTACAGTATATGCCTTGTCCCCACACGCGTGGGGATGATCCCAATTCCAACGGGCTTTATACACTGTGCCGCCTCTTGTCCCCACACGCGTGGGGATGATCCTAATAGCTTGGGTAGTACAAAAGACTATCGATACTTGTCCCCACACGCGTGGGGATGATCCCAGCTAACTGGCAATAAAAAGCCAACAGAATGGCTTGTCCCCACACGCGTGGGGATGATCCTGGCTTTGTAGTGCGGTTTTACGACCTCTACAACTTGTCCCCACACGCGTGGGGATGATCCCTTGAAACCGTTCCCTGCGTTTGCGTTGACGAACTTGTCCCCACACGCGTGGGGATGATCCTATTCTGCCATATATCAATCACCTTGCGAATTACTTGTCCCCACACGCGTGGGGATGATCCTTCGCACGGGTACTTCCTAGCGGAGAAAAGTCGCTTGTCCCCACACGCGTGGGGATGATCCTAATGACCGAACCTATACCGTGGGCACCGGGATCTTGTCCCCACACGCGTGGGGATGATCCTATGGACACAGTGCGCAAGGCTCTTAATCACGACTTGTCCCCACACGCGTGGGGATGATCCTTATAAGCTCATCGACTGTTACGCCGTCAACCACTTGTCCCCACACGCGTGGGGATGATCCTGAAAAAAGCTATGAATGGCGATGTCAAAGCGTCTTGTCCCCACACGCGTGGGGATGATCCTAGCAGTTGATAAACGATAGCAGAGTTACGTTTCTTGTCCCCACACGCTGTCTCTTATACACATCTCCGAGCCCACGAGACCGGAGCCTAT